>Ga0207713_1000824_pt1 | contig 28683 bp, 19 predicted proteins | sample KBSS64metaG_FD_184404 | JGI IMG/M metagenome (GOLD analysis project Ga0207713, IMG submission 184404) | Switchgrass rhizosphere microbial communities from Kellogg Biological Station, Michigan, USA - KBS S6-4 metaG (SPAdes) (version 2) | ecosystem: Host-associated > Plants > Roots > Rhizosphere >... | reverse complement strand
GGCGGCTGTCTGTGGGCCAGTATGCTTCGCATTCGACCGGCCAGGGAATTACGCGGCCGGGGTAACCCGATAGGGGTAGAGGCATGACTCTTTCGTTTGACGACATCACCTGGCACCGCGCCGTCGGACAGTTGATCGACGCCCTCGACAAGCCGAATTTCTGGGCGCAACTGGTACGCCTGCTCGACCAGTACGTGCCGTTCGATAGCTGGGTGGCGCTGCTGTTCAGCGCCGACCGCCACCCGCAGGTGTTCGCCGAATGCCCCGGTGCCGACGGCAGTCCCGATCAGCTGTTTCAGGATTACCTGCGCGGTCTGTACCTGCTCGACCCGTTCTACATCGCCTGCCGCGAGCAGTCGCGCACCGGGTTGTATCGCCTGTCGGAGGTCGCGCCGGAGCACTTCGAACTGACCGAGTATTACCAGCGATACTTTCGTCTGAATGTGGTGGCCGACGAAATCCAGTTCAATTGCCAGCTCGAGGGCGACCGCACGCTGTGCCTGTCGCTGGGCAGCCAGCAACGCTTCACCGGCGAGCAGATTGCCCTGTTGTCATTGATCCAGCCGTGGGTGCTCGGCCTGTTGCGCCAGCGCCTGCCCTATGAAATCAACGAAACCGTGGCATTGGCTCCGGCGCCTGCGCAACCGGACTGGCGGGTGCAGCTCGAAGCGTCGGTGCAGCAGCTCAAGGGCGCGCAGTTGACCGCGCGGGAACTGGACGTTGGGCGCCTGATGCTCAGCGGTTGCTCCAGTAAAGAAATCGCCCGTAAGCTGGAAATCTCTGTTGAAACCGTGAAAGTCCATAAGAAACACATGTACAGCAAGCTGGGGATCAAATCCCAGTCGGAGCTGTTTTCGATCTTTCTGCAGGCGCAGAACGCCTGACTGCCGCAAAAAAAAACCGTCCGAACCAAGGAAACCGTATGAGCCTGTCACTCCTGAGCCGCTACGCCTTCTTTGCCGTCTGCGTGATGTTCACACTCGCCAGCCTGCCCTTTCTCGAACACGACTGGCTGTGGCCGATCACCGCCGTCACCGGCGTATTGAGCCTGATCGGTCTGTTCGACCTGCTGCAAAGCCCACACGCGGTGCGCCGCAACTATCCGATCCTGGGCAATATCCGTTATCTGGTCGAAGGCATCCGCCCGGAGATCCGCCAGTACCTGCTGGAATCCGACAGCGACGCCCTGCCCTTCTCCCGCGCCCAGCGTTCGCTGGTGTACTCGCGGGCCAAGAATGAAACCGCCGACAAGCCGTTCGGCACCCTGATCGACGTCTATCAGTCCGGCTTCGAATTCATCGGCCACTCGATGCGTCCGGCGCCGTTGAGCGACCCGAGCAGTTTCCGCGTCACCGTCGGTGGCCCGCAGTGCACCCAGCCGTACTCGGCGTCGGTGTTCAACATCTCGGCCATGAGTTTTGGCTCCCTCAGTGCCAACGCGATCCGTGCGCTGAACCAGGGTGCGAAACTCGGCAACTTCGCCCACGACACCGGCGAAGGCAGCATCAGCCCCTATCACCGCGAACATGGCGGCGACCTGACCTGGGAACTGGGCAGCGGCTATTTCGGCTGCCGCACCAGCGACGGCCGCTTCGACCCGGAACGCTTCGCCGCCCAGGCGCAGACCCCGCAAGTGCGGATGATCGAAATCAAGATGAGCCAGGGCGCCAAACCCGGTCACGGCGGGATTCTGCCCAAGCACAAAGTGACCCAGGAAATCGCCGACACCCGCGGCATCCTGATGGGCGAAGACTGCATTTCGCCGTCGCGCCACAGCGCGTTCTCCACGCCGATCGAAATGATGCATTTCATCCAGCAACTGCGTGAACTGTCCGGCGGCAAACCGGTGGGCTTCAAGTTCTGCCTCGGTCATCCGTGGGAGTTCATGGGCATCGCCAAGGCCATGCTGGAAACCGGCATCCTGCCGGACTTCATCGTGGTCGACGGCAAGGAAGGCGGCACCGGTGCCGCACCGGTGGAGTTCACCGACCACATCGGCGTACCGATGCGCGAAGGTCTGCTGTTCGTGCACAACACGCTGGTCGGCCTGAATCTGCGGGACAAGATCAAACTCGGCGCCAGCGGCAAGATCGTCAGCGCCTTCGACATCGCCAGCGTGCTGGCCATCGGTGCCGACTGGGCCAACTCGGCGCGCGGCTTCATGTTCGCCATCGGCTGCATCCAGTCGCAAAGCTGCCACACCAACAAATGCCCGACCGGCGTCGCCACCCAGGACACCCTGCGCCAGCGCGCGCTGGTAGTGCCGGACAAGGCCCAGCGGGTCTACAACTTCCACCGCAATACACTCAAGGCACTGGCGGAAATGCTCGCCGCCGCCGGCCTCGATCATCCTTCGCAACTGTCGGCCAAGCATCTGGTGCGGCGCATGTCAGCGACCGAAATCAAACTGTTCTCGCAGTTGCACGTGTTCCTGAAGCCAGGGGAATTGCTCACCGGGGAAGTGAACGGCGAGTTCTATTCGCGGATGTGGCAGATGGCACGGGCGGACAGCTTCGAGCCGCAGGAAATCGCGGCGGCTTAATCAGTTTCGCAGCGCCAGTCGGGCCAGGCTGGCGCTTTCAGGTTCGAGAACGGCGAAACAATACAAACCGGAAAAAGCTGTACCCCAGCAACAGATCCAGCAGTGAAAACACCGACACCGTCACCAGCCCCGGCAGACTCCATGCATCGGCGATCACACCTGTGCCGTAACTCAACGCCCCCATCACGCTGATAAACATCAGGTACGCCAGCACCGACGTTCCGGTCTCGAACGTGTAGAGCGCGTTCATGTAAAACGCGAAGGATGCGGCGATGCAAAACGCAGCGAAGTTGCTGGCCGCCTGGTCTAGCTGAACCGCACTGGTCAGTACGAAAAAAACCTGCCAATGGACCAGCGTTGCGGCGAGGCCGATTGCCGTTTGGGCGGGAAATCCTTTCCACAAGATCCTCATCGTGAATCCTTGCTGTCACTGCAACGGGCGGAGCTTTCACGCTAGGGCAAGGTACGGGTGCGGTCTACTGTCAGAAATTACAGGTAGGCGCTGGTTTCTGACCAACGGTCACCATTGCAATAACCGCCCGTGGGGCGGCTCTTTCATGACGATGAAGCCGTAGTCGCCGATCAGGTAGAGGCGGTAATAGAGGCTGTCCAGCAAGGGTGGATAGCCCATCAGACCGGCGTGGGTCGCGTTGCGCCGCTCGCGTTCTGCGACCACGTTGGTGATGCCGGCCGAGGGCAGGTTTTCGGCGAGCATGAAATAGTCGACGTTCAGCAGGTAGCGCAGCACCGGCAGCCGTTTGAACGTGCCCTGCGCCCCCGCGAGCCAGCGGTCGGAGTACGTCACCGAGATATAAATCCGTTTGGCTTCGCGCAGTTCGCGATGGGATGAAATGTCGTGGCTGAGGCTGTAGAGCGCACTGCTGGCGAAAGTTTTCTCCATCTTCAGCACCCGGCCATAAGCGAAGGAAAGCGACAGCGTGGCCAGAAGCGGAATCGCCAGCATCAGGGGTAATCGCTGATGTAACGGTGCCAACCCCAGATGGGCCAGATAGAACAGCGACATCAGCAATACGCCGAACCCCATCAAGGTGCGCGCGCCTTCGTTGAAATCGCGAAACAACAGCGACATGCCCGGCACCAGCAGCACAATCAGCGGCAATGGCAGCAGGCAGCTGAAGCTCAGGAGCAAGTCCTTGGCGCGGGACATTTTGCGCTCGCGAATATGCCGCCCCAATTGCACGGCGCCGAACACGGCGCACAGCACCAGCACAATAAAAATTGTCGTGTAGCCGCCGTGAAACAGCAGCGCAACCTTCTCCATCACCCGACCGATATTGACGCCGATCTGCAGCAACGAGTCAGCGCTCGTATTCAGCAATTGCGTGCGTCCGGCGTCAGTGAATGGATAAGCCGTGACGCTGTAGATCGACACTGCCAGCAGCAGTTGCGCCAGCCGCCAGCCCGACCGGTGCCAGAGTTCATCCCACGGCACTCGCCGGTGAACATTCCTGAGCAATTCCAGGCAGCACAACCCGAGAAACACATTCAGGCTGATCTGATACAACCCGATCGCCAGCGCCAGCAACACCGATGGCACCAGCCATCGCTGAATGCGTGAAGCGCCGCAAAAGGTGATTGCATAAATCACCGCGACCAGGCTCAGGGCCATGCCGGCGCCGTCGTATTGATAGGACAGGTTCTGCAACAGGAACGGGTTGTACCAGAGCGGCAACGGCACCAGACAACAGGCCAGCGTCGGTTCGGGAAAATAGTGGAAGGTCAGCCGGGTCAGAGCGAACGACATCGCTACGGTGGCGAGCAACAGCGGCAGTGGAAAAATATTCGGCGCAGCGCCGGTGAAGCTCAGCGCCTGATACAGCCAATCCATGAACAACCGCCCCTGCCCCGCCCAGGCGTTGCCGGCAGCGAGGGTGCGCCAGTTGTCGTCGATGTAGGGGAAATCGGCGAGGATCAGCGGCAGGATGTACAGCAGCGTGGCGAGCAGGAAGAACAGCACGACCTGACGGCGGCCGAGTTCTCTTACGAGAAAATCGCTGATCCTCATACCTGCGCCTCTGTTCACGGCTGCGCGGGAAACAACGTAGATAAACCTTCGAACATGACTCTGAATCAGAGGTCGTTTTTTGCGCTGATTTCAGACCAGCGGCATCAACTCACCCCCATGAAAAAGCCCCGGACTTTCGACCGGGGCTTTCAGGTTTCAGCGACAACGAATTACGAAGCCGAACGCATCGCGCCCTGTACCGAATCCTTCGGTTGCAGCTTGAACACGTAGAACAACACGGTCAGCAGCACCAGGAACGCCGGGCCTACATACAGCGCCACACGAGTATCCGGGAAGTACGCCATCAAGCCGACCACCAGCACCAGGAACGCCAGCGCCAGATACGAGCTGACCGGGAACAGCCACATCTTGTACTTCAGGCCCGCACGTTCGCTGGCGCTCAGGCCTTTGCGGAATTTGAGCTGGGCCAGCAGGATCATCACCCAGGTCCAGATCGCGCCGAAGGTGGCAATCGAGGTCACCCAGACGAAGACTTTTTCCGGCACCAGATAGTTGAGCAGCACGCCCAGCAGCAAGGCGAAGATCGACAGCAGCAACGCCCGACGCGGTACGCCGTTGCTCGAGGTGCGAGCGAATCCGGCCGGCGCCTGGCCGTTCTGCGCCAGGCTGTAGAGCATGCGCCCGGTGCTGAAAATGCCGCCGTTGCACGACGACAGTGCAGCGGTAATCACCACGAAGTTGATGATGCCGGCGGCGGTCTTGATGCCCAGACGCTCGAAGGTCATCACGAACGGACTGCCCTGGGTGCCGATTTCGTTCCACGGGTAGATCGACAGGATCACGAACAGCGCGCCGACGTAGAACAGCAGGATCCGCCAGAACACCGAGCCGATTGCATTCGGGATGGTCTTCTGCGGGTTCTTCGCTTCACCGGCGGTCAGGCCGATCATTTCCACACCGAGGTAGGCGAACATCACCATTTGCAGGGACATCAGCACGCCCGTCACGCCGTTGGGCATGAAGCCGCCGTGGGCCCACAGGTTGGAAATTCCCAGCGCCACACCGTCGTTGCCGAAACCGAAGGCGATGATGCCGATGCCGCCGAGCACCATGGCGATGATGGTGACGATCTTGATCAGGGCGAACCAGAACTCGAATTCACCGAAGGCCTTCACCGCGATCAGGTTGATCGAGCCCATGCTGACCAGCGCCGCCAGCGCCCAGATCCAGCGCGGCACATCGGGGAACCAGATGCCCATGTACACCGCCACCGCCGTGATTTCGGCGACGCAGGTCACCAGCCACAGGAACCAGTAGTTCCAGCCGGTGAGAAAACCCGCCAGCGGGCCGAGATAATCCTGTGCATAGCGGCTGAAGGAGCCGGCAACCGGATTGTGCACGGCCATTTCGCCGAGGGCCCGCATGATCACCAGGATCGCCAGACCGCCGATGATGTAAGACAGCATGATCGCCGGGCCGGCCATTTCGATGGCCTTGGCCGAACCGAGAAACAGACCGACACCGATGCAGGCGCCGAGCGCCATCAGGCGAATATGCCGTTCACCGAGTTCGCGTTTGAGCGGGCCGCCTTGAGCGGTTTCGCCATGGGGCGGGTGATTGCCGACTGGCATGGGGGAGTTCCTCGTCTTGTTATTGGATGTGACCACCGAGTGTTCAGACGTCGGCCGATAAGCCTGCGCCTGGGGTAAAACCGGCCCTGCTTCGTGGGCAGGACCGTCGCGCAGAAGCAACCTGCGGGATCAGCGGGGCGTGCAGTATAAAAAGCTTGCGACAGGTTTTTTCACTCTATAAGGCATCTGATTCAGACTTAAACCTCGTCTATTGCGAGGTTTACGAGATAAACCATCCTGCATTTCGAGGATTATTCACGGCGCAAATGGGCGCCGAGTATTGCACAGCAATGGTGCAACGTCATGCCGCGACCAAAGTCGCAGCTGCCTCAGGACCTCTCTGTTCCGGACTTTTCAGGCCTGCGATCACTTGCCGGAGGGTTGCAGCCGGATGTGCAGATTTGTTCAGGGTCCCGCCTTCACAATTTTTTCACCCGCGCCAACCACCGACTAAGCTTCAGACAAGTCCGATCAATCTGCGTGAATGGATCAATCGACTATGGGCGCTTTGTGGCAAACCGATTCGAGTGAAAAAGTGGTTCCGACTGAACGTGTGGATGAAGCGCCTTTACCTGAAAAACCCCGCCGCAACCGGCACGGGTGGAAGGCTTTCTGGCTTCTGGTGGTGATCATCGCGATTGTCGTGGGCCTGGCCGCGATGAAGGAAATGCGCACCTCGCGCTTTCAGTCCCGCGAGGTCAGCCAGTACGCCGCCAAACTCAAGTACGAATTGCAACCGGGGCCCAGCGAAGCGATCCGCTATCCGGGCAACGGGCCGTTCGATCTGCGTCTGGGCTACAGCTCGCTGGACGAATTCCTGCCACGGCTGCTCAAGCGCAACTACGTGATCACCGAGCAGACGCGCTTCTCCCCGGCCCTGCTCAATTACACCGACAAGGGCTTGTTCGTGCCCTACTCCGAGAAGATCCAGGCCGGGCTGTCGATCACCGATTGCCGCGCAGCGCCGTTGTATCAGTACAACTATCCGCAGCAGCTGTACGCGAGTTTCGATTCGATCCCGCCGGTGGTGGTCAACAGCCTGCTGTTCATCGAAAACCGTTTTCTGCTCGACCCAAAGCAACCGCTGGCCAACCCGGCGGTGGACTGGCCGCGCTTCGGCATGGCCGCGTGGTCGCAGGTCGCCAAGTTGCTGCACTTGCCGGGGCAGTCGGCCGGTGGCAGTACTTTGGCCACGCAACTTGAGAAATACCGCCACTCGCCTGACGGCCTGACGGTGTCCGGCGCGGAGAAGATTCGCCAGATGATTTCCGCCAGCGTGCGCGCCTATCAGGGCGGCCCGGACACCTTGCCGGCGCGGCAGAACATCATTCGCGATTACCTCAACAGCGTGCCGCTGTCGGCGGTGCCGGGACATGGCGAAGTGCACGGCATGGCCGAGGGCCTGCGGGTCTGGTACGGCGCCGATTTCAACGAGGCCAACCGCAAACTCTCCAGCTCGGCGACCGATCCGCAGTCCATGGCGGACAAGGGCCTGGCCCTGCGCGAAATGCTCTCGCTGATGATCGCTCAGCGCCGTCCTTCGCATTACCTGACCAAGGGCCGCGAGGAACTGGTCGAACTGACCAACAGCCACCTGCGCCTGCTCAAACAGAACGGTGTGATCGACGCCGCCCTGGCCGATGCCGCGCTGGCCAGCACCATCAGCTATCGCGACTGGCAGACCCAGCCGACGATTCAACCGATCGAGACCAACAAGGGCATCAGTGTCGCCCGCAGCCGGTTGGCATCGATGCTCAACCGTCCGCTGTACGACCTTGACCGCCTCGACCTCTCCGCCACCAGCACTCTGCAAGGCGAGCTGCAAACCCAGGCCACCGCCTATCTGAAACGACTGGCTGACCCGGCCTATGCGACCGAAGTCGGCCTGATGGGCGAACGCCTGCTGACGCCCACCAGCACTACTCAGGTGCGTTACAGCTTCACCCTGTTCGAGCTGACCCCGGACGGTTCACGTGTGCGGGTGCAGACCGACAGCACCGATCAGCCGTTCGACATCAACGAAGGCAGCAAACTGGAGCTGGGCTCCACGGCGAAAATGCGGGTGCTGACCACCTACCTGCAAATCATCGCCGAGCTGCATGACAAATACGCCGCCATGAGCGTGCCGGAGCTGAAGAAAGTCGAGGTCCCTGAACAGGATCGCCTGAGCCGGTGGGTGGTCGATTACCTGATCCAGAACAAGGATCGCGATCTGTCGAAATTGCTCGGCGCAGCCCTTGATCGCAAATACTCGGCCAGTCCCGGCGAAGCTTTTTTTACCGGTGGCGGGCTGCACACGTTTCATAACTTTCGCAAGGAAGACAACGGCCGCCTGCCGACCCTGCGCGATGCCCTGCGCGAATCGATCAACCTGCCGTTCATTCGCCTGATGCGCGATCTGGTGCGCTACACCACCTACTCAGGCCCCAACAACAGCGCCGAGCTGCTCAAGGACGACCGCGACCCAAGACGTCAGGAATACCTCGCCTCGTTCGCCGATCGCGAGGGCACCTCGTTCCTGCTCAAGTTCTGGAAGAAGTACCGCAACAAGGACACCCAGGCCCGGCTCGATACCTTCCTCGACAGCATGCGCCCGACCCCGATCCGCATGGCCGCCGTGCACCGTTACCTGCTGCCCAACGCCAGCCAGGAGGACTTCAACACCTTTGTGCGCTCGCACCTCAAGGGCGTAAAAATTACCGAGAAACTCACCGACGAACGCCTGGAGCGGCTCTATCTGGCCTACGGCCCCGGCACCTACGACCTGCCGGATCAGGGCTTCATCGCCAAGGTTCACCCGCTGGACCTGTGGATGATCGGCTACCTGCTCAACCACCCCGATGCGACCTTCAAGGACATCGTCAAGGCCAGCCAGTTCGAGCGCCAGGAAGTCTACAGCTGGCTGTTCAAAAGCCGGCACAAGGGCGCACGTGACAGCCGCATCCGCACCATGCTGGAGATCGAAGCGTTCCTCGACATTCATCAGCGCTGGCAGAAAGTCGGCTACCCGTTCGATCACCTGGTGCCGTCGCTGGCCACCGCCATCGGCAGCTCCGGGGATCGCCCCGCCGCATTGGCCGAACTGATCGGCACCATCCTCAACGACGGTGTGCGCATGCCGACCCTGCGCATCGACAGCCTGCACTTTGCCGCTGGCACGCCTTACGAAACGAAACTGGTCAATGATCCTCATGTGGGCAAACGGGTGATGCCGTCCGAAGTCGCCACGGCGATGCGTGAAGCGCTGTCGCAAGTGGTGGACTCGGGAACCGCCAAACGTGTTTCCGGCAGTTTCAAACTGGCCGATGGAACACCGCTGACCATGGGCGGCAAGACCGGCACAGGCGACAACCGGATCGAAGCGATTGGCTCCGGAGGACGGATTCTCAGTTCGAAATCGATCAACCGCACGGCGACCTTCGTGTTCTACATCGGCGACCACCATTTCGGCACGCTCACAGCGTTCGTTCCGGGGCGCTCGGCCGAGAACTTCAAATTCACCTCGGCTCTGCCGGTGCAAGTGCTCAAGGGCATGGCACCGATCCTGATGCCGTACCTGCAACCGGGCAGCGACTCGCAGTGCCTGCCCCCTGCAAACACAGCGGTGGCGGCACTGAGTACGGGCACTTGAAACGGATTCAAAGCCGGGGTGTTATTTATATGTTTTATACATATCAATATTCAATGGATCCGCGATAAACCCCAGCATTCCCAAACAGGCTTTTGAACTAATCATTCCGAGTCTTGAACGTTAGTCTGAAAACTCACGACTTATTCAAGGCTTCACCAATGACTGCAATAAATGAATACAAAGGGCAACATTACGAATTGATAAAATCGCGTATCGACGCTGTTTATCTTGATATGCGCTGGCATCGAAACAATGCATTGCGACATGTTCCGCTGCATCGTCATATGTGGATGACCGATTTGCCGGCCAACCATGCCGAACGCCTGGACAGCGCCAACAAGAAGGCCTGGAGCACGCAGAACAAGGTTGACCGGATACTGTCGCGTTTGCAGGACATTCGTGCATTCGCCGAGCCATTGTTGCGGGCAAAGTTGTTTGAGCAATACAAAATCAATGTCGACGTCGAAAACACCTGTTTGCGACTGTATGTCCCCAAGGAAAGCAGTTGGTGGGTGATTCAAGTTTCAAAAGGATATACCGCAAGAACCGTGTCGCTCCTCGATGCGGCCCTTCATAACTTCGCCTATGACGAAACATTCGCAAAAGACTCGGTTTTCGTCGTCAAGACCGATCCTGCGCGCGACCTGTTCGATGTATCACCGATCAATAGCCGGATCAGTGTCAGCCAGTTTCAGGCGCTGTGCCGCGAACTGGACATCGGCGCGCAGTACAAGGCCCACCTCGAAACGTTCCTGCTTGAGCGGGACCCGGTCTCTGTTGCCTATCTGAAACTCCAGGTCCAGCGCAGCCAGCAATCGGCGCTCAAGGCTGCCGCGCACATCGCGCTGGCGAAAAACGACATCAGCCGTCAGGGGCACGCACTGGTCCGCGAACTGCTCGAAGGTCGGCAGCAATTGAAGCTCGATCAGCAATCCATGCAGCTCTGCGATCTGGGCATGATGGACCTCACGCTCACCGGGATCCTGATCATCAGGCCCGATCCCGATACACCGCAGCGCTCACAGAAAATGATCGCCTATGTGCCTCACGACCCCGAGCACCCGCTCAAGGAATACCCGTCCATCCCGGATTTCATGAACGAACTGAGCCGGCAACTGCGCGACAACAACGTCCTGCCATCGACCGGCATGAGCTACCGCCAGTTCTTCAGTCAGTTTGTCGATCACGAACAACGTGGACATTTTTTCGCCGACCTCGAGCAACGTCTCACGTACGTCAAGTGGTACCCGAGGGAGCCGGGTGATCCGCGTCCGTCCTGGCGTGAAACTCCGGTGAGCAATCCCCAGTTGCAGTTCAGCGCCCCGCCGATCAACCAGCCGCTGTGGACTCACCTTTACCAGCAACGACTGAACAAGATTCTCAATGACGCCCGGGGCATCGCGGTGCCCACTGCCGACGCGGACAGCCAGGCGCGCTGGGCCTGGTGGGAAAACTTCAAGAAAATCGCTTCGGATATCTTCAATGCAGCGCTGCTGGTGATGACACCTTTCGTACCGTTTCTGGGCGAACTCATGCTCGCCTATACCGCGTACCAGCTTACGAACGAAGCAGTCGAAGGCATGGTGGACCTGGCCGAGGGGCATTTCGCCGAAGTGGGCGAACATGTGCTGGGGGTGGTGACCGACGTCCTGCAACTGGCGGCATTCGGCGCCGGCGTGACGATCGGCAACACCTTTCGCCTGAAGCTGTCACCGCTGATCGAAGGGATGAGGCCCGTGCGCTCGTTCGACGGCAAGACCCGCCTCTGGCACCCGGATCTCACACCCTATGAGCAACCGACACTGGCACCGAACCCGACATCGAAACCCGACACCCTCGGTCTGCACCAGGTCGCGGGCAAAACCGTCCTGCCCCTGGAGGGCAAGCATTACCAGGTGCTGTACGACATCTCCAGCGACCAATATCGAATCCTGCACCCGACGCGCTCACAAGCCTACGCTCCCCAATTGCGCCACAACGGCCTGGGTGCCTGGGTCCACGAAGGCGAACGGCCCCAGGACTGGGAAGGATCGACCCTGATGCGACGGATCGGGCATTCCGTCGATGACTACACGCCCGCCGAGCTGGAAACACTGCGCCGCATCAGCGGCACGCCGGATGACTCATTACGCCGGATGCATGTCGACAACGCCGCTCCGCCACCGCTGCTGGCCGACACCGTCGCCCGTTTCGATACCTGGGATCGAACCCGCGGTGCGAGCCAGCTCGTGCGTAACGGGCAACCCTTGCCCGCCGACTCCTACTGGTTTGAAACCATCGCGGCGAACCTGCCGGGATGGCCGGCGGATAAAGGGCTGAGAGTCTTCGAGCAAGCCGACCTGACCGGCAGCCACCGCCAGTACGGCAACGCCGCAGCGCCCTCCGACAAGATGCTGGACATCAGTCTTGCCGACCTGATGGCTGGCCGGCTGCCGGAGCGTCTGCCCGGTTTTCTGAGTGAAACCGAGATGACCGCCGTGCTGGGCAGACATTACCCCCAGGACTTGCAGGTCCAGGCGCTGCGCAATCGGATGGCGCAAGCCGTCGAGGCGCGAACCCCCGAGATTTTCGATTACGAGTACCGACTCAGGAACCGCTCCGGCAATCCGCAGGTGAATCTGCTGCAGCGCCGACTCCCGCAACTGCCATCGGCGGTCGCTCAGCCCCTGCTGAAGCAGGCGACGCCTGCGGAACGACAGCTCATGTCCGAACAGCAGCGCATTCCCCTGCGCCTGAAGAACCTGGCCCGTGAAAGTGCCTTCGAAGCGCGGGCGGCCCGTGCCGTCGAAGGCCTCTACGAACCGGCATTGCTGGTGCCCGATACCGAGCGCCTGGCCCTCAATGCCCTGCGACTGCATGTCGACGCTTTCGCCGACTTGCGCATCGAAGTACGCGACGGCACCACTGAAGGACCGCTGCGTTGCCGTGCCGGGGCCGAAGACGCGACCACCGTGCGAATCCTGGTCAGGGACGAGCATGGCCGCTATGAAGTGCACGATGGCGAGAACAGGCTGCTCCACGGTGCCGACAGTCTCTATGAAGCCGTCCTGTCAGCCCTGCCGGTGACAAAACGCAACGCACTGGGCTATCGCCCGGGGCAAGGGGAACTGTTCAGGCAATGGGTGATGGCCAAGGCCCATACACCCGCCGAGCGCCGGACACTGCTTGCCCGGCCACCCCTGCGGGCGTTCGTGCCCCGGCAGACCGAGCTGCTGGTGCAGGGCAAAGGGCTGTCCAAGGTACGCTGGCCGTTCACCGAGAAAACCGTCGAAACCAAGGTGCAGGAACTCTATCCGCACTTTGACCGGGGCGAGGTGGCTGCCTTCACCCGTTCGTTGCAGGCCAAGGGCGATCCCCACCAGGAAATCGAACGCCTGAAGCTTGAGCGGACAAACCTGAGGAACACCCTGGAGAACTGGCGCCAACGCTATCTGAGCGGATTCGAGCCGGACGACGCCGGCCGCCTGCCCGACGCCTACTGGGAGTTCGAGCGCAAGGGCGGTCGGCTGATCATGGAGCGTCTGGTGGATTGCTTCGACAGGATTGGCGAGGTGTTCGGCGAACGCGGCACCCGTCTGGAGGACGGTTACACCCTGGACCTGTCCTCACAACTACTGCCGCACAATCTCGAACGCTGGTGGCCACCCTTGCCGGAACTCAAACCGTATCTTGAGCAAATCACGACGCTGAGCCTCGATGCCCAACAGTTCTCACCCGGGTCAGGGGGTCTGCTCAAGAACTTTCCCAATCTGCAGCAACTCAGTGCCAGGAACTGTGGCTTGCGAAGCCTGCCCGACAACATCGGCAATATGACGCAGCTCAGAACCCTGCGACTCAGTGACAACATGATCGAGCTGACGCCGTCCGCCATCGAGCAGATGCAGAGACTCGAACGCCTGGAAATCCTGCGACTGGACAACAATCCACTGGGCGACCCGCCGCCCGTGCAGCGCATGCCCTGGCTCAAGGTCCTGAACCTGTCCAATACCGATCTCAAGGCCTGGCCGCCCGGGGTATTCAGTCTTGCCCGACCGAAGGGCTTTTTCCTCGATCTGCGCAGAAACCGGCTGCGTTCCATACCCGACGTCGCCCCAGGCTCGGACAAGGCCCTTCTCATCGCCCGTACCCGAGTCGACCGGGAAAAACTGCCGCCCGACCTTCGCATGACTTACGAACAGTACCGGGAGTCCGTGGGGTTGATGCCTGCCGTCAAGTATCGGTTGCCTGCCGCAGATCTGCTGGAGAAATGGACGCCCGACGAAGATGCATCGCTGTACAGCGAATCACCCGGCATCGGTATCCACCGCGCAGAGGATTGGCATGAACTGATTAACGAGCCGGATTCCGAAGGTTTTTTCAAGGTCATCCAGGACCTGACCCGTTCCGCCGACTACCGCCAGGGGGGACGCGCTCGCGCACAACTGACCGACCGCGTATGGCGCATGGTGGACGCCATGACACTCGACCCGATGCTGCGCGAAGAACTGTTGCTCATGTCCACCGAACCGGAGGGCTGTGAGGACGCCGGCGCCCAGCTGTTCAACAACATGGGGGTAAAAGTGCTGGCCACGGAAGCCTTGAGCTTCTCCACTACCCTCGCCGAAACCGAATCGCGACTGGTGACGCTGGCCAAAGGGTCGGCGCGCCTTGAGCAAGTGGGTGAAATTGCCCGTGCCGATATCAAGGCACGTGGGCCGGACAGCAACCCCGATCAGGTCGAGGTGCATCTGGCGTATGAAACCGGACTGGCCAGGCGTCTGGATCTGCCCTGGCAGTCCGAGGCCATGAGGTTTCGCCCGGTGGCAGGCGTCACTGACGAGGCGATCGACAAAGCCTACGGGAAGATCATTGCAGCCGAAGCCGGCGACGGGCTGGTCAATCAAATGATCGAGCAACCGTTCTGGGATCGCTATCTGCGCCAGACCTACCCGAGCGATTTCGCCAGTAATACAGCGCTGTTCCATGACCGGCTGGAGCTGCTGTCATTGCGCCGGGAATGGCAGCGGGCACCCAGCCAAAGCGAGCAGCAGACCCTGTTGAAAAGCCTGGTGAGACTGGCGGACAAACTGTCCATCCCGCTGGACCAGGTCCTGACGGAGGAGCCATTGACCGATGCCGTCTACGAGAGCCTGCAACGCGACATCGGTTACGAGGAAAAGGGACTGAGCAGACGCCTGACCCGCGAAGCCATGGCCCGGGCCGGGATCTGATCTTCGACCGGTGTACGTGAGGCAAGCGCGCAGTACCCTTCGCAACGCCATGCCAGGCCCGGGATCACGCTCCCGGTGCCCTGGCATTGAACAGCAGCATCACGGTGCCGCTGTAATCCCCCGGCCGGAATCCTCCGGTCGGTTTCAACGGTTCTATCTCCAGCAGCACTCGCTTGCCCACCGCCGCCTCCTCCTGTGACAGCACGAGTCGGGATGGCACTTCAGGCCCGAGCACTACGCCATTGAAAGTGACCTTCAGCCAGATGTCCTCGCTCGACCTGCCGTTCGACAGATGCGCAGGGCTGTCCAGACGTGCCTCTATAGCGCTGGAGTCATGCCGTACATCGAAGTGCTTGCTCAGCGTGCTCAGCGTCTCGCTGCCGGGATTCCAGACCAGACGCTGGACCCGGTGGATCCAGTCCGGTTCGGCGGGCACGATATAGAACGGCCGACTTGGAATCGTCAGGGACACCTCGAAAACGTGTTCCTCTCGGGCCCCCCATGTCGGGTGACTGGTCAGTGCGGTGATTGCCATCAATGCAAGGACGGCACATTGCTTGTTCATGTTCTTTACCTGGCGCGTCAATGGAAACCGCCGTCAGCGGCTCGTCACCCTCAAGTCTTTTTTGCTGTCGCCTTCGATCAACTTGAAGCGGTACTCGCGGCCCTTCTCCTTGTCGAAGGCAAACGTCTTGCCGGCCAGGATATGGTGCTTGGTGGTCGCGCCGCAGTCGGTTTCGTTACTCAGGGAACAGCTCTTGAACTCATCGACGATGACCACGGTGTTGCCGCTGTTGCGCAGTTCATAGCGATCGCCCGTTTCATTGACGACGGTCTCGAACCGGGCGTCCCTGGGCCGTACGAAAAAGATCGTGCCGAAACCGGTCATCAGGTTGACCCCGGCCGACAACCCCTCCTTGTACGCGTCACGCTCCTGCTCGCTCACCACGAATTCATCCTCCTTTTCAGGCACCACCGGCACGAAACGCACCCGGAAATAGCGCTCGCGATCCCGCTCGCCCATGTACAGCAGGCGTGTGCCCTGCATGCCTTTGATCGGCACGATCAACCGCGCCGGGCTGGCTATGAGGCCATTGCGCGACGCGCCGTCGGTGGCCGTCTCGATCGGGACTTCCTGCGGCTTGCCCTGATCGTCATAGACGATTTCCAGCACGTTGACCTTGACGAAGGCCGTGCTGTCGCCGCTGTTGAATACACGTTTGAGGTAGGTGCTCTTGTCGCCATCCAGATAGTCGTACACCGTGCCGACATTGATCTGCGGCCCGGCCAGTGCGGGTCCGCCAAGCAGCCCGAGCAGTGAAAGCAGAAACAGGCGTGTCATCGTCTTCAACCTTTTGAAAGATGTAAGGGGTTGATCCGGAGGGTCAGACTTCCGAGTCCCAGATAATGGTGATGCGCCCCGTGAGCGTGTCGTTGACGCCGGGTTGCAATAGAAACTCGATGTCCCGCTGAGAAATCGAAAAATGCAGGTTCCCGGGCTTGCGATCCACATAGTGGGTGGGCTGGAAAGGGCCTATCCACGAGTTGTGGCGCAGCGTGCCCGACCAGCCATCGCCACCACCCGGGCCGACGATTCCCCCCGGCACACTGAGCTTGACGGTCGCTTTGGTGGATCGGCCTGTCGGACTGCGCAAATTGCACTCCTCACCACCCAGCGAGTCGCACGTCATCCGGACCTTGAAGCGTGACGACGCCGAGAGGAAATAAGGCTGATCGCGGAAGATCTTGGTCGGCTTGCGGCCGCTGTCGAGCCAGCTCTGCCAGCCCCCGGCCGGCTCCAGCGTCACTTTATTGCCTCCCGGTGGCAGATCGACCTTCAGGGTGTGCTGTACATCCAGTACGAAATCCAGAGTCAGGTTGCTGTCGTCCGGGTACATCTGCATGCCGAGATCGAAATCACCACCGGGACCAAGGGTGTAGGACAACGAGCCGGTATAGAGCCCCGACGACATGCCCAGCGGATTGGGCGTGCGCAGTTCGTAAGCGAAATCCATCGTCCTGAAAGCCATCCCTGGAATCAGGAAAGCCGTTACCTTGGTACAGCTCGCTTCCACCGGCGTTTTCCAGAAAAACCGATACGTCGAAGGCGTGTAGGAACCCACGCCGCTGTACTGACAGGGCGCCGGCGCGTAAACCCAACTGCTGGTGGTCCAGAGTTTTTGATGACCTTCCAGGATGTCCGATACCCCAACCAGATTGGCGGCCGTATCGCTCAGCACAAAATCGGAGCCGATGCCGATGACCCGCACTTCGACGGTTTCGGTTTCCTGGGTGTCCCGGTTGGTGACTGTCAGTTGCCGCCAGTTGGCTGGCACCTTCAGTGAAAGCGGAAAACCGGCTGACATGAAGCGACTGGAAGTGAAACGAATCGGCAACTCGATACTGAACATCTGGTTATCGACGCATTGATCCGGCCATACCGCGCAATAACCGCTGTTGGGCGTCTGGTTGATGAATACGTTTTTGTTCGGATGCGCAGGGTCAGGCTGGAACAAGGCACGGATTTCCTGATTCGCCGCCCCTGCCGGCGAGGCGCTCAGCGCCGCCAGCAACCCCAGCCAACACGTCGTTTTTTTCATGGTTTCAACCCGCCTTCTGCTCGGTAGAAGTGACATCGGCCAGGGTGTCCGGGGTGCACCGCAGATCACCGATCATCAACACGTTGTTTTCACTGCGATGGCTGTTCGCATCGAGGCGGAACTGACACAGCAACTGGTTGCCCTGACGCACTTCCAGGGTTGGCGCCCCGGCGTTCATTTCCATCGAGAAGAAGCCATCGACTTCCGTCACCCCCCGGCTGGCGTGATTGATCACGTGATGGCCCTTGAGCGGCCGGCCCTGGGCATCGACCAACCGACCCAGCACAGTCAGGGTTCTCATCACCCGGACCTTGCGGTACTCCACCCCGCCCTTGTTCATGTGGTAACGGGTTCGTGCCGGCTCAATGGTCGCGGCCGGGGCGTGATTGCCCTGGAAGTCGAAGCTCACCGAACTGTTCTGGTACGCGGTGATCGGGATGAAATTGCGCCCCGGTTTCAACGCCGCACTGCCGCCGCTGTAATCGTCGGCGCGCAGGGCGATGCCATCGATGTCAGACTCGACGTCGACGATCATCCCCGCGCCGCGGGTTTCGCTCTGACTGGTCAGGATCATCTGGTCGGCGCCCATGACCAGCGTGCTGTCGAGGTTCAGGCCACCGGTAAAGTTGCCGTTGTAGGAGGAACGCTGCACGAATCCGTCGCCATAAACGACATCCGTGTGGAAACTCGCCAGGCTCGACAGGCCCACGCCATAGGTGTCGCTCAGCGCGGTGACCGACACGTTCTGCAGCACGTGATCCTTGAAGTCCTTGCGCCAGCCCAGGGACGCATTGTTGTCACGCCCGCCTTCACGGGCGGTGCGCGAGCCGATGCTGCCGGTGATCTGCTGGCCGGGCGGCCCCAGAGCCAGATTGATACTCAGATCGACCCCGCGATTACGCTCGTCGCCGCTGCTGAAAGTGCCCGGTCGGTCAAACAGCGACAGACGCCAGTTGGCGTCGCTGCCCAACAGCGTCGTGCGCTGGGTCCAGCCAAGATCCACGCCGACGCCTTCGGTGTTGCCATCGCTGTGGGAAACCCGGGCGTTGAGCGAATTGCGGCTGTCGAGTCGATGGTTGAGTGCCAGCGATGAGTTGCTGGTCTGCCCGACAAACACATTGCGCTGGCGAATCCGCGTGCCATCCGGCAGGGTTTCGTAGAGATCGGTGGTGTCGAGCCAGCTGCGGTTATGGCTGACCACCAGACTGCCGGCGCCGTAGTTGTACAGCCCTTGCAGGTCGAGGCCGGTGCCATGGTCCTGGGTTTCATAGATGTTGGCGAACAGGCTGACGCTGTTGGCCAGCGTCCAATCGATGGACGTGCCGTACTGCAAGGTGTCGCGTATCTGGCGTGCCGACAGGCCGAGAATCATGCGCGGGTGCAGCAGATAGTTGATCGAAGCCCCGGCCGTGGGATCGCCGGTGACCTGGTTGTCCCAGTTGCTCAGCAGTTTGCTTTCCTCACCGGCAAACAGGTTGTAGCGCCAGCGGTCATCGAGATTGCGCCAGTTGTTCGGCTTGTAGACCAACTCCTGGGTGGTCGAGGTGATCTGGCCGTCCTCGATCAACCGCACCTCCACGTCATAGATACCGCCCGGCAAGGGACGCGTGTCGAGGGTCTGCAGGCCCGCGGGCACCGACTGGGTGTTGATCAACAAACCGTCACGCAGGATCTCTACCGACGCCTGACGGTTGGCCGTGACGTAAATCGGGTACACGCTGGGCTGAGGCGAATTGATCGCCAGACTGTCGGAGCTGCCATACATCACCCCGACCGTGGTGTCGGGGCTGGCACCGAAGGAACGAGGCTGGCGCATCAGGCCTTCGGAGGCCGGCGTGAAATACCCCAGACGCAGGAAACTGCCCTGCAGTTCGCGCTGGGTGTGCAGCTCATGGACGGCGTGATAAAGCTTGTCGTCCGGGCCGCCGAGGCGGGCCAGCTGCATGTTGAATGTCTGGGTCCAGTTGCCCAGGCTGCCGCTGGCCGCCAGGCCGAAGCGCCCGCCCAGATCCTGATCCTGGCCACCATTGAGGTTGAGCTGGTTACGCACGATCAGGCCGCTGCTGCCACCCTCGGGTTGCTCATGGAAACGCTTGGCCTCGGTGTCACGTTCGGCATTGGCCGTCACGATCGACACCAGCGAGCTTTCCAGGTTGTAGTGCAGCGCAAGCATCTGCTCGGGGCATCGTCCGCTACAGGCACCCAGTGCGACGCCGGGCTTGAGATAGTCGGCCCAGACGTCCCGCTCGAAGGCGCTGAAACGGCTGTCGCTGGTGTCGGTGAATTCCAGCAGCGTCAGGCGATCGTCACGGGACAGCACCACCATGGCCTCGCCCAGAGGCTGTTGGTCGAGTTCGACCCGTACCGCCAGCGGAACATCAAAAAAGTGCTCTTCAAAATCCGCCGGCAAACCTTTGGCCTGCGCCAATAAACTTCGCGGTGTCGTACCAGAGGCGGCAGGAGCCGCCATGGCTGCGGCACAAAACAGCAACGCAAGTGCAGCCGCGATGGGCGTCATCGGGAACATGAACAGTTACTCTGATTGCAAACAGACAAGAAGTCCGACTGACAGAAACTTCCGTCAGCCGGATTTTGTTACTTCCAGACGTTAGAGCGAGCCGAGTACCGGATCCACGGCATCGAACATCATGGTGACCGCGCCGGTGTAATCACCCGGGGTGAAAGTGGAGCCTTTGGCGGTGATGCTGATCGGTGCGCGATAGTTCACATTGGATTCGGTTTCACCGACCACCAGTTGCGGTGTCTGGGTGAGCACGACGTTGTTGAACTTGACCTCCAGATCAATGATGCTCGAGCCGCCCACCAGCTTCGGCACGCCTTCCAGGTAACCATGCACCGAGCCGTTGTTGTTACGAGTGTCGAAGAAGCCGTTGACCGGTTTCATGCTGCCGGTGATCGGGCTGAAGCTCATGTCCTGGTCCTTGTTGACCAGATCCGGATCGACCGGAACCACATAGAAACCATTGGTTGGAACGTGAGCGATCAGGCTGATGGAGTGACGGGCTTCGCCGGCAGCAAACGCCATGGAAGAACCCAGTGCCAGAACAGCCAGTGGAGCAGCGAGTGCGATTTTCTTGAACATCGTTCATTACCCTGTCTTTATAAGATTGAGCATTGAAAGTTCAAACAACGCCGGCCGATATCGACGGTGTGGCTTTGAAGTTTCAACGCCGGGGCATGATCGACTGTTCGCCATTGAATGTAAGCAGGCAACTTCCCACGAACGCGTAGTTAATCACCCCTGCAACTGGAAAGAAAAAAGAACAAAATCTTCAAATATAAAACAATGACTGTAAGTTATAGACTACCGACACTTTTCTCTGAAAAACCATACAGCAACTTCAGCAAGAAGAATGGGGGGCCGAGTGCAAATTAGAACATAAGCTCAATGATTAATAGAGTGATGACTTTAACTTTTTAGTTATGGTCGTATCGATGAGGTTTCCAGACTCACTGCCACGCACCGTTCGTCGCTGGCGTCGTCTTCGGGTCAGAAAATCCTTGCTCGCACGAAAAGATATATCTTAAGTTGTATCTAAATACGACGAGAGAAGACTGAAATGAGAGACCATCATTCCCCCCACCGCGAGCATGGCGACAGCCGTGACGGCTTCGAAAAACGCCACGGCCGCGAGCGCGGCGGTCGCGGCCCACGGGTGTTTGCCCCCGGCGATCTGAAACTGCTGTTGCTGGCGCTGATCGCCGAACAGCCCTGCCATGGCTACGACCTGATCCGCCAGATCGAAACCATGTTCGACGGCGCCTACAGCCCCAGCCCCGGCGTGATCTACCCGACCCTGACCTTTCTTGAAGAAAGCGAAATGATCAGCGGCGATGCCGAGGGCGGGAAAAAACGCTACGCCGTGACCGATGCCGGTCGCCAGTCCCTGAGCGAACAGGCGGTGGCCCTGGACGGCGTACGCATGCGCATCGACGTCAGCAAGCGCTCGCTGCGCGGCCATGATCGCCCGCCGGAAATCCACGAAGCGGTGCATAACCTGCGCCATGCCCTGCAGATGCACCACGGACGCTGGAGCCCGGAAGAAATCCTGCGGGTGCGCGACCTGCTCAATGACACCGCCAAAGCCATCGTCGACGGCCCCGCCGTTCAATCTGCCCCGGAGAAAGCCGAATGACCGCAGTCGATACCCAAACCATTCACCGCGTCATGCATGAAATCAAACGTCGCCGCCTGGAAGTGTTGCGCGTCGTCGACCTGACTCCGCGCATGCGCCGCATCACCCTCGGCGGGCCGGAACTGGCCGGCTTCATCAGCCTCGGTACCGACGATCACGTCAAACTGCTGTTCCCGCAGAACGCCGAACAGGCCGCGGCGCTGGAAACCCTGGTGCTCGGCGCTGGCAAGAGCGACGTGCCGATGCCCGAAATGCGCGACTACACCCCGCGCCGCTACGACCTCGACAAGCTTGAGCTGGACATCGACTTCGTCCTCCACGGCGACGGCCCTGCCTCGACCTGGGCGGAGCAGGCCAAGCCCGGGCAATTCCTGCACATCGGCGGCCCGCGTGGCTCGATGATCGTGCCGGACATTTTCGACAGCTACCTGCTGATCGGCGACGAAACCGCCCTGCCCGCCATCGCCCGCCGCCTCGAAGGGCTGGCGGCCAATCGCAAGGCGCTGGTGGTCATCGAGGTGGAAAACGGCAAGGAGCAGCAAACGCTGGAAAGCGCGGCGCAGGTCAACGTGATCTGGGTACTGCGCGAAGGCGGCAAGGACAACCTGCTGACGACTGTCAAACAATTGCAGGTGCCCAAGGGCAATCTGTATGCGTGGGTGGCGACCGAGACCAAGGTTTCGCGGCAGATCCGCCGGGTGCTGCTCGATGAGCACGGACTCGACGAGAAGTTCGTCAAAGCGGTCGGCTACTGGCGCGCCGAGGGCTCCGAAGAAGAGTGATATCCCCACTGTGGGAGCGAGCCTGCTCCGGGCGGCGTTCCGACGAAAGCAATTCGTCAGTCACATTGATGTTGGCTGACACTCCGCATTCGCGAGCAGGCTCGCTCCCACATTGGTCTTAACTTCGTGCGGATTGCCAGCGGTCGATGCCAATCACCAGCAACGCAATCAGCACAAACCCCAGCAGAATCCCCCCGGCATTGACGAACACCTGTGGATAACCCAACAGCGCCACGTCGATGAACGGATACGCGTAAGCCCCCAGCAAATGCCCGCGCAACAGCGCATAGGCGAAGTACACCAGCGGATAAATCAGCCACAGCGGCAGGTGCTTCAGACGCAAGCTGCCCTTCGGCACGCACAACCACCAATAAGCCAGGAACAGCAGCGGCATCACGTCGTGGAGCAATTCGTCAGCGATAAACTGCCAGCCCTGCGGGTGCCACAGATGTCGCAGCAGAATGCTGTAGGCCAGGCCCACCACCGCAATGCTGACGGCAATCCCGCTGCTGACCCACGGTTGCAGAAACCAGCGTCGTGCTGCGGATTCGCGATCCGTCACCGCACAGGTCAGCACCACCGCCACCAGGGTGTTGGTGATCACGGTGAAGTAGCTGAAGAAACTCACCAGCCCGCCCAGCAGACTGGCGCCGACGCTCAGGCGCGCGAAGAAAATCAGGTACAGCTGAATCCCCAGCCCGGCCCAGCCCAGCACCGCAGCCGAAGTGATCAGGCGTCGCCGCCATACGGCGTTCATCTCAGAGCGGACGCTTGGTGCGCATCAGTTTCACGTACAGCCGCTCGACTTTCTCCCGCGCCCAAGGTGTCTTGCGCAAAAAGGTCAGGCTCGACTTGATGGTCGGATCGCTCTTGAAGCAACGGATGTCGATGCGCTCGGCCAGGCCCGACCATTCGTAGTGGGTCACCAGCGCATTGAGGATCTGTTCGAGGGTCACGCCGTGCAGCGGGTCGGGATTGTGGTCGTTCATGCCGGGCCTTTGGGCGAAGTGAAAATACAGAAGCCGCGCACCTTAGCCGAGGGCATGGGCGGGTGGAAGGCCTTGGGTTAAATGTAGGCCAACCGGAGAAGATCGCAGGTCTGCGCCAATGCCCGCAATGCGCTGTATTGCCGCACTGTTACCGAATCCGAAAGGGTTCATGTCTGCAAAAGCCCTTTGTGTTTTTGTAACAGGACATTATCCTGCCGCCCTTCTGCTGAACCGCTTCACTGCCTGCGTCAAATCGTAGCGGCCAGCTTATCCCCCAAAAAGATCAAGAAAGACCCTATTCATGCCCGATTTTCCGTTCTCCCGAGACAGCGCTATCTCCACCCTGCGCCTGATCGGCGGCTGCACCGCCCTTGGCCTCGCCACCTGCACCCAGGCCGCCCCGGCCTTCGACAGTGAATCACCATGGATGCTCGGTGACTGGAACGGCACCCGCAGCGAACTCTCGGCGAAAGGCATCGACTTCAAGCTCGACTACACCGGCGAAATGGGCAGCAACCTGCACGGCGGCTACGACCACGACCGCACCGCGCGCTACAGCGACCAATGGGGCCTCGGCACCCACCTGGACCTGCAAAAGCTGCTGGGCTGGAACGACGCTGAATTCCAGCTGACCGTGACCAAACGCAGCGGCAACAACATCAGCAACGACCGCATCAACGACCCGCGCGTCGGCGGCTTCACCTCGGCCCAGGAAGTCTGGGGTCGTGGCCAGACCACCCGCCTGACGCAGATGTGGTACCAGCAGAAATTCTTCGACCAGAAGCTCGACATCAAGGTCGGCCGCTTCGGCGAAGGCGAAGACTTCAACAGCTTCCCGTGCGACTTCCAGAACCTGGCGTTCTGCGGTTCGCAGGTCGGCAACTGGGTCGGCGGCATCTGGTACAACTGGCCGGTCAGTCAATGGGCACTGCGCGTCAAATACCACCTGACGCCAGAGCTGTACGCGCAAGTCGGCGCCTATGAGCAGAACCCGTCGAACCTCGATCGCGGCAACGGTTTCAAGCTCAGCGGCAGCGGCACTCAGGGCGCGATCCTGCCGATCGAGCTGGTGTGGAAGCCGAAGCTCAACGGCCTGCCGGGCGAATACCGCGCCGGTTACTACTACAGCAACGCCAAGGCCACCGACGCCTATAAAGACAGCAACGGCCAGCCGGCCGCCCTGAGCGGCGAAGCCTATCGCAGCGCTTCGAGCAAACACGGCGTGTGGCTCGGCGTGCAGCAACAGATCACCAGCGTGGCCAGCGACAACTCCCGTGGTCTGAGCGTGTTCGCCAACGGCACGATGCACGACAAGAAGACCAACGCCATCGACAACTACGTCCAGGCCGGCGTGGTCTACAAAGGCCTGTTCGACGCCCGTGCAAAAGATGACATCGGTTTCGCCCTGGCCCGCGTTCACGTCAACCCGGCGTACCGCAAGAACGCCGAGGCGACCAACCAGGCCCGCGCTGTCTACGACTACGACGATCCGTCCTTCCTGCCACCACAGGACACCGAATACAGCGCTGAACTCTATTACGGCGTGCACGTCACGAACTGGCTGACCGTGCGCCCGAACCTGCAATACATCCGCCATCCGGGCGGTGTGGACAAGGTCGACGACGCGCTGATCGGCGGGATCAAGATCCAGTCGTCGTTCTAATCCAGCGCACGCGGCTCAGTCCTGCGAAAGAAATTCGATAGCAAGACAAGTTTTTATCTGAACCATGCCCGCGCCCGATCGTCATCTACAGTGACTACAGCGCGGGACAACTTGAAACGTCACGGAGAACCACACTATGAGCACTGAAGGTGCTTCGAGTCGAAGCCGTCTTCTGCCGAACCTGCTCGGCATTCTGCTTCTGCTGATGGGCCTGGCCATGCTGGCCGGGGGAATCAAGCTGAGTACGCTCGGCGGCTCGCTGTATTACCTGCTGGCCGGTATCGGCATCACGCTGACCGGCATTCTGATGCTGATGCGCCGTCGCGCAGCATTGGGCCTGTACGCCATCGTGCTGTTCGCCAGCACCGTCTGGGCGCTGTGGGAAGTCGGTCTGGACTGGTGGCAACTGGTGCCGCGCCTGGCACTGTGGTTTGTCCTCGGTTTCGTGATGCTGCTGCCGTGGTTCCGTCGCCCGCTGCTGCTCGCAGGCCCGGCGCCGATGGGCACCGGCGGTTTGACCGTGGCCGTGATTCTGGCCGGCGTCACCGCCCTGGCCAGCCTGTTCACCCACCCGGGCGAAATCTTTGGCGAACTGGGTCGCGACACCGCCGACACCACCAGCACCGCGCCAGCCATGCCTGATGGCGATTGGCAGGCCTATGGCCGCACCGAGTTTGGTGACCGCTACTCGCCACTCAAGCAGATCACCCCGGCCAACGTCGGCAAGCTGCAGGAAGCCTGGCGCATCCAGACCGGCGACCTGCCGACCGCCGATGACCCGGTCGAGTTGACCAACGAAAACACCCCGCTCAAAGCCAACGGCATGCTCTACGCCTGCACCGCCCACAGCAAAGTGCTGGCGCTGGACCCGGACACCGGCAAGGAACTGTGGCGCTTCGACCCGCAGATCAAGAGCCCGGTCGGCTTCAAGGGCTTCGCCCACATGACCTGCCGTGGCGTGTCGTACTACGACGAAGCCGCGTACGCCAAGTCTGAAAACGCGGCGTCCGCTGTCATCTCCGAGGCCGGCAAAGCCGTCGCCCAGGCCTGCCCGCGTCGCCTGTACCTGCCAACTGCCGATGCACGCCTGATCGCACTGAATGCCGACACCGGCAAGATCTGCGAAGGCTTCGGCACCAACGGTGTGGTTGACCTGACCCAGGGCATCGGCCCGTTCACCGCCGGTGGCTACTACTCCACCTCGCCTGCCGCGATCACCCGTGATCTGGTGATCATGGGCGGCCACGTGACCGACAACGAATCGACCAACGAGCCATCGGGCGTGATCCGCGCCTTCGACGTGCGTGACGGTCACCTCGTCTGGAACTGGGACAGCGACAAGCCAGACGCCACCGAGCCTTTGGCGCCAGGCGAAACCTACAGCCGCAACTCGGCCAACATGTGGTCGCTGGCCAGCGTCGATGAAAAACTCGGCATGGTTTACCTGCCACTGGGCAACCAGACCCCAGACCAGTGGGGCGCCGACCGCACCCCGGGCGCCGAGAAATTCAGCGCCGGCGTCGTGGCACTGGACCTGGCCACCGGTAAAGTGCGCTGGAACTACCAGTTCACCCACCACGACCTGTGGGACATGGACGTCGGCAGCCAGCCAACCCTGCTGGACATGAAAACCGCCGACGGCATCAAACCTGCGCTGATCGCTCCGACCAAACAGGGCAGCCTGTACGTCCTCGACCGTCGCGACGGCACGCCGATCATCCCGATCAAGGAAATCCCGGTTCCGCAAGGCGCCGTGAAAGGCGACCACACCGCCCCGACCCAGGCCCGTTCGGACCTGAACCTGCTGGCCCCGGAACTGACCGAAAAAGCCATGTGGGGCGCCAGCCCGTTCGACCAGATGCTGTGCCGCATCCAGTTCAAGGAACTGCGCTACGAAGGCCAATACACGCCTCCGTCGGAACAGGGCAGCCTGATCTACCCGGGTAACGTCGGTGTGTTCAACTGGGGCGGCGTCTCGGTCGACCCGGTTCGCCAGATGCTGTTCACCAGCCCGAACTACATGGCCTTCGTCTCGAAAATGGTGCCACGCGAGAAAGTCGCGGCCGGCAGCAAACGCGAGAGCGAAACCGCTGGCGTGCAACCGAACACCGGCGCGCCATACGCGGTGATCATGCACCCGTTCATGTCGCCACTGGGCGTACCGTGCCAGGCTCCGGCCTGGGGCTACGTCGCCGGTATCGACCTGACCACCGGCAAAGTCGTCTGGAAACGCAAAAACGGCACCAGCCGCGACAGCTCGCCAATCCCGATCGGCTTCACCCTGGGCGTGCCAAGCATGGGCGGCTCGATCGTCACCGCCGGCGGCGTCGGCTTCCTCAGCGGCACCCTCGACCAGTACCTGCGCGCCTACGACGTGAACACCGGCAAAGAACTGTGGAAATCGCGTCTGCCTGCTGGCGGCCAAGCGACCCCGATGACCTACACCGGCAAGGACGGCAAGCAATACGTCCTGCTCGTGGTGGGTGGTCACGGTTCGTTGGGCACCAAGATGGGTGACTATGTGATTGCGTACAAACTGCCGGAATAAGCTTTAGCGGCGGTAAAGAGAAAGGCGATGCCCTGTGAGGGGGTGTCGCCTTTTTTGTGGGCTGCGTTTTCTTACACAGGGCGTGTATGTCCTACAGACAGAGTGTTTGCAGGGGATGTTTCTGACATGTCGCGTCGGTTGTCGCTCGGAAATGGGGTGGATAGGCTTTGGGGGTCGCTGCAAATTCAGCGAACGGGCTTGGTCGTCCGGGTTTAGAATGGCGCACTTTTCAGCATGCTTAATGGCGAACTGTGCGTGGGAGGGCTAACGGCCCTGCCGGGTTTCCATTCCCTGGTCGACCAACCTGCGTACGGTTCGCCACCCTATTGCTTGGTCGCAGTGAGTGGCGAACTCCACATCCCGAATGGAGTTCCATCATGAAAAAGCCAACACCGAATCCACCCGAAACAGACGAAACCTCGCCCTACGAATCCGCCGATTCAAAGAAACTCCACGACGCCGCCGAACGCGCGCTCGACCACCATTTCAATCCCATCCCCAAAAAATGCCCCGGCCGCCGGCCGAGCCAGATGTTCCAGATATCCCCGGACATGGACGACGAAACCCTGCTGGCCCATGCCTGTGAGTCCCTGGCCACCGCCAGTGTCATGGCCAGTGATGTAGCGGCTTTTGTCGATACGCCGCAGCGACATCGGATCCTCGGGATTCAGCAGGTGATCATGCTGGCGGAACTGGCGGTGAATCGGGTGCTGGATAACGTCGAGGTCAGTCGATATCCGGCATAAATGCTGATGAGGTCTCTGCGGGAGTCAGGCTTGTGGTGAGTCAGTCATGACGCTGCCCTCACCCTAGCCCTCTCCCGGAGGGAGAGGGGACTGACCGCGTTGTTTGGGAGAGGTACGCCGACGTGAAAAACCGAGTCGCACTCAGGTTTTAAAGCCCCCAATCGACTCCCTCCTCTTCGCACCACCACCACCACCAC
>Ga0207713_1000822_pt1 | contig 28724 bp, 25 predicted proteins | sample KBSS64metaG_FD_184404 | JGI IMG/M metagenome (GOLD analysis project Ga0207713, IMG submission 184404) | Switchgrass rhizosphere microbial communities from Kellogg Biological Station, Michigan, USA - KBS S6-4 metaG (SPAdes) (version 2) | ecosystem: Host-associated > Plants > Roots > Rhizosphere >... | reverse complement strand
GCGAACGCCCCGGACCGCAAGACGGCAAGACGCGACAGTTTACTGGCTTCTCAAAATTGTCGTACTGACGCGCGCGACGGGCTGTGCAGTGAAGCGGCCATTGAGCACCCAAAAAGGGAACGGGTTAGAATACGCGGTCAACTTCGGCGCGCAGACCACAATCACCGTGTCTTTTTTTCCGGTCTGCTTTCCTGGCGCTCTCCTGACGTTTCCGAGACGTCACGAACGCCGAATCAACGGAAAGCGCGAGCTTCGCGCCGGCTATCCCGAAACCCGCGTCAGTCGGAGTTCGTTCGAATATGCGTATCATCCTTGCTCAACCCCGCGGCTTTTGTGCGGGCGTGGTCCGTGCGATCGAAATCGTCGATCGGGCCCTCGAACGGCATGGCGCGCCTGTCTATGTGCGTCACGAGATCGTTCACAACCGTCATGTCGTCGACAACCTGCGCAGCAAGGGTGCGCGTTTCGTCGAGGAACTGGATGAAGTGCCGCACGGCGCGGTCGCGATCTTCAGTGCGCACGGCGTCGCGCAGAGCGTCGAAAAGGATGCGCAGACGCGCGGGCTCGACGTGCTGGACGCCACTTGCCCGCTCGTCACGAAAGTTCATGTGCAGGGGCGGCAGTACGTATCGCAGGGACGCACGCTCATTCTGATCGGCCACGCGGGTCATCCGGAAGTCGAGGGCACGATCGGGCAGATTCCGGCCGAAGTCGTGCTGGTGCAGAGCGAGGCCGAAGTGGAAAAGATGACGCTCGCGCCGGACACGCCCGTCGCCTACGTCACGCAGACCACGCTTTCGGTCGATGACACGCGCGGCATCATCGATGCCTTGCAGCGCCGCTTCACGGATATCGTCGGCCCGGACACGCGCGACATCTGCTACGCGACGCAAAACCGCCAGGCCGCCGTGCGCGAGCTGTCGAGCCAGGTGGACGTGCTGCTCGTGGTCGGCGCGACCAACAGTTCCAATTCCAACCGCCTGCGGGAAATCGGCGCCGAGACCGGCGTTCCGAGCTACCTCGTCGCGGACGGTTCAGAGATCAAGCCGGAGTGGTTTGCCAATGTGCAGACGGTCGGCATCACCGCGGGCGCTTCGGCGCCCGAGGAAATGGTCAAACATGTGATCGATGCCCTGCGCGCGTTCGGAAACGTCGAAGTCACGACGATGAACGGCCGCGAGGAGAAGGTCGAATTCAAACTTCCCGCGAAGCTCACTCAGCCGGTCGCCGCCGTTGCGGCAACCGCGATTCGCGAAGAATAAGGAGAGGACGCAATTGTCTATCCCGATGCTCCAGAAGGCCCGCGTAGGCGCCTACATCTTCAAGCAGCACCTGACGGGCAACAAGCGTTACCCGCTCGCGCTGATGCTGGAACCGCTCTTCCGCTGCAATCTCGCCTGTAACGGCTGCGGCAAGATCGACTATCCGGATCCGATCCTGAACCAGCGCCTGTCGCTGGAAGAGTGTCTCGGCGCCGTCGACGAATGCGGGGCGCCGGTCGTGTCGATCGCGGGGGGCGAGCCTTTGCTGCACAAGGAAATGCCGCAGATCGTGAAGGGCATCATGGCGCGCAAGAAGTTCGTGTATCTCTGCACGAACGCGCTGCTGATGGAAAAGAAGATGGACGATTACGAGCCGAGCCCGTACTTCGTCTGGTCGGTGCACCTCGACGGCGACCGCGAGGCGCACGATCACTCGGTTTCGCAGCCGGGCACCTACGACAAGGCCGTCGCCGCCATCAAGGAAGCGAAGCGCCGCGGCTTTCGCGTAAACATCAACTGCACGCTGTTCAACGATGCCGAACCCGAGCGCGTCGCGAAGTTCTTCGACACGCTCGGCCCGATCGGCGTCGATGGCATCACCGTCTCGCCGGGCTACGCGTATGAGCGCGCGCCGGATCAGCAGCACTTCCTGAATCGCGAAAAGACCAAGAATCTGTTCCGCGAAATCTTCAAGCGCGGCAACAACGGCAAGAACTGGTCGTTCAGCCAGTCCACGCTGTTCCTCGACTTCCTCGCGGGCAACCAGACGTATCAGTGCACGCCGTGGGGCAACCCGGCACGCACGGTGTTCGGTTGGCAAAAGCCCTGCTATCTGGTCGGCGAAGGTTACGTGAAGACCTTCAAGGAACTGATGGAAACCACCGACTGGGACAAGTACGGCACCGGCAAGTACGAAAAGTGCGCGGACTGCATGGTCCACTGCGGCTTCGAGGCGACGGCCGTGATGGATACGGTGGCGCATCCGCTCAAGGCCGCGAAGATCGCCCTTTCGGGTCCGCGCACGACGGGCGCATTCGCCAAGGACCTGCCGATCGACAAGCAGCGTCCGGCCGAATACGTGTTCTCGAAGCACGTCGAAATCAAGCTGGAAGAGATCGGCCGCATGCAGAAGAACAAGGGTTCGAAGACGGCGGCGGCGGTGAACTGAGGCGCTTATCGGACGTTTGGAAATGCGAAGGGCGGGTGACTTGGGTCATCCGCCCTTTTTGCTTTCATGTTCGCCGCCCCTGATCTTTGAAGGCCTCCCGATCATCTACGGCGACGGGTTCCATCGGATCGGCAACGCTTCGAGCGGCGAGATCGAACATTGCCATTTCTACACGCACAAAAAACGCGACGGCTCTCGCCGTCGCGTTCTCGTCAACCACTGCTAAGCCGCATCAGCTCAGCAGCACTTCCCCGCTCCCGATCCGTACCTCGCCTCCTGACGCTCACGGAAAAACTCCGCATAGCTCATCATCGGCTTGTCGGGATGCGTCGTCTGCATGTGCGTGACATAAGCGTCGTAATCAGGCATTCCGACCATCAGACGCATCGTCTGGCCGAGATAGCGTCCTGCTTGCCGAAGATCGGTGAACATCGTGCGCTCCTAGTGGCCCGAACGAACCGCTGCGCCCGCGCCGGCGGGCATCGCCTCGAATGGCGTCTCGCGCACCGTCGGCTTCGTTTCGCGACGCGCGCGCAACACGGCCAGCACGCCGTACACCGCGATGCTCACCACCACGAAGATGAACAACCCGGCAAGCGCCGCATCGACGTAATCGTTGAAGATGATGCGCTGCATCTCCGCGAGCGACTTCGCCGGCGCCATCACCTTGCCCGCGTCGTACGCGTCCTTCAGCTTGCCCGCGTGCGCGAGGAAGCCGACCTTCGGATTCGCGTCGAAAATCTTCTGCCAGCCGGCCGTCAACGTGCAGATGAGCAGCCAGATCGTCGGCACGAGCGTGACCCACGCGTAGCGCTCGCGCTTCATCTTGAACAGCACGACGGTGCCGAGCATCAGCGCGATGCCCGCGAGCATCTGATTCGAGATGCCGAAGAGCGGCCACAGCGTGTTGATGCCGCCGAACGGATCGACCACGCCCTGATACAGGAAGTAGCCCCACGCGGCGACGCACAGGCCCGTCGCGATGAGGTTGGCCGGAAGCGACTCCGTGCGGCGCAGCGCCGGATGGAACGTGCCGAGCAGATCCTGCAGCATGAAGCGGCCGGCGCGCGTGCCCGCATCGACCGCGGTCAGGATGAAGAGCGCTTCGAACAGAATGGCGAAGTGATACCAGAACGCCATCATCGCCGGGCCGCCGATCACCTGATGAAGAATTTGCGCCATGCCGACCGCGAGCGTCGGCGCGCCGCCGGCACGCGCCACGATGGTCGTCTCGCCGACCGCCTTCGCCGTCGCCGTCAGCATGTCCGGCGTCAGCGCGAAGCCCCAGCTCGAGACGGTCTGCGCGACCGCTTCGGGCGTCGAGCCGAGCAGCGCGGCGGGGCTGTTCATCGCGAAGTACACGCCCGGCTCGATCACGCAGGCGGCGACGAGCGCCATGATCGCGACGAACGACTCCATCAGCATCGCGCCATAACCGATGAAGCGCATGTTGACTTCGTTATCGATCATCTTGGGCGTCGTGCCCGACGAGATGAGCGCATGGAAGCCCGACACCGCGCCGCACGCGATCGTGATGAACAGGAACGGGAACAGGTTGCCCGACCACACCGGCCCGCTGCCATCGACAAACTTGGTGAACGCCGGCATCTTCAGTTCGGGCGCGACGATCAGAATGCCGACCGCGAGACCCAGAATCGTGCCGATCTTGAGGAAAGTCGACAGATAATCGCGCGGCGCGAGCAGCAGCCACACCGGCAGCACCGACGCGACGAAACCGTAGCCGATCAGGATCCACACGAGCTGCACGCCGGTGAACGTGAAATACGGCGCGAACGTCGCCGATTCCGCGACCTGGCCGCCGTACACGATCGCGAGCATCAGGCCGATGAAACCGATGATCGACACCTCGCCGATGCGCCCCGGACGGATGTAGCGCGTATAGACGCCCATGAAGAGCGCGATCGGAATGGTCGCCGCGACGGTGAACGTGCCCCACGGCGAATTGGTCAGCGCTTTGACGACGATCAGCGCGAGCACCGCGAGAATGATCACCATGATGAGGAACGCGCCGAAAAGCGCGATCACGCCGGGCACGGTGCCCAGTTCCATCTTGATGAGATCGCCGAGCGAGCGGCCGTCGCGCCGCGTCGAGATGAACAGGATGACGAAATCCTGCACCGCGCCCGCGAACACCACACCGGCGAGTATCCACAGCATGCCGGGCGTGTAGCCCATCTGCGCGGCCAGCACAGGGCCTACCAGCGGGCCCGCGCCCGCGATCGCGGCGAAGTGATGGCCGAAGAGCACGTACTTGTTCGTCGGCACGTAGTCGAGGCCATCGTTATGACGAACGGCCGGCGTCATGCGCAGGCCGTCGAGTTGCAGCACTTTCGCCGCAACGAAGCGCGAATAGAACCGATAAGCGATGAGATAGACGCAGACCGCCGCGATGACGATCCACAGTGCGCTGATACGCTCGCCGTGCGCGAGTGCAATGGTGCCGAATGCGAACGCGCCCAATAGCGCGAGCGCGATCCAGACCAGGAATCCGGAAGCCCGATTCATGGCGTCTCCTTAGTTATTGACCCGTCAGGTCGATGGATGCGCCGTGATAGCGCATTGGGCGGTAGTATTCGCTTTCGCCCGGGCGCTTACAAGCGCATAACTACGTATGCGTACTACGTGGCTTCACGTAGCGGAAAACCCTGTATCAATGAATCTCAAGGCAAAGATCTTCCTGCTTGCGATCGTGCCGTTCGCGCTGGCGATCGGTGGAATCACCTACGGTGTACGCCAGCAGGCGCAGTCGCTCGCGCAGGCGCAGCACGAGACGACGCAGGCCGCCTACATGGCGAGCAAGGAGATCGAGCTGCGGCATTACGTCGAGATCGCGAAGAGCGCGATCGCGCCATACTATGATGCGCCCGCGACCGACCCGCGCAGCGACGACGAACGCCGCCGCCTCGCGCTCGACGCGCTGCAGCGGCTCGATTTCGGACAGGACGGCTACTTTTTCGTCTACACGATGCACGGCACATCGCTCATGCATCCGCGCCAGCCGGATCTCGTCGGACGCGACCTCTGGCTGATGCGCGACCCGAACGGCGCGCTGACCATTCAGGAACTCATCGAACAGGCATCGAAAGGCGGCGGCTACGTCCGGTACGTCTGGCGGCGGCCGTCCACCGGACTGATCGCGCCCAAGCTCGGTTACGTGGTGCCGCTCGAGCGCTGGGGCTGGATGATGGGCACGGGCATCTATCTGGAGGATGTCGAGACGACGCTTGCGCGCATCGACTCGCAGGCGGCCACGAATATCGAGCGCACGCTGATGTGGATCGGCGCGATCGCGCTCGCCGGGCTCGCGATCATCGCGGTGTGCGGCGCGGTGCTCAACATCAGCGAGCATCGAAGCGCCGATGCGAAGCTGAAGCGCCTCGCGCGGCAAGTGGTGGATTCGCAGGAACAGGAACGCGCGCGGCTCTCGCGCGAGTTGCACGACGGCATCAGCCAGATGCTCGTCTCGGTGAAGCTGCTGCTCGAATCGGCGCTCGCGCGTTTCGAGCATGGCACGGCGCGCGAGCCGACCGCGGAGGCCGCGCTCGCGACGAGCCTCGGACGTCTCTCGGGCACGCTGCGCGAAGTGCGCCGCATCTCGCATGCGCTGCGCCCCGCGATGCTCGACGACCTCGGTCTCGCCGCGGCGCTGGAGCAGCTCGTGCGCGAATTCGACGGCCAGGACGGCATCGAGGCGCGCTTCGAATCGATGGACGACGGCAAGCCCTGTGCGACGCAGCGCACGACGCTGCCCGATCCCGTCAACACCGTGCTCTTTCGCATCGCGCAGGAAGCGCTGACCAACATCGCGCGGCACGCGCAGGCATCGCGCGCGGTGATCACGCTCGATATCGCCGCGCACGCCGTCACGCTCGACATCACCGACAACGGCCGCGGCTTCGACGCGCATGGCGCGCTCTCCGATCCGGCGAGCGGCGTCGGACTGCGCAACATGCGCGAGCGGCTCGACACGCTCGGCGGCACGCTGGCGATCGGCTCGCAACTCGGCCGCACGTCGATCACCGCGAGCGTGCCGCTGCCGCTCGCCGCACCCAATCTTCAAGGACTTACCGATGAGCGCTGAACCCGCCCGCATCATTCTCGTGGACGATCACCCGCTCGTGCGCGACGGCTTGCGCGCCCGACTCGACTCCGTGCCGCGTCTTTGCGTGACCGGCGAGGCGGGCAACGCAAAAGAAGCGCTCGCGCTCGCCGCCGACGAATCGAATCCGCCCGATCTCGCGCTGATGGACGTCGGCATGGCGGGCATGAGCGGCATCGAGCTGGCGGCGCTTTTTCACGAGCGGCATCCGGGCATCCGCGTGCTGATGCTGTCGATGCACGACAACGTGGAGTACGTGAAGCAGGCGGTGCGCGCGGGCGCGAGCGGCTACGTGCTGAAGGATTCGCCCGCCGCGGAGATCCTTCAGGCGATCGACGCGGTGCTCGCCGGAAAGACCTTTTTCAGCGCCGGGCTCGCCGCACGCATGATTCAGGCACAGTCGATGCAGACGCCGCTCGAACGCCTGACGCCGCGTGAGCGCGACGTCCTCGACGCGCTGGCCGAGGGCTTATCGAGCAAGCAGATCGCGCAGCAGCACGGGCTGTCGGTGCGCACGGTGGAAACGCATCGCCTGAATTTGAAGCGCAAACTGGATATCGACGGACAGGCCGAGCTGATCAAGTTCGCGGTGGAGCACCGCCGAACGTGACGCCCGGCCTCGGCGGAAGACACGAAGCGCGACGAGACGCGACTCAGCCTGCGGACCGGGCGTTGTGCTCGGAAAGGAATTTGATGAGGCCGTCGACGCCGCCCTTTTGCAACTGGCCGGCGAATTGTTGCTGGTAGACCTGGATGAGCCACGCGCCCATCATGTCGATGTCGTAGATTTTCCAGCCCTGCGGCGTCTTCTCCAGACGATAGCGCACGGGGTTGTCGCCGCCCGTGGAAATGACGTGCGATTCGACCACCGTGTCTTTCGTGTTGGCATCGATGTTGGGCGCATCGAACTTGAACTTCACGTCCTGATCGCGCAATTGCGAGAGCGAGGCCGCATACGTGCGAACCAGAAGCGTTTGGAACTGGTCGTAAAGCTGCTTTTGCTGCTCGGGCGTGGCGCTCGCCCAGGCCTTGCCCACCGCGATGCGCGTGGTGCGCTGGAAGTCGGTAGCGGGCAGGAAGCGCGTTTCGACGAGCTGCGTGATCTTCGCCATGTCGCCGCCGCGCGCCTGCGGGTCGGCCTTCATCGCGTTGACAGTGCCTTCGACGGCGCTCTTCACGACGGCATCGGGACTCGTTTGTGCGAGTGCCTCGCCCGCGAAGGACAGCGAGGCTAGGAGGAAAGCGAAGCAAATAGACAGATAGCGTTTCATGGCACCCGTTCTCTAATCAGGTTTGGTGGCGCGGGTTGTGCGGCCTTCGGACATTGCAGCGGCGGCCAGCTGGCTGCGAGGTCAGTATATCGACACCGCCGCGCCGCAACAGTTCAAGCATGGAGTGTTGCGGTGCGCCCGGTATACTTGCGCGGCTTCCCACGTCGTTTCATGGAGTGATCCGGATCCCGGCGGTCGGCATCATGCAATTCGCGCGTTCGCACGCACAAAAGATAACAGGGCACACCAGGTAGCGTCTTCATGCTGACGTCCAACATTACTCGCTTCGTCACCCTCGCCATCCGCCGGCCGGCGTGGATTATCGCCGTTTCGCTGCTGCTCGGCGTGCTCTCCACGATTTATGTCGTCCATCACTTCAGAATCAGCACCGATGTCAGCCAGCTGATCGAGACGGAGCCCGAGTGGGCTGCGCGCAGCAAGGCGATCGACGCGGCGTTTCCGCAGCGCGGCGCGGCGCTGCTGATCGTCGTTCAGGCGCCGGCGCAGGAATTCGCCGATGCCGCCGCGAACGAGCTCGCCGCCGCGCTCGCGAAAGAGCCGGAGCGCTTCAGGTCGGTGTCGCAGCCCGAGGGCGGCGCGTTCTTCGAGCACAACGGCCTGCTCTATCTGCCGACGGACAAGGTCGAACAGGTCACGAAGCAGCTCGTAGAGGCGCGCCCGCTCATCAACACGCTCGCGCACGACCCGACGCTCACCGGCCTCGCGCAGACCCTCAACACGACGCTCAATCTGCCGCTGACGCTGGGACAGGTCAGCCTCGGCCAGATGGCGGGTCTGCTCGGCAGGAGCGCGGCCGTGCTCGACCGCGTGCTCGCGAATCAGCCCGCCGCATTCTCCTGGCGCGGCCTCGCGGATTCGCCAAACAGCGCGGCGCCCGGGCGCGCGTTCGTCACCGTGTTGCCGGAACTGAACTTCAATGCGCTGAAGGCGGCGGCGGGGACATCGGAAGAGATTCGCGCGAAGGCCGCCGAGCTCGGCATCGACAAAAAGTATGGGGCGACGCTGCATCTGACGGGCGCACAGCCGCTCGCCGACGAGGAATTCGCATCCGTGCAGGACGGCGCGGTGCTCAATGGCGCCCTGACCTTCCTCGTCGTGCTGATGATCCTCTGGGTCGCGCTGCGCTCGAAGCGCATGATCCTCGCGGTGTTCATCACGCTCTTCGTCGGGCTCGCGATCACCGCCGCGCTCGGCCTCATGATGGTCCACGCGCTCAACATGATCTCGGTCGCGTTCATGGTGCTGTTCGTCGGCCTGGGCGTGGACTTCGGCATCCAGTTCGGCGTGAAGTATCGCGAGGAGCGTTACCGGCACAAGCGGCTCGACGTCTCGCTCGCGGAAACCGCGCGCCATGTCGCCGTGCCGCTCACGCTCGCCGCCGCCGCGACCGCCGCGAGCTTCTTCTCGTTTCTGCCGACCGCGTATCGCGGCGTCTCGGAGCTGGGGCTGATCGCGGGCGTCGGCATGTTCGTGGCCTACGCGACCAACATGACGCTGTTGCCCGCGCTCATCAAAGTGTTCGCGCCGCCGGGCGAAGCGCAGTCACCGGGCTTTCCGGTGCTCGCGCCCGTCGACGAGTTCCTCGACCGGCATCGCAAGCCGGTGCTCATCGGCACGCTCGTGGTCGTCATCGGCGCGCTGCCGCTACTCTTCGATCTGCGCTTCGACTTCAATCCGCTGCATCTGAAAGACCCGCATACCGAGTCGATGGCGACGCTCATCGCGCTCAAGGACTCGCCGGAAGGCGCGGTGAACGATGTCGCGGTGCTCGCGCCCTCGCTCGCCGACGCCGACGGCATCGCGGCGAAACTGCGGAAACTGCCGGAAGTCGGGAGCGCGACGACGCTCTCCTCGCTCATCCCGTCCGATCAGCCGAAGAAACTCGAGCTCATCAAGGCCGCCGCCGATCAACTGCTGCCCGCGCTCGATCAGCAGACGGCAGCGCCCGTGACGGACGCCGTGCGCGTCGCGGCGCTCAAACGCGTGTCGAACCAGCTTTCGCTCGCCGCCGACGAGCATCCCGGCCCCGGCGACAAGGAAGCGAAGCATCTTTCGGAGACGCTCGCAAAGCTGGCGCAAGCCGACGCCGCGACGCGCGACCGCGCCGAGCACGCGATGGCCGAGCCGCTGCGCCTCGCGCTCGCGCAGTTGCGCGCGCTCCTGACGCCTGCGGAAATCACGCGCGACACGCTGCCGCCGCAGATGGTCGCGTCGTTCGTGACGCCGCAGGGCGAAGCGCTCGTCGACATCGCGCCGAGGATCCCGCCCGGGGTCGATCCCAACGACGACGCGCTCCTCGCCCGCTTCGCCGACGCGGTGCAGAAGGCCGCGCCCGACGCGATCGGCGGGCCGATTTCCGTGCGCCATTCGGCGGAGACGATCATCAAGGCGTTCGAGCAGGCGGCGCTCTACTCGCTCATCGCGATCGCCGTGCTGCTGTGGATCGCGCTGCGCCGTTTTGGCGACGTTTTGAGAACTTTGGTACCGTTGCTCGTCTCCGCGATCGTCACGCTGGAACTGTGCGTCGTCTTCAGGATGCCGCTCAACTTCGCGAACATCATCGCGCTGCCGCTGATGCTGGGCGTCGGGGTGGCGTTCAAGATCTATTTCGTGATGGCGTGGCGTTCCGGGCAGACGCGGTTGCTTCAGTCCAGCCTCACGCATGCCGTTATGTTCAGTGCGGCCACGACGGCGACGGCGTTCGGAAGCCTGTGGTTCTCTCATCATCCGGGCACGTCCAGCATGGGGCGGCTGCTGGCGCTGTCGCTCTTTTGCACGCTCATCGGCGCGGTGGTCTTCCAGCCCGTCCTGATGGGCAAACCGCGCAAGGTGCGCGCGGCCGCCCGCGCGAAGCTCAGGGCGGCGCAACGACATGACAACCTAAGAGGAATTGAAGAATGAAGTGGGGATCGACGGCTGTGACCGCTCGTGCACTGCGCAGATTTGGGATGAGCCTGGCGATTGCGGGCGCGCTCGCAACAACGGGCTGCGCGACCGGCCCGGACCGCAATGCGAAAGACCCGCTCGAGCCAATGAACCGCAAGATCTTCACGTTCAACGACACGCTCGATACCTACGTCGCCAAGCCCGTCGCGCAGTTCTATGTCGATTACACGCCGAGCCCGTTCCGCACCGCGGTCAGCAATTTCTTCTCGAATCTGGGCGATTTCTCGAACTTCGCGAACAACCTGCTGCAGTTGAAGATCACCGATGCGACGCAGGATCTGATGCGCATCGCGATGAACTCGCTGTTCGGCATCGGCGGCCTGATCGATATCGCGTCGCCCGCCGGCTTGCCGAAGCACCATCAGGACTTCGGCCTGACGCTCGGGCACTACGGCATGCCGTCGGGGCCGTATCTGGTGCTGCCGCTGCTCGGCCCGAGCTCGTTTCGCGATTCGACGACCTGGCTCGTCGACTGGCGCGTGAATCCCGTCAGTTATGCCGATGCGGGCATCCGCTGGCCGCTCTATGGCGTGAACTTCGTGAGCGCGCGTGCGGACCTGATCGGCGCGACCGACCTGCTTTCGGCCGCCGCGCTCGACAAATACGCGTTTGTGCGCGACGCATACACGCAGCGGCGTCAATATTTGCTGACCGGCGGCGGCGCGAGCTCGCTGCCCGATTACGGCGACGAAGGCGCATCGGCGCCCGAAGGCGCGAGCGCGCCGGAGGGAGCCAGCGCGCCGGAAGGCTCAAGCGGCGGCGGCAGCAAGGAGCAAGGCTTGCCGACGTATGTCGATCCGGGCGCGGCGGCATCGCCTGCGGGTGGGGTCGGCGGAAAGTCGCCTGCGCCCGAGGAGAACGCGCCGAAGGCGCAGCCGTCGCCGAGCTCGAGCAAGGCTCAGGGATTGCCGCAGTATGACGATCCGGCGGCGCAGCCAGCGGGGAAGTAGGCAGGTCTCGAAGCCGGAAAGGAAACGGGCGCCCGAGCGCCCGTTTTGTCTTTAGTGTGCGGGTGCGCTATCAATGCGCGGCCTCTTCCGCCACTTCCTCCATCAGATCGTCGTCGGAAACTTTCGGCGCTTCCACCCCGCCCTGATCACGGCGATACGCCTCGAACAGTTCGTCGGCGTAGCGAATCTTCGTGCGGCCATGCGGCACGGGCTCGCCCTGCTCGTTGAGGTTCACGAACACCATCTTCTCGACGGTCAGAATGCTCTTGCGCGTGATCTTGTTGCGGACTTCCGCGCGCAGCGTGATCGACGTGCGGCCGAAATGCGTCGCGGTGATGCCCAGCTCGATGATGTCGCCCTGACGCGCCGAGCTCACAAAGTTGATTTCGGACATGAACTTGGTCACGACGCGCTGATTGCCCAGCTGCGAAATCGCGTAAATCGCGGCTTCTTCGTCGATCCAGCGCAGAAGGCTCCCGCCGAACAGGCTGCCGTTCGGATTCAGATCTTCGGGCTTGACCCACTTACGGGTGTGGAAATTCATTTGCGGTACCTCGCTTTCTTTACCGCGCGTCGAAGTGCAGAGAAGAGACGCGCGCTGGGTAAGGGTTTTCCCTGATTATAACGAAGTGAGGGTTAACCCGCAGAAAGCAAGGGGAGAACAAAATGATCAGCCAAACGCCAGAGCCCGCGCCGATCCCAGCGCATGCCGCGCCTGGACGAGCGTCGCGCGGGCCGCGCGGGCGTCGGACGCGAGCCGCAACAGCGCGCCCAGTTGCGCCGGATCGCGCAGCAATTCCCGCAGAATCGGACCGATGGCCGTCGTGCCGTCGTCGCGCAAACCGGCCGTCGCGGCAGGCGGCAATGTTCGCCAGGCCGGATCGACGACCGCCCGGCACACCGCGAACGGCAAGCCGCGCGCCGTCGCGATCGCCCCGGCAATATGCGATTCCATATCGACGGCCAGCGCGTCGGTCGACGAATGCAGCGAGCGCTTCTCCGCCTCGGTCTTGACGGGCGCGGTGACGCCCGCCATCCTGCCGCGCCGCACGACGCGCCCGACAGGCGTGCCCGCGAACGCATCGACGATGCGCGCCGACCACGCCGCATCGGTATGCAACTCGCCGAACGGACCGCACACGCTCTCGGCGACGATCAACTCGCCCGGCTCGATATCCGGCGCGAGTCCGCCCGCCGTGCCGAAGCTGATGATGCCCGAGCAGCCGCGCGCGATCGCATCGGACAACGCGCGCTCCAGCCAGTCGGCGCGCGCCGCGAACACCACATCGACGCCCCGCCCGCGCACGATCTTCGCCTCGAACGCCATGCCGGTCACGGCGACGACGGGCGCGTTCACATTGCCGCCGTCACGCGCGTGAGGCCGTCGCGTGTCAGGTTTCGATAGCGCGCGAGCGCCCACAGCGGGAAGAACTTGCGATAGCCGTGGTAGCGCAGGTAGAACACGCGCGGGAAGCCTGTCGCCGTGAAGCGCGTCTCGTCCCACAGGCCGTGCGCCTGCTGCGTCCTGAGCAAATAATCGACGCCTCGCGCGACCGCCGGATGCTCGACCAGACCCGCCGCCATCAGTCCGAGCAGCGCCCACGCCGTCTGCGACGCGGTGCTCGGCGCCTGTTCGTAACCGCGATAGTCGAGCTTGTAGCTCTCGCCGTCCTCGCCCCAGCCGCCGTCGCTGTTCTGGATGCCGACGAGCCAGTCCGCCGCGCGCTTCATGCGCGGGTCCGTCGGTGCGACGCCGGCGGCGTTCAGCGCGCACATCGCCGACCAGGTGCCGTAGATGTAATTCAGGCCCCAGCGGCCGTACCAGCTTCCATCGCGCTCCTGGCCTCGCACGATGTAGTCGAACGCGCGACGCGCGGGCTCGCTGTTGAGCGACGTCTCGCCGAGTTGCGCGAGCATCGAAAGGCAGCGCGCGGAGACATCGACCGTCGGCGGGTCGAGCAGCGCGCCGTGATCCGAGAACGGGATGTTGTTCAGGTAGTACTGCGTGTTTTCCGGCTCGAACGCGCCCCATCCGCCGTCGCTGCTCTGCATGCCGACGACCCACTCACGCGCGCGCGCGATCGACTCGCCGTACATCGCCGTGCCGTTCTCGCGATCGGCACGCTCCATCGCCATCGCGACGACGGCCGTGTCATCGACATCGGGATAATGCGGGTTCGCGAACTGGAATGCCCACCCGCCCGGCCGCACGTCAGGACGGCGGGAGATCCAGTCGCCGCGCACGTCGAGAATCTGCAGCGGCACGAGCCATTCGAGGCCGCGCGCCACCGCCGAGCGCGCCTTTGGCATGCCGGTTTCGAGCAGCGCATGCGCCGCGAGCGATGTATCCCACACCGGCGACAGGCACGGCTGGCAATACGCCTCGCCATCGTCGGCGTCGTCGACGATCAGGAGCTTGTCGAGCGACTTGCGCGCAATCGCGCGATTCGGATGTTCGGGCGGATAGCCGAGGACGTCGTACATCATCACCGAGTTGGCCATCGCCGGAAAAATCGCGCCAAGGCCGTCTTCGCCGTTCAGGCGCTCGTCGACGAAGCGCACCGCTTCATCGATCGCGCGTTCGCGGCCGGCTTTGGGCAGCAGCGGATCGGCGACGCGCAGGATCGAATCGACGACGCGGAAGAACGCGAACCAGCCGCGGCTCTGATGCCCCGAACGCGACGGCATGCCGGTATTGACCGGCGGATTCGTGAACACCTCGTCGATGCGCACGCCGCGCGGATTGCGCGCGCGCGGGCGCTTCGCGTTGAGCACGAGCATCGGCACGATCACCGTGCGCGCCCAGTACGACACCTTCGACAGATGGAACGGGAACCACATCGGCAGGCGCATGATTTCGACGGGCATCATCGGCACCGCGCGCCACGACACGACGCCGAAAAGCGCGAGCAGGATGCGCGTGAACACGTTCACCTTCTCGGCACCGCCCGCGGCGAGGATCGCGCGGCGGGCGCGCTGCATGTGTTCGGCGTCGGCCGAATCGCCGATCATCTTCAGGGCGAAATACGCCTTCACGGTCGCGGAGACGTCCATCGCGCCGTCGGTGAAGAGCGGCCAGCCGCCGTCCGCGCGTTGAATGCGGCGCAGATACCGGCCGATCTTCGCTTCGAGCTTCTCGTCGGCGGTCTCGCCGAGATAGTGGACGAGCAGCACGTATTCAGCCGGGATGGTTGCGTCCGCTTCGAGTTCGTAGAGCCAGTAGCCTTCCGGATGTTGCGCCGCGAGCAGCGCATCGGTGGCGCGGTGGACGGCAGCGTCGAGCGAGGCGCCCGAAACCTGCACGCCCACGGCCGACAGGGATAAATCGTTCATCAGCGTTCCATCGATGGGTTCAACAGCGCGTCCGCCGCCTTCTGGCCGGAGCGGATTGCGCCTTCGATCGTCGCGGGCAGGCCGGTCGCCGTCCAGTCGCCCGCGAGTGTGAAATTGTGCCAGCGCGTGCGCGTGGCGGCCCGCAGGCCTTCCTGCGACGGCACGGCGGCAAACGTCGCGTGCTCCTCGGCGACGACTTGCCACGGCGGCGTCGGCACCGCGGGCATGCGCACCGCCTTCGCCGTCTCCAGCCATACCGCCTGCGCGAGTTCTTCGTGCGGCGTCGCGAGCCATCGGCCGGCGCTTGCGAGCGTGACCGAGAGCCGGCCGTCGGCGGCGAAGATCCAGTCCGACATGCCGTTGACGACGCAGGTCAGCGGCTGAAAGCCCGTCGGCGCGTCCACAGCGAAGTGCACGGTCATGATCGCGCGCGATGCATCCGGCGCGGTCAGGTCCGGCACCAGCCGGCGCGCCGCGTCGGGCGGCACGGCGAGCACGACGCCATCGCCCGTGCCGAGCGTGACGGGCTCCGCCGCGCCTTCGAAAGCCAGCGAGCTTACACGCTCCTTCGAATCCGTGCCCGAAACCCCGATGCCCGCGACGCGCGAACCGAGCCGGATCTCCGCGCCGCCATACTGCAAAAGCCGCAACGCCGGCTCGACGAACGCATGCGACAGCCCGCTTCTCGCGATCAGCGGACGGCACGCCTGACCGCCCTGCGCGACCGTCTCGCGCAGCAAACCGGCCGCGAGCTCCGCGCTCGCTTCGGACGGATCGGCGTTGAGCATCGCGCGCAGGAGCGGACGCACGAGAAGACTCCATACGCGATCCTTCCGGCGCACCGATTCCTCGATCGTGCGGCCCGGCTTAGCCCAGAAGAGCGGCAGGTACGGCAGGTAGTCGGCCGGCTGCGTGCCCGGCACACGCGTCTCGGCGTCGAAGATCCAGCGCGGCAAGCGCCCCGGCGACATGCGGACGGTCCAGGCGTCGCCGGTCGCGACATCGAAGAACGGATACTCGGGCTGCGTCGGACCGATCAGCGTGCCGGTTGCGCCGATCGCACGCAGATAGGCCATCGTCGATTGATTGCCTGATAGCAGCAGATGATTGCCGTTATCGAGCGTGACACCGAGCTTTGCATCGAAGAAGGAGCGGCAACGGCCGCCCGCGTGAGGCGCCGCCTCGTGCAGCACGACGCGCGCGCCGCGGCGCTGCGCCTCGACCGCGGCGGCGAGGCCGGCGACGCCCGCACCGACGACGAAGACACGCCGGGACATCAGATCAGGTTGCGCGCCACGATCCACAGCAGGCGCGCACGCGGCGTGCGCACGCGCGTGCGTGGCAGGTCGAAGCCGCGTTTCAGGTTGGCGTCGAGCACGGTGCGATACGCCGCCGACATGATGCGCGGGGCGCGCACCTGGGCGCGCGGCGACGCCGCCATGATCGCATCGGACTGGGCGTAATGGCCTTTCGCGCGCTCGGCGAGCACGGCGCACACGCGCGGCAGGCGGGCATCGCCGACGATGCTCGCCGGATCGCTCGTCGAAATGCCTTCGCGCGCGAGCAGTTCGCGCGGCAGGTACACGCGGCCGATTTCCGCGTCTTCGTCGATGTCGCGCAGGATGTTGGTCAGTTGCAGCGCGCGGCCGAGATGGTGCGCGAGCCGCCGTCCGGCGTCCTCGTGCATCCCGAATATTCTCACCGACAGCCGCCCGACCGCGCTCGCCACCCGGTCGCAATAGAGGTCGAGCGTGGCTTCGTCGGGGGCGACGATATCGCCGGCGGCGTCCATCGCCATGCCGTCGATCACGGCCTGGAAGTCGTCGCGTGAAAGCTGGAAAGCCAGGATGTGGCGGGTGAGCGCTTCGAGCGATTTCTTCGGCTTGCCGGCGTAGCACGCGTCGATGTCCTCGCGCCACTGATCGAGCGCGAGCGCGCGCTCGCGGCGCGGCAGGGTGCCTTCGTCGGCGATATCGTCGACCGCCCGGCAGAACGCGTAGATCTGGTACATCGCGTCCCGCTGCTCGGCGGGAAGGATGCGCATCGCGAGATAAAACGAACTTCCCGACGACGCCTTGGCGGCGTCTGGAGCAGGATCGTCAGCGATGATATTGGAAACAGCCAAGACGAACTCCGCTGTGGCGCCCCCAAGGGCAAATTTGTAAGAGATCGGGCGCCGGTCCCGATGCCGCCGGTGCGCGCGGAACCACGTGGCGCTGAGCGGGACGACCGAGGAGGAAAGGCGGCGCGCGAGCCGGCTGTGACTGCGCCGGAAGCGGCAAAGAGTATATCAATACTTTGCCCGATTGCGCCGGAGCCGCGCGGGGCAAGGCCCGGCGTATCGAGCGGCGATTCAGGCGAAGCCCACTGCCCGATTCCGCCCCTCACGCTTGGCCGTATAAAGCGCCGCATCGGCCTCGTTGATGAGCGCCTCGTACGAGGACGTCACGCCGGTCCGCGCACGCGCCGCCCCGACGCTCGCCGTGACCGGCACGCGTGCGCCCTGCACGTCGATGGGCGTCTCGCCGATCTCGCGGCGCACCTTCTCCGCGACGATCATCGCGTCCTCGAAATTCGTGCACGGCAGAAGCAGCGCGAATTCCTCGCCGCCGAAGCGCCCGAACACGTCCTGCACGCGCACGCTCTTCGCGACGCGCTCGGCCATCACGCGCAAAACCGTGTCGCCGACGAGGTGGCCGAGGTCGTCGTTGATGCGCTTGAAGTGGTCGAGATCGAAGAGGAGCATCGACAGCTCGCCGCCGTAGCGCTGCCAGCGCGAGAATTCGTCGCGCAGGCGCAATTCGAAGTAGCGCCGGTTGGCGATGCCGGTCAAACCATCGCGGTCCGCGAATTCCTGCAGCTTCGCCACCGCTTCGTCGCGGGCGCGCTGCATCATGCTCGCGTGCGTCGCGTCGGAAATCGTCACGCAGACGGCGCGCACCTCGCGCTCGAGCATGAGCGGCATGAAGGTGCAGTCCTGCTGCATGAAATCGACGCCGCCGGTAATCGGCCGATCGTGGTCGAACTTGAAGAGATACGGCCGCTGCTCCCACGAGCTGAACGCGAAGCTGCCGAGCTGGAACACGCTCTCGACCTTGCGCGTGAACCAGACGCGCGGCAGTTCGGGGAAGCTCGCGAAGATGGATTTGCCGATCACCTGTTCGGCCGTCCTGCCGCTGTGGTCCTGCATGAACCGGTTCCACATCAGCACGTTCAGATCGCGATCGAGCACGAAAATGCCGAAACCCACGCGCTCGATCACGAGTTCGGAGAGCGCGTGGCGCAGTTCGTCCATGCTCACGATGGCGTCCCGTTCAGAGGCTCGACAGAAGCGCGTCGAGCGCTTCGTTCAGATGCGGGATGGCGTCTTCGGCCATCAGCATCACGAGATGCGCGCGGAAGCTGTGGTCCTCGAGCGCGAAATTCACTTCGAGCAGGAGTGCGGTCTTCCAGGCGAGCATCGCCGGCTGAAACACCTCGTCGAGCCCGATTTCCGAGCCGAGCATGCCAGGCGGCGAGAAGATGGGCGAGCGGCCGAGTCGGTCGAGGATGCACGACACGCACGCGCCCATCAGCACGGTCGCGACGTCGAAGACGAGTTCGGTGCGCGTCGTCGCCTCGTAGGTGGATTTCGTGTACGGATCGTCAACGAGCGCGCACAGCTGATCGACGCTGCCGCTCTTGCACAGCACGATCGCCTCGCCCTTGATGTCGGAACGAAAGCCCTGGCGCACGGCCGTCACGGTATCGGTGATGCCGGTCATCTCGGCGAGCGCCGCGGATGCCTCGGCCACGCTCACGACGCGCACGCGCGGCACCGACAGCTCGATGAATGTGCCGAGCAGCTTCGAGAGTCGGGTCGCGGCCTGGCCCATCGCCATGTTAGCGACTTCCTGCAGCGCGTCGCGCTGATCTTCGTTCAGGGCGGGTTCAACCATGGAGTCCGTACTCCTTCAAAACAGGACGCAGCGCTTCGGGCGTCACCGGCTTCGGCAGGAACGCGATCGCGCCGAGCGCGCGCACCCGCTCCTGGGCCATCGGCTGCACGTCGGCCGACACGACGATCACGAACGTGTTCAGGTCCTCGTGTTGCAAGGCGTCGAGCACCTGATAGCCCGTCATGTCGGGCATCGTGAGATCGAGGAACATCACCGAGGCGCGGCCGGCCCGGTAATGCTCGAGCGCCTCGCGCCCGTTGGTCGCATAGGAGATCTCGACGTCCCAGTCCGGGGGCAGCGCGCGCGTCAGCACCTTGCGCGCGAGCAGGGAATCATCGGCAATGACAATCGGCAACGGCATGGTCGGCAGGATCTTTTTGGGCTGTTTTCGGGCTGAGGGCGGCGGCGCGTCGGCAGACACGGCAGGCTCTCGTATTTGATTACGGCATCCGCGCGGCGATCTTTAAAGCGATCTTCACGGCAGAACCGGTACGAGCCCTCTCGCCCGGCGGGAATGCGGGCGCTGTCGGAGATGCAGCTCGGCGGCGATGAGCCAGGCGCGGCGCTTGTGGACGAAGGCGCGCCAACCCGCGGGCGAGCGCTGGGTGATCAGCGTGCGCACTCCGCGCGATGCATGCTGGCTCTCGATCGGCGTCATGTTGACTGCCCCGTGCGTGGTCCGAAAAAAGTTCCGGACCGTGGCCTTCTTATCCTCGCTTGGTCGCGCTGCCCGCCGGCGACTGGCCGGACAAGCGGTACTGCTCCCCGGCGCGCGCCGCAAGGCTGCTTGTATCCTCCGGCCGACGCTTCTAAGTGGCGTATCAGGTCGGAGGATTGCATTGTCTGCCCATCAGAATGTCAAAGCAACTCGCGAGAGTGCGAAGCGAGAATTAATATGATTAAAACAGTCGTTAATCAGGAAGATTCTACGCCCCACCTTCTGTTGTGATACGTTCTCTTGCTTTTGTGTACGTTTGCGCTTCCGATAATCTCGCTAACTTCGCGCGTGACCGAGGTTTTCCTCCACGTGTCGCGTGCAGCTTGACTCCCCGATCGGCATGCTTCATGCGTTCTACTTGCGGTTGCACCGGTCAGGCTCGGCAACTTCCTACCACGCGCCCGTCACGACGGGCGCCTGGCGCAGGCGTCGAGTAAGTTTTCCAATTCGCTGCCAAAAATGACGCTGCAACGTGAGGAGTCCAACGCCGATCCTGCCGGGGAATCATGGCAGGAAGAACCGCCGTTTCCGGTCGTTCCCGAACGCAACTTCGCCGCGCAGCGGCTTACGCTCTACGCGCTCCTCGTCGCCGCGATCGTGCTGCCGTGCGTATACGTCGTGGTCACCGCCTTCACCGATTACCACGCGCGCGTCGCGGATGCCTCGGATCTCGTCGCGCGCAATGCCCGCGTCGCCGAGGAGCACGCCCTCAAGGTCTTCGATCTGAACGTGACGCTCAACGAGCGCATCGTCGATCTGCTCGACGACCTCGACGCCGCCGCCATCCGTCGCGAGAGCGCCACGATTCATCAACGTCTCAGGACGATCAGCAGCAGCTATCAGCAGGTCGCGGCGGCTTCGGTGTTCGGTTCCGACGGCAGGCTGCTCGCGACGAGCCGCACCTGGCCGGCGCCCGACATTTCGGTCGCGGACCGGGACGATTTCGGCGGCTTGCGCGCCGGCCAGCAGATCGAGCAGATTTCCCGCGTGATGGTGGGACGGGTCGCCGGCGAGCAGGTGTTCAACACGGCGGTCGCGCGCCGCACGGCGTCGGGCAAGTTCGACGGCATCGTGTCGATCGCGTTGCGGCCCGCGTACTTCGGCGCGTTCTACCGCGAGCTCATCGGCGACAACCCGAGCGTCTCGCTCGGATTATCACGCTCGGATGGCGAAGTGCTCGCCTGGTATCCGCCGCGCCCGCCCGAGCGCATGGCGCTCGCCGCCAGCTCGCCGTTGCGCGAAGCGTACGTCGAGGGGCGCCGCAGCGGCGTCGTGAAGATGGTGTCCGGGCTCGACAATCAATTGAAGATCGTCGCGTTCCGGCGCGTCGGCGCCTATCCGGTCTACGTGTCGAGCGGCTATCCGATCGCGACGATCTGGTCCGCCTGGTGGAAGCATCTGAGCGTGCTGGCGCTCTCGATATTCGCGCCGTGCGTCGTGCTGTGGGGCGTGATCGCGCAATCGTTGCGGCGGCTCGCGACCGAAGAAGACGCGTGGGAGCGCTGGCAGGCGGAAGCGTCGATGCGCCGTTCGATCGAATCCGCGTATCGCCAGGCGCGCAAGATGGAAGCGCTCGGCAATCTCGTGGGCAGCGTGGCGCACGATTTCAACAATCTCCTGATGATCGTCTCGACCAATGTGCAGATCGCGCGGCGGCGCGGCGCGCCCGGCCTCGACCGCGAGCTGACGGCGATGGAACGCGCGTTGAAGAGCGGCCAGTCGTTGACGCGGCAGTTGCTCGGCGTCGCGCGCAAGCAGCCGTTGAGAAGCGAGATCATCGCCATCGGCAGATGGGTGCCGGCGGGACGCGAGCTGCTGCGCGCGTCGCTCGGTGCGAAGGTGGCGCTCAACGTCGAGGTCGCGCCGGACGTGTGGGCGATCCGCGTCGATCCGGCGGAACTGGAACTCGCGCTCATCAACATCGCGGTGAATGCGCGCGACGCGATGCCCAACGGCGGCACCTTCACCGTGCGCGCCGACAACGTGCGCTTTCGCCACGAAGACGGCTTTCCGATCACCGGCGAATTCGTGCAGATCATGCTGGAGGACAACGGCTCCGGCATGAGTTCCGACGTGCTCGGGCGCGCGTTCGAACCGCTCTTCACGACCAAGCCGAAGGGCATGGGCACGGGCCTCGGCCTGCCGCAGGTCTTTGCGTTCTGCGAACGTGCGGGCGGGCTCGCGACCATCGACAGCGCGATCGGCGCCGGCACGGCGGTGCGCCTGTATCTGCCGCGCGCGGCGGGCGCACCGGGCGCGGCCGTGGCGGAAGAACAGGCCGCGGCGGGAGAGGCGGACGGCTTGCGCGTGCTGCTCGTCGAAGACAATGAGGAAGTCGCCGCCGGCACCGAGGCCCTGCTCACGATGATGGGCCACCACGTCACCTATGTCTTCAACGCCGATACCGCCGCCACCGTGCTCGAAGCCGCGCGCGCCGACGCCGCCACCGACTTCCCCTTCGACGTCGTGCTGTCCGACATCCACATGCCGGGGCAGATGAACGGCATCGATCTCGCCGAGATGTTGCAGCGCTTCGAGCCGCACATCCCGGTGATTCTCGTCACGGGTTACGCGGAAGAACTCGACCGCGCGCGGCAAATGGGCGCGCGCGTGCTGTCGAAGCCATTCGATATCGCGCTGCTCGACTCGCTCCTGCGCGCGATCCGCGAGCGCGTGGACGCCACGCGCGATATGCATGCGGCGCGTTCCTCCGATCGTTGAAGCGCCCGCAATCCGATCGACTTTTGCACGCCCGTTTGTAAAAGCGCCGCCATCCGGTCACATGCTCTCCAGCGCCCGACGGCCCGCACGCATCCGGCACGCGAGTTGCGTAATTGCCTCCAGGCGCGGCGACGACGTCGCCGATTTCCGGAATCCGCCCACCGCAGGAGGCGTACATGCGACACACCGTCATCGGAGTTTTTGATACCTTTGCGCAAGCCGAGGACGCACGCTCGGCTTTGATCGCCGCTGGCTTCCCGCGCGCGGATATCGAACTGCAGGCCAATCCCAAACGCGACGACGCAGCCGCGCAATCCGACATGCCCGACGCCGTCACGCATCGGGAACCAGGCATGCTCGCGAACATCGAGCGTTTCTTCAGCATGCTCTTCGGCGGGCGCGATCACCCGCCGGAAGTCGCGCACTATTCGGAGGCCGTGCGGCGCGGCGCGATCCTCGTTGCCGTCGATACACCGAGCGCCGAGCAGGCCGACGTCGCGCGCGCGACACTGAGCGACCAGGGCGCGATCGATATCGACGAACGCGCGGCGAGCTGGACGACGCTCGAACACGGCACGCCGGGCATGTCCGCGACGGCCGCCGACGACCGCGACCATTCGGTGCTCGACGAGCTCGGCCTAGGACGCGGCAGCGCCGTGCCGGGACGCGAGCCGGTGAATGGTCCGGACACGACGCCGATGCGCGCGCGCGCCTATCCGCACGCGGACGTCGGCGATCCGGCTGCCCTGACGCCGCGCGATTACGTCAGCGATCCCGCCGACGATCCGCTGATGCCGCGCAGCGGCATGCAATCGCAGTCACAGTCGCAGTCCCAGTCGACGATGAGCGAAGCCGCGGGCACCACGCGCGATCCGCTCGCCGGACGCGATCCCGTAACGGGCCGCGATCCGTACGCGACGACCGGCATCGACCCGCTTGCCGATCCGCTCGCGGCGCGCGACGGACTCACGGGCGAATCGCTATCGGAACGCGACGCGCTTGCCGGCCGCGATCCGCTTCGCACGACGGGCGCGGCTGCGTCCGAACGTGACCCGCTACCCGGCGTGCGCACCGACACGGCTTCGGAATGGCGCTCGGTCGAACCGCTCGGACCGCTCGACGAACCGGCGGCGCCCTATCAGCCCGGTGCGGCGCGCGCGGCGGGATCGTCGCCTGATCCGGTGGTCGCTTCGGCGGGCACGCAAGCCGCCGGTCCGGTGGGTGCGCCCACAGCGGGTCCGGCAACGGTGCCCAACGAGTACATGGAGTACGAAGAGGACTTCCGCGCCGATTACGAATCAAAGTACTCGGCGACGGGCGAGCCTTATGAGGACTATCAGGGTGCGTATCGCTACGGCGCGACGCTCGGCAACGACGATCGCTTCCGCAGCCGCGCGTGGGATGAGCAGATGGAATATGAAACGCGCCGCGACTGGGAAAGCAAGCATCCCGAAGGCGATACGTGGGACCGCTTCAAGGCCGCCATCCGCCACGGATGGGATCGCGTGACGGGACATCATCACGTCTGAGTCTCGTCATGTGAAACAGCAGCAAACGACTACGGCCCGCTCTCAGCGGGCCGTAGTCGCATCGGGAAAGGTGAGCGCTTACGCCGCCCGATCACGCACCCATGCGGCGTACTTGTCCATGAACGTCTGCAGATACTTGCGCGTGTCCTCGCTCACGATATTGCCGCTCGCGTCGATGCGCTTCTCATCGTGCTTGATGTACATCTCCGGCTGATTCATCAGCACGATGTCCAGATACGCGCACACGCCGCGCAAATGCGACTGTGCGATGGCCGTGCCGATGGCCCCGACCGACGTCCCGATGATCGCGCCCGGCTTGCCGCCCCAGACGCTTTGCCCCCACGGACGCGAGGCCCAGTCGAGCGCGTTCTTCAAGACCCCGGGAATCGAGCGGTTGTACTCGGGCGTCACGATCAGCAAGCCGTTGGCATCGGCGATTTTCTGCTTGAACGCGCGCGCGACTTCCGGGAAGTCACTGTCGTAGTCCTGGCTGTAGAGCGGCAACGTGCCGATGTCGAGAAACTCGAAGGAAAAGTCGCTCGGCGCAAGCGAGACGAGCGCATGCGCGAGCTGCTTGTTGAACGACTCCCGCCGCAGGCTGCCAACGACCACCGCAATCTTCAAGGCCATGAAATCTTCCCCGTGAAAGGATGAAAAATAGACGGACCGGACGATGAACGGTCCGGAAGCGCCGCTCTCGAAACGACACGCGTGCACATGTCAGGCGCATCGCAAGGTTACAGTCTTCGACGCCCGCCGACACGTTACGGACTATTTTTGCGACGAATCGAGCAATCTACCTTTCGCCGCGACGCCATGCGGTTCGCGGTGACCTATCCCCACGGTTATCCACAGAAATTGTGGATAAGTCGAGAGTAACTCCCATTCCGTTCAGTTTTTGATTCGTACACGAAACATGGTGCGCGCCAAATGTCCGTAAAAGCAGGCATCGTGGCGGCTTTCTTGTCGATATCGTAACAATCCGCCGTGTGAAGCCAACGTTTAATTGGTGTTAAGGACCAGCATTCATCCACTCTTGACAACAATGTGTTGGCTCAATCGGTATTTTTGTCCAATAGGAATGCTCCTAGACTGCCCTTCAAGCGTCGGGGTCGACGCGCAAGCATTCAGGAGGCTTCAAATGAAAAACGCATTGCTCGGCGGTCTGGTTCTGTCCGCGCTTCTCGCTACCGCACCCGCTTTCGCTCAGACGACATCGGTGGGCAAGTCTCGCGCTGAAGTGAAGGCGGAACTCGCGAGCGCGCGTCGTGCGGGCGATCTCGACGCCGTGAATTCGCTGAGCTACCCGCAGTTGCGTCCGTATCAGGAACGGCATGCGCTACTGCGCGCCGACGCTCACGGCGGCAGCAACACGCGGTAACCAGCGGCAACTTGAAGGAATCAGAGGAAGCAGTCTGAACTGGTCCTCCTCCACCGTCGAACAGAAGGTGGTTACGCCCGGTGCCCCGCGCCGGGCGTTTTTTTGCATGCTCAGAGCATCAGAGTCAAACAAAGCGTCACCGTGACGAGCGAAGCCACGGTCGAGAAGAGAATCGCGCTCGACGTCACCCCGCCTTCGCGTCGATAAAACTCGGCGAGCATGAATGGGCCGGTGCCGGTCGGCAGGGCGCTCAGAATCACGGCGGTCTTCGCCCAGAGCGGCGGCAAGTTGAATACATGGAAGGCCAGCCACCATGTCAAAAGCGGCTGCGCGACGAGCTTGAGCGCCACGAGCGCGCTCGTCGTGCCGACGGCGCGCGCCTCGCCTTTCGCGCCGAGAAAAAGACCGAGCGCGACGAGCGCGCAAGGACTCGCCGCGCCGCCCAACAACTTGAGCAGCGCTTCTGCGCCTTCGGGCACCTGCGCGCCCGAACCGCTCAACAACGCGCCAGCGACCGGCGCGATCAACAACGGATTCTTCCCCAGCGACTTCGCCACATGCGCGAGCGTTGCGCCGATGTGCTTCTCTTTTTGCAGTCCGAGCTCGATCAGCACGATCGCCACCGAGAACAGCACGCAGACGGTGATGATCGTCGCGATCACGGCCGGCGCGAGACTCTCCTTGCCGAACGCGAGCAGGCAAAGCGGCAAGCCGACGAAACCGGTGTTCGGATACGCCGCGTTCAATCCGTCGATGCTCGCATCGGCGAGATGACGCGACTGCATCAGCCGCACGACGAGCGTCAGCAGAAAGATGACCGCTGAGCCGATGCCGAATGCGGCGATGAACGCAGGCTGATCGAGCATGCTCCACGGCGTCTTCGCCATGGTGTCGAAGAGCAGCGCGGGCAACGCCAGATAGACGACGAAGCGATTCAGTTCGGATGCGGCGCCCGGCCCGAGTTTGTTCAGCTTGCGGCAGGCTTAGCCCGCGAAGATGAGACCGAAGACCGGCAGGATGATCGTGACGAGAGGAGTAAGCAGCGAAGGCAGTGATACGAATGCTTGAGGCAAGGAAACCGTCGAAGACATGAGGCGGCTGCTTTGGGCGTATGAAGAGCGAGAGGATACCCCGGGACAAAAAGGTGAGAGGTTTCGGGAGTGTGGCGACGGTGAGCCGCTGTGTGAACGCGTGGCTCACTCTTGGCCGGATCATCCGGACCGCGAAGCATTTCCAGCAGCTCATTCACAGTATCAAGTGGACGATGCAAGTCATTGTTCTTTAACGCATTCGGCTTTTCTCTAGGTCGCAGCGGTCTGTATCCGGCGCACCGTGCGGCCGGTCTTCAAAAACCGGCGTAGCTTGCAGAGATATCGGCATGCTTTGCCAAAGGTGAGGTGATTCGGGAGCCGCGCCAATGCGTTATCGCTGGGTCGCGGCTATCGAATAAAACTCAATCAGGACAGCCACTTGCGCCTCGCGCCGATGTTCGCCCACGACACGATACGCGGCTGACGGTGAGGAAATTCGGGAGTCACATATGGACGGAACGAAGCTTGCTGCTCGTTCTGCCCTCGCACTTCTCACTCATCGGCGACATGAAAATCGGAAGACCCTGGGCATATGGCGCGGCGGCGCTGGCTTTGATCGGCGGCATCGTCACGCTCGCTGCGTGCGCATCGAACGGAGCGCGCAAGAGCGGCAACGACGATGTGCCCGAACCGTCGAAGGCCGTCGATCTCGACCGCTATCTCGGTCAGTGGCACGAGTTCGCGCGCTACGAGAACCGCTTCGAACGCAACTGCGAAGCCGTCACGGCGAATTACGCGCGTCGCGAGGACGGGCTCATATCCGTCGTCAACGCGTGCAGGCAAGGCGACGTGAACGGTCCGTACCGCTCGGCGGAGGGGCGCGCGAAGATCGTCCCGGGATCGAACGGGACGAAGTTGAAGGTGTCGTTCTTCGGCCCGTTCTATGTCGGCGACTACTGGATCCTCGATCACGCCGACGATTACACGTGGTCCATCGTCGGCGAGCCCACCGGGCGTTATCTCTGGATCCTGACGCGCGAGGCGAAGCCTTCGGCCGAGTTGCGCCGCACGCTCATCGAGCGCACGCGCGCGCTCGGGTACGACGTCACGATGCTGCGCGAGACGCAGCAAGGCTGAGCGGTCAACTTCCCTTGCAGGCGATGAGCAGCGCGTTCTGATTGTTCTCGGTCGACTGCCCGAGCACGTCATAACCGCTCGGGCAGAGCGCCTTCGCGTTGTCGGTGCAGTTGCTCCAGCCGCTGTAAGTGGGGCACTGAATCTGCTGTGTCGGGCGACCATCGGCGGAAAAAAGCGGCGGTGCGCTGCTGCATCCGGCAAGCGCCCACGCGCTGCCCGCAAGCATGACTGAAAGGCCGATTGCCCTGCCGATTCTCATCCCGCGCTTCATCCCGTACCCCTTTGATTCTGGTCGTTATTTTCGATTTCGGGAGTATGCCACGCGAAGCTTTCGCGCCGTTTGGCCGGTGCGCAAAAGCCCTTCAGACGGCGATGCCGAGCGCCGCGATCTTCTTGTACAGCGTCGCCCGCCCGATACCGATTTTCTCCGCCGCATCCGCGACGCGTCCGCCGCTTGCGCGCAAGGCATCGGAGAGAAAGCGCCGTTCGAAATCGGTCATCGCGTCCGCATAGGACAGGCTCGGCGGGTCGCCCGCTTCCTGCGCCGCCGGTTCCGCCTGGGCCGCGATCGCAACGCGCCCCGCGTCGATGAACGCGCTCAACGCGCGGGCGTCGATGTGCTCGGTTTCCGAAAGCATCAGCGCGCGCTCGAGCGTGTTGCGCAACTCACGGACATTGCCCGGCCAGGAATACGCCTCGAGAAGTTGCAGCCCGTCCTTATGCAGCACGAAATGGCCGACATGCCCTGGTCGCGTGTCGGCGGACAGATCTTCGAGAATCGCGTAGGCAAGCGCCTCGATATCGCCGAGCCGGTCGCGCAACGGCGGCGCGTGAATCGTGAGCACGTTCAGGCGATAGAACAGGTCCGCGCGAAAGCGGCCCGCCGCGACGAGCGCGGGCAGATCGGCGGACGTCGCCGCGATGATGCGCACATCCGCGCGCACGATGCGATTCGAGCCGAGCGGCTCGAACTCCTTGTCCTGCAGCACGCGCAGGAGCTTGCCCTGCAACGGCAGCGGCATGTCGCCGATTTCGTCGAGAAAGAGCGTGCCGCCGTCGGCCAGCTCGAACTTGCCGACGCGGCCCTTTCGCTCGGCGCCGGTGTATGCGCCCGCCGCCGCGCCGAAAAATTCGACTTCGAGCAGCGTGTCGGGAATGGCCGCGACATTGACCGTTACAAGCGGCTTGCCGGCGCGCG
>Ga0207713_1000820_pt1 | contig 28768 bp, 24 predicted proteins | sample KBSS64metaG_FD_184404 | JGI IMG/M metagenome (GOLD analysis project Ga0207713, IMG submission 184404) | Switchgrass rhizosphere microbial communities from Kellogg Biological Station, Michigan, USA - KBS S6-4 metaG (SPAdes) (version 2) | ecosystem: Host-associated > Plants > Roots > Rhizosphere >... | reverse complement strand
GGCCTGGTTGAAGAGCAAGGATCGCCGCAGCAGGTCTTCGAGAACCCGACCTCGGCGCGTTGCAAGCAATTCATGTCCAGCCACCGCTAACGGAGCAATACATGCACACTTACAAGAAGTTCCTCCTGGCAGCCGCTGCCACGCTGGTGATGTCGGCAAACGCCATGGCCGCGGAAAAACTGCGCATGGGTATCGAAGCTGCCTACCCACCGTTCAACAACAAGGATGCCAGCGGTAACGTCGTCGGCTTCGACAAGGACATCGGCGACGCCCTGTGCGCCAAGATGAAGGTCGAGTGCTCGGTGGTGACCTCCGACTGGGACGGCATCATCCCGGCCCTGAACGCCAAGAAGTTCGACTTCCTGGTGTCGTCGCTGTCGATCACCGACGAGCGCAAGCAGGCTGTCGACTTCACCGAACCGTACTACTCCAACAAGCTGCAGTTCATCGCGCCGAAGAACGTCGACTTCAAGACTGACGAAGCGTCGCTGAAAGGCAAATCCATCGGTACCCAGCGCGCAACCCTGGCCGGTACCTACCTTGAAGACAACTTCAAGGGCGTCGACGTCAAGCTGTACGACACCCAGGAAAACGCCTACCTGGACCTGATTGCCGGCCGCATCGACGGCATCCTTGCCGACAAGTACGTGCAGTACGAGTGGCTGAAGAGCAAGGACGGCTCGAACTTCGAGTTCAAGGGTGAGCCTGTGATGGACAGCGACAAGATCGGCATCGCCGTGCGCAAGGGTGACCCGCTGCGCGAGAAGCTGAACGCCGCCCTGGCGGAAATCAAGGCTGACGGTACGTACAAGAAGATCAACGACAAGTACTTCCCATTCAGCATCGAATGATCCGCTTGACCTGCGCGCCCTCGCGGCGCGCAAGTCCCTAGAATGACCTGCCCATGAATATCGACTTGCACGGATTCGGTCCGGCCATGATGGCCGGCACCCTGATGACCGTAAAACTGGCGCTCTGCGCCCTGCTGCTGGGGCTGGTCCTGGGCCTGCTCGGCGCCCTGGCCAAGACTTCCTCGATCAAGCCGTTGCAATGGCTTGGCGGCTTCTACTCGACCCTGGTACGCGGCGTGCCCGAACTGCTCTGGGTCCTGCTTATCTACTTCGGCACCGTCGGCCTGATGAACAGCCTCGGCGAAGCCCTGAACATGCCTGGCCTCGAACTGAGCGCCTTCGCCGCGGGCGTCATCGCCCTGGGCCTGTGTTTCGGCGCTTACGCCACTGAAGTGTTCCGTGGTGCGATCCTGGCGATCCCCAAGGGCCACCGTGAGGCCGGCCTGGCGCTGGGCCTGTCCAAGGGCCGCATCCTGTCGCGGATCATCCTGCCGCAGATGTGGCGCATCGCCCTGCCGGGCCTGGGCAACCTGTTCATGATCCTGATGAAGGACACCGCACTGGTGTCGGTGATCGGCCTGGAAGAAATCATGCGCCATGCGCAGATCGGCGTGACCGTGACCAAGGAGCCGTTCACTTTCTACATGGTTGCCGCCTGCATCTACCTGAGCCTGACCGTGATCGCCATGACCGGCATGCACTTCATGGAAAAACGCGCCGCTCGCGGCTTTGCGAGGGCTGAATAATGAATTGGGAAGTCATCATCAAGTGGCTGCCGCGCCTGGCCCAAGGCGCGACCCTGACCCTTGAGCTGGTGGCCATTGCCGTGGTCGCCGGGTTGATCCTGGCCATCCCGCTGGGCATCGCCCGCTCCTCGCGCCACTGGTACGTGCGCGCCGTGCCGTTCAGCTACATCTTCTTCTTCCGTGGCACGCCGCTGCTGGTGCAGTTGTTCCTGGTCTACTACGGCCTGGCCCAGTTCGATGCGGTGCGTTCCAGCTCGCTGTGGCCGTACCTGCGCGATCCGTTCTGGTGCACGGTGCTGACCATGACCCTGCACACCGCTGCCTACATCGCCGAGATCCTGCGCGGCGCGCTGCAGTCGATCCCCAAGGGCGAGATCGAGGCAGCACGGGCACTGGGCATGTCACGCGGCAAGGCGCTGTTCTACATCATGCTGCCACGTGCCGCACGCATCGGCCTGCCGGCCTACAGCAACGAAGTGATCCTGATGCTCAAGGCCAGCGCCCTGGCCAGTACCGTGACCCTGCTGGAACTGACCGGCATGGCCCGTACGATCATTGCCCGGACCTACCTGCCGGTGGAGATCTTCTTCGCTGCCGGGGTGTTCTACCTGGTGATCTCGTTCGTGCTGGTGCAAGGCTTCAAGCTGCTGGAACGCTGGTTACGCGTGGACGCCTGCCAGGGCCGCTGAACCTTCACTGCCGTCTTCGCGGGCAAGCCCGCTCCCACAGGCACTGCGTTCGCTATACCTGTGGGAGCGGGCTTGCCTGCGAAGAGGCCATGAAAACCACCACACACCTCAAGCCCTGCCCCATGTCCACATACCTCCACAGCCACCACCTGCATGACCGCTTCCAGGCCCTCGACCAGTTCCTGACCGAGCACCAGCTGCTGTGGAAACCCAGGCCGTTCACTGCCCTGCGCCTGGCCTGGGAAACCGAATACCCCGAGCTCGCCGCCCACCTGCGCCAGTGCACCCTGGCCGATGCCGAAGCCGACATCACCCCGCAAGGCCCGCCCGCCCCTTTCCCGCAACTGGCCGCGCAAGCCGAGCAACTGTCAGCCCTGGGTGAGCTCCCCGACACCGGCCTGCCCGCCGCCGGCCACCGCCTCGACGTCGCCGTCCCCGGCCGCAAATGGCAGCAGATCGAAGCCTTCAGCCGCCGCCTGGGCTTTCGCCAGCACACTCGTCACTGGCTCGACTGGTGCTCCGGCAAGGGCCACCTCGGCCGCCGCCTGCTGCAACCCGGCCAGCAGCTGACCTGCCTGGAATACAACCCCGAGCTGGTCACTGCAGGCCAGGCCCTGAGCGATCACCATCACCTCCCCGCGACCCACGTCCATCAGGACGTCATGGCCACCAGCTGCACCCAGCACCTGGACTCCGAGAAAAGCGTGGTCGCCCTGCACGCCTGCGGCGAACTGCACGTTCACCTGCTACGCCAGGCCAGCCAGCAAGGCTGTCGCCACCTGGCCGTTGCCCCCTGCTGCTACAACCGCATCCCCGGCGAGCACTATCAGCCGTTATCCACAGCCGCGCAGCACTCGCCACTGCAGCTGAACCTGATCGACCTCGGTCTGCCGCTGAGCGAAACCGTCACCGCCGGCGCCCGCGTGCGCCAGCAGCGCGACTGCTCCATGGCCAGACGCCTGGGCTTTGATCTGCTGCAGCGCGAACAGCGCCAGTGCGATGAATACCTGCACACCCCTTCGCTGCCGGTCGCCTGGCTGAGCAAGCCTTTCGAGCAGTATTGCCGTGAGCTGGCCGAGCTGCGCCAGGTCGAGCTGAGTGGCACACCGGACTGGCCCGCGCTTGAGGCCGCCGGCTGGCGGCGCCTGGCCGAAGTGCGCAACCTGGAGCGCCTGCGCAACCTGTTCCGCCGCCCGCTGGAGCTGTGGCTGGTGCTCGACCGCGCCCTGTTCCTCGAAGAACAGGGCTACGACGTTCGCCTGGGTACTTTCTGCGATTACCCGCTCACACCACGCAACCTGCTGCTGCTGGCCGAGCGTGGCAGTTAGCCGCAGGAAAACCTGTGGATAACTCTGTGAACAAGCTTGTGATGAATGGATGGAGCCAAGCGCTATTTCAAGCGTCTGCCTTATTCCCGCATACGCCACAAGCCCAGTAAAAACAGGTGTTTGCGCAAAGACCGGCGGTACACGGAAGCGGCATGCCTTTCGCGCAAGGCGGCAATGCCTCTTGTGCATAAACAAAAAATCGATTAGGTAGCGCCCCCACGGAAGTACCCAGAAATGCGAGGTAGATTACATAGCCGGTGGGAGCGGGCTTGCCCGCGAAGCGACCCCACGGTGTATCATCCGCCTTCCAAATCATTAAAAAGCTACGTCGCACGCTGCCCGCCAGCCCTGCGACCCTCTGGCGTTGCGCCAGAATCGACAATGGACTAACGGACTACACCATCGTGACCCAAGCCAAACCCCTTGCCCTGCTGGCCTTCACCCTGACCCTGGGCGCCTGCAGCAACAGCCCTGCCCCACACCCTGCCAGCAACCTGGACTGGAACACCCCCGGCATGCAGCTGGGCGGCGACAACGGCCTGCCCCTGCGCGTCGAAAGCCCCTGCCGCAAGCGCGGCTGCGACAACGACAAGCTGTTTTTCAACCCGGGAAAGACCGAGCCGAGCGTCAACTCCATCCACCGCGGCTGGTAGGAAAATTCTCCTTTCAGGTCGGTGACTTAGGTCATTTTCGAACAATTGCAAGGAAGTGGTTTACAGGCGCCAACCGATCGTTATAATGACGCCCCATTGCCGGTATAGCTCAGATGGTAGAGCAACTGACTTGTAATCAGTAGGTCCCGGGTTCGATTCCTGGTGCCGGCACCATACGCAGTATCAAAATAGGCTCACCGAAAGGTGGGCCTTTTTTGTTTTCAGCGCGCTAAAAGCGCATGCGCGATCTTGTGGGAGCTGGCTTGCCGACGATGGCGGTACGACGAGCACATTCCAGTATCCGCCCCTGCCTTAGAAACTGGGGACCGCTTTGCGGCCATCGCCGGCAAGCGCGGCTGCCACAGGGTATGCGCTGCGCGACGAGTGGCGAATTTCGGAAATCAACAGGTTGGCATAATGGCATAGCGCTTATCCCGCCCATCACTTCCATCAACCCGCCGTTGCGAGCCCCCCTGTAATGAATGCCGAAATCCGTTACTCGATCATCCTGGAGCACAACGCTGAAGTGCTTCTTGCCAATGCCTCCATGGCGCAGGTCGAGGCATTCTGGGATGCCAACGACTCCCGTTACTTTGGCTTGCGCATGGAAGACCCGTGCGGCGCACATGTGCGCGTCATGGTTACGGATGAAATGCCAGAAGAAGAGACTGCTCTTTAGTCCCAACGCAAAAGGGGCCGCTCTGCGGCCCCTGTTGATCAGAACGCAGTGCTGACCGTCAGCGACAGGTTGCGCGGGTCACCATAGATCGCCCCGGCATAGAACCCGTACTGGGTGTAGTAGTGCTTGTCGAACAGGTTATCGACATTGAGGCTCACCGTAGTGTCATCGGTGAGCTGGTACTTGGCCATGGCATTCCAGATCGCATAACCGGACCAGTTAACGTCGGTCGCCCCCGCACTCACTCCGTTCACCGGCTGCCCCGCCGGGCTGGAGATGGCGCGGATGTTGGTTTGCGCCTTCACACCTGCACCAATGGTCAGCCGGTCCAGCGGGCCGGACAGGCGATAGGTGGTCGAAGCCTTGAACAAGTGCGACGGGTCGCTGCGCCCATCGCTGTCGAGGCGGCGGAAGTGCAGGAAGGTATAACCACCATACACATTCCAGTTCGGTGTCAGCGCACCGGCAATTTCCAGGTCGATACCGTCGGTTTCCTGGCCGGTGCCAGCCTTGTAGGCATCGCCGCCGGTTGGCGTGGTCAGGCCATCGTCGAGCACGGCCTTGTTCTGCTGCTTGGTGCGGAAGTACGCCGCCGACGCGTTCAGGCGGCCATCCAGCCACTCACCCTTGATGCCGGTCTCGTAGCTCTGGCCACGAATCGGCTCGACCTTGGTGCCGCTTTCGGTCTCGGCCGTCTGCGGGTTGAAGATATCGGTATAGCTGGCGTACAGCGAATAGGTGTCGTTGAGGTCGTACACGGCACCCAGGTACGGGGTGACGATGCCGTTGTTCTGCTGGTTGCTGCGCACCCCGGCAACACTGTTGGTGGTCGCCGAATAGTCAGTGGTGCGCACGCCGACGATCACCGACAACGGGTCGGTGATGCTCAGCCGGGTGGCGGCATACATGCCCTGCAGGCGGGTGGTGGTCTTGCTGTGGCGGCCGGTGCGCGAGGCGATCATGTCGTAGTCGCTGTCCACGCCGTTGTGCCAGTCAGTGAGCGGGAGGCCGTTGTTGGCGCGGAACTGGCAGCCCACCGAGGGCGCGCTGACGCGGTCGTCGCTGACCATGGTGCAGCTGTATTCCGGCGACCAGGCCACGGTACGGCTGTCGTTGTAGCCGACCATCGCCTGATGGGTGCGGCCAAACAGCTGGAACGGGCCGGACAGGTCGATCTGCGCCGACTGCTGAGTGGTGTCGCTGGAGCTGTGCAGGCCGTTGAGCACTGCGCCGCTGCCATCCTGGTCCCAGTAGCCGCCGTAACTGCCACGGCCGGCCGAGTTGACCTTGGCCAGGCCACGGTGGTTGAGCACTTCGGCGGTGCTCTGGGCTGCTTTCAGGTCCAGGCTCCAGTCGTTGTCGAAGCGGTGCTGCAACGAGCCAAAGGCGGTGCGGGTGGTGTACTCACCGAAGCTCCAGCTTGGCACCACGTTGGTGCTGCGTGGCAAGTCGGTCGTGCTGCCGTCGCGGTACCAGATCGGGATGTTCGCACCCCAGCCACCACCGACCACCTTGTTGTATTCGTACTGGTAACCGGCACCCAAGGTCGTGGCGTCGTCGATGTCGAACTCGAAGTTGGCCAGGGCTGCACGCGAGCGCTCTGACTGGTTGTCACGGAACGAGTTGGCGTCGCCCTGGGTCATCACCAAGCGCGAGCGCAGGCGGCCGTCTTCGGACAGCGGCAGGTTGAGGTCGGCGCCCAGGCGGCGCTTGTCCCAGCTGCCGTAGATGGCGTAGGCGCTGCCACCAAAGGTTCTGGTCGGCGCCTTGCGGATCAGGTTGACCGTGGCCGACGGGTCGCCGGTGCCACCGAGCAGGCCATTGGCGCCGCGGACGATGTCGATGCGCTCGTACAGGTCCATGTTCAGCGCGTTGCCGCCGCCACTGAAGTCGGAGCCGCCCTGGAACTGCAGGCCATCGACTTTCCAGTTGCTGATCGAGTAACCCCGGGCACGGAAATCGGTGCGCCCGCCCACTTCGGACTTGGTGGTGCTTACCCCTGGCGTAGTGTCCAGTGCTTGCTCGATGGAGTGCACATCGCGGTCGTCCAGCTGCTGGCGGGTGATGGTGGTGACCGATTGCGGTGTTTGCCGTGGGGTCAGCTTCAGGCCGGTGGAGCTGCGGGTGCTCTCCACCGTGTAGCCGAGCTGGCCGGTTTCATCCGCGGATACAAGCGCACTGTCCTCGATCTGCGTGGCATCCAGCTCCAGCGGCTGGCTTTCGGCAGCCAAGGCGCTGCCACTGATGGCGACGGCAACGAAGAAGGCAAGCGGGTGCAGGCGGCTGCCGCCCCGGACAACAGGAGTGAAGTCGTTCATGGCGCTCTTGTGATTCATTTGGGAAGGTTTCGTATTCGCAGATGATTTTTTGTTACGATTCTAGGGATCCGCCCCTTGGGCTCCATGCCCGGCTTGTACGGGGATGTAATTGAACGTAACGAGCGCTGCCGGCCCTCCCCGAACAGGTGTTTTTTTCCGATGAGCACGACCTTGCTGGTTGTCGACGATGACGACGAGATCCGCGAACTTCTCTGCGATTACCTGACCGATGCCGGCTATACCGTTCTGGCGGCCGCCAACGGTGAAGGCATGCGCGAGCAACTGGCCGCGAGCAAGGTCGACCTGGTGGTGCTCGACCTGATGCTGCCTGGCGAAGATGGCTTGAGCCTGTGCCGCCAGTTGCAGGCGACGCCGGGCCTGGCGGTGATCATGCTGTCGGCGAAGGGCAGCACGCTGGACCGCATCATCGGCCTGGAAGTGGGCGCTGATGACTACCTGGCCAAGCCCTTCGAGCCGCGCGAGCTGATCGCCCGCATCAAGGCGGTGCTGCGCCGCCCGCAACGCCTGGATACCGCTGTCGAAGAGCCAGCCGCCGAAGCCCAGCGCTTCGCCGGCTTCAGCCTCGATCACGTCAAACGCCTGCTGACCCGCCCGGACGGCACGGCCCTGACCCTGCCGCGCTCCGACTACCGGGTGCTGCGTGAACTGCTGGAGGCCAACAACCGCGTGGTCTCGCGCGATCAGCTGACACGCAGTGCATTTGGCCGCGATCACCACCCCGACGATCGCTCGGTGGACATGTGCATCAGCCGCCTGCGCCAGCAACTGCGCCGTGCGCCGGCCGGCGATATCCAGATCCTGACCATCCGCAACGAAGGCTATCTGCTGAGCATCGCCCGCGCCGAGGCCGACCGCTGAAATGCGTTGGCTCCGTCGCCTGTGGCCGCGCACGCTGTTTGGCCAGCTGCTGCTGATCATGGTCAGCGGCACGCTGGTGATCCAGCTGATGTCGAGCAGCATCTGGTTCGATGTGCGTTTCGCCCAGGTGCTCGAGGCACCGATCCGGCTCATGGCCGCGCGCAGCGCCCCGCTGATCGCCCAGGCCGATTGCCACACGGAAAACCTCCAGGTGCCCGCTCACTATCAGCTGCGCTGCGCCGAGAACGAACCTGCGCCACAGGAGGATCAGCGGCGCGGGCGCCGGCGTGTCGAGCTGTTGCTGCAACAGGCGCTGAAGTACGAACTCGGCCACGCCCAGGAGGTGCGCCTGCTGAAGGTGCAACTGACCGATGAACTGGGCCAGCCGATCGTCTGGCGCAGCCTGTTCGGCCTGCGCACCGCCCAGGCGCACATCCAGTTCGCCGTGCCATTGGCCGATGGCCATTGGCTGAGCATCGACGGTGAGGAGCTGCAAGGCTGGAGCGGCGAGTCGGCGTGGGTGCTGATCAGCGACTACCTACTGCGGGTCTATGCGCTGCGCATCGTCGCCGTGCTGCTGGTCTGCCTGATCGCGGTGCGCCTGTGCCTGCGCCCGTTGCGGCGCCTGGCCGACGCGGCACGCGGACTGGGCAGCAACCTGGAGCAACCGGCACTGGCCCTGGACGGCCCAGAAGAAGTGCGCCAGGCCGCACTGGCCTTCAACGCCATGCAGCAGCGCCTGATTGCCATGGTCAACGACAAGGCCTACTTCCTCGCCGCCGTGTCCCACGACCTGCGCACCCCGCTGACACGCATGCGCCTGCGCCTGGAGCGGCTGCCGGACGACGAGCAGCGCGAACGCCTGCGGCAGAACATCACCCAGATGGACAACATGATCGGCCAGGTACTCGACTACCTGCGTGCCGGCGAGCAGCAGAACCTTCAGCAAGTGGACCTCGACCGCCTGGTGGCGCGGCTGTGCGCCGACCTTGCCAGCAGCACGGAGCCCTTGCCGGTGCATGGCAAGGGCGGCAGCGTGCGGGTCGATGCCCTGTTGCTGCAACGCTGCCTGCAGAACCTGGTAGTCAATGCCCTGCGTTATGCCAACCAGGTTTCGGTGACGCTGGAAACCGCCATCACCGGCGTGTACATCCACATCGACGACCGCGGCCCCGGCATCGCACCAGGCCTGCTGGCCACCATCACCGACCCGTTCGTGCGTGGTGAAGGTTCGCGCAACCAGGCGTCCGGGGGCTATGGCCTGGGCTTGAGCATCGCCCAGCGCATCGCCAGCAGCCATGGCGGCGAACTGCTGCTGCACAATCGCGATGGCGGCGGTTTGCGCGTGAGTGTATTGCTGCCCAGGTGATCCAGCCCCCTCGTTCAGGTAATAGTCTTTTACCAAAACCCCAGGTTTTCCCAACCTGGGGTTTGCCTATCCTAGGCCGCGTCATCCAGCCTGCGATGGACCCATGAAAGATTCGCTCCCCAGCCGTTATGCCTGCCTGGCCCTGTGCCTGCTGTTCACCTTCGCCAGCATCCCGTTCCTTGCCCAGCACAGTTGGCTCTGGCCGCTGACGGTGGTCACCGCCCTGCTCAGCCTGGTCGGCCTCAACGACCTGCGCCAGAGCCACCACGCGGTGCGGCGCAATTACCCGATCCTGGGCAATATCCGCTACCTGATCGAGACCATCCGCCCAGAGATCCGCCAGTACCTGATCGAAGGTGACGACGACAAGCTGCCGTTCTCCCGTTCGCAGCGCTCGCTGGTGTATGCCCGGGCCAAGAACGAAAGTGCCGAGAAAGCCTTCGGCACGCTCAACGATGTCTACAAGCCTGGCTTCGAGTTCATCAGCCACTCGATGCTGCCGGTCGCCACACCCGACCCGGCCTCGTTCCGCATTGCCATTGGCGGGCCGCAATGCCGCCTGCCCTACTCCGCGTCGATCTTCAACATCTCGGCCATGAGCTTTGGCGCGCTCAGTGCCAATGCGATTGCCGCGCTCAATCAGGGCGCTCGCCTTGGCCGTTTCGCCCATGACACCGGCGAGGGCAGCATCAGCCCCTACCACCGCGAGCACGGCGGCGACCTGATCTGGGAAATCGGCAGCGGCTACTTCGGTTGCCGCAGCGAAGACGGCCGCTTCGACGTGCAACGCTTCGCCGAACAGGCGCGCAGCCCGCAGGTGAAGATGATCGAGCTCAAACTCAGCCAGGGCGCCAAGCCCGGCCATGGCGGGATTCTGCCGGCACACAAGGTCAGCGCGGAGATCGCCGCAACCCGCGGCGTGCGCGTGGGCGAGGACTGCATCTCACCCGCCGCGCACAGTGCGTTCCGCACCCCGGTGGAGCTGCTGCACTTCATGGCCAGCCTGCGCGAGCTGTCGGGTGGCAAGCCGGTGGGTTTCAAGTTCTGCCTGGGCCATCCGTGGGAATTCATGGGCATCGCCAAGGCCATGCTGGTCACCGGCATCACCCCGGACTTCATCGTCGTCGACGGCAAGGAAGGCGGTACCGGCGCGGCACCTCGGGAGTTCAGCGACAACATGGGCGTGCCGATGCGCGAAGGCCTGATGTTCGTGCACAACACCCTGGTCGGCCTGAACCTGCGCTCGAGCATCCGCATCGGTGCGGCGGGCAAGATCGTCAGTGCCTTTGATATCGCCAGCGTGCTGGCCATCGGCGCCGACTGGGTCAACTCGGCACGTGGCTTCATGTTCGCCATCGGCTGCATCCAGTCACAGAGCTGCCACACCAACAAATGCCCGACCGGCGTCGCCACGCAAGACCCGCTGCGCCAGCGTGCGCTGGTCGTACCGGACAAGGCCGAGCGGGTGGCCAGCTTCCATCGCAACACGCTGCATGCCCTTGCCGAAATGCTCGCCGCCGCAGGGTTGGAGCACCCCTCGGAGCTCAAGCCCAAACACCTGGCGCGACGCATCAGCACCAGTGAGATCAGCCTGTTTTCCGACTTGCACCAATTCCTCAAGCCTGGCGAATTGCTCAGTGGCTCGATTGAAAGCGAGTTCTACGCACGGATGTGGCGGATGGCGCGCAGTGACAGCTTTGCGCCGGAGACGGGAGAGGTACCGGTCATGCCGGCAGCGGCCAGCGTGCGCCGCAAAGAAACAGCCCCGGCATAGGCCGGGGCTGCTCGGTGCAACCGATCAGTATCAGAAGAAGTTGATCGGGTACTCGACGAATACGCGGACTTCGTTGCCGTCGTCGTTGTAGCCGTTCTGCTGCACCGCGTTGTTGGTACGCAGCCAGGAACCACGCAGCTTGACCGACAGGTCCTTGGCCGGACCGTCCTGAACGACGTAGCGCAGCTGGTTGAAGATTTCGCGCTCTTTACCTTCACCGAAGCCGTGGGTGTTGATGTTGTCACCCGCCACGTAGGCGATCTTGTAGGTCAGGCCCGGCACGCCGAAGGCGCCGAAGTCCAGGCCGTAGGCGAGCTGCCAGGAGCGCTCGTCTTCGGCGTTGAAATCGGACCAGTAGGAGTTGGCCAGGTAGATGGTCGAACCACCGTCACCCACGCCGCCGCGGTCCTGGTACCAGCCGTAGTTGTAGCCGGTGCTGCCGGTGCTGCGCTGGTGCGCCAGGGTCACCGAGTGCGGGCCGAAGGCGTAGGTGGCCGCCAGGCTCCAGATGGTGTTTTCGTCACCGGTCAGCTCGGCTTTCTGGACGTACTTGCTGTTGATGTCAGACTTGTAGCCGTTGAAGTCCAGGGTCAGGGACTGGTCTGCCGCGATCGGGAAGACGTAGTTCATGCCCAGGTAGTGCTTCTTCATCACGTCTTCGATGTTCGACGTGTAGGCAGACGCGGTGAAGTTGTCGGTGAACTTGTAGCTACCACCGAATACATCGATCGACTTCAGGTGGCCGCTGTCGCGACCTTCGGCGCTCTTGCGCGCTTCTTCGGTGAAGTGACCGGCATTCAGCTCCAGGCCTTCGATCTCCTTGGAGGTGATGAAGGTACCGGTGTAGCTCTCGGGCAGCAGGCGGCTGTCGTCGTATTGCAGCACTGGCAGCTCAGGCATCATGTCACCGTACTTGAGCACGGTGTTGGAGACGCGGAACTTGATGGCAGCGCCACCGCGGGCCAGGTTGTGCGGCGAGTTCTTCGGCGCGGTGTCGCTAGCCTTGAAGAAGTCGATGCCGGCTGCGCCGTTACGGCCTTTGCCGCCATCCAGGCGCAGTGCATACAGGCCGAAGGCGTCAACGCCCACGCCCACGGTGCCCTGGGTGAAACCGGAGGAGAATTTGCCGATGAACGCCTGGCCCCATTCGCTCTGGTCGTTCTTGCCGTGCTTCTTGTCACGGTTGATGTAAGCGTTGCGCAGCAGAACGTTGGCGTGGCTGTCCTCGAGGAAGCCCTTGCTGTCGGCCTGATCGTTGGCCTGTGCCTGGGTCGCGGCGATCATCGCCAGGGCGACCAGGCTGATCCTGGTTTTCAACATGTTGTTTTCCTTATTTCTAAATCAAAAACGCTTTGCACAATTACGCCAGGAACCAACGCCCCTTCGTAGGTTCGACGCTATGCGGATCCGAACTGAAAGGCCCGCCGATCATCGTGCGGCGGGCCTTTCGCAGCAGCATGGCCATGGGTGGCCAGCAAGCGTTGGCCGAATCCTAGCTGTGTGCGATTACAAATGTCAAAAAGTCGTGAATTGCAGGTTGATATAACCAATTTGACTGCCATGGATGGTGCATTTTCATGCCACTTGACGAAATCGGCAGGCATTTATTCTTCTGTCGGATTGTTCTGCCTCAACTCGAGGAAAAGCGGAATTTACAAACTGATACATATGTAAAGACAAGCCTTTACAAATACCCGGGCAACAGCAAATAACAAGCATTACCATCCGCGCCTACTTTTCATTTACCTCTGCCCGGATGTTCCGATGCTTGCCCCCAATCGCCTGCCCTCACTTGGCCTTGGCCTGTCACTGTTGCTCAGCGCCAGCCTGGCCAACGCCACCAGCACCACACTTCCCGAACTCTCGGTCACTGCCGAGAGCGAGCGCGAAGAAGACAACCCACAGGTCAAGGAAGTCAGCACCGCGACCCGTACGTCGACGCCGGTGCGCTATGTGCCACAAGCCATCGACACGGTGAAGACCGCCAACGTGCTGGACTACGGCAGCAATACACTGGGCAAGGCGCTGGAAGGCATTCCAAACGTCAGCAGCGGTGCCGATACGCGCTTCGACAGCATCCGAATTCGTGGCTTCGAGGCCAGCAACGACTTTTATCTGGACGGGATCCGCGACGACAGCCAGTACATTCGCGACTTGCATAACATCGAGCGGGTCGAAGTGCTCAAAGGGCCGGCAGCCGTGCTTTATGGCCGTGGCAGCCAGGGTGGCATCGTCAACCGGGTGAGCAAGGCGCCAGAGCATGGGCGGCGCTCGTCGATCGAAGCCCAGGGTGGCAGTGAAGACCTGCGCAGCCTGTATGCCGACCTCAGTACCGACCCCAGCGACAACCTCAGCCTGCGCCTGAACATGGGCAACCAGGACAACAACAGTTTCCGCGATGGCATCGACGGTAGCCGGCAACTGTTCGCGCCGTCCATGAGCTGGCAGCTTTCACCCGACCTCAACTGGCTGGTGCAGTACGAGTACAGCCGCTACAACCGCACGCCTGACCGAGGCATTCCCGGTGTCGACGGGCGCCCGGCGGATGTCGGCCGCAGCACCACCTACGGCGACACCCAGCGCGACTACATCGACGACCGTGCGCAATCGTTGCGCTCGCGCCTGAATTACCAGCTCAACGAAACCTGGCAGTTGCGCCACACCCTCGGCCTGTTCAAGCTCGACAGCGAGTTCGACAACACCTACCTGACGGGCTACAACGCCAGCAACAAGACGGTTACCCGCCAGCGTTGGCAGCAAGACCTGACCACCCGCAACCTGTTCAACAACCTGGAAGCCGAAGGCGATTTCGCCACCCTTGGCCTGGAACACAAACTGTTGATCGGGCTGGAGTTCGGCAATCAGCGCCGTGACCCGACGCTGTATACCACCGCGACGGTCGCGGCCGGGGGCAGGCCGGTACCTAGCCTGGATGTCTACCACCCCGACCGCAGCCTGCAGCACAATGGCCGCATGGTGGTGTCGAGCGACAACCACACTGTGGTCGACAGCCGTGGGCTCTACCTGCAGGACCAGATCCGCCTGAATGACCAGTGGCAATTGCTGGCCGGGGTGCGTTTCGACCAGTTCGAGGTGCAGACCACCAACAAGGTCCGCAACCTTTCCGAGAAGCAGGACAGCAATACCACCAGTCCGCGCCTGGGCGTGGTCTACACACCCTGGCGCGACCACTCCTTCTATGCGTCGTGGAGCAAGACCTTCTCGCCCGTCGGCGGGGGGTTGATCGGCATTACCCCAGGCGCGCCGGGCAACACCAACGACACCGGCCCGGAGCTGACCCGGCAGAAAGAGATCGGGGTAAAGAGCGACTGGCTGGACGAACGCCTGAGCACCACCCTCGCCGTTTATGAACTGGAACTCTACAACCGCCGCACGCGCGACCCGAGCAACCCGGAGATCACCCTGCTCAGTGGCCTGCAACGCTCACGCGGCATCGAACTGACGGCCACCGGCAATATCGTCGGCAACTGGTACGTGCGTGGCGGCATTGGCCTGCAGGATGCCACCATCGTCAAAGACAACAACGGCCTGGAAGGCAATCGCATCAACGATGTGGCAAAACGCAACGCCAGCCTGTTCGTGACCTGGAAACCAGAACTGGGCTGGTATGCCGAGACCGGGCTGACGCTGGTCGGCGAACGCTACGCCGATAACCAGAACACCACGGTATTGCCAGGCTATGGCCGGTGGGACGCGCTGGCAGGTTTCCGTACCCATGACTGGGATGTGCGGGCAGCACTGAGCAACCTCACCGACAAGACCTACTACAGCTCGGCGACCAGCGCCGCGCAGATCCAGGTCGGCGACCCGCGCAGCCTGGTGGTTACCGGTTCATACCGTTTCTGATCCGCATTTTTACTTTCTCAAACGAAAACGCCACTGCAAATGCAGTGGCGTTTTTCATGGGGCGGGCTCCTGCCCTGGTCAGTGCCAGACCCCCAGCAGTGCATCCAGCTCAGCATCGCTGATCAGCCCTTGAGGATAGCGGCCGTCAAGCAGACGTCGTGGGTCGGTCGTCCTGACCCGTTTGCCTCCATGGTGTTTCAACCACTGCGCCAGAACCTTGAGCGAATGATGATTGACTGCCGATGGGCGCAAAGCCGTCTCACTTGCTGCGTTCATGTCCACACGTACTCCCTGGGCCCGTGAGCGGCTAATTTACGTCGTGATTGTTACAGTACGGAGAGCCCGGCCTGCTTGGGTAACTCCCTGAAAACAATACAAAACGTATGCCATACAGGCTTGCGGATAGCGTCCGGGCAAAAAAAAACCCGTCATCTGACGGGCTTCTTCGTGTGGCAGCTATCAGCGCTTGGCCGGTGCCGGCTGCTGCTGAGTCAGGCAATGGATGTTGCCGCCGCCAAGCAGCAGCTCACGCCCTGGGATCATCACCACCTCGTGATCCGGGAAGATCTTCGCAAGAATGGCTCTGGCCTGCGCATCTGCCGGGTCATTGAAGCTCGGTGCAATGATGCCGCCATTGACGATCAGGAAGTTCACGTACGAGCCGGCCAGGCGCACCGAAGGGTCGCGCTCCTGGCTGCCAGCCACCTGATCGACACCGGCGCATTCTTCTTCAGTGGCGAACAGCGGGCCAGGGATCGGCATCTTGTGCACCACGAACTCGCGGCCTTTGGCATCACGGGTGTTTTTCAGCACCTCGTAGGCGGCGTGGCAGCGGGCGTAGTTGGGGTCGTTGGAATCATCGGTCCAGGCCAGTAACACTTCACCCGGGCTGACGTAACAGCAGAAGTTGTCGACGTGGCCGTCGGTTTCGTCGTTGTACAGGCCGTCGGGCAGCCAGACGATGGTTTCTACCGCCAGCTGCTCGCGCAGGATCTCTTCGATCTGCTCGCGGTTCAGGTGCGGGTTGCGGTTGCGATTGAGCAGGCACTCTTCGGTGGTGATCAGGGTGCCTTCGCCATCGACGTGGATCGAACCGCCTTCAAGCACGAAGCCTTCGGTGTGGTAGCGCTGGCAGCGCTCCATTTCCAGCACCTTGGCCGCCAGTTCCTCATCCCGGTTCCATGGCGCATACAGGCCACCGTCGAAACCGCCCCAGGCGTTGAAGCCCCAGTCCACGCCACGCACTTCACCGTGGTCGTTGATCACGAAGGTCGGGCCGGTGTCACGCACCCAGGCGTCGTCGTTGCTGATTTCCACCACACGAATGTTCGGCAGGTCGAGCTGGCGACGGGCGTTTTCGTACTGGCCGGCGGAAACGGCCACGGTTACTGGCTCGAAGCGCGCGATTGCCTTGGCCAGGGTGACATGCGCAGCCTGGGCCGGCTTGCCGCCCAGGCGCCAGTTGTCCGAACGCTCCGGCCAGACCATCCAGACCTGGCTTTGCGGGGCCCATTCGGCGGGCATGTGGAAACCGTCGGCGCGGGGGGTGGAGTTGAGGGTCTTCATGGGTAACCTCTGCAAAGGCACTGGGCCGATGGTCGATGGATAGCAAGTGAATGTGACATTTCCGACGCTGCGTGATGCCTCGCCGCAATTGGCTAATTTATAACCGATACATATCGACTTTAGAAGCCTGCGAAACGATTAAAGCTCAACAATTCGCCAATTTTTACCGATATAGATCGACAAGCGGTCAACTTAAGTCAGTCCAGACTCGACCTTCGATATAATCGCTTGGCGCAGGCTGCATCAGCACGCCCAAAAGCCTCAAGATGAAACCTGTTTCATTTTTCTGCCTGGGAAGCGGGGTTTTTCGCCAATCTTGCGCTGCGAAGATGAAATCGACAGGTGGGATCGTGCTGGCTTACCGCCAGCCGATCTAGGCTCAGTTTGCCAGGGCGGCGGAGTTAGAGCGGACCTTTCAAGGTCGGACCTTCAGCACACTGACCGAAGAACTTCCATGAATATCATAGCGACCGAGATACCCGATGTAGTCATCATCAAACCGAAGATCTTCGGCGACGGCCGTGGCTTTTTCTTCGAAAGCTTCAATGCCCGCGAATTCAAGAACCAGACCGGGTTCAACGGCCATTTTGTCCAGGACAACCATTCGCGCTCCCAGCGCGGTGTGCTGCGCGGCCTGCATTACCAGATCGACAACCCTCAGGGGAAACTGGTGCGCGTGGTGCAGGGCGAAGTGCTGGACGTGGCCGTGGACATTCGCCGCAGTTCACCGACCTTCGGCCGCTGGGTGGCCCAGCGCCTTTGCGCCACTGACCACCTGCAGTTCTGGGTCCCGCCCGGGTTCGCCCACGGTTTCGTGGTGCTGAGCGAAACGGCCGACTTCCTGTACAAGACCACCGACTACTACAACCCCGCCGCCGAGCGCTCGATCCGCTGGGACGACCCTGACCTGGCCATCGACTGGGGCGTCGAGAACCCGACCCTGTCGGCCAAGGACCAGGCGGCCGTGCTGTTGAAAGACGCGGACCTGTTCCCATGAAAATTCTCGTCTGTGGCCACAATGGCCAAGTCGCCCAGGCACTGCAGGCACAGTTGAACGGGCTCGGCGAAGTGCATCTGCTTGGCCGCGAACAACTCAACCTGGCCCGCCCCGAGGCGCTGCGCGAGCCGCTGCGGCGCCTGGCCCCGCAGCTGATCATCAACGCCGCCGCCCACACTGCGGTGGACCAGGCCGAAAGCGAACCTGACCTGGCCTTTGCGATCAACGCACAAGGCCCGCAGGTGCTGGCCGAAGAGGCAGTGCGCCTGGGTGCGCCGCTGATTCACTACTCCACCGACTATGTCTTCGATGGTGAAAAGGCCTTGCCCTACACCGAGCTCGACCGCCCCAACCCGCTGGGGGTCTACGGCCGCAGCAAGCTGGCCGGGGAGCAAGCCATCGCCGCAGTGGATGGCGAGCACCTGATTCTGCGCACCAGCTGGGTCTATTCGCTGTACGGGCGCAATTTCCTGCTGACCATGCAGCGCCTGCTGCAGGAAAAACCGCAGCTGCGCGTGGTCGACGACCAGATCGGCGCCCCCACCTGGGCCACGACCATCGCCGTCGCCACCCGGCAACTGATCGAGCGCTGGCAAGCCGGGCAGCGCGGCGCCTGGGGCACCTATCACCTGACCGCCCAAGGTGAAACGTCCTGGTTCGGCTTCGCCCAGGCTATCGGCGAGCAACTCAAGGCGCGCGGCCTGCCCTGCGCCGAGTTGCTGCCGATCCCTTCCAGCGAGTACCCGACCCCAGCGCATCGCCCGGCCAACTCACGCCTGGACTGCTCACGCCTGGCCCGTGAGTGGGACGTACACCTGCCGCACTGGCAGCAAGCGCTGATCGACTGCCTCAAGTAGCGCATAATTGCGCCAGACCCCTCTGGCGCATTTACGCGATGATTGCAAAACCCACGCCCCCTCGCCGCCCCCGCTGGCGCAGCCTGGCCCTGCTGGCGCTGTGCCTGACGCCCCTGCTGTGGCCACTGCACCATCTGGCCGAGCGCTACTACCAGGACGAGCTGGCCTCGCAGAACCGCCAGACCCTCGACCTGTACGTCGCCAACCTGCTCGGCACCCTGCACCGCTACGAAACCCTGCCGCAGATCCTCGGCGACCTGCCGGCGTTGCGCGGCGTGCTGGCCGACCCGTTCCGCCTCGAGGCGGTCACCAATGCCAACCGCCTGCTCAAGGACATCGTCCACCAGACCGGCGCCGAAGTGATGTACCTGATGGACGTCAGCGGCAACACCCTGGCCGCGTCCAACTGGGACAAGCAGGACAGCTTCGTCGGCCGGAATTTCTCTTTCCGCCCGTATTTCAACGAAGCGATGGCCGGCCACCTGGGTCGCTTCTTCGGCCAGGGCACCACCTCGGCCAAGCGCGGCTACTTCTTCGCGGCCGCCGTGCGCGACCGCGAGCGCGTCGTTGGCGTGCTGGTGGTCAAGGTCGACCTGGACCACACCGAAACCCTCTGGGGCCGTACCCCCGAGCAACTGCTGCTGACCGACCACAATGGCGTGGTGATCCTCACTTCACGCCCCGACTGGCGTTTCCGCGCCACCCGCGCGCTGACCGAAGCCGAGCGCCAGGCGATCATCGCCATCCAGCCCTACCCGACCCAGGCCCCGCAGCCGCTGGTGCTCAACCAGGACGCCTGGCTCACCCAGACCCGCGACATCAAGGAAACCGGCTGGCAGGTGAGCATCCTGGCCCCGCGCATGCTGGTCGATCGTTCGGTGCAGACGGTGATGGCCATCGGCGCCGGCACACTGCTGGTGCTGATGCTGTTCGCCGGCCTGGTGATGCAGCGCCGGCGCCACTACATCGACCGCATCGACTTCGAGGCCCGTGGCCGCCAGGAGCTGGAATCACGCGTGGCCGAGCGTACCGCCGCCCTCGAAGGCCTCAACACCCGTCTGAAAAGCGCCGTGCTCGAGCGCGAAGGCGCCCAACAGGAACTGGTGCGCGCCCAGGACGAACTGGTGCAGGCCGGCAAGCTCTCGGTGCTCGGCACCATGTCGGCGAGCATCAGCCACGAGCTCAACCAACCCCTGGCGGCGATCCGCAGCTACGCAGAGAACGCTGAAATCCTGCTCGATCACCAGCGCACCGAAGACGCCCGCGGCAACCTCAAGCTGATCGGTGAACTGACCGGGCGCATGGCCTCGATCATCGCCCACCTGCGCGCCTTCGCCCGCCGCGACCGCCATGCCCCGGAAAGCGTGGCCCTGCAACCGGCACTGGATGATGCGCTGGCCCTGCTGGCCAAGCGCCGCCGGGCAATGGCCGTGGAGCTGATCCGCGACCTGCCCGAGGCCACCCTGTGGGTGCAGGCCGGCGAAACCCGCCTGCGCCAGGTGCTCGGCAACCTGCTCGCCAACGCCCTCGACGCCCTGACCGAAAAAGCCAACCCACGGCGCCTGTGGCTGAGTGCCGAACAGCGCGATGACTACGTCTACCTGTACATTCGCGACAACGGCCCGGGTTTCAGCCGCCAGGCCATGGAGCACGCCAAGGAGCCGTTCTTCACCACCAAGACCCGTACCCAGGGCCTGGGCCTGGGCCTGGCCATCTGCGAAAGCCTGATGCGCGCCCTGGGCGGTGAACTGCTGCTGGCCAACCACCCCGAAGGTGGCGCCCTGCTCACCCTGCAACTGCGCGTGGCCGCACCCGGCGCTACCTTGCCCACTTCGGAGGACCCCTCGGCATGACGACCGAGCCTTACATCGACAGCCAGGCCCAGGTGATCCTGGTCGATGATGACCCACACTTGCGCCAGGCGTTGAGCCAGACCCTCGACCTGGCCGGGCTCAAGGTGGTCGCCCTGGCCGACGCTCAAGGCCTGGCCGAGCGCATCGAGCCCGACTGGCCAGGCGTGGTGGTCAGCGATATCCGCATGCCAGGCATCGACGGCCTGCAGCTGCTGGAGCAGTTGCACGGCCGCGACAGTGAACTGCCGGTGCTGCTGATTACCGGCCACGGCGATGTGCCGCTGGCGGTGCAGGCCATGCGCGCGGGCGCTTACGACTTTCTGGAAAAGCCCTTTGCCAGCGACGCCCTGCTCGACAGTGTGCGCCGTGCCCTGGCCTTGCGCCGCCTGGTACTGGACAACCGCAGCCTGCGTCTGGCCCTGAGCGACCGCCAGCAACTGGCCACCCGGCTGGTCGGCCACTCACCGTCGATGCAACGCCTGCGTGAACAGATCGGCGCCCTGGCGGGCACCCGTGCCGACGTCTTGATCCTGGGTGAAACCGGTGCCGGCAAAGAGGTGGTCGCCCGCGCCCTGCACGACCTGTCCAGCCGCCGCGCAGGCCCGTTCGTGGCCATCAATGCCGGCGCGCTGGCCGAGTCGGTGGTCGAGAGCGAGCTGTTCGGCCACGAGCCGGGTGCCTTCACCGGTGCGCAGAAGCGCCGCATCGGCAAGTTCGAGTTCGCCAACGGCGGCACGCTGTTCCTCGACGAGATCGAGAGCATGAGCCTGGACGTGCAGGTGAAGCTGCTGCGCCTGCTGCAGGAGCGGGTGGTCGAGCGACTGGGTGGCAACCAACTTATCCCGCTGGATATCCGCGTCATCGCGGCCACCAAGGAAGACCTGCGCACCTCCGCCGACCAGGGCCGCTTCCGCGCCGACCTCTACTACCGCCTGAACGTGGCGCCGCTGCGCATTCCACCCTTGCGCGAACGCGGCGACGACATCCTGGTGCTGTTCCAGCACTTCGCCGATGCCGCCAGCCAGCGCCACGGCCTGCCACCCCACAGCCTGCAACCCGCCCAGCGGGCCATGTTGCTGCGCCATGACTGGCCAGGCAACGTGCGCGAACTGCAGAACGCCGCCGAACGTTTTGCCCTGGGCCTGGAGCTGGCCCTCGATGGCCAGGCGCCAGCGGCTGCCACCACCGCGACGCCGATTTTGCTGGGCAATCTCAGCGAACAGGTCGAACTGTTCGAACGCTCGCTGATCGCCGCGGAACTGGCCCAGCCCCACAGCTCCATGCGCAGCCTCGCCGAAGCCCTCGGCATCCCGCGCAAGACCCTGCACGACAAGCTGCGCAAGCATGGCCTGCATTTTGAAGGCGCCAGCAGCGGCAGCGACGACCACGAGGAAAATCGCCCATGAGTTCCGATAGCCAGTACCTGCAGTCCGTGCTGCACGGCGACATTCCACTGACCCGTGAAATGGGCCTGGAAGTCATCGATTGGCAAGCCCAGACCCTGCGCCTGCAACTGCCGCTGGCGGCCAACGTCAACCACAAGAGCACCATGTTCGGCGGCAGCCTGTACTGCGCCGCGGTGCTGGTGGGTTGGGGCTGGCTGCACCTGCGCCTGCGCGAACTGGGCATCGATGACGGGCATATCGTCATCCAGGAAGGCCAGATCAATTATCCGCTGCCGGTGACCGGCACGGCGGTGGCGCGCTGCGCTGCACCGGAGGAAAAGACCTGGGAACGGTTCCTGACGATGTATCAGCGCCGTGGCCGGGCCCGGCTGACGCTGCAGACCACGGTCAGCAATGCCGGCACTGACGAGCCCGCCGTCACCTTCAGCGGGCAGTACGTCCTTCACCGCTGACAAAGCTGGCGCGCCCCCTGTAGGAGCGGCCTTGCGTCGCGAAAGGGGCGCGCAGCGGCCCCAGGATCTCAGCTCAAAGCATAAATTGCCGGGGGCTGCTGCGCAGCCCTTTCGCGACACAAGGCCGCTCCTACAAAGACGGTGTTCGCTCGAGGTCAGATCAGACTCAGGAATGCCTGGCGCCAGGCAGCGTTTGCAGGCAAGGCCAGGAAGAACGGGTTGAGCAGCGATTCACGCGCCGGGTAGCGGAACGGCTGGCCATTCACCTCGATCACCTCGCCACCGGCACCTTCCAGCACACCCTGCGCCGCCGCCGTGTCCCATTGCGAAGTCGGCGCCAGGCGCGGGTAGCAGTCGGCGCTGCCTTCTGCCAGCAGGCAGAACTTCAGCGAACTGCCAATGTTCGCCAATTCCAGTTCACCCACAGCAGCACTCAGGCCAGCCAGCAGCGCTTCCTGCTGCGGGCTGGAATGGCGACGGCTGGCCACCACGGTGAAACGCCCGTCGGCAGGCGGTGCGTTGCGCACCTGGATCGGCAAGGCTTCAGCGCCAGCCTCGGCACGCCACGCGCCCAGCCCGCGGCCACCGAAATAGCAGCGCCCGTTGGTCGGCATCGACACCACGCCAAACACCACCTCGCCATTCTCGATCAGCGCGATATTGACGGTGAATTCCTCGCTGCCGGCGATGAACTCCTTGGTGCCGTCGAGCGGATCGACCAGCCACCAGCGGCTCCAGCCCTGGCGCTCGGCCAGCGGGATATTGCAGTCTTCTTCGGAAAGCACCGGAATCTGCGGCGCCAGCGCCAGCAAGCCATCGGCAATCACCCGATGCGCAGCCAGGTCGGCGGCAGTCACCGGCGAATCATCGGCCTTGTTGGTCACGGCCACCTCGGCACGCCAGAACGGCATGATGGCCTCGCCGGCCAGCTGGGTGAGCTTGACCACTTCGTGCATCAATTGCAGATCGTTCATGCTTCGAGCAGCCCCCGCTGAATCAGCAGGTCGCGGGCCAGGTACAGCGCCGCCAGTGCCCGCCCCTCGGTGAACTGCGGATGCATGGCCAGGGCCGAAAGCTCGCGCAGGTTGACCTTGTCGACCCGCATCGGCTCCGGCTCGTCACCCTCCAGGCGCTCCTCGTAAAGGTCGCTGGCCAGCACCACCTGGATCTTCTGGCTCATGTAGCCAGGCGACAGCGACAGCTCGGTCAGGTGCTCCAGCTGGCGAGCGCCAAAGCCGGCTTCTTCCTTGAGCTCGCGGTCGGCGGCGGCCAGCACGTCCTCACCCGGCTCGATCAGGCCCTTGGGCAACGACAACTCGTATTCGTCGGTGCCGCCGCAGTATTCCTCCACCAGCACCGCGTGTTCGGCGTCGAGCATGGCCACGATCATCACCGCGCCGTAGCCGTTGCCACGGCCAACCAGGCGCTCATAGGTGCGCTCCTCGCCATTGCTGAAGCGCAGCTGTACGGCCTCGACCCTGAACAGGCGGCTGCTGGCGACGATTTCGCGGCTGAGGACGGTGGGTTTCTGGCGCATGGGGCGGCTCCTTGGCGTGAACGCGTTACTATACCGTGGCTAGCCGACTGATCGAGAGTTTCCCATGCCTGTTCTTCCCTGGTCCGCCATCGATACCGTCCTGCTGGACATGGACGGCACCCTGCTTGACCTGCACTACGACAACCGTTTCTGGCTCGACCACCTGCCCCAGCGCTACGCCGAGCTGCACGGGGTCAGCCGGGCCATGGCGGAAATGGAGCTGCAGCCACTGTTCGAGCGCAATGCCGGCACGCTCAACTGGTACTGCCTGGACTTCTGGAGCCGCGAGCTGAATCTGCCCATTCGCGAGCTCAAGCGCGAGATCGCCGACCTGATCGCCCTGCGGCCCGATGCCGATACCTTCCTCGCGGCCATCCGCAAGGCGGGCAAGCGCGTGGTGATGATCACCAATGCCCACCGCGATTCCCTGTCGCTGAAGCTGGAGCGGGTGGAACTGGCGCCGTATTTCGAGCGGCTGATCAGCTCGCACGATTACGGCTACCCGAAGGAAAACCCGCAATTCTGGGATGCCCTGAAGGCGGATATCGGTTTTGATCCGCAGCGCAGCCTGTTCATCGATGACACCCTGGCCATCCTGCGCAGTGCGCGGCGCTTTGGCGTGGGGCATCTATTGGCGGTACGCCAGCCAGACAGCAAGGCGCAGCCGCGCGATACCGAGGAGTTCGCGGCGGTAGAGGATTACCGGGAATTACTGACAGGCCTGTAAGGGCCCCTTCGCGGGCAAGCCCGCTCCCACAGGTCCTGCACCACATTCAAGGTTGGTGCAGTACCTGTGGGAGCGGGCTTGCCCGCGAAGAAGCCACAGAGATCAATCAGGAATACGCAGCACCTGCCCCGGATAGATCTTGTCCGGGTGCTTGAGCATCGGCTTGTTGGCCTCGAAAATCTTGTTGTAATCGGCCTTGCCATACGCGACCACCGCAATCGCCGACAGCGTGTCACCCTTCTTCACGGTAACGAACCTTGCCGCCGCCACGACCGGCCCGCTCACTGTGATCTGATCGTCGACGCTGGCCACCCCTTCGATGTTGCCTGCGGCGAGAATGATCTTCTCTTTCTCCTCCTGGCTGGCCACCTCACCCTTGAGAATGACCTTGTCACCCTCTACAGTGGCCGAGATGTTCGGGTTGCCCAGGCCGACACTTTCCACGTGTTTCTTCAACTGCTCCTCGGCGTTTGCATTGCCGGGAGTCAGCAGGTCGATCAACTTCTCGCCGGCTTCCTTCACGAAACTGAACAGGCTCATGACGCGCTCCTTGTTGACGTTAACCTCGGAGCAAGGAGTCTAGGCTAGGATTGCCCCGCCCGCCCCACTGCGACCAATCGACGCGCTCTATCAAGGCATAGACCCTAGCGATTAGACGCGACCGGCCCACAAGCCTAGGCTTGGTGATATCAAACAGCCGCCGGTAGTCAGCCTCCCGATGCAAAGCAAACCTCCGGTCTGCGCGGCCTCCACGCCTCTGGCCCTGCCCGCCGCCAGCAACACCTACGACTACGTCCAGCTCAGCGACGGCGAGCGTGCCTGCACGCCGCTGGCCGAAGAAGTCGCCCTGGCCATTGCCTATAACGGCCTGAACCAGGCGGTGATGCTGGTCAGCCCCACCGACCTGGAAGACTTCGCGGTCGGCTTCAGTGTCGGCAGCGGCATCGTCGAAGGTACGGCGGAAATCTATGACCTGAAGCTTTCCGGCAGCGGCTCGGCGATGTATGCCGACCTGGAGATCTCCAGCCGGGCATTCTGGAACCTGAAGAACCAGCGCCGCCAGTTGGCCGGCACCAGCGGTTGCGGCCTGTGCGGGGTGGAGGCCCTGGAGCAGGCGCTGCCGGAGCTGACCGCACTGCCTGGCGCGCCACTGCCCCCGGCGCAATGGCTGGCGGGCCTGCGCGAGCGCATCGATGCGTTCACCCCACTGGGCCAACACTGCGGTGCCGTGCACGCGGCCCTGTTCATGAACGCCCAGGGCGAATTGCTGATGGGCCGCGAAGACATCGGCCGGCACAACGCCCTCGACAAGCTGATCGGCGCCCTGCTGCGCCAAGGCATCAGCACCGCGGGCGGCCTGGCCATCGTCACCAGCCGCTGCAGCCTGGAGCTGATCCAGAAAGTGCTGCGCGCCGGCATCCAGACCCTGGTCAGCCTCTCGGCACCCACCGGCCTTGCCCTGCAATGGGCGCGCAAGCACAACCTCAACCTCATTCATCTGCCCAAACACAGTGCACCGCGGGTCTACAGCCCAGCGGCGGAGTCGTAACAGTCGTGACCTCGTACCAGCAACTTCCGGACAACGCCCCAGCCTCCACCCCTCGCTACCAGCCCTACCACGGCCCCGCCGGTGGCTGGGGCGCGCTGCGCAGCGTGGCCAAGGCCTGGGTCGGCAGCGACAACGCGCTGAAGAATATCCGCGCCCTGCTCAAGACCAACCAGAACGGCGGCTTCGACTGCCCCGGCTGCGCCTGGGGCGATTCGCCCGAGAGCGGCATGGTCAAGTTCTGCGAAAACGGCGCCAAGGCGGTCAACTGGGAGGCCACCAAACGCCGTGTCGATGCGGCGTTTTTCGCGCGTTACAGCGTCAGCGCATTGCTGCAACAGAGTGACTACTGGCTTGAGTACCAGGGCCGCCTGACCGAGCCGATGGTCTACGACCCGCAGAGCGACCGCTACCAGCCGATCGCCTGGGAGGCCGCCTACGCCCTGATCGCCCGTGAGTTGAACAAGCTGGCAAGCCCTGACCAGGCCGAGTTCTACACCTCCGGCCGCGCCAGCAACGAAGCGGCCTACCTGTATCAGCTGTTCGTGCGCGCCTACGGCACCAACAACTTCCCCGATTGCTCGAACATGTGCCACGAGGCCAGCGGCGTTGCTCTGGGCCAGAGCGTCGGTGTCGGCAAGGGCACCGTCACCTATGACGATTTCGAGCACGCCGATGCGATCTTCGTCTGGGGCCAGAACCCGGGCACCAACCACCCACGCATGCTCGACCCGCTGCGTGATGCGGTGAAACGCGGTGCCCAGGTGGTCTGCGTCAACCCGCTCAAAGAGCGTGGCCTGGAGCGCTTCCAGCACCCGCAGAACCCGCTGGAGATGCTGACCAACAGCGACCGGCCGACCAACACCGCGTTCTTCCGCCCGGCGCTGGGCGGCGACATGGCAATGCTGCGCGGCATGGCCAAGTTCGTCCTGCAATGGGAGCGCGAAGCACAGGCCAAGGGCGAGCCGGCCGTGTTCGACCATGTGTTCATCGCCGAGCATGGCCATGGCGTGGAGGCATACCTGGCAGCGGTAGACGCCACCTCCTGGGCGCACATTCAGGCGCAATCCGGCCTGACGCTGGCCGACATCGAACTGGCTGCGCGCATGTACTGCCGCGGCAAGCGGGTGATCATGTGCTGGGCGATGGGCATCACCCAGCACCGCCATTCGGTGCCGACCATCCAGGAAATCGTCAACCTGCAGATGCTGCGCGGCAACATCGGCGCCCCGGGTGCCGGCCTGTGCCCGGTACGTGGCCACAGCAACGTGCAGGGCGACCGCACCATGGGCATCAACGAGCGCCCGCCGGTGGCGCTGCTCGATGCCATCGAAAAGCGCTTCAACTTCCCGGTGCCACGGCACAACGGCCACAACACCGTCGAGGCGATCCACGCCATGCTCGACGGCCGTGCGAAAGTCTTCATCGGCCTTGGCGGCAACTTCGCCCAGGCCACCCCGGACACTGAACGTACCGCACAGGCCCTGCGCAACTGCGAACTGACCGTGCACATCAGCACCAAGCTCAACCGCAGCCACCTGATCCACGGCAAGCAGGCGCTGATCCTGCCGTGCCTGGGCCGCACCGACATCGACCTGCAGGCTGATGGGCCGCAGGCAGTCACCGTGGAAGACTCGTTCAGCATGGTCCACGCCTCCAATGGCCAGCTCAAGCCGCTGTCGACCCAGATGCGCTCGGAACCGGCCGTGGTTGCCGGAATCGCGGCCGCCACCCTGGGCAAGCAACCGGTGGACTGGCACTGGCTGGTGGCCGATTACGCTCGCATCCGCGACCTGATTGGCGACACCATTGCCGGCTTTGCCGACTTCAACCAGCGCCTGGCCCATCCGGGCGGTTTCTACCTGGGCAACAGCGCCGCCAGCCGCCAGTGGAAGACCACCACTGGCCGCGCCAACTTCAAGGCCAACCTGCTGCCCGACACCCTGATCGACGAACGTGTGCGCGCCAGCGGCCAGTTGCCGGACCTGATCATGCAGTCGATGCGCTCCCACGATCAGTACAACACCACCATCTATGGCCTGGACGACCGCTACCGCGGCGTGCGCGGCCAGCGTGACGTTCTCTTCGCCAACGAGGCCGATATCATCCGCCTGGGCTTTCAGCCGGGCCAGAAGGTCGACATCGTCTCGTTGTGGGGGGATGAGCATGTGCGCCGTGTGCACGGTTTCACATTGCTGGCCTTCGACATCCCTGCCGGGCAGGCGGCGGCGTACTATCCGGAAGTGAACCCGCTGATTCCGCTGGAAAGCATCGGCGACGGCAGCCATACGCCGACGTCCAAATTCGTTGCCATCAAGCTGCAACGAGCCCGGGACGATGGCCGAATCCTGTAAGTAAAAATGCCCCGGCAAAAAGCAAAAAAGCCCTGAACCGCGAGGTCCAGGGCTTTGTCACAATAACCTCTGACAAGCGAAAATCGATAAAGTTTCACAGCAAATACAGTAACTTAGAGAATTGTGTACAACTCGTGTTACTCGTCGGATTTTCGTTGCCAGCCGCCCTCCGTAGCCTCAAATTCGCCCTCGTCATCCCTCTGAGGCTCTCTTGATGAAGAAGTACTCCTCGATTCTGTTGTTGTCTTTCAGCTTGCTCAGCGGCGTTGCCATGGCCGGTGGCAATACCGAGGCCGGCATTGGCGGCGCATTGGGTGGGG
>Ga0207713_1000819_pt1 | contig 28789 bp, 30 predicted proteins | sample KBSS64metaG_FD_184404 | JGI IMG/M metagenome (GOLD analysis project Ga0207713, IMG submission 184404) | Switchgrass rhizosphere microbial communities from Kellogg Biological Station, Michigan, USA - KBS S6-4 metaG (SPAdes) (version 2) | ecosystem: Host-associated > Plants > Roots > Rhizosphere >... | reverse complement strand
GACACATCGCCTAGCCCACCATTTAGCAAGCGGAGCCCATCATGGAAAAACGTGAAGAACTCTACCGCGGCAAAGCCAAGTCGGTGTACAAGACCGACGACGCCAACCGCCTGATCCTGCTGTTTCGCAACGACACCTCGGCGTTCGACGGCAAACGCATCGAACAACTTGATCGCAAAGGCATGGTGAACAACAAGTTCAACGCCTTCATCATGCAGAAGCTCGAAGCGGCCGGCATCCCGACCCAATTCGACAAACTGCTGGGCGACAACGAGTGCCTGGTCAAGAAGCTCGACATGATCCCGGTTGAATGCGTCGTGCGTAACTACGCCGCCGGCAGCCTGGTCAAGCGCCTGGGCGTGGAAGAGGGCCTCAAGCTCAATCCGTACACTTTCGAACTGTTCCTGAAGGACGACGCCAAGGGTGACCCGTTCATCAACGAATCCCACGTCGTGGCATTCGGCTGGGGGACCGCTGAGCAACTGGCGCGCATGAAGGAGCTGTCCCTCAAGGTCAACGACGTGCTGAGCAAGCTGTTCGACGACGCCGGCCTGCTGCTGGTGGACTTCAAGCTCGAGTTCGGCGTGTTCCACGACGGCTCCATCGTCCTGGGCGACGAATTCAGCCCGGACGGCTGCCGCCTGTGGGACAAGGACACCAAAAAGAAGATGGACAAAGACCGCTTCCGCCAGGGCCTCGGTGACGTGATCGAAGCCTACGAAGAAGTCGCCAATCGTCTCGGCGTACCGCTTTAATCGACGCAAGCATCTGATAGCACGGAAAAAAATCGCTTCGGCGCTTTGCATCCACGAATCATGCTGTTATGATGCGCGCCGTTGGAGAGATGCCAGAGTGGCCGAATGGGACGGATTCGAAATCCGTTGTACCTTCACCGGTACCTAGGGTTCGAATCCCTATCTCTCCGCCATTACATAGAAAAAGCCCCGTAGCCGAATAAGCTACGGGGTTTTTTCGTTTTGGAATGTAATCGTTCCTTCTCTGTGGCCAGCAAGCCTTCAAGCTTGACCCTACTTCTTGCCCTTGGGCTTTGACGGCGGCTTTTTATCCGTCTCCTTCACCGTCTCCCTAGGCCTCTTCTTTGCCTCAGCCTCTGTCACGTACTCCCCTGTGACCGCGTCACGATATCTAGCTGGCATATAACCTCCTTGGCAGTCTGTCGCCACGGCAGCGACTTTTTCAGGCTAGCCCAGGGGCCTGGGGGCACAAGATTCATTGTGCGAATTCTCATTACCAGGCTTTTCCATCGCTGTGACGGGCGTTGCGACACTTTGAAAATAAAAAAGCCTGCTGGGCTTAAGGCTCAGCAGGCTTTTTGGGTGGGCACTCTTCGCTCAGGCGGGTTGGGCCGCCAGGCTATTGCTTACATTCCGCCCCAGCACCAGCACAGTCATAAAACCGACGCCGACCAAGGCCGTGGCCAGGCTCAACAACACCGAGCTGCCCATCTGGTCGACGATCCGCCCGCCAAAGAACGAACCCAGGGCAATGATCACTTGAAACAAGGCGACGAACAGCGGCATGCCGCGTTCGACATCCTTGGGCGCGACCACGAACATCCAGATACTGGCGCAGGCCGGGAAGGCGCCGAAGGCAAAGCCCCACAGGCCGATCAGCATTGCGGCGCCGGTCATGCCGGTGGCGAAGTAGGGGAACAGCGCGGTGCTGGTGCCGATCATCAATGCAACCAGCATCAAGGTGTGACGCACGCTGCGGTTGGCAGCAAAACCGGCAAAAATATTACCGAAGACCCCGGCCACGCCAAAGAGCAGCAGCAGTGAGCCGATGGTCGGCCCGTCGAAGCCGGAGCTGTATTTGAAGAATGGCGCGACGTAGGTGTACGCAGCAAAGTGCGCCAGGCCGATCAGCAATACCGCGATCAACCCGACCCGAGCCCGTGGGTTGATGAACAAGGCGGGCAGGTCACGCACGAGAATGGCTTTCTCCGGATCCAGCCGGGGCAGCAGGAGGACCTGCGCCAACAGCACCGGTATGCCCACCAGCGCGGTGACCAGGAACGTCATGCGCCAGCCCATCAGGCCACTGAGCCAGGTGCCGACCGGCACGCCCAGTACGGTGGCCAGGGTCACGCCCATCATGATGATCGAGGTCGCCTTGGCGACGTCCACACCCTTGGGTGCCAGGCGGCCACTGAGGGCGATGGCCGTCGCCCAGAAACCGCCGATACTGATGCCCAGCAAGACGCGGCCGAACAGCAGCAGGCTGAAGTCACTGGCGAACGCCACGACCATGTTGGCGATGATCATGATCAGCGTCAGGCCGATCAGCAGGTAGCGGCGGTCCATGGCGCCAATGATCACCGACAGCAATGGGGCGGCGAGGGCGGCCATGATGCCGGGCAGGGTCACCATCAGGCCGGCGTGGCCGGCACTGATGCCGAGGTCGGCAGCGACGTCGTTGAGCACGCCCACCGGGAGAAACTCACTGGTGACCAGGGCGAAGGCACCGACGGCGACCGAGAGAATCGCCAGCCACTGCTGTTTGACGCTCTGTTGATTATGTTCGGGGAGGCCGCTGGGGGCCTGGCTGGCACTTGGCATGGTGTTGGGTTCCAGGGTGAACGACGCCTGCAGTCAGGCTAGGGGGACGGGAATCTGGAGGCGATTATAGGAATCAGTGTTGAAAATCGGGCAGGTGCTCGTTTCGATAGTAATCATCAGTGCTATCGATGCGACGCTCTGGCGCGCACTGCATGACGAGGCAGCAGTCCGTGCGCAGGTGGGGCGTTGGTCGTACGGGGGAGGAAAGAGTGAAAGGCGTGCCGCGAACGCGGTTCATGGCACGCCGTAGGCTGCACTAATGCGTACTGGGTTCTTCCTCAACGCGAATGTTGAATGCCTCCAGCACACCGTCGCTTCTTCTTCTCAGCTCGTAGGTCACGGTTTGCCCTTCGCGTAGCAACTGGCCTCCCCTGGCGAAGGACGTGCTGTGGAAGAAGATATCCTGGTCATCGTAGGTCGCTGTCTCGCTGCTGGTGGTGATTGCAGTCCGCGGAGCTTTACAGGGCATGGCCGTTCTCCTTTTTCAGTGCAACATAGCGACTTCAGTGAGGGCCTCAAACGTTGATCCGAACGGCATCAGCCCTGCACGGCCACTTCATCCGCCTGCATGCCCTTCTGACCTTGCACGGCTACGAAAGTGACTTTCTGCCCCTCTTTCAATTCTTTGTATCCATCCCCCTGAATCGCTTTGAAATGAACGAAAAGGTCAGGCCCGCTCTCCGGAGTAATGAACCCATACCCTTTTTCGCTGTTGAACCACTTCACCGTACCGTTTTGTCTTCCGCTCATTCTTCGTATCCTCGCAAACCCACGTCTCCCGCTGTACGCCGACACATTGCCGGTAGCGGTATGCCTAAGCAAAGTCCCGAAGCGGCCACCCGTCAACGCGTTGCAAGACCAGCGGTACTGTCATTCCTGACAGGTTCGCGGCTCGATCAATTGAGTGATACTGCGCAGTTTTACGGTGAAAATTTCTGAGGCCCGGGCACGCGTGCGTTCCAGCACCGGATCGCTGCCGCCTTCCGCCAGCAGATAGGCTTCCTGTCCTGTTAGGTGTCCCGGTCTATCGGCGCCTAGCCCTACTCCCCTACGCCCTGCCTGATCTTTTCCAGCAGCTCATCGATATGAAAAGGCTTGGTGATCAGGTGCATGCGTTCGCCCAGGAAGTTCTGGCGGTTGGCCGCATTCTCGGCGTAGCCGGTCATGAACAGGATCGGCAGGTTGGGGTTCAGGGCTCGCGCGTGGTCGGCCAGCTCCCTGCCAGTCATGTACGGCAAGCCGACATCCGTCAGCAGCAGGTCGATGCCCGCATTGGCTTTCAGGATGACGATGGCTTCGTCACCATCGGCCGCCAGGCTGCAGCGGTAGCCGGCATCCGTCAGTACCTCGGCGACAAAACTGCGGACCGAGGGCATGTCTTCAACAATCAGTATGTGTTCGCCCATGCTGTTGCCCGGCACCGCCACGGTTTTGGTGGCAAAGGTGGCGGGGCCGTCGGCGGCGGGGAGCATGAGGGTCACCTCGGTGCCCTGGCGGGTCACGCTGCGGATCTGCGCATCACCGCCGGACTGGCGGGCAAAGCCATAGATGGTCGACAGACCCAGGCCGGTGCCCTGGCCGACGGGTTTGGTGGTGAAGAAGGGGTCGAACACCTTGTCGATCACGCTGTGCTCGATGCCCACACCGTTGTCCCGTACCGACAGTGCAACGTACGGGCCATCTTCCAGCTTGAGGTTGCCGTTGGAGTAGGACGGGTAAGTCGTCACCCAGATAATCCCGCCCTGGGGCAGTGCATCCCGCGCGTTGATCACCAGGTTCAGTACCGCACTTTCCAGTTGGATCGGGTCCACCATCGCCACGGCGGGGTTGGTGGTCAGCTCCAGTTTCAGGGCAATGTGTTCGCCGATGGTGCGCACCAGCAACTCTTCCAGCGAGCGGATATGTGCGTTGATATCGGTCGGCCGGGTGTCCAGCGGCTGCTGGCGGGCGAAGGCGAGCAGACGGTTGGTCAGGCCGGCGGCGCTCAGGGCTGAACTGAGCGCCGCGTCGGCATAACCCAGGACCTTGTCGGTGCGCTGGCTTTCGATACGCTTCTTGATCAGTTCCAGGCTGGTGATGATGCCCGTCAGCAGGTTGTTGAAGTCGTGGGCGATACCGCCGGTGAGCTTGCCCAAGGCATCCATTTTCTGGGCCTGGAGCAGTTGCGCTTCCGTACGTGCCAGCTGGGTGGCGGCGTTGGCCAGCTCGGCCTGTTGGTGGCGTTCACGATGGCGGTGTTCGGTTACGTCCTCGACAAACACCAGGCTCAGCTCGGCGCGGTCATAGGGCGAAATCTGCCATTCGGTTTCGCGCAGTTGCCCATCGACCTTCATCTGCAGCGTGCCCTTCCAGCGTTCACCCGCCGCGAGGCGCAGGCACAGCTCCTGGATGACGCTGTATTGATCGCTGGCGAAGCATTCGAGCAGGGCGTCCGGGTTGAGGTTGTCGTGGATCAGTTGGGCGAAGGCGTGGTTGCACTCGTGAACCTTCAACTGCGCGTCCATCACCGCAATCGGTGCGCTGATATTGAAGAAGATTTCCCGGAAGCGCGCCTCGCTTTCGCGCAGTGCGTATTCGGTGTCGCGTACCCGCAGCAAGGTGCGCAGGGTCGCCAGGAGCACCTCGGGGTCTACCGGGTGGATCAGGTAGGCATCGGCGCCTGCGTCCAGGCCGGTGATGATGTCGCCGGTCTCGATGGACGCCGCCGAAACGTGCACCACCGGCAGCAAGGCCGTGGCCGGGTTGGCACGCAAACCACGCACGATGTCGAAGCCGCTCATGTCCGGCAGGTTGACGTCCAGGATCAGTGCGTCGATCTTGCCCCTCGCGATCAGGTCGAGCCCTTCCTGGCCCGTGCCGGCTTCCAGTACCAGGTAATGATGGCGCTCCAGGCGTCGGCGCAGGGCATAGCGCGTGGCAGCGTTGTCGTCGACGATCAGCAGTTGTATGTCACGTTTCATCGACGGTCTCGCTGGCGATGGAAAAGGGAATGACCACAAAAAACAGCGAGCCCACACCGGGTGTGCTTTCCACGCCCACCCGGCCACCGAGCAGTTCGGCGAAACGCTTGCACAAGGACAGGCCCAGGCCGGTGCCGCGCAGGCGCTTTTGCAACGGCGAATCGATCTGGGAAAAGTCTTCGAACAGATTGCTGTGCAATTCACCCGGTATACCCAGGCCGGTGTCCTGCACCGCAAAGCGTATCTCGTGTTCATTCTCCATGCGCGCCGACACCCGCACTTCGCCCTGCGCGGTGAACTTCAGCGCGTTGGAGATAAAGTTGCGCAGGATCTGCGCCAGTTTCTTGTCATCGGTGTAGAGCTTGGGCAAGCCGGAGGGCTCTTCGAAGATCAGGTCCACCGAGGACGCATCGACAATCGGCCGGAACATGCCGCGCAACGCCGAAAACAGGTCGAACATATCGAACCAGGCCGGGGAAATGCTGATACGTCCGGCCTCGATCTTCGCCAGGTCCAACAGGTCATCGACCATCTCGCGCAGTTCGCGGGCCGAGTTGCGAATGAAGCCGACCTGGGTGTGCTGTTCCTCGCTCAACGGGCCATCCAGCTCATCGGCCAGCAGGCTGGTGATGCTCAGGATCGAGCCCAGCGGCGTGCGGAACTCATGGCTCATGTAGGACAGGAAGCGGCTCTTGAGGTCCGACGCCTGGCGCAGTTGGTCGGCCTGGGTGTCCAGTTCGGCATACAGCGCCAGCACGCCCTGGTTGGTTTCGTCCAGCTCGGAACGCAGGGCGTCCGCCTCCAGGCGAAGGCGTTGGATTTCAGCGGCGAGCGCGGCAGGGGTGTCAGCCATCAATGGCCTCCAGGGCAATCACGAAGACCGTGACGTCATCCCGGCCGCGACAGAAGTCACGGTGCAGGACGGCGGCGATCAGGGCAGGGTGGCGGTGGACGAGCCCGGGGTAGTCCGACAGGTTCCAGCGTGACTGCAGGCCGTCGCTGTAGAGGATCAGCAACTGGCCGCCCACTTGAGCGTAGTCGAAGGCATGTGCCTTGCGAAACTGCACGCCGACGATCCCTGGATGGGAGGCCAGGCCACGGGATTTTTCCGGCCCGATCAGGCTGGCGCCAATATTGCCCACGCCGGTAAACCTCAGGTTATCGGCCTCGGCATCGTATTGGGCCACGGCGAGGGCGCCACCGCGGGTGCCGTTCATGGCAATGTGCAGGTCGTTCATCAGCACCGTCGAATCCAGGAAGGCATTCTGGGCGAATACCCCTTCACCTGCCCGGGCGGCTTGCTCGGCATATTCGCCATGGCCCAGTCCATCGGCCACCATCACACTGAAACCACCGGCTTCGATTGCCAGGTGCCAGGCATCGCCGCAATGCGGATCATCATGCAGTGAGTGCTGGCTGACCCCGTAGCGAATGTCCTTTGTCACTGAGCCGCGTGGATACAGCCTGGCCAGGATCGCCGTTCCGCGCGGATTGGCATAGGCATCGAATACCTGGGCCAGGCGCGAAATCGCACCCAGACCAATGCCTTGGGTGCCCCCGGTAGAGTAACCGTCCACCAGGCAGCTGTTCAGGTCGAAGCCTTGGCCACGGTCGATGGCGACCAGTTCGAGGCCACCATTACCGGTGGTGCGCAGGTGCAGTTGGCCATGTTCGGCATGCTTGAGGACATTGCTGGCCAGTTCGGTGGCCACCAGGGCTACGCGCCCGGCATCGGTGTCGTCGAAGCCCAACTGCTCGGCGAGTTGCTGCGCCGTGCGGCGGGCGTGGCCGACCTGGCTGGTGTCTTCAATCAGCAGCACATGGGTCAAGGCACTGGGAATGTTCAGGCCCATCGGGTGATCGTCACGCGGGTGCCCTGGCCTGGCGCGGTCTCCAGTTCAAATTCATCCACCAGGCGCTTGGCCCCGGTGAGCCCAAGGCCCAGGCCGCTGCCGGAGGTCCAGCCGTCGGTCATTGCCAGTTTCAGGTCGGGAATGCCCGGGCCTTCATCGCGAAAGGTCAGGCGCAGGCCGGGGCGGTGGTCTTTTTCGACCACCGCCCAGTCCATGTAGCCACCTTTGCCATAGACCACTGTGTTGCGCGCCAACTCGCTGACCGCCGTGACCAGCTTGGTCAGGTCGATCAGGCGCATGCCGCAGTCCTGGGCCAGTTTGCGTACGAGTTGTCGAGCCAGCACGACGTCCTGTTCGATCAGCACCGGGTGGGTGCCATTGCTGGCTTGGGTCATGAGTGTTCTACCCGGTCGCGCAGCAGTTTCATGCCGCGCTCGACATTCAACGCTGTCGCCACGCCAGGCAGGGTCATGCCCAGTTCCACCAGCGTAATGGCTACGGCGGGCTGCATGCCTACCAAGACGGTCTGCGCGTCCATGATGCGCGAGAGGCCGGAGATCGTGCCGATCATGCGTCCGATGAACGAGTCGACCATGTCCAGCGCCGAGATATCGATCAGCACACCGCGGGCGGAGGTACGGCTGATGCGTTCGGACAGGTCGTCCTGCAGGGTCAGCGCGAGTTGGTCGTGCATGTCCACCTGGATGGTCACGAGCAGGAACTCGCCCATCTGCAAAATAGGGATGCGTTCCATGCTTAAACGGCCTTGGTGACGGTGACGCCTAAGCGTTTGAGGGAGAGTGCCAGCGCATCGGCCAGGTTGGCCTTGGTGACCACGCCTTGCAGGTCGAGACCCAGGTGCACGATGGTCTGCGCGATTTGCGGGCGTACGCCACTGATGATGCAGTCGGCACCCATCAAGCGGATGGCCGTGACGGTTTTGAGCAGGTGCTGGGCGACCAGGGTGTCGACGGTCGGTACGCCGGTAATGTCGATGATCGCGATTTCCGCGCCGGTGTCGACGATGCGTTGCAGCAGCGATTCCATCACCACCTGGGTGCGTTGCGAATCCAGGGTGCCGATCATCGGCAGGGCCAGGACGCCTTCCCACAACTTCACCACCGGCGTGGACAGCTCCAGCAACTCTTCCTGTTGGCGCTTGATCACCGACTCGCGGGATTTCTGGAAGGTGCGGATGGTGTGCATGCCCAGGGCGTCGAGCAGCTCGGAGACTGTCAGCAGTTGTTCGGCCAATTGTGCCGGCTGGTCGGCATATTCACGCTGCAACAGCGTGAACAGCGGGCCCTTGAGGGCAAAAATGAAGCTGGCAGTCTGCTGGGAGTCCTGGCCGGCGAGGGCGCGGCTGTGGGAGAGCTTTTCCAGGAATTGGCGGGTTTGTGCCCAGTTTTCATGATCGGTGCGCTGCGAACCGCCATTTTGCAGGGCTTCAGTCAGCAGAGCCAGGAACTCGGCGGTCTGTGTTTGCACGTCGTCAGGCTTGATATTGCGCGTGGCCCCCGAGGCTTCGAGACTGGCTTTCCATTGATCAAGGAGAGTGCTGCGATTAGCTTGCAGGGCCTGGATTGTGTTCGTTTGCAGAGTTGCCACGGTAAGCTCCTTGAATGCCATTGATGCGGTGCGCGCAATCTATACTAAATTGAGCTGTTTGGAATTGTTTCAAGCGGATTCGTTCAGGGGGACCGTCACTTTAAAAAGTGCCCTGGGGGACTATAGTTTGGGCCTCCTGTTTGGCCAGTGACGCGGGTCATTTAACGGCCTGCCGGTCACCCACATATGGCGACGCTGCGACTCGCGTACGATAATGCCCGCCACTTCGACCACATTGGCCCTCCCGTGATCATCAACTTCGACCTCAATGACCTCCAGGCCTTCCTCGCCGTGGTAGACAAGGGCAGTTTCCGTGGCGCCGCCGAGGCCATCCGCATCTCGCAACCGGCCCTCAGCCGGCGCATCGAAAAGCTCGAAACCGCCCTTGATGTGAAGCTGTTCGAACGCACCACCCGGCGGGTCAGCCTGACCATGGTTGGCCGTACGTTTTTGCCACAAGTCGAACGCATGCTTGACGACCTCGACGTGGCGCTGATGGGCATCAGCAACGTCGCGTCCACGCGCATGGGCAATGTCACTGTCGCCTGCGTGCCGTCCACCGCGTACTACTTCATGCCCCACGTGATCTCCGAATTCCGCAAGCTGTATCCGAAGATCCGCTTGCGGGTGCTGGATACCAGTGCCGGCGAGGTGTGCAGTGCGGTGGAGAGTGGCGAAGCGGATTTCGGCTTGAGTTTCAGCGGCAGCCTGGCTGAGGAAGTGGAATTCGAACTGTTGTTGCAGGAGCGCTACGTGCTGGCCTGTCGCCGCGATCACCCGCTGGCCCAGCGCGACAGCGTGAGCTGGGCCGAGGCCTGCGAACATGATTACATCACCCTGGACAAGACCTCCGGCAACCGCCTCCTGCTTGACCAGGCCTTGCGCGGCATACGGGTGAAAAAGCCGAGTGTCTGCGAGACGCACCACGTGACTACCATGATCGGCCTGGTGGAGGCGGGATTGGGCGTGGCGATGGTGCCATCGATTGCGATGCCGGCCCTGGAGCACACGGTCCTGGTCAGCGTGCCCCTGGTGGAGCCGCAGGTGATGCGCAACGTGGGCTTGATAAAACGCCGCGGGCGGACATTGCCGCCAGCGGCGCTGGAGTTGGAGCGGTTGTTACGGGAGATGCCGTTTCGCTCAGCGTGACACCGAGTCCAGGCCGGTGGATTGCACCACCGGTTGCGCCTGGGGTGAGGCCAGGAATTGCAACAACGCCTTGGCCTGCTCCGGGTGTTGCGCGTTGACCGGAATGCCGGCGGCAAAGCGCGTCACCGATTGCACATCTTCCGGGATCTTGCCGACGAAGGTCACACCTGGCACCGGCAACAATTCCGCCACCTGTTGCAGGCCGACTTCGTAGTCACCCTTGGCCACCTGTTCGGCCACCGGCTGGCGTTCGATCATGGTGCCTTTGGCGGGCATGCCGAGCTTCTTGAACAACTCTTTCTCGACGTATACACCGCTGGCGCTGTCCGAATAGGCGACCGACTTGGCTTTGCTCAGGGTGGCTTTCAATTCGGCATCGGTGCCGATGGCCGGTTTGACGGCGCCGGCTTTTACCACCAGGCCGATGCGCGAGTCTGCCAGTTCCACGCGGGAGGCCGGGTCGACCTTGCCCTGCTTGATCAAATCATCCAGGGCGTAGCCGACCATGATCACCACGTCAGCGGGTTCGCCTCGGGCCAGGCGGTTGGGAATCGCTTCCGGCGCCTTGCCCATCGACGGGCCGAGGATAGTGTCGAGGGTATCGCCGCTTTGCTTGGCATATTGCGGGCCAAGCAGTTTATAGGCGGCAGTGAAGCCACCCGATGTCATTACCTTCAACTGCTCGGCCTGGGCCGACAATGCCAGTGCGCCCAGGGCCAGGGCCGTCAGGGTCTTGAGCAGAGCCTTCATTGTGCGGCCCCCTGCATCACTTGCCCACGGGCGTTGGCACGACGATACAGCGCGAGGGTCGAGCACAGCGCGCATGCTGCGGCGAACATCATCCAGTAGGCCGGCGAGGCCTTGTCTTCCGTGATGTGGATGAACCAGGTGGAGATCGCCGGGGTGAAACCGCCGAAGATCGCGGTGGCCAGGCTATAGGCCAGGGAGAAGCCCGCCACGCGCACTTCCACCGGCATGATTTCGGTGAGGGCCGGGATCATCGCGCCGTTGTACATGCCATAGAGGAAGGAGAACCACAGCAGGGTTTCCAGCATATGGGCGAAGCTTGGCGCGTTCACCACGTAGGACAGCGCTGGGTAAGCCGTAAGAACGGTCAGTACGGTCATCGCGATCAGCACAGGCTTGCGACCGAAACGATCGCTCAAGGTGCCGCCGATCGGCAGCCAGACAAAGTTCGAAACGGCTACCAGCAAGGTCACCAGCAGCGCATCGGACGTGCTCAATTGCAGCACGGTCTTGCCGAAAGTCGGCGCATACACGGTGATCAGGTAGAACGCGGTAGTGGTCATGGCCACCATCAGCATGCCGCCGATGACCACCGTCCAGTTTTTCACCAGGGTCGCCATCACTTCACGCATGGTCGGGCGATGTTTGCGGTTGGCGAACTCTTCGGTTTCCTGCAGGTTGCGGCGCAGGATGAAAATGAACGGGATGATCACACAGCCGAGGGCGAACGGAATGCGCCAGCCCCAATCGGCCACCACGGCCGGCTCCATCCACACGTTCAGGCCATAACCCAGTGCGGCGGCGACCACGATGGAAATCTGCTGGCTGCCGGATTGCCAGCTGGTGTAGAAGCCTTTGCGGCCTGGCGTGGCCATTTCGGACAGGTACACCGATACACCGCCCAGTTCCGCACCGGCCGAGAAGCCTTGCAGTAAACGACCGAGCAGCACCAGCAGCGGTGCCCACAAGCCAATGGTGTGATAACCGGGCACCAGCACGATCAGCAGGGTGCCGCTGGCCATGATCGACAAGGTCACGATCAGCCCTTTGCGGCGACCGACGTCATCGATATAGGCACCCAGGATGACCGCGCCCAAAGGACGCATCAGAAACCCTGCGCCGAATACGGCGAAGGTCATCATTAATGACGCAAACTCATTAGCGGCAGGGAAGAAGGCGGCAGCGATGTAGGTGGCGTAGAAACCGAACAGAAAAAAGTCGAACTGTTCGAGGAAGTTGCCCGAAGTAACGCGAAATACCGCCCCCACTTTCGAACGGGTAGAGTCGGGCCGGGTAGGGCTAGTCATGGTTTTATGTCTCCAGCGTTCTTTTTGAATGTGCTTGTTTCGCTTAAGACCTGGAATAGTGGCTGACACATTTAGAAATGTTAAGTGACAATTTTGGATAGATTGATGTTCGTTGGCTATCAATCGGTAATGCAGTCGGAAATGCGTTCGCTGTCTATCCTGAAGATGTGACCAATTCTTACGGATGGGAGGTGGCAATGACGGATCAACAGAAACGGCGGGACGAGCCGGAACGTGAGCAGCCCCAGCGGCGGGAGGAAGAAAAACCGCAGACCTGGAAACATCCCGATGATGGCACCGAGCTTTCAGAGCGGGATCAGGAGCGTCCGCTAAAACCCTGATATCAGGTTAAATGCGCTGCAACTGTGGGAGTGGGTAAGCCCAATCCCACAGTTGTATGTGCAACTCCCAAAATCGGGAAACTATTTGACATATTTGATTTGTGATCACATATTGAGGCCATAAGAACGACAACACAGGTTTTGCCTCATGACAGATGGTCCGCTCCTCCTGCCCACCCTGCGCCAGGTGTCCCGCGATACCTTGCAAGACCAGGTCTACCGCCAGATCCGCGAAGCGCTGATGAGTGGCCGTTTCCAGCCTGGCCAGAAACTCACCATCCGCGGCCTTGCCGAAGCCCTCGGTTCCAGCCCGATGCCGGTGCGCGAAGCCCTGCAACGCCTCAGTGCCGAAAACGCCTTTGAAGTCACCGAGACCTCTCGTCTGCGGGTGCGCTTGATGACGGTCGAACGCCTGCGTGAAATTCGTGATGCACGGGTCGCCCTCGAAGGGCTGCTGGCGGAAAAAGCCGTGCTGCGCCTGCAAAAGGCCGACCTCGACGAAATCACCGACCTCTGCCAGCAAATGCAGCACGCCGCCGACGAAGTCGACGTGTCGCGCTACCTGTGGACCAACTTTGCGTTTCACCGGCGCATCTACGCCGTGGCCCAGGCCGAGTTGACCATGGCCGCCGTGGAAAACTTCTGGCTGCACATGGGCCCGTGTTTTGCGCTGGTCGCCCCGGATAAAGCTCACCTGCAACGCTCGATGGAGGCGCACACGCGCATTGTCGAAGCCCTGGCGGCCCGCGATGGCGCCGGTGCACGCGCAGCGGTGACCGATGACATCATGCAGGCCGCCGATTCCCTCGCGCGCCTGCTCGTCAAGAACGACCGTTCGCGGTCGTCTGCTTCAGGAGGTAAACGTGCATGAGTGTCTTACAGCGGCTGCAGCCCTATCCTGGGTTACGTGTGTTGATTTCCGGCGGGGCTGCCGGCATTGGTGAAGTGCTGGCGGCGGCGTATCTGGAAGCCGGTGCCCAGGTGCATGTGTGTGACGTCAGCGAGCCGGCCCTGGCCGCGTTTCGCGACAAGTACCCGGGCACCGTCGCCACCCGCGCCGACGTCAGCGATGCCGTGCAGATCGAGGCGGTATTCAAGGTGCAGCGCGAGCACTTCGGCGGTCTCGATGTGCTGGTCAACAACGCCGGGATCGCCGGGCCTACCGGCGGCATCGATGCGATCAGCGACGCCGATTGGCAGGCCACCATCAACATCAATCTCACCGCGCAATACCGCTTTGCCCACCATGCGGTGCCGATGCTCAAGGCGTCGTCCCACGGCCACCTGCTGCATATCGCCTCGGTGGCGGGACGCCTGGGCTACGCGTGGCGCACGCCGTACGCGGCGACCAAATGGGCGATTGTCGGCCTGATGAAATCCCTGGCCTCGGAGCTGGGCGAGAGCGATATCCGCGTCAACGCCTTGCTGCCCGGCATTGTCGAAGGCCCGCGCATGGACGGCGTGATCCGTGCCCGTGCCGAGCAGGTCGGCGTGCCCGAAGCCGAGATGCGCCAGGAATACCTCAACAAAATTTCCCTCAAACGCATGGTCACCGCCGAAGACGTGGCCGCCATGGCGTTGTTCCTCTGTTCGCCCGCCGCACGCAACGTGACCGGCCAGGCGATCAGCGTCGACGGTAACGTCGAGTACCTGTAAGCCACGCAAGAACATAGCGCGCTGCACCCAGGATTTTTTTCATAAGAATAAAAGTCGGAGAGTCGTCATGCCCAAAAATCGTCCTGTCATCATCACCTGCGCCGTTACCGGTGCGATTCATACGCCGTCGATGTCGCCGCATTTGCCGATCACTGCGCAGGAAATCGCCGACGCCGCCATCGGTGCCGCCGAAGCCGGCGCCGCGATTGTCCACCTGCATGCCCGCGATCCCAACGATGGCCGCCCAAGCCAGGACCCGGCGTTGTTCGCTGAATTCCTGCCGCAGATCAAGGCCGCCAGCGACGTGGTAATCAACATTACCACCGGCGGCGCGCCGACCATGGGCGTGGAAGAGCGCCTGCAACCGGTGATGCAGTTCAAGCCGGAACTGGCCTCGCTGAACATGGGCTCGATGAACTTCGGCCTGTACGAAATGCTCAACCGCTTCACCGACTTCAAGCACGACTGGGAGCGGCCGTACCTGGAAGAAAGTGACGACCGGATCTTCCGCAACACCTTCCGTGACATCACCCATATCCTCAATTCCTGTGCCGAGAACCGCACGCGGTTCGAGATCGAGTGCTACGACATCGGCCACCTGTACACCGCCGCGCATTTCCTGGAACGCGGCCTGCTCAAGCCGCCGTTGTTTATCCAGTCAGTGTTCGGCTTGCGTGGCGGTATCGGTGGGCACCCCGAAGACCTGGCGCACATGCGGCGTACTGCCGACCGCTTGTTTGGCGACGACTATGTGTGGTCGATCCTCGGCGCCGGGCGTGGGCAGATTCCGCTGGCGACCATGGGCCTGTCCATGGGCAGCAATGCGCGTGTCGGTCTGGAGGATTCGCTGTGGGACGGCCCGGGCAAATTGGCCGCGTCCAACGCCGACCAGGTGCGACGTATCCGTACGGTGATCGAGGCGCTCGGCCATCGCGTCGCCACGCCGGATGAAGCGCGGGAAATCCTCGGGCTCAAGGGGCGCGATCAGGTCAATTTCTAACCCGACCAACTGCCGCGTCACGGCGCGGCCTGCATCCCGCACAACAACAATAAGGGGATCACACCATGCGTATCGAAGTGCTCGTCGACGTCAAGACCACCCTGGGCGAAGGCCCGGTGTGGGACGTCGAACAACAACGCTTGTATTGGATCGATAGCGCCGACGGCCGCATCCTGCGCTGCACCGACGACGGCCGCGAACTGCGTGCCTGGGAGGTCGGCCAGAAAATCGGCTCCATGGCCCTGCGCCATAACGGTGAGTCGGCGATTGTCGCCCTGCAAAACGGCGTACACACCCTCGACCTCAACAGCGGTGAGCTCAACCTGGTCATCGACCCGGAACCGCACCTACCGGATAACCGCCTCAACGACGGCAAGGTCGACCGCCAGGGCCGCTTCATCTTCGGCTCCATGGACACCTTGGAGGACAACGCCAGCGCCAGGCTTTACCGCCTGGACGCCGACCTGAGCCTGCACAGCCTGGACGAAGGCATCATCGTGTCCAACGGCCCGTGCTGGAGCCCGTCCGGTGACACTTTCTATTTCTGCGACACCTGGTCCGGCGAGATCTGGGCCTACGACTATGACCTGGCCACCGGCAATGTGAGCAACCGCCGCACCTTCGCCAGGGTCGACACCTCGGGCGGCGGCGCTGCCGACGGCTGCACGGTGGATGCCGAAGGCTGCCTGTGGCAAGCCTTGGTCTATGCCGGAAAACTGGTGCGTTACACCCCCGACGGCCACGTCGACCGCATCATCCCGATGCCGGTGAAAAAGGTCACCAGCCTGACCTTTGGCGGGCCGAACCTGGACACCCTGTTTGTGACTTCCATGGCCAAGCCGCCGCTGCCGCGTTTTCCGGCGGACGGCCAGCAGCGCGGAGCGCTGTTCGCCATTACCGGGTTGGGCGTGCAAGGAATAGCCGAGCGACGGTTCGCCAGCTAGCGCGTGTGTGTGACAAGGCATATTCCTTCGCAACCTTGTGTCAGTGCGCGCCCTCGCGCGCCTGGAGAGGCCCATGGCAACTATCAAAAAAGCGTCGCTGCGCAGCATTCACCGGCATTCCTGGGTGTCGCTGCTGGTCTGTTGGATGATCTGGATTCTCAACGCCTACGACCGTGAGATCGTGTTGCGCCTGGGGCCGACCATCTCCAAGCACTTCGATTTATCCGCCGACCAATGGGGCACCGTGGCCACGGTGGTCATGCTGGCCCTGGCGTTGCTGGATATACCCGGCTCCATGTGGAGCGACCGCTACGGCGGCGGCTGGAAACGTGCACGTTTCCAGGTGCCGCTGGTGCTGGGCTACACGGCGATCTCGTTTCTGTCCGGCTTCAAGGCCCTGAGCGGCAACCTCGCCACCTTCATTGCCTTGCGCGTCGGGGTCAACCTCGGCGCCGGCTGGGGTGAGCCGGTGGGGGTGAGCAACACCGCCGAATGGTGGCCGGTGGAGCGACGCGGCTTCGCCCTGGGTGCGCACCATACGGGCTATCCGATTGGTGCGATGCTCAGCGGTATCGTCGCCAGTTTCGTCATCACCGTGTTTGGCGAGGACAACTGGCGCTACGTGTTCTTCTTCGCCTTCGTGGTGGCGTTGCCACTGATGATTTTCTGGGCGCGTTATTCCACCGCCGAACGCATCACCGCGTTGTACGTCGATATCACCGCCAAGGGCATGACGCCACCGGACAACGCGCCGGCCAGTTCGGTGAAGGGCGAGGCCTGGCGCACTTTCGTCGCCACCTTGCGCAACCGCAATATCGCCCTCACGGCGGGCAATACGATGCTCACCCAAGTGGTGTACATGGGCGTCAACATCGTGTTGCCGGCCTACCTCTACAACATCGCCGGACTGTCACTGGCCGAGTCGGCGGGGATGAGCGTGGTGTTCACCCTCACCGGCATTCTCGGGCAACTGGTGTGGCCGTCGCTGTCGGACATCATCGGCCGACGCACCACCCTGATCATCTGCGGGGTGTGGATGGCGGCGAGTGTCGGCGCGTTCTACTTCGCCAACACCCTGACCCTGATCATCGTCGTGCAACTGTTGTTCGGCCTGGTGGCCAACGCGGTGTGGCCGATCTACTACGCGGTGGCCTGCGACTCGGCCGAGCCGTCGGCGACGTCCACCGCCAACGGCATCATCACCACCGCGATGTTTATCGGCGGCGGCGTGGCGCCGGTGCTGATGGGCAGCCTGATCGCCATGGGCGGCGGCTGGACCACGCTGCACGGCTACACCGTGTGTTTCTTCGTGATGGCCGGCTGTGCCCTCGGCGGCGCGCTGCTGCAACTGTTTTCCCATCGCCCCCAGGCGTTGGCCCTGCAACTCGACTCCTAGAACAACACCGATGCGCCCCCCAGCCCGCCTGGCGGGGCGCCAAGAGGAACTGCCGATGACTACCGCCACCGCCGCCCGCACCCCGCAGGCGTTGAACAAACTGATGTTCGTCAAGCTGATGCCCTTGCTGATCATCGCCTACATCCTGAGCTTCCTGGACCGCACCAACATCGCCCTGGCCAAGCATCACCTGGACGTCGACCTGGGCATTTCCGCCGCCGCCTATGGCTTGGGCGCGGGGCTGTTTTTCCTGACGTATGCGCTGTCGGAAATCCCCAGCAACCTGATCATGCACAAGGTCGGCGCGCGGTTCTGGATCGCGCGGATCATGGTGACCTGGGGCCTGATCTCGGCGGCCATGGCCTTTGTGCAGGGCGAGACCTCGTTCTACGTGCTGCGCCTGTTGCTGGGCATTGCCGAAGCGGGGCTGTTTCCTGGGGTCATGCTCTACCTCACCTATTGGTTCAACCGTGAGCAACGGGCGCGAGCCACCGGGTATTTCCTGCTCGGCGTGTGCTTTGCCAACATCATCGGTGGCCCGGTGGGTGCGGCCCTGATGCGCATGGACGGCCTGCTCGGCTGGCACGGCTGGCAGTGGATGTTCCTGCTCGAAGGCTTGCCAGCCGTGGCGTTTGCCTGGGTGGTATGGCGCAAACTGCCGGATCGCCCGAGCAAGGCGTCGTGGTTGTCGGCCGAGGAGGCGCGCGGTATCGAACAGCGCATTGCCCGGGAAACCGAAGAGGGCGCGGGCGAGGGCGGTCACTCATTGAAAAACTGGCTGACCCCGCAAATCCTGCTGGCGATTTTCGTGTACTTCTGTCACCAGATCACCCTCTACACCGTGATCTTTTTCCTGCCGAGCATCATCAGCAAGTATGGCGAACTGAGCACCATGAACGTCGGCCTGCTGACTTCATTACCGTGGATCGCGGCGGCACTCGGTGCCTTGCTGATTCCGCGTTTCGCCACGACGCCCGGACGCTGCCGGCGGCTGCTGGTCACAGGGCTGCTGACCATGGCGCTGGGCCTGGGCATCGCGTCGATATCGGGGCCGGTGTTCAGCCTGCTCGGTTTTTGCCTGTCGGCGGTGATGTTCTTCGTGGTGCAGTCGATCATTTTTCTGTACCCGGCTTCCCGTCTCAAGGGCGTTGCGCTGGCCGGCGGGCTGGGATTTGTCAACGCCTGCGGGCTGTTGGGCGGTTTTGTCGGGCCGTCGGCGATGGGTGCGATCGAGATGAGCACCGGCAATGCAATGAACGGCTTGAAAGTCATTGCGCTGGTGCTGGTGGTGGCGGCCGTGGCGGCCCTGCGCTTGCGCATGGGGCACGAACCTGAGCGTGGTGCGCAGGCCAGCGAAGCGTCCTACACGTAGACGCCGGCTACGGGGCTTTCTAAACTGCGGCTTGTCTTGGGAAAAGGGCAGGCGCCGATGAATCGCAATGAACTACGCAAAGCCGACATCAACCTGATGGTGGTGTTCGAAGCGTTGATGCTGGAGCGCAACGTGACGCGGGTGGCGGAGAAGCTGTTTCTCGGCCAGCCGACCATCAGCTCGGCCCTCAACCGCTTGCGTACCTTGTTCAACGACCCGCTGTTCATCCGCGTCGGCCACCGCATGGAGCCCACCGCGCGGGCCGAGGAGATCATCCAGCACCTGTCGCCGGCCCTGGATTCGTTGTCATCGGCCTTGAGCCTGACCCACGATTTCGACCCGTCGATCAGCACCATGACCTTTCGCATCGGCCTCTCCGATGACGTGGAGTTCGGCCTGTTGCCGCCCTTGCTGCGCGCCTTGCGCCAGGAAGCGCCGCAAGTGGTATTCGTGGTGCAGCATGTGGACTACTGGCGCATTCCCGACCTGCTGGCCTCCGGCGATATCACCGTCGGCATCACCCAGACCCGTGGCCTGCCGGCGAATGCCAAGCGCAAGCTGCTGCGCCATATCCGTCCGCGTATCCTGCGCGCCGATGCGTCTGAAACGCCGCTGACCCTCGATGAATATTGCTCACGGCCCCACGTGCTGGTGTCCCACACCGCCAACGTGTCGGGGTTTGCCGATGAGTGGCTGGCGGAGATCGGACGCAAACGCCATGTGGTGCTGTCGGTGCCGCAATACAGCGCGCTGCCGGCCTTGCTCGCCGGCACTGACCTGATCGCCAGCCTGCCGGACTACACCGCCGAGGCCATGGCAGTGTCGGGCCACCTGTTCTGTGAGCCGTTCCCGTTCGAAACGCCAACCCTGGATTTGTCGATGGTCTGGCTCAGCCACGTGGACACTGACCCGGCTGAACGCTGGGTACGTTCGCGGCTCGAAGCGTTTATGAGCGACAGAGGGCTGGCCAGCAAAGCCTGATGCTTTTATCCGTGGTATATCTAGGAATCTTCCTACCAAAGACTCGGAGCCATCCATGCCACACCTGCACCTGGAATACACCGCCAACCTGACGGGCCTTGCTGTCGAGAAGACCCTGTTGCGGCTCAACAACGTGCTGATGGCGTCCGGGCAGTTCGGTTCCGAGTTCGACATCAAAAGTCGTGCGGTCAAGGTCGAGACGTTCCAGGTGGGCACCTCCCTCGACGCACGCGGGTTTATCGCGGTGAAGCTGTCGCTGCTCAGCGGGCGCCCACCCCAGGTCAAGAAGCAGCTGTCGGACAGCCTGCTGGCAGCCCTGCAGGACATGGGTGATAGGCCGGAGGGTATCCAGGTTCAACTCAGCGTCCAACTGGTCGACATGGATCGCGACTGTTACAGCAAAGTCGCCATCGGCTGAGGTTTACAACAAATCCTGATCCGCGCACACCTTCACCACCTGCTCACGAAACCAGGTATTGGCGCTGTCCTGTTCGCTGGTTTCGTTCCACTGCATCTCCAGGGTGAATCCCGGCAACCCGTTGGGCACTTCGCAGTGGCCGAACGTCGTAGCGGGGGCCAGCAACTTTTGTACGCGACGCGGCAGGGTGACGATGAAGTCGGTGCCGGTGATCATCTTCAACGCTGCGCTGTAGCTGTTGGCGCGGGCGATCACCTGGCGCTTGTGGGCCTGGCGCGCCAGCCAGCCGTCGATCATGTTGGTGTCGGAGGTCCACGGCGTGGGGAACACGTGGCGCCGTTCGACGAAGGACTGCAGGCTGAACGCCGGTTCCCGTGGCGCCGAGCGCTTATCGAACACGCACACCAGGTCGTCTTCGAGCAGCATCTGGGTACGCAAGTCCTTGTGGGCGCGGTGGAAGTTGGGGCCGAAACAGATCACCAGGTCGAGGCGACCTTCGCGCAGGTCGTCGGCGGGGATGTCGGTTTCCAGCTTTTGCACGTTGACGATCACCGGCAGGTCGGCACGGTCGAAGTGCTTCAACAGGCGTGGCAGGATCAACTGTTCGAAGTATTCAGGCGCGCACACGTTGAAGGTCACGGCCTTCTGGGTCGGGTCGAAGGCCTGGCCACCGGCGTGGCACAGGTTGATGCTTTCGAGGATCTTCTGCACATGCCCGTACATGGTGGTGGCCTTGTACGTTGGGCGCATGCCCGCCCGGGTGTTGATGAACAACTCGTCTTCAAAGCTGGTGCGCAGCTTCTTCAGGCTGTAGCTCACGGTGGACTGGCTGACAAACAGCGTTTCGGACACCTCGGTAACACTGCTCTGGTCGTAGACGGCGATAAACACCATCAAGTCCTGCATATCGAGCTTTCTGAGCAAGTTACTGTTTAGCATCGGTTTCGTCCGTAAACCCTTTGTACCGAACTCAGTACAAGACAGCACAAAAGCTTAACGGAACGAACGTGCCATTAGAAAGCTCTGTAGGGCGTTTCTATGTTTGGCGTGAGACAAATACTGTTTGCAATACGACGTCAGCGGATATGTCGTGCGTAATGCCTGGGGTTGAAGCGCGTGACGATCAGCAGCATCACCCCGATCACCGCTGTCAGCGACCACCAGGCCCATTCGAAGCTGCCCAGTTGATCGCGGATCATCCCGGCGATCAGCGGCGACAGCCCGGCGATCAGGTAGCCGATACCCTGCACAAAGGCGGTGAGACCACCGGCGCGGCGCGGGTTGTCCAAATGGTCGAGGGACAGGATCAGGCTCATCGGGAACAGGCCGCCAATGCCCAGGCCCAGCAGGCACGGCCACAACAGGCTCAGGTGGTGCGGGCTGAGAATCAGGCCGCAGAAACCGAGGATGATCAGCACCAGCAGCACCGCCACCACACCGCGTTTATCCTGGCGGCGGTTAGCGATGGCGGGAGTGACCAGGCCGGACACCACTTCCATGGCCGTCAAGAAGCCCAGCAGCAGGCCGGCATTCTGCTCGCTCCAGCCTTGCTCCACGTAGTACGGCGCGAGCCACGCCAGTACGCAGGTGTAGGACGCGGTACCCAGGCCGAAAAACACCGCCAGCAACCAGGCCCGGCCATTGCCGAAAAACGACGCCTGTTGAGCTGTGCCGGCTTGCGGCAACGGTGGCAGTACCGAGCGTTGCGCGTACCAGAACACCAACGCCAGCACTGCCAACACCGCCCAGATCGCCAGGCCGATGCGCCAACTGCCGGTCTGCACTTGCACGAACGGCGAGAACGACGCCGCCAGTGCTGCGCCGCCCATGATCGCGGTGACGTACACACCCATGAACAGCGCAACATTGTCACTGAACCGCGACTTGATCAGCGCCGGCATCAACGCCTGGATCATCGCGATCCCCACGCCGGCCGCGATGGCGCTGACGATCAACTCCAGCGCCGAATCGAGGAACAACCGCGACAGCGTGGCCACGCCGATCACCAGCAGGGACACCACGATGCTGCGGTGCTCGCCAAAGCGTTTGGCCAGGCCCATGCCGAAGAACATCGCCAAGCCCATGGCCATCACCGGCAACATGGTCAGCAACGCGGCGCTGCTGAAACTCAGCGACACATCGCCGCGAATCGATGACAACAACGGGCCGACCGCCGCCATCGACGGACGCAGGTTGAGGGCGACCAGCACGACGCTGGTCATCAGCCAGAGGGCGGTGGTGGGTTTTGCGTGAACGGTTTCCATGGGAGGCCCTTGAGTGATCAAGGGCGAATCAGGCCATGGGTGGGAGCAGGGGGCAAATGAGAAAGTCGCTAGGTCTATCTAAAAATTGCGCTGGTCAAAATGTGAGAGGGGGCAAGCCCCCTCTCACATTAGATAGACCGGATCACATGCTTGATCTCCTGGAAAGCCGCCAACCCCCACGGTCCCAGCTCGCGGCCGATGCTGCTCTGCTTGTAACCGCCCCACGCGGTCTGCGGGAAGATCACTTGCGGCGCGTTGATCCACACCAGCCCGGCCTGCAAGGCATTCGCCACACGCTCGGCGGTTTCGGCATGGCCGCTGACCACACTCGCCACCAGGCCGAAGTCGCTGTCGTTGGCCAGGGCGATGGCTTCTGCCTCAGAGGTAAAACGCCGGACACAGAGCACCGGGCCGAAGATCTCTGCGTTCCACAACGCACTGTCCAGCGGCACGTCGGTGAACACCGTGGGGCGAATGAAAAAGCCCTTGGGCAAGTCCGCCGGGCGTTCACCGCCGCACAGCAAACGGGCGCCGTCCGCGATTGCGCGCTGGATATGCCCCAGCACTCGCTGATACTGGGTACGGTTGATCAGCGCACCCATTTCCACGTCATCGGCAAACGGGTCCGCCACGCGAATCGCTTCGGCCCGCGCCTGCACACGCACCAGGAATTCATCGGCGAGCGTGTCAGCCACCAACACGCGACTGGTGGCTGAACACATCTGCCCGGCGTTGAAAAAACCGCCACCACAGGCCAGTTCCACCGCCAGGTCCAGGTCGGCATCCGCCATTACCAGCAGCGAAGACTTGCCGCCCAGTTCCAGGCTCACGCCCTTGATGGTTTCGGCCGCGCGCTGCATCACCTGCACGCCAACGGCGTTGCTGCCGGTAAAGGAAATCTTCGCTACTCGACGGTCCGCCGCCAACGGCGCGCCGACATCCAGGCCTGTGCCGCACACCAGGTTGAACACGCCAGCGGGCAAGCCTGCCTCGGCGATAATCCGCGCCAACTGCAACTCGGCCAACGGCGTGACTTCCGAGGGCTTGAGCACCACGCAGCAACCGGCCGCCAGGGCCGGGGCGAGTTTCCAGGCGGTGGTCACCATCGGGAAATTCCACGGCACGATCAGCCCCACCACGCCGCAGGGCTCACGACGCAGGCGTGCGCTGAAGTCATCGCCGGGCAACGCCACCGGCTGGTCCTGAGCGGCGTCCATTTCTTCGGCCACGCTGGCGTAGTACTCGAACGTGGCGATCACATCGTCCACATCAATTGCGGCTTCAAACAGTGGCTTGCCGTTGTTGCTCGATTGCAGGTGCATCAGGTGTTCGCGCTGCTCGCTCACGCCCTGGGCGATCTTGCGCAGCAGGGCGGCGCGATCACGGCCGGTGCTGTTCGACCACTCGCTGAAGGCCGCGCTGGCGGCGTCGACCGCCTGGGTCACCGCCGCCGCATCGCCGACGCTGACCCGGGCCAATACCGCCTCGGTGGCCGGGTTGATCACCTCGAGTACGGCTTGGCCGGCTCGCCACGCGCCGTCGATGTAGATCCCGTTCGACACCGCGCTCATACCGCCACCTCTTTCATCCACAGGCCCTGGTGGATTTCGATCAGCGTCGGCCCTTGGCGATCAGCGGCGCTGCGCAGTGCCGTCCGCAGATGCGCGATGCCCTGGATGCTTTCAGCGGCACAGCCCAACGCCTTCGCTACGCCGATAAAGTCCGGCGTATAGATGTCCACACCCACCGGCTCGATGGCGCGGTTGACCATGTATTTCTTGATCTCTTCATAGCCCTGGTTATTCCACAGCAGCACGATGATCGGCGTGCGCGCCTCCACGGCGCTGGCCAGTTCCGGCAGGCTGAATTGCAGGCCGCCGTCACCGATCAGGCACACCACCGGTTGCCCGTCGCCACGCCCCAGCCACGCCCCGATAGCGGCGGGCAGGGCGTAGCCCAGGGTGCCGTAGCCGGTGGACGAGTTGAACCAGCGGCGCGGGTGGTCGAGGTTCAGGGTCAGGTTGCCGCTGTACACCGGTTGGGTCGAGTCGCCGACCAGCACGGCGTTGGGCAACTCCTCCAGGACGGTGTCGAGGAACCGGGTTTGTGCGCGGGTGGCGGCGTCCCAGCCGGGGTTCAGTTCGGCCCACAAGCGTGCAACACGCGCCGCGCCCCACGCGCGATTGCGGGGCGGCAAGGGTTTGCTGTTCAACTCGAGCAGCAGCGCTTCGGCGGCAATTTGTGCATCGGCCACCAAGGCAACCTGCGGCGGATAGTTGCGCACGGTCTGGTCCGGGTCGATGTCGATGCGCAGCAACGCACCGGGAATCCCGAAGCCGCCGGCGAAGGTGACGTCGTAGTCGGTTTCCGCCAGCTCGGTGCCGATGGCCAACACCACGTCCGCTTCGGCGACCAAGGCGCGGGTGGCGACCAGGGTCTGGGTCGAGCCGATCAACAGCGGATGGTTGGCAGGCAGCATGCCCTTGGCATTGATCGTCAGGGCCACCGGCGCGCCGAGGGCCTCGGCCAGTTGCGTGAGTTCTGCGGCTGCATCGATGGCGCCGCCACCGGCCAGGATCAAAGGCTGCCTGGCCGCTGCGAGCAACTGGCTCATCTGCTTGATCGCCGATGGCGCGGCACCGGCGCGCGCCACGCTGACCGGTTGACTGCCCAGCAGTGCGTCGGCGTTTTCTACCAGTACATCCAACGGGATTTCGATATGCACCGGGCGTGGTCGTCCGGCCTGGAACAACGCAAAGGCACGCGCCAACACGCCGGGCAACTCGGCCGCCGACATCAGCGTATGGGAGAACGCCGCCACGCCGGCGATCATCGCGCCCTGGTTCGGCAGCTCATGCAGCTTGCCGCGCCCGCCGCCCAATTGGCTGCGCGACTGTACGCTGGAGATCACCAGCATCGGGATCGAGTCAGCGTAGGCCTGGCCCATGGCGGTGGTGATATTGGTCATGCCGGGGCCGGTGATGATGAAGCACACGCCGGGCTTGCCGCTGGTGCGCGCATAACCGTCGGCCATGAAGCCGGCGCCCTGTTCGTGGCGCGGGGTGACGTGACGGATGCTGGAACGGGCCAGGCCGCGATACAACTCCACGGTATGCACGCCGGGGATGCCAAACACCTGGTCCACGCCATAGCCTTCCAGGAGGTTGACCAATACTTCGCCGCAGGTCGCCATAAACGTCGCTCTTGTTGTTGAGATAAGGCGTTATTGGACCGGCTGGCCGGTAGCGGCAACAATCGATAAAAAGTCATACTAGCCATGTCCTCACGTCATGGCTGCGCCCCGATGAAACGCCTCCCGCCGCTGCCCGCGTTGCACACCTTCTGGGTCACGGCCCAATGCTGCAACTTCACCCGCGCCGCCGAGCAACTGCACATCACCCAGGGTGCCGTGAGTCGGCAGGTTGCCGGGCTGGAAAGCCACCTGGGCTACGCGCTGTTCCAACGCCAGGCGCGGGGCTTGAGCCTGACTGAGGAAGGCCGCGAATGGTCGTTGCGCGCGCAGCAGGTGTTTGGTCTGATCGGCGAGGCGGTGGAGCAGATCGGCAGTCGCCGCCAGGTCCTGCAGCTCAAGGCCTCCACCTGTGTGATGCGCTGGCTGTTGCCGCGCTTGATGCAGTGGCAGAAGGAGCGTCCGGATGTGCCGGTAGCGCTCACTACCACCGTGGCCTACACCGTGGACTTTCGCCGCGAGCAATTCGATGCGGCGGTGATCTATGCGCCCATCGCCGAGCAGTCGGCCGAGGCGCGGCATCTGTTCGATGAACAACTCACCCCGGTCTGCACGCCCGCGCTGCTCGGTGTGCTGCACAGCCCGGCAGACTTGCAGCAACAGGTGCTGCTGCACCCCACGCGGGATGAACGGGACTGGGCGTTGTGGCTGAAAGCGGCGAAGACGCGACTGAGTAACCTGAGCCAGGGGCATCATTTTGAGACGCTGGATTTGGCGATGACGGTGGCGTCGCAAGGCTCCGGTGTGGCGATAGGCGACCGCGCGTTGATTGGCGACGATTTGAAGGCCGGGCGGTTGGCGACGCCGTTTGAGCTGCGGGTGCCGACGGGGATGGGCTATTACCTGGTGTATCCACCGGGCACCGAGCCTTCGGCGGGGCTTGAGGCGTTGATGAACTGGCTGGTCATCAACGCCAGAATCTCCTGACGCTCACATTTCAAATGTGGGAGGGGGCAAGCCCCTCCCACATGTCAGTAGCCGACGGTGAAACGCTGACGCGAGTGCTTCGGCGATTCGACTTCGTCGATCAAGGCGATGGCGTAGTCGGCAAAGCTGATCCAGCTGCGACCTTCACTGCTCACCAGCAGATCGTCCTGGCCCACGCGGAATTGACCGGTGCGCTCGGTCTCGACGAACTCCGCCGAAGGCGACAGGAACGTCCAGTCCAGTTCCTTTTCCTGACGCAGCGTGTCGAGAAATGCTGCGCCTGCACTGGCTTCGGCTTTGTACTCAGCCGGGAAACCTGCGCTGTCGATCACCCGACCGCCATCCGGCAACAACAGCGAACCGGCACCGCCCACCACCAGCAGGCGTTTCACCCCGGCTTTCTTTACCGGCCCGATCACGGCGCTGGCCGGTAGGGTGGCGAAGTGCGCGGCGCTGATCACCACGTCACTGCCGCTGATGGCCTGTTGCAGGGCCTCTGCGTCCAGGGCATCAACCTGCTTGACGGTGACGCCAGGGCGCGCCGCCAGTGTGTCGGTGTTACGTGCAATGGCCACAACGCTATGCCCGCGACGCAGGGCTTCTTCCAGCAGTTGGCTACCGGCACGGCCGGTGGCCCCAATGATTGCGATCTTGCTCATGACGTTCTCCAGTACGGTTAAGGTTTGAAACGGTTCACCACTTCATTTCGCCCTTGGCGACTTTGGCGCTGAGTTCCAGCGAGCTTTCGTCGGCGAGGGTCGGGTAACGCTGTTTCATGGCCGCGATCAGGGCCGCGGAATCCTTGGCCTTGGCGGTTTCGGCGTCGAAGGCCTTGATGTAGTCGGCGGTAAATTTCACGGATTGAACAGACGGCGTACCCAGGTAATGGCCCGGGATCACGGTGCGCGGTTGCAGGTCTTCAATGCGTTGCAGGGTGGCCAGCCAGTCTTTGTGGGACTGCGCGCTCTGGGTGTCGGCCATCCACACATGAATGTTTTCGGCGACGACCACGCCACCGACCACGGCCTTGATCGAAGGGATCCACACAAAACTGCGATCCGGCTGTGGGCCGTCCAGGCCGATTACCTCCAGTTGCTGGCCTTCCAGGCTCAAGCTGTGGCCTTCGAGGACCTGTGGCACGATAGTTTTGGCTGGCTTGTCCGCAGCCATTTTCGGGCCCCAGAACTCAAGCTTGCCGGCGACGGTGGCCTTGATGTGATCGACCACCGGTTGCGGCGCCAGCACCTTGGCGTCGGGGAAGGCGGTGGTGAGGGTGTCGAGGCCGAAGTAGTAGTCCGGGTCGCCGTGGCTGATGTAGATGGTGGTCAGGTGTTTGCCGCTGGCGCGGATCTTCTGCACCAGTTGTTCGGCCTGGCCTTTGCCGAACTGGGCGTCGACCAGGATCGCATCCCTGGCGCCGCTGACCAGCACCGAGGTGACCGGGAAGATCGCGGCGTCGCCAGGGTTGTACACGTCCAGCTTCAGCTCGGCGGCGGCCGCGTGGGCGGCGAAGGCCAGGGCGGCGGTGGCCAGGGTCAGGCGCTTGAGGGTTGGGAACATCGGGCAGCTCCAGCATCGGTAAAGGATGCACAGAGCTTAGTTGCACAAAACCAGACTAAAAATGCGATGCTGGGACATAGTTTGTTTCTGAAATCGGGCAAATCATGGACCGTCTCCAAGCAATGCGCGTGTTTGTCACCGTGGTGGACCTGGGCAGCCAGTCCGCCGCCGCCGATCATCTGGACCTGTCGCGCCCGGTGGTGTCGCGCTACCTGGCCGAGCTGGAAGACTGGGTCGGCGCACGCCTGCTGCACCGCACCACGCGCAAGCTCAGCCTTACGGCGGCCGGCGGCGAAACCTTGCCGCGCTGCCGACAATTGCTGGACCTGTGCTGCGATATGCAAGCCGCCGTCAGCGAGCCGGATGACGCGCCCCGTGGCCTGCTGCGCCTGAGCGTCAGCACCTCGTTCGGCCAGGCGCAATTGGCCGCAGCCATCGCCGAGTACGTCAAGCGTTTCCCGTTGGTAACCGTCGATC
>Ga0207713_1000812_pt1 | contig 28863 bp, 24 predicted proteins | sample KBSS64metaG_FD_184404 | JGI IMG/M metagenome (GOLD analysis project Ga0207713, IMG submission 184404) | Switchgrass rhizosphere microbial communities from Kellogg Biological Station, Michigan, USA - KBS S6-4 metaG (SPAdes) (version 2) | ecosystem: Host-associated > Plants > Roots > Rhizosphere >... | reverse complement strand
GCTGTTGCGGGCGAACGTCTTCAGATGGCTGGTGAGCGCGGCCATGCGTGTGAGCATCTGCTCCAGCGGCTCCAGTGCCAGGCGCGCTTCGTCGTAGCGGCCGTGGTCGAGCAGCAGGCGCAGGGTTTCCAGCTGCATGCGTTGGGTGGTCAGCGGCTGGTTGATCTCGTGGGCCATGGCCGCAGACATTTGCCCAAGCGCAGCCAACTTGGCCGACTGCACCAGGCCTTCCTGTGCGGTGCGCAGTTCGCGGGTACGCTCCTCGACCTGGCGCTTGAGTTCTTCACGGCTGCGCTGGCGCAGGCGGGCCAGGCGCAGGCGCTGGCTGACGAACAGCGCGGCGAACACCAGGCTCAGCCATACGGCGGCGGCGCCCAGCCCAGCGTTGCGCGCGGCAGCGCTGACCTGCGGTTTGCGCAACAGATGCAGGGTCCAGGCCTCACCCGCCAGCGGCAGGCTCTCCCACAGGTACTCGGCAGTGCCGGCGGGGCCCTGCACCCGGCTCAGGTGGCTGTTTTCGGCAAAGCGGGTGAGGACCTGATGCTGCAAGGGCACCAGCGGTTGCTTGTCGTATTGACGCGTTTCGGCCAGTTCGGCGCGGTCGGCGCCGCTCAGCGGTTGCAGCTCGCGGTAGCGCCAGCCGTCCTGGTTGGCGATGAAGGTGATGCCGCGCGCGTCGCTGACCAGCAACACATCACTGCCCTGGCGCCACTCGCGCTCCAGTTCGGGAAACTCCAGCTTGACCACCATGGCCCCGAGGAAGCGCCCCTGTTCGTCGGTGACGGCGCTGGACAGGAAGTAACCCGGTACGCCGCTGGTCACGCCGACCGCATAGAAGCGGCCGCTGCCCTGGCTGCGGGTTTGCTTGAAGTAGGGGCGAAAGCCGTAGTTTGAACCCACGTAGGTAGTGGGCAGGCGCCAGTTGCTGGCGGCGATGGCCAGGCCGGTGCGGTCGAGCAATTCGAGGGTGGAGGAATTGGCCGCGCCATTGATGCGCTCGAGTTTACGGTTGAGGGCGTCCTGCATGGCGTCGTCGACCGGCCCACGCAGTGCCTGGATCAGCTCCGGGTCCAAGGCCAGCACGGCGGGCAGGGCGCGGTAGCGGTCGATCAAGGTATGCAGGGCCGTGGCGTACAACCCCAGCTGCTGGCTGGCGCGGCGGGCGTCGTCCTCCATGGCCTGGCGCTTGGCCTGATGCATGGCCCAGCCCGCGCTGAGCGCAGTGCCGGCCACAATCAGCAGGATGATCAGCCCCAGACGCAGGGCGCGAAAGGAAAAGGGCATGGGGCAGATCCGGATGATTGAGTGGCGGGTAGGGCCCTACCGCCGGCAAGCCGGCTCCTACAGGTACTGCGCTCGGCCATCGCGCAGTAGAAGGCCTGTGGGAGCCGGCTTGCCGGCGATAGGGCCAGTGCGGCTTACAACAATTCGAAGCTCTGCTGCTGTACAGCTTGGGAATCCAGCCCGACCTGAACATTGAACTCGCCAGGCTCGGCGACCCGCTGCAGCTGCCCATTGTAGAACTTCAGGTCTTCCTCGCTGATGCGGAAGGTCACGGTTCGCGACTCGCCAGCCTTGAGCAGCAGTTTCTGGAAGTTCTTCAGTTCCTTGACCGGGCGGCTCATGGAGCCCGCGACATCCTGCAGGTACAACTGCACCACGGTCTCGCCATCGAGCTTGCCGGTGTTCTTCACCGTCACCTTGGCCTCAAGCGTGTTACCGCGCTTGAGGTCCTTGCCCGAAAGGGTCAACCCCGACAGCTCGAAGCTGCTGTAGCTCAGGCCATAACCGAACGGGTACAGCGGGCCGTTTGGCTCCTCGAAATACTGCGAGGTGTAGTTGCCTGGCTTGCCCGGCGTGAACGGCCGGCCGATGCGCGTGTGGTTGTAGTACATCGGAATCTGCCCGACCGAGCGCGGGAAGGTGATGGCCAGCTTGCCCGACGGGTTGTAGTCGCCGAACAGCACGTCGGCGATGGCGTTGCCGCCCTCGGTACCGGCGAACCAGGTCTCGAGGATGGCGTCAGCCTGCTCACGCTCCCAGGCAATCGACAGCGGGCGGCCGTTCATCAATACCAGCACCAGCGGCTTGCCGGTGGCCTTCAAGGCCTTGATCAGCTCGCGCTGGCTGGCCGGGATCTCCAGCGTGGTGCGGCTGGACGACTCGTGGGACATACCGCGGGACTCACCCACTACGGCCACCACCACGTCGGACTGTTTCGCAGCCTTGACCGCTTCGTCGATCAGCACCGCTGCCGGGCGCGGATCATCGACGATTTCCGGGGCATCGAAGTTGAGGAAGTTCAGGTAATCGAGAATCGCCTTGTCGCCGGTGACGTTGGAACCTTTGGCGTAGACCAGCTTGGCCTTGCCCTCGACAGCGCGGCGCAGGCCTTCGCGTACGGTGACCGAGTGCATCGGCTTACCGTCGGCAGCCCAGCTGCCCATCATGTCGATCGGTGCATCGGCCAGCGGGCCGACCAGGGCGATGGTGCCAGCTTTCTTCAGCGGCAGGGTCTGCTGGCGGTTTTCCAGCAGCACCAGGCTGCGGCGGGCCACGTCGCGGGCTGCATCACGGTGCAGGCGGTCTTCGCTGTAGTAGTCCTTGAGGTCGGTTTCGGCCTTGCCGATGCGCACGTAGGGGTCCTTGAACAGGCCCATCTCGTACTTGGCTCCCAGCACTTCGCGCACGGCCTGGTCCAGTTCACCCTGGGTCACTTCGCCGGTCTTGAGCAGCCCGGGCAGCTCTTCGCCATACAGGGTGTCGTTCATGCTCATGTCGATGCCGGCCTTGATCGCCAGCTTGGCGGCCTCGCGGCCGTCGCGCGCGACGCCATGACGGATCAGCTCCTGAATGGCACCGTGGTCGCTGATGGTCACGCCCTTGAAGCCCCACTCCTTGCGCAGCAGGTCGTTCATCAGCCAGGTATTGGAGGTGGCCGGCACGCCGTTGATCGAGTTCAGCGCCACCATCACCCCGCCGGCACCGGCGTCCAGCGCGGCGCGGTAAGGCGGCAGGTAGTCGTTGTACATCTTCGGCAGGCTCATATCGACCGTGTTGTAGTCGCGCCCGCCTTCCACTGCGCCATACAGGGCGAAGTGCTTGACGATGGCCATGATGCTGTCGGCGTTGGCCGGGCTGCTGCCCTGGAACGAGCGGACCATTACCTGGCCGATCTTCGAGGTGAGGTAGGTGTCCTCGCCAAAGCCCTCGCTGGTGCGGCCCCAGCGTGGGTCGCGGGCGATGTCGACCATCGGGGCGAAGGTCATGTCCAGGGCGTCGGCGGAGGCCTCGATGGCCGAGGTGCGGCCGACCTTGGCGATGGCGTCCATGTCCCAGGTAGCGGCCAGCCCCAGGCCGATCGGGAAGATGGTGCGTTCGCCGTGGATGGTGTCGTAGGCGAAGAACATCGGGATCTTCAGGCGGCTGCGCATGGCGGCGTCCTGCATCGGCCGGTTCTCGGGGGCGGTGCGCGAGTTGAACGTGCCACCAATGCGCCCGGCGGCGATTTCTTCGCGGATCTTGTCGTGGGGCATTTCCGGGCCGATGCTGATCAGGCGCAGCTGGCCGATCTTTTCGGCTTCGGTCATCTGGCCGATCAGATGGTCGATGAACGCCTGCTTGTCTTGCAGGGGCGGGGCGGTAGGGGCGGCAAGGGCCGCCTGGCTGGCAAGGCCCAAGGCCAGGCCCAGCAAAGACAGTTTCATCATCAATTCCATTGTCGAGGCCCTTGCCGTATCCACGGTGATACGCGCGCGGCCAAAGTTTTCAGGCGGCTATTGTTGTACGATTCGCCGGTAATTCATCCAGCGGCGGATTATGCCTGAATATGTCAGCCGCGGAGGAAGCCCCGAATGCCGGGACAACAACTATAAGAACGCTGACGAGACCGAAGGCATGACTCCCCTCGACGAATACGAACGCCGCCAGGTGGCCGAGGCCATCGCCCGCGTGGAGCGGCGCACCGATGCGCAACTGGTGACCGTGCTGGCGCGCCGCGCCGACGACTACGCTTACCTGCCACTGTTCTGGGCCGCCGTGCTGGCGCTGGCCGTGCCGGGCCTGCTGCAGTGGCTGCTGGGCTGGCCTGGGGTACGTGGGCTGCTGGTCGCCAACGTGCTGCTGTTCATCGGCCTGTGCCTGTTGCTGCGCAGCCCGCGCGTGGCCGCCTGGCTGATCCCGACGGCCTTGCGCCGCTGGCGTGCCGCGAGCCTGGCGCGCCAGCAGTTTCGCGAGCAGAACCTGCAGGGCACGGAGGGTGCCACGGGGGTGCTGATCTTTGTCGCCGAGGCCGAGCGGCATGTGGAAATCCTCGTCGACCAAGGTATCGATCAGCATCTCGATGCCAAGGCCCGTGCAGTGATGGTTGCGCGCTTCACCGAGCAAGTGCGTCAAGGGCGGACCTTGCAGGGTTTTGTCGACTGCATCGAAGCGTGCGGCGAGCTGCTGTGCGAACACGTGCCACGCACCCATGCTCGCAACGAACTGCCCAACCGTCTGGTGATTCTCGACTGAACCGGCTGCTGCAGGGTGTAGAATGCGCGGCATTGCGCAACGCGCCCCCTGCTATCCGAGGCACCCGTTTTCCATGTCCGCCAGTACTTCCGCTTCCCACGCGCCGGATGCGCGCGCCCAGTTCCTCGACCTGCTGAGTGCCGCCCTGCACGGCAACACCCTGGTCAAGCTGGTGCTGGCGCGCCATGTCGGTGCCGACCAGACCTTGCAGCGCATCATCGCCAAGCCGCTGCTGGTGAAGGGGCAGGCCCAGCTGTCGCTGGTCTACCGCCACCAGACCCGCGACATCACTCGCAACCTGCCGCTGGACCAGGCCCAGGCGCTGGTTGCCGAGCTGCTGCCGGAGAGCTTTCGCAACGCTCACCTGTTCGACGCCGACGGCGAAGTGCAGCTGACCTTCAGCAAGAAGGGCAAGCCGATGCTCCAGCGCCACGGCGCACAGGCGCCACGCGAGGCGGTTGCCAATACCGGCCATGACCGCGAGAAGAAACGCTATCTGGAGCTGTCGCGGCCATTCCTGCGTGACCTGGGGGTGACCGATGCCCAAGGCGCGCTGATCCCGTCGATGTCGCGCAAGTGGAAGCAGATCAACAAATTCATCGAAGTCTTCGACCACGCCCTGGCCAATGCTCCTGTACCGGCGGAGCAGACGCTGCGTGTGGCCGACTTTGGCTCCGGCAAGGGCTATCTGACCTTCGCCATGCATGACTACCTGCGCAATACCCTGGCTCGCGAGGCACAGGTGACCGGCGTGGAACTGCGTCAGGATATGGTCGACCTGTGCAACGCCGCTGCGCAGCGTCTGGAGCATTCTGGCCTGGAGTTCCAGTGCGGCGATGTGCGTAGCGTGGTACCCGAGGCCATCGAGGTGATGATCGCTCTGCATGCCTGCGACATCGCCACCGACTACGCCATCCACACCGGCATCCGCTGCAACGCCGCGATCATCATGTGCTCTCCGTGCTGCCACAAACAGATCCGCCCGCAGCTGCACAGCCCGGGGCTGCTGCAGCCGATGCTGCAATACGGGCTGCACCTGGGGCAGCAGGCCGAGATGCTTACCGACAGCCTGCGTGCGCTGTATCTGGAAGCCTGTGGTTACGAGACCAAGGTGTTCGAGTTCATCTCCCTGGAGCACACTAACAAGAACAAGATGATTCTTGCGGTGAAGCGCCGGCAGGTGGGGGATAACGCGGCATTGCTGGAGAAGATCGGGCAGCTCAAGGCGTTTTATGGGGTGCAGGAGCATTGCCTGGAGGCGTTGTTGCAGGCGGACAAGCTGATCTGATTGGCCCGATCGCTTTTCAGCCATCATGCATCGATATGACTGCGACGCCAGCCACGATCACCAAGATCGAAGTGATCTTGCGTGAGACGCTGGTTGGCGCAATGTCCTCTCGCAAAAAAGTAGGAAAATAGCTTGGTGGATATACTGATCGAGACCGGTAGGTATTAAGGCAGTTTCGGAAAAATTGATACTCAGCGTTGCTCACGTATGAACGTGTTTGAGTGATTCGCAATGTCTGATTTGATGGCCACGTATTGCAAGCGTCGATTCAACGCTTTCCGGACGGCACTTCAATCGCCAACCTCTCCAGCCCCAACGGATGCGTGCTGGCATCGAAGAAGTGCAGCGCCGTCCCCGTCATGTCCCCGAACCGCTCGACAAAATGCTGCTTCTGGTTCAGCACCGAAGCTTCGCTCAACGGCCGGATGGCAATCGACAGGTGCGCCGGCCGCGCCTGGCGTATGGCTTCGAGCAGGTGCTGGTCAGTGCTGTCCAGATGCTGCCCGAACAGGCACATGCCCTGGCTTTCCTGTGCCAGTTGCCCCAACCCCCAGGCCAGGTAGTCCGAGTTGCGGATGGCGCGCAGCTTCTCGTTGCTGCGGTCTTCGTTGACGAACAACGGCACTTCACCGGGAATGTTCACGGCAAAGCCGTCCAGCAACTCGGCGCTATCGGCGCTGCGCTGGCGTGTACTGCCGTCGGGCAGCTTGAGCAGGTGCAGGCCGCCGTGCAGGTGCAGCACGCGGGTGCCTTCGCTGCGGGTGCGGCGTACATCGAAGAATCCCTGGTCGTCGAACAGCGCGGCGAAGCCCTGCGGGTCTTGTTGCAGGGCCCAGGGCAGGATCAGGTCGTAGTTGCTGGTGTAGACAGTGCGGTACTCGCGCAAGGCCTGGTTGATCGACGCCAGGGTGGTGGCGGGCATCAGCGGCCAGGGCAGGTGCAGGGTGCGGATGGCGTGAATCAGGCCTTCCTTGATCGAGTAGTAGCGGTTCAGCGGCGCGGTGGAGTTGATGGCCAGGGCGGCGTTGGCACGCACGGTGTGGTTGAGGGTGCTCAACACTGGCTCGAACAGCTCGGTACCCAGCGACTTGAACAGCGCCTGGTCGCTGATCGCCAGGCCTTTCTTGCGCCCGGCGCGCTGGGCCTCCTCGTACAGCGAGAAGTAGCCGAACGGTTTCCACAGCGCGCGACTGGCGCCGTTGCCCAGCAGCAGTGCGCTGCAGGGGTGGCGCTGGTTGAGGTCTGGCCATGAGGCGAGGCGGGCGTCGAGAGCTGGCATGTGCGGTCCGTTCGGTGGTGCGGGAAACGGCGGGGACTTTAGCATGTCATGCAAGGTGTGCGAGGGTTGCTGTTCGCATTGCCGCCTTGTGCCGGCTGTACTGCAGGATGAAAGAGCATCCCGCTGCTCTGCAAAATCGAGGCGGCTTTGTTGAAGCGTCTGGGGTACTGAACTAATGGGCAAGTGCCCTGAGCACATGGTCAGGGTCGTTGCGTATGGCACGTAACAAAGCCTTGGCCGGCCCGGTAGGCTCCCTGCGCCCTTGCTCCCAGTTCCTTAACGTGGCGACCTGAACATCGATCATCTCGGCGAAGCGCACTTGGGACAAGCCCGTGGATTTGCGGATGCTCCTGACCTGCAGCGCATCAATCTCGGTAAATCGAGAGGGTACACGCTTGCCTTTGACGATTTCATCCATCTGCTGAACGCTTTTCATCAGCTCTTCGAAAAAATTGCTCATGTAAGCCTCCAGTACGCGATGATTTCCTTCAGTGCCTTGCGTTGCTCAGTAGACGGATGTGCGCCAATGGCGTAGTCGCTGGTCGCCCGACGCTACGGAAAGAAGAAATCCCAACACTAATTTTGCGTGGGGTTACGATGCTAGCGAATGTCGCATTCGCTAGTAGATCGTCCTCTTCCGACGTCGTTGTAGTCTGATTCCTTACTTAGCCGCTGCCTCCTTGCGACTCCTGTTCCGCCAGACCCGATAGGCCCGTATCCCGGCCCGCACCGAGCCAAACAGCAACTTGTCTTCCATCTCCCGTGCCATCCCCGAGCGCACCAGCATGCGCAGGAAGGTGCCGCGGGCGCGAGCGATGGCGAAGTGGATGCCCTGCGCGGCGAGGGTGTCGCGCACTTCGCGCAGGGCGGCGATGCCGCTGACGTCGATACTGCTCACCGCTTCCGCATCGAACAGCACCGCCTGGGGCTGAGCCTGGCTTTGCACGGCTTCGAGCAGGCGCATCTTGAAGTAGTCGGCGTTGAAGAACAGGATCGCGTCGTCGAAGCGGTACACCACCAGGCCCGGCACGGTGCGGGCGTCCTTGTTCTTGCGGATGTCGACCTGGCCTTCGGTGCCCGGCAGCCAGCCGAGCACGGCGTCGGTGGGTTGGTAGATGGTGTAGAGCAGGCGCAGGATCGCCAGGGTCACCGCAAATACGATGCCTGGCAGCACGCCCAGGCCGAGCACGCCGGCCGTGGTCAGCAGGCACAGCCAGAACTCGAAGCGGCTCAGGCGCCGGATCCTGCCCAGCGACTTGATGTCGATCAGGCCCCAGCCGGCCATCAGCAGCACCGCACCCAGCACCGCCTGCGGGATCCACGCCATCGGTGCGGTGAAGAACAGCAGGATCAGGGCGATGACCAGTGCCGCGATGATGCCGACCAGCTGGCTCTTGCCGCCGACCATATCATTGACCGCTGTGCGTGAATCGGCGCCGCTGATGGCAAAACCCTGGGAGATGCCGGCGGCCAGGTTGCTCACGCCCAGGGCGACGAACTCATGGTTGGCGTTGATCGCATAGCCGTGCCGTGCGGCGAAGCTGCGGGCGGTGAGCATGGCACTGCAGAAGCTCACGGTGGCGATACCCAGGGCATCGCGCAGCAGGCTCTTGGTTTCATCCAGGTTGCTGTGCGGCCAGGCGAGCTTGGGGATGCCAGACGGCACCGGCCCGAGAATGGCGACGCCCAAACGATCCAGGCCGAGCAGGCCGGCCAGCAGGGTGAATACTGCGACGGTCACCAGAGCCGCTGGCAGGCGCGGGTAGCGGCGCGGCAACCAGATCAGCAGCGCCAGCCCGGCCAGGCCGATGGCCAGGGTCATCCAGTGGATTTCGTTCAGGCGCTGGAAGAAATTGACCACGCTGAGAATGAAGCCGTCACCCTCGATCTTGAATCCCACCACCTTGGACAACTGCCCGGCAATCAGGCTCAGGCCGATGCCGTTCAGGTAACCGATCAGGATCGGTCGCGAGAAGAAGCTGGCGATGAAGCCGGCGCGCGCCAGGCCGGCGACAATCAGCATCACCCCGACCAGCACGGTGACAATCACCGACAGCTCGGCGATGCGATGCGGGTCGCCCATGGCCAGTGGCGCCACGGCACCGGCAATCATCGCGCAGGTTGCTGCGTCCGGGCCGACCATCAGCTGGCGCGAGCTGCCGATCAGGGCATAGACCATCATCGGCAGCACGCACGCGTAAAGCCCGTATTGCGGCGGCAGGCCGACGATCTGTGCATAGGCGATGGCGATGGGGATCTGGATCGCCGCTACCGAAAGCCCTGCCTGCAGGTCGGCATGGAACCATTCGCGGCGGTAGTGCAGCAGGTTGGCAAGGCCGGGGAGCCAGCGGGAGAGAAACATGCGTCGTCCTTTCGAAATGCTTCACGGATCCATGAAGCATATGCGCCCCAAGCCGTTTCGCTTGCAAGCGAATTGAGCCGGAAAACATCGAGCGCGGCCTTGGGCCATATCAAGGAGGGGAGCAGAAACGAAAAAAGGAGCCCTTGGCTCCTTTTGACAGCGATGACGTTGCTGGAACGCCATGCGGGGAATGCAATGTGTGGAGCGGGTAGAGGGAATCGAACCCTCAACTAAAGCTTGGGAAGCTTTCGTTTTGCCACTAAACTATACCCGCGTCTGCGCTGGACTTTTTACCAGAACCCTCCCTGAAATAGAAGCCCAAGTTATAAAAAAGCTTGTCGGCGCCCCATAACCTGCGGGTGTTGGGTACAGGACGCCGATGCGCTCAGATGGCCAATGCATGCTGCCCCTGGGAGTATGGGTTACCGCGTTGACGGGACTCGCGCACGGTCGGCTTGAGGAAGCCAAGCATGACGTTGCGGGTGTCTTCACAGGCTGACTTGTTTTCCATGTCGAGGAAGTGGCCAGCGTCGCGGATCACGCTGAACTGGCTGTTGCCTACATGCTTGCCGAACTCGCGTGCATCTTCGACGGTGGTGTATTCATCGCGCTCACCGTTGATGAACAACACGGGGATGTCGATGTTGCGCGCGCCGTGCAGTGCCCGTTGCAGATCACGCTGCAGCACTTCGTTGATGTGGAAGTGCATCTGCGCATACTCGTGGCTGTCCAGGCTGCTGACATGCCGGTAGTTGAAGCGCTTGAACAGTGATGGCAGGTGCTTGCCGATGGTGTCGTTGACCAGGTTGCCGACCTGGTAGCGATCACAGGCGGCCAGGTACTGGCAACCACGCTCCAGGTAGTCGCGCATCGGTTCGTTGATCACCGGCGAGAACGAGCTGACCACTGCCTTCTTCACTATCCGTGGCTGGTGCGCCAGCGCCAGCAGGGTGCATGCACCGCCCCAGGAGAATGACATGACGTGGTCGCACTGGAAGCGCTCGATCAGCTCGAGGAGGATATGCGCCTCGTCTTCCTTGCTGATCAGCCGTTCCTGGCGGTTGTGCGGCTTGGACTTGCCGGCATACGGCTGGTCGTACAGCACAACGTTGAATTGCGGGTGCAGGTTACGCACCGTCTGGGCGAACGAGGCCGTGGTGGCCAGCGACCCATTGATCAGTATGATCGTCTTCTCGGCCGCATCCGCGCGATAGAACTCCGTGTAAACCCGATACTGACCTTGGATATCAAGTACAGCGATTTCTGGCCTCATGTCATCGACTCCTGGCGCAAAAAGGGTAATCGCGTCACCTAGGGTGCACGTTCTTTATGACAGGTAGGCATTCGCCTGGAATAAATCGGGGGCCCTGTGTCGATCCTTCGCACACGTGTCGACGATATTGTTATGGCGGGCAAATTGCCGTGCCCCAAGGCATCAAGGCGTTGGGTGGCCGGCAAAAAGTGTCATGAACTGCGGGCGTGACTGGCTGGTCACTCGCGGACTGACGAGTTAGGAGTCAAGCAGTGGGTCGGGGATCCTGCAAGTGCCGTTTGCGCAAATTTGTGACTCAGGGCGCTCGGCGGTCGTATGCCTGTATTACGGCATTCACACCGAGGCGATTTCTTCTGCCGTCAGGGCCCTGAATTCCCCGGGCTGCAGGCCCGGATCGAGGCGGATCGTACCCATGCTTTCGCGATGCAGGCCGACTACCTTGTTGTCGAAATGGCCGAACATGCGCTTGACCTGGTGATAGCGCCCTTCGACGATTGCCAGCCGCGCCTGACGCGGGCCGAGGATGTCGAGCCGGGCGGGCAGGGTGGTCAAGTCTTCGAAGGCGAAATAAAAGCCTTCGTGGAACTTGGCGACATAATGCGCGCCGATTTCGTCTTCGGTTTCCACCAGGTAATGCTTGGGCAACTTGGTGGCCGGCTGGGTCAGGCGCCGCGACCACTGGCCGTCGTTGGTCAGGATCATCAGGCCGGTGGTATTGAAGTCCAGGCGCCCGGCGATGTGCAGGTCGTCGCGCAGTTCGCTGGGCAGCAGGTCGAGCACGGTGCGGTGCTGCGGGTCTTGGGTGGCGCTGACACAGCCAGTGGGTTTGTGCAGCATCAGGTAACGCGCGGGGCGGCCGGCCTGCAGCAGTTGATCGTCGACTTCGACGCGGCTGAATTCACGGACCTGCGCTTGCGGGTCGGTGACCACTTCGCAGTCCAGGCGCACACGGCGCTGCACCAGCAGCAGGCGCACTTGCTGACGGTTGTAGCAGGGCAGGTTGGCGAGGAAGCGGTCGAGGCGCATGGCAGCGGGAAAGTAGAAAGGGAGCGCAGTTTAGCGGTTTTTCACCTCAGCGCGGTGCCGGCTTCTGCGCCGGCAAGCCCGCTGCTGCCGCTTCAAGCTGGTCTTGCACAGCGGCGCAGCGCGGGCACAGGCAAGCCTTGTCGCGCAGTTCGGCGGGCAGGGCCTGGAGCACGGCGGGGTCGATGCTCACACCGTAGCACCAACAGGCCTGGGTGGCACTGCGTGGGTCGGCCAGGCTGCACTGGTTGAGTGCGCCACAGGCGGGGCAGAGCTGGGTGTCATTCATGTTCGGGTCCGGGGGTTTCACAGCAGACGCGGTTACGGCCGGCCTGCTTGGCACGATAAAGCGCACGGTCGGCGCGGGTCAGCAGGGCGTGCAGGGTGTCGTCAGGCTGCAGGGCGCTGAGGCCGATACTGGTGGTCAGGCGCAACGGTTGGTCTTCGTAGCTGAAGGTCAGTTGTTCGGTACGACGACGGATCTTTTCCGCCACGTCGATGGCCTGCCGGCCTTCGGCCTCACGCAGCAGCACGATGAACTCCTCGCCGCCCCAGCGGCAGAGTATATCCGACTGCCGCAGGCTGCCCTGCAGCACGTTGGCGAACTGGCGCAGCACTTCGTCGCCTGCCAGGTGGCCATGGGTATCGTTGAGCACCTTGAAGTGGTCGAGGTCGATGAGCAAGGCGACCAGCGGTGCGCAATCGCGCTGGGCCTCCTGCAGGGCCTGGGCGGCCAGCAGGTCGAAGCTGCGCCGGTTGGGCAGCCCGGTGAGGCTGTCGAGGGTCGCCAGCGCCTCGGTGCTGGCCTGGTGGCGCCTGAGCATGCCATTGAGCAGCGACAGCACCACCAGGGTGATCATCGCGCAGATCGCCAGGTTCAGGTACAGCGAGTGGCGGATGCGGTCGAGGGCGCCGGTCTCGCGTTTGTCGACCAGCAGGTACCAGCCCAGCTCCGGCAATTGTCGCGCATTGAGGAAGTGGCTGTGGCCCTTGCTGTCCTTGTACTCGTGACTGCCCTCGGTGGGCGTCGGGCGCTGCGCCAGCAAATCGCTCAGGTCGGCATTGTCGCTCAAGGGTTGCCCGACTTTCAGGCCATGGGGGCCACCCTCCGAGCCAGTCAGGATGACCTTGCCCTTGGCGTCGGTGAAAAACACCGAGCGCTGATAGCGGCGCTGGTACGTGTCGATCAGCTTGATCACCGCGTCCACGCTCAGGCCTACCCCGGCGGCGCCGATGAAACGCTGCTGGTAGTCCAGCACCCGGTAGTTGATGAACACCGTCAGGCTGTCCTGGTTGGCCATGTCCAGGTCGACATTGATTTCATACGGCGCCTTCATCTCGCGCAGGCGGAAGTACCAGGCGTCGCGCCAGGTGTTCGGTACCACGTGCTTGAGCACGCCCTTGGCCTGGTAGTAGGTGAGGCTGCGGTCGGAGACGAAGAACGAGGTGAAGGTGTCCTGCTTGCCCATGACCTCGCCGAGGAAGCGGGTGATGCGCTGGGTATCCTGTTCACCCGCCAGCACCCAGTCGCGCAGGAAGGTGTCCTGGGCCATCATCGAGGCGATCAGCACCGGGCGGATCAGGTCTTTCTGGATCTCCGAATACACAGTATCGGAGGTCAGCGGCAGCTCGGTGTTGACGATGCCGTCACGGATCGCGCTGCGCGAGGCGCAATAGCTGATCAGCGATGTGGCAAGGAAGCCGCAGGCCAGCAACAGCAGCAGGGCAAGAATCAGCGAGCGCTGTGAAAACAGGGCGGAGCGTGAAGGCATGATCTTCCCGTGATGTGTGCCGAGGCCCTCATTCTAGTGAGATGACAGGTAAATGACTGCATGTTTTTCAGGGTTATTTCGACCTGTATCAATTTGTTGCTGAAATGGCACTGCACCTCGGCGCAGTTGTCTTATTCATTGTCGATGAACGCTTTTCGTCGACGCTCGCCAGCGCCGCTGTGCGGGCACCTCAGCGGTCCAGGAGGCCGCCATGTCCTATCGAATTCTGTTGATCGCCCTGTTGGGTCTGATGACGTCCGCCTGCGCGCCCTACTACGAGGGTGGCGGCTATTCCCGTTCTGAATACTATTCGACCGATCGCTACGTTACGCCGGGGTATTACCGCTATGACCGCTACTATGTAACGCCGCAGCCGCGCTACTACTACCAGCCGGCGCCTCGTTACTACCGCCCGGCCCCCGCACCTTACTATCGGCCCAACCCACAGCCAGGGATGAACCAGTGGCATGGCAACCCGCGCTACGACTATGGCAATCGTCAGCGCAATGACTATGGCCGCGATCGCGACCGTAATGACTATCGCGATGGCAGCCAGCGCTACCAGCATGATCGCTGGCATTCCAACAACCGCGGGGACAACGATCATCAGCAAGATCGTGGGGGCGGAGGGGACCACAACTGGCAGCGCTGATCAGTTCATGACCCCAGGTCGGCCAATGGATGCCGCCCTTCCCATACCTTGGCGAAATGCGCCTCGACCACCGCCGCGGGCACCTGCGCCGCATCCGGCCAGTGCCAGCGCGGCTGGTTGTCCTTGTCCAGCAGGCGGGCGCGCACACCCTCACTGAACTCCGGATGCCGACAGCAATTGAGGCTCATGCTGTATTCCATCTGGAACACCTGGGCCAGCGACAGGTGCCGGGCACGGTGAATCTGTTCCCAGACCAGGTGCGCCGTCAGCGGGCAGCCTTCATGCAAGCGTTGGCCGGCTTCGGCCAGCAGCGGATCGGCGTGATGCTTGAGGCCTGCCAGTGCCCGCCAGGCCGCAGCCGGGTCGGCCACATCGAGCAGTTCGTCGATCACCTGGCGCCGCGGCAGCCACTGCGCCGCAGGCAGCTCGGCCCAGGCGCGATGCTGTTCGGCCTTCAGCAGGCTGTTCAGTTGCAGGACGGTCTGCTCCTGCCAGTTCAGTTGCAGCAGTTCTTCGACCAGCGCCTCCAGTTGTTCTTCCCCGAAGAAGCGATCAGCCAGGTCCAGGTCGAGGGCATCACGGGCATTGATCGGTGCCCCGGTCAGCCCGAGGAACAAGCCGAGCTTGCCGGGCAGGCGGGCGAGAAACCAGCTGGCGCCGACGTCCGGGTAAAGGCCGATGCTGATTTCCGGCATGGCCAGGCGGCTGCTGGGTGTGACGATGCGTACCCCGGCCCCCTGCAGCAGCCCCATGCCGCCGCCCAGCACATGCCCGTGGCCCCAGCACAGCAAAGGCTTTGGGTAGGTGTGCAGGAGGTAGTCGAGGCGGTACTCGGCGGCAAAGAAGGTGGCCGCCAGCGGCGGCACGCTGCCGGGGTGGGCCAGGCAGGCCTGGGCCAGTGCCCGCACATCGCCGCCGGCGCAGAAGGCCTTGGCACCGTTGCCGCGCAACAGCACGCAGACCACCCCAGGGTCGCTGGCCCAGCTGTGCAGTTGTTCGCCGAGCACTTCGATCATCGGCAGGTTGAGGGCATTGAGCGCCTTGGGGGCATCGAGCGTGGCGATGCCGATTCGGGCGCCATCGGCGCCGGTGAGTACCTCGCAATGAATGGCCATGGACTACCTCGCGCAAGTCATCCCCCAAGTATGGCCCGCATGGCCGATCATGCCGGTCGTCGGTCGGATCGATTGACAAGGGCAGGTGGCTTACCTAGTGTCGCGCCATTGTTTACGGATGGCCCCATGACTGAAGACGATCGCATCAAACTCGAACCCGGCTGGAAGGCTGCACTGCGCGCCGAGTTCGACCAGCCCTACATGCATCAGCTGCGTGAGTTCCTGCGCCAGGAGCACGCAGCCGGCAAGGAAATCTACCCGCCGGGGCCGCTGATCTTCAATGCGCTCAACTCCACGCCGCTGGAGCAGGTCAAGGTGGTGATCCTCGGCCAGGACCCCTACCACGGCCCGGGCCAGGCCCATGGCCTGTGCTTCTCGGTGCAGCCGGGCGTGCCGACGCCGCCGTCGCTGGTCAACATCTACAAAGAGTTGCAGCGCGACCTCAACATCCCGATCGCCAGCCACGGCTACCTGCAGAGCTGGGCCGAGCAGGGCGTGCTGCTGCTCAACACGACCATGACCGTCGAGCGCGCCAATGCCGCGTCGCATGCGAAAAAGGGCTGGGAATTCTTTACCGACCGGATTATCCAGGTGGTCAGCGAGCAGTGCCCGAATGTGGTGTTCCTGCTGTGGGGGGCGCATGCCCAGAGCAAGCAGAAGCTGATCGATGGCACCAAGCACCTGGTGCTCAAGTCGGTGCACCCGTCGCCGCTGTCGGCGTATCGCGGGTTCCTGGGCTGTGGGCACTTCAGCCGCACCAACGGCTTCCTCGAACAGCGTGGCATGGCGCCCATCAATTGGGCATTGCCGCCACTCTGAAGCCGGACGGGGCTGCCTGGCAGCCCCTAGTCCTGAGCCTTGACCCAAAACCTGAACAACGGCTCCGCCAGAAACAGCACCAGGATCAACCGCACCACCTGCAGCGCCGTCACCAGTGGCACCGACAGTTGCAAGGTTTCGGCCGTAAGGCTCATCTCGGCGATGCCGCCCGGCATCATCCCCAGCGTCAGTGAACGCAGGTCCAGCTCGGTCATCACGCTCAACCCCCACGCTGCGCTGCCGGCTATCGCCATGCACAGCGCCGTGGCCAGCAGCGTACGCCCGAGGAAGGACGGCGCGCGGCGGAAGAACGCGCGGTTGAAGTGGCAGGCCAGGCCGCTGCCGATCAGCCACTGGCCGATCTGGCTGGCCCCGTTGGGCAAGGCGATCTGCAGGTTGCCCGCCAGGCTCACCGACGCGGCTACCAGCAAGGGCCCGAACAGCCAAGGGTTAGGCTGGCGCAAGCGCTGCCAGAGAAACCCCACCGCCACCCCCAGCGGCACGATCAGCGCCAGCCAGCTCCAGCTGACGCTGCCATTGTGATTCAACGGCACCCCGTCACCGAGCAGCAACTTGAACAGTGCCGGCACGCACAGCACCACGGCCAGCACGCGCAGGCTCTGCGCCGCAGCCACCTGGCTGAGCACCGCGCCGTTGCGTGCGCCAAGGTTGACCATTTCGCCCGAGCCTCCGGGCATGCTGGCGAAGAACGCCGTGGCACGGTCTTCACCGGTGCGCCGCAGCAGCCACACGCTGATCACGCTGGACAGCGTGGTGAACAGCGCGCCGAAGCAGATCAGTGCGAAGTGGCTGGCGACCTGTTCGATCACCGCCGGGGTAAAGTGCAGGCCGATACCGATACCGATGATGCATTGCCCGCATTTGCGGCCATTGGGTATTTCCGACAGCTGCCAGGGCGTCAGGCAGCGCACCAGGATGATCGCCAGCAACGAGCCGACCATCCACGGCAAAGGCCAGCCGACCTTGCTGGCGGCAAAACCGCCAGCAAGGCCGACCAGCCCGGTTGCAACAAACAGCGGCAGTGACCGATCAGGCATCAGCCATGGCCCGACGCTGCAGGCTGCGCTTGCGCCAGATGCGCAGCAGCGGCAGGGTCAGCATGCAGAACACCAGCACCCACACGCCCATGCTGATCGGGCTCGACCAGAGGATGCCCAGCTCACCGTTGGAAATCGACAGCGCCCGGCGCAGGTTCTGTTCCATCAGGCCGCCAAGGATGAAGCCGAGCAGGATTGGCGACAGCGGGAAGTCCAGCTTGCGCAGGATGTAGCCCATGATGCCGATGCCGACCATCAGGAACAGGTCGAAGGTGGTGGCATGCACGGCGTATACACCGATCGCGGTGATGATCGCGATCACCGGCACCAGCGCCCAGTTCGGCACGGCAAGGATGCGGGTGAAGATGCGGATCATCGGGATGTTCAGGATCACCAGCATGATGTTGGCGATGAACAGCGAGGCGATCAGGCCCCAGACGATGTCCGGCTGCTGTTCGAACAGCAGTGGGCCTGGGGTGATGTTGTACAGGGTCAGCGCGCCGATCATCACCGCCGTGGTGCCCGAGCCGGGTACGCCGAGGGTCAGCATCGGCACCAGAGCGCCACAGCAGGACGCACCGATGGCGGTTTCCGGGGCCGCCAGGCCACGGGCGTCACCTTTGCCGAATTTGCCCGTTTCACCGGCGATGCGTTTCTCGGTCATGTAGGCCACGGCGCTGGCCAGGGTCGCACCGGCACCCGGAAGCACGCCCATGATGAAGCCCAACAGGCCGCAGCGGACGTTGACCACGAACACCGACGCGGCTTCCTTGAAGTTGAACAGCATACGCCCGGTGGCCTTGACCGCTTCGTGGCCATGGTGGGTCTTCTCCAGCAACAGCAGGATTTCGCTGACGGAGAACAGGCCCAGTACCAGCACCACGAACTGGATGCCGTCGGCCAGGTGCACGCTGTCGCCGGTGAAGCGGTACACGCCGCTGTTGGCGTCGATACCGACAGCCGACAGGAACAAGCCGATCAGTGCGGCGATGAAGGTTTTCAGTGGTTTGTCACCGGCCATGCCGCCAAGGGCGACGATGGCGAACACCATCAGCACGAAGTATTCCGCCGGGCCGAAGGCGATCGCCCATTTCGCCAGCAGTGGGGCGAACAGCACCATGCCGCAGGTGGCGATGAACGCGCCGATGAACGAGCTCCATGCCGACAGCGACAGGGCCACGCCGGCCAAGCCCTGGCGTGCCATGGGGTAACCGTCGAGGGTGGTCATCACGGTAGAGGCTTCGCCCGGGATGTTCAGCAGGATCGAGCTGATCCGGCCGCCGTATTCGCAGCCCAGGTACACCGCGGCCAGCAGGATCAGCGCCGACTCCGGTGGCAGGCCGAGGGCGAAGGCGATGGGGATCAGCAGCGCCACGCCGTTGATCGGGCCCAGGCCCGGCAGCAGGCCGACCACGGTGCCGATCAGCGTGCCCGACAGGGCAGTGACCAGGTTGTAAGGGGACAGGGCGACGCCAAAGCCCTGGCCCAGGTAGCTCAAGGTATCCATGTGTCAGTTCTCCAGTACGCTCAGCAGGCCAAGGGGCAGGGGGACGTCCATGACGCGGTCGAACAACCAGTAGAGCAGCAGGCTCATGCCCACCACCACGAGGCTGCTGTGCAGCCAGCGGCCGCCATACAGACGGGCCATGGGGACGCCGACCAGGATGGCGCTGAGGATGAAGCCCAGGGCTTCGAACGTGCCGGCGAAGATGATCAGCAGGCCGACGCAGGCGGCGATCTTGATCAAGGTTTCGCGGTCGAGCTCCGGCTCGTCGTCCTTGCGCACGATGGGCGTGGGGCGGATGGCCAGGTACAGCAGGCCCAGGCTCATCAGGCCGAGCATCAGCAACGGGTAGGCGCGTGGCCCCACCGGTTCGTAGGAAAATGCGGCCTGATAGGGCCAGGCCATCACGGCCAGGGCGGCGCACACCGCCAGCAGGGCCAGGGCGAAGATGCGTTGCAGGATCATCAAGAAGTCCTCGTTGGACGCGGGCTCTGTGGGAGCGGGCTTGCCCGCGAACACCGGCATGGCCGGTGCCATGCACCGCGGTGCTTGCTTCGCGGGCAAGCCCGCTCCCACAGAGGTCGGTGAAAGATCGGGGGCTTACTGAATCAGGCCGAATTCCTTGGCCAGTGCCTTGTAGTCAGCCACCTGCTTTTTCACATAGCCGTCCAGCTCCGCGCCGGTCATGGCGAACGGGAACAGCTCGCGCTGGTCGCGCAGCTTGGCGAAGTCTTCCGAGGCCAGCATCTTGTCGAACGAGTCTTCCCACCAGGCGTAGTCTTCGTCGCTCACCTTCGGCCCGAGGTAGAAACCGCGCACCACCGGCCAGACGATGTCGTAGCCCTGCTCCTTGGCGGTGGGGATGTCTTTCATTTCCGGTTCGTCCAGGCGGTTCGGCGAGAACACCGCGAGGATGCGCATGTTGCCGCTCTGGATGTGCGGCATGGAGTCGGAGATGTCGGTGGAGCCGACCTGGATGTGCCCGCCCAGCAGCGCGGTGGCGATTTCGCCGCCGCCTTCCAGGGCCACGTAGCGCAGGTCGCGCGGGTTGATGCCGGCAGCCTTGGCGATCAGCGCGGTCTGCATCCAGTCCTGGCTGCCGACGGTGCCGCCGGAGCCGATCACAACCTTGCTCGGGTCCTTCTTCAGCGCTGCGACCAGGTCGTCGAGGGTCTTGTAGGGCGAGTCACTCTTCACCGCGATGGCGCCGTAGCTGGTGCCGACCGCGGCCAGCCACTTCACCGCGTTCTCGTCGAAGCGGCCGAACTTGCCCTGGGCCAGGTTCAGCAGCGAACCGCTGGACCAGGCCACCAGGGTGCCGGCATCGGCCGGGCGCTGGGCGACCACGGCGTTGTACGCCACGGCGCCGACACCGCCGGGCATGTAGGTCACGCGCATCGGCTTGCTGAGGATCTTTTCCTGCACCAGGGCGCTCTGCACCAGTTTGCAGGTCAGGTCGAAGCCACCGCCGGGCGAGGCAGGGGCGATGCATTCAGGGCGTTTCGGTTCGGCAGCGAGGGCGTTGCCGGCCAGCAGCAGGCAGCCGGTGGCGAGGACGAGGCGGCGCAGTGAAAAGGTCATCGAATGTCTCCGTGAGCGTTGTTGTTATGGGTTACCGCATTGGGTTACCACAGCGCGACGCTGTAGCTCACCAGCAACCGCACTTCGTCGGCATCGCGGGCGAAGTTGGAGCGGAAGGTGGCGTTGCGCAGGCGCACGGCGACGTTCTTCAACGGGCCGCTTTGTACCACGTACTTCAGTTCGGTGTTGCGTTCCCACTCCTTGCCCTCGCCACCGGCGGCGCGGCTGACGTTGTCGCCGTTGATGTAGCGGGTCATGAAGGTCAGGCCGGGGACGCCGAGGGCGGCGAAGTTGTAGTCGTAGCGTGCTTGCCACGAGCGTTCGTCTCTACCTGCGAAGTCGTTGATCTGGACGAAGTTGACCAGGTACGGGTCGGCGCCATCGATGTACGGGAAGGCGCTGTCGCCCGACAGCTGCTGCCAGGCGGCGCTGACCTTGTGCCCGCCCAGGCTGTAGCTGAGCATCGTGTTGAAGGTGGTGTTGTCGATGCGCCCGGCCTTGGCCGCGCCAGCGTCGTCACTGATCGCCAGGCGCACGTCGGCGCCGAAGGTGCCCGGGCCCCACGGCTGGGTGGCGAGCATGCCGATGAAGTGCTGGCGGTAGATGTCCTCGAGCTGGGCGAAGTGGTAGCTGCCGGTGATGCGGTCGGTGAACTTGTAGTCCAGGCCGGCCAGGTCGAGGTTGTCGGCGCTGAAGGTGCCACCGAAGCGGCCGTTCTTGTTGTTGAGGGCCAGGTCTTCCCAGTTGGTGTCGTTACGGTCCTTGGCCTTGTCCAGGCGCCCGCCGGTGAAGGTCAGGCCCTTGATCTCCTGGGAGGTCAACAGGCCGCCCTCGAAGGTTTGCGGCAGGATGCGGCCGTCGTTGGGCTGCAAGGTCGGCAGTTCAGGGATCAGGGTGCCGATCTTCAGTTCGGTCTTCGACACTTTCACCTTGCCGGTCAGGCCGAGCTTGGAGTACTCGTCAGCGGCCTTGCCGTCATCATGGGTCGGCAGCAGGCCGGTGTCGGTGCGGTCGGGGCTGGAGTCGAGCTTGATGCCCAGCATGCCCAGCGCATCCAGGCCGAAACCCACAGGGCCATCGGTGTAACCGGACTCGAAGTTGAGCATGAAGCCCTGGGCCCATTCGTCGCGCTTGGATTGCTGCGCGCTGGTGCCGTCGCGGAAGTCACGGTTGAAGTACATGTTGCGGGTTTCGAAGGTGGCCGTGCTGTCTTCGAAGAAGGCGGCCTGGCTCAGCGGAGCGACACCGGCAAGTGCAAGGGCGCAGGCGATGGTAGAAGGGCGTGCGGACAGGGAACGGCTAGGCGCGAACGCCTGAGGCTGCGATGACAGCATCGGGATGACTCCGTTTTTTTGTTCTTATTCGTTGCACCTTGCTGGTGCTTTTTTCGGCGCGTGGAGCGACCGTGGTGCGATGCTAGGCAATGAACCTTTCGCTAACCTTTCAGCGAGAAAGGTTTGTTACAAGGGGCTTCACAGGCTTGACGACGGCGGTACACTCCGCGCCAATGCCCCACCCGAGCAGGGAGAATCCGATGCGTGTGCTGCTGGTCGAAGACCATCTGCAACTGGCCGAAAGCGTGGCCCAGGCCCTGAAGAGTCACGGCCTGACCGTGGATGTATTGCATGATGGCGTGGCGGCCGACCTGGCCCTGGCCAGCGAGGAATACGCCGTTGCCGTGCTCGACGTGGGCCTGCCGCGCATGGACGGCTTCGAGGTGCTGGCGCGGCTGCGCGCGCGTGGCAAGACCCTGCCGGTGCTGATGCTGACCGCGCGCAGCGATGTGAAGGACCGCGTGCATGGCCTGAATCTCGGCGCCGACGATTACCTGGCCAAGCCCTTTGAACTGACCGAGCTGGAAGCACGGGTAAAAGCCCTGCTCAGGCGCAGCGTGCTGGGGGGGGAGCGCCAGCAGCGCTGCGGCCCACTGGTCTACGACCTGGACACCCGGCGCTTCAGCCTGGGTGAAGACAATCTGACCCTGACCTCGCGCGAGCAGAGCGTGCTCGAGGCGTTGATCGCCCGCCCAGGCCGGGTGATGAGCAAGGAGCAACTGGCGGCCCAGGTGTTCGGCCTGGATGAAGAAGCCAGCCCCGACGCCATCGAAATCTACATCCACCGCCTGCGCAAGAAGCTCGACGGCTACCCGGTCGCCATCGTCACCTTCCGTGGCCTGGGTTACCTGCTCGAGCACCGCGATGCGTGACAACGGCAGCTTGCGCGGGCGGCTGCTGGGCAACCTGGCGCTGCTGCTGGTGGTGCTGATGCTGGCCAGCGGCCTGAGCGCCTACTGGAATGGTCGCGAAGCCGCCGACACCGCCTACGACCGCACCTTGCTGGCTTCGGCGCGGACCATCGCCGCCGGGCTGTCGCAACGGGATGGCAGCCTCAGCGCCGATGTGCCCTACGTGGCGCTGGACACCTTCGCCTACGACAGCGCCGGGCGTATCTACTACCAGGTGCTGGACATCAACCAGAAGCTGATTTCCGGTTACGAGCACCTGCCGCCACCGCCACCCGGCACGCCGCGCACCGATGACTACCCGGCACTGGCGCGTTTCTACGACGCCACCTACCTCGGCCAGGATGTGCGTGTGGTCAGCCTGCTGAAGGCGGTGAGCGAGCCGAACATGAACGGCATGGCGGAAATTCGCGTGGCCGAGACCGAAGAGGCACGGGTGCGCATGGCCCGTGGGTTGATGGCCGACACCCTGCTGCGCCTGGGCATGCTGGCGCTGGGCGCACTGGTGATGGTGTGGTTTGCGGTGAGCGCGGCATTGCGCCCGCTGGGGCGCCTGCGTACGGCGGTCGAAGAGCGTCAGCCGGATGACCTGCGGGCGCTGCCGGTGGTGCAGGTGCAGCGCGAACTGAGCCCCCTGGTGCGTGCCTTGAACCACTTCACCGAGCGTTTGCGCGGGCAGTTCGAACGCCAGGCACAGTTCATTGCCGAAGCTGCCCACGAGCTGCGCACGCCGCTGGCGGCGCTGAAGGCACGGGTCGAGCTGGGGTTGCGTTCGCAGCAGCCCGAAGAGTGGCGGCAGACCTTGGAATCGGCCGCCCAGGGTACTGACCGCCTGACCCATCTGGCCAATCAGTTGCTGTCGCTGGCGCGGGTTGAAAACGGTGCCCGGGCGATTGCCGAAGGCGGCGCCCAGCGCCTGGACATGAGCCAGTTGGCCCGTGAACTGGGCATGGCCATGGCACCCTTGGCGTACAACCGGGGCGTAGCCCTGGCGCTGGAGGCCGAGGCGCCGGTGTGGTTGAAAGGTGAGCCGACGTTGCTCAACGAGCTGCTCAGCAACCTGGTGGACAATGCGCTGGCGCATACCCCGGCGGGCGGCAATGTGATTCTGCGGGTGCTGGCGCCAGCAGTGCTGGAGGTCGAGGACGATGGGCCCGGGATTCCCGAAGGTGAGCGCGAGCGAGTGTTCGAGCGCTTCTATCGACGGGGGGCGCAGGGCAGCGGGCTGGGGTTGGCCATCGTCGGTGAGATCTGCAGGGCGCACCTGGCGCAGATCAGCCTGCATGATGGCGAAAAGGGCGGGTTGAAGGTGAGGGTGAGTTTCATCGCCGACTGATCTTTATCCTGCACTGGCCTCTTCGCGGGTAAACCCGCTCCCACAGGTACAGCGCACACCTAAGGCCTGCGGTGTCTCTGTGGGAGCGGGTTTACCCGCGAAGAGGCCAGTGCAGGCAGCAAAAGTCAGCGCAACATGCTCCGTGCTTCCAGCAACTCGGCAATCTCCAGTTCGGTCCCGTACGGCAGCCCAAGGTGCCGATAGGCCGGCAACGCCGGCAAGGGGCGGCTGCGCCCGCGCTGGCTCAGGCACTTGGCGATCTGCACCACATCGATGTAGTCGACCTTGTCGGTGCGCCGGTCCAGGTCTTGTACCTGGCTGGGCAGGTTGACCAATTGCTCGGGAAACTCCCACGAAGAGAGAATCTTGTCCCCCAGCACCGGCTGGATCTGCTCGATCACATAGTGCAGGCAGACTGGGTCGGAAAGCAGCTCGTTGTGTTCTTCGGCGTAGATCAGCACCGGCAGCGCGCCGATCTGGTTGACCAGCCCGCCGAGGGTCGCCTGGTCGGGTTTCAGCTGCGTGTAGCGGCGGCATAGTTCATAGCTGATGCCTGCTACTTCAAGGCTGTTCGACCAGATATCCCGTAGCTTTTGTTCAACCGAAGACGAGCGGGCATGGAAGATCTGTTCGATCACCAGGCCGATGGCCAGGTTGCAGCTGTAGTTGATGCCCAGGCGCGTGATGGCCGTGTGCAGGTCGGTGACTTCGACCGCTGCGCGCAACAGCGGGCTGTTGACCACCTTGATCAGGCGCGCCGACAGGGCGGCGTCGCGTCCGATCACCTTGCTCAGGGCGGAAACGCTGATTTCGCTGTCCTCAGCCGCTTCGCGAATGCTCAGGGCAACCTCGGGCAGGGTTGGCAGCACCAGGTCATCGTTGTCGATGGCGGCGAGCAACTGCGCTTGAACCATCTCGGCCAGCTTGTTCATGTACGTCTCAACGGCAAGGGTGGTGCACTGTTCAGCGCTGGATTTCCCGGTCGCGGTCCAGCTCGTACGGCAGGCTCAGCACCTGCAGGCGAGGGCCTTCCAGGCTGCCCAGGTGCAGGTTGTCGTCCTCCACCGATTCAGCGCTCAGCACGGCCAGCAGCTCGCAGCCCTGGCCAGTGCTGGCGGCGAGCACCACCTCGCCAACTGACGAACCATGGGTGGGCGAGAAGATTTCCGTAGCGGGTGCCGGAATGTCCTGCTGTTCGAGCGCCAGGCGGTACTGGCGGCGCTTGAGCTTGCCCAGGTACTGCATGCGCGCGACGATTTCCTGGCCGGTGTAGCAGCCCTTCTTGAAGCTCACGCCATCGACTGCCTGCAGGTTGATCATCTGCGGGATGAACAGCTCACGGGTCGGGCCCATGACCTGGCCGATGCCGGCGCGGACTTGCCCAAGCAGCCAGTCATTGAGGTTGCCTTCCGGCAATGTGGCTGCCAGCTGTTGGCGAACGCTGTCGGCCCGGTCTGCCGGTACCCAGAGTTCGGTGCGGCCTGCGCTGACGGTAATGGCGATCAGGCCATCATGGCGCACGGTGCCACCGGCCGCTGCCGGAACCTCCAGCCCCAATGCCTGCAACGCGGCGCTGCCACCTTGCAGGCCGAAGCGTGCCCAGGCCGCACTCTCGTCAGTGAGCGTGGCCTTGGAAAACACGGCGTACTTCTTCAGGTCGGCCAGTTGCAGCTCCAGCAACTCGCTGGCCATGGCCAGCAGGTAGCCGTTGCCCTCGGGCAGGATGCGGAAGCTCGACTGCATGCGCCCCTTGACCATGCAGCGGGCGCCGAGGCTGGAATGCTCGAGGCTGAGGTAGTTGATGTTGCAGGTCAGCTGGCCCTGCAGGAACTTGCCGGCGTCGGAGCCGCGGACGGCGAGGATGCCCTCGTGGGACAAGGGGCTGAAGAAAGCGGAATCGGCCATGGGTCATCGCGGTGGCTAAAGACTGGCGGCCATCATAGAACGCCAGTAACAAAATAGGTAGGTGACTAGACCAACGCCCTGTGCCGCTTCGTTCACTGCGCGGTATACTGCGCGACCATTCGAGGAGGGCCCCATGGTCGAACAAACTGAACTCAACCGGCTTTTCTGGCACAGCCGCCGCGGCATGCTGGAACTGGACGTACTGCTGGTGCCATTCACCCAGGAGGTCTATCCGACCCTGAGCGAAGCCGACCGCGAACTTTATGTCCGCCTGTTGAGCTGTGAAGATCAGGACATGTTCGGCTGGTTCATGGAGCGTACCGAGTCGGAAGACCCGGAGCTGCAGCGCATGGTCCGCATCATTCTGGATCGTGTCCAGCCCAAGTGAGTGTTTCGAGTGCCGTTGGCAGGGCTCGCGCCTGTTGCTGGCGGCCTACCTGGGTTGCCAGGTGCTGGCACTGCTGGTCTTGTGGCTGAGCGCGCTGCCCTGGTGGCTCGGCCTTGGTGTTCTTGCCAGTTGTATTGCCCACGCCAGCTGGGCCATTCCCCGTCGTATCCTGCTGACTGATCCCCGTGCCGTTACCGGCCTGCGCCGTGACGCGTTTGGCTGGCGCGTGTTCAGCCGGGCGCAGGGCTGGCAGCCGGTGCGCTTGTGCCGGGACAGTGTGGCGCTGCCGGGGTTGGTGGTGTTGCGGTTCGTCAGGGCAGGGCACTGGCTTGGCGAGAGCCAGTGCGTGCCTCGAGATGCCCTGGGGGCTGACTTGCATCGGCGTTTGCGGGTAAGGCTGAGGTTCAGCCGGCGCCGTTTCGCCCCCTGTTTCAGATCGGGCTGAGGATGGTGTCCTTGGCCTCGGGCAGCATCCCCGGGTAATCCAGGGTGTAGTGCAGCCCGCGGCTTTCCTTGCGCTGCATCGCCGAGCGGATCATCAGCTCCGCCACCTGGGCCAGGTTGCGCAGTTCGATCAAGTCGCGGCTGACCTTGTAGTTGCTGTAGAACTCGTCGATCTCGTCGAGCAGCAGGCGCACGCGATGCTCGGCGCGCTGCAGGCGTTTGCTGGTGCGCACGATACCCACATAGTCCCACATGAAACGCCGCAGCTCGTCCCAGTTGTGCGCGATGATCACATCTTCGTCCGAGTCGGTCACCTGGCTGGCATCCCAGCAGGGCAGCGCCCTGGGCATGGCGATCTGGTGCAGATGCGCTTCGATGTCCGCCGCTGCGGCACGGCCATAGACAAAGCACTCCAGCAGCGAGTTGCTGGCCATGCGGTTGGCGCCATGCAAGCCGGTGAAGCTGGTTTCGCCGATGGCGTACAGGCCGGGTACGTCGGTGTGGCCGCGGTCGTCGACCATGACGCCGCCACAGGTGTAATGCGCCGCCGGCACCACCGGGATCGGCTGGCGGGTGATGTCGATGCCAAACGCCAGGCAGCGCTCGTAGACGGTCGGGAAGTGGCTCTTGATGAAGTCGGCTGGCTTGTGGGTGATGTCCAGGTAGACACAATCGACGCCCAGGCGCTTCATTTCGTGGTCGATGGCGCGGGCGACGATGTCGCGCGGGGCCAGCTCTTCGCGCGGGTCGAAGCGCGGCATGAAGCGCTCGCCATTGGGCAGGCGCAACAACGCACCTTCGCCACGCAAGGCCTCGGTGACCAGGAAGCTCTTGGCCTGCGGATGATACAGGCAGGTCGGATGGAACTGGTTGAATTCCAGGTTCGCCACCCGGCAACCGGCGCGCCAGGCCATGGCGATGCCATCACCACAGGCGCCATCGGGGTTGCTGGTATAGAGATAGACCTTGGCTGCGCCGCCCGTGGCCAGCACGGTGAAACGTGCGCCGAAAGTATCGACTTCTCCGCTGTTGCGGTTCAGTACATAGGCACCCAGGCAACGATCACCTGCCAGGCCCAGGCGGCGCTCGGTGATCAGGTCGACCGCCACCCGTTGTTCCAGCAGCTCGATGTTCGGGCGCTTGCGGGCTTGTTCCAGCAAGGTGGTGAAAATCGCCGCGCCGGTGGCGTCGGCGGCATGGATGATGCGTCGATGGCTGTGGCCACCCTCGCGGGTCAGGTGGAATTCGAAGCCGCCATCATCGACGCTGTAGTGTTCGTCGCGGGTAAAAGGTACACCTTGCTCGATCAGCCATTCGATGGCTTCGCGGCTGTGTTCGACGGTAAAGCGCACCGCCTCTTCGTCGCACAGGCCGCCACCGGCATTGAGGGTGTCCTCGACATGCGACTGCACGGTATCGGTATCGTCCAGCACGGCAGCGACACCGCCCTGGGCCCAGAAGGTCGAACCGTTGGCCAGGTCGCCCTTGCTCAGCACGGCAATGCGCAAGTGGCCGGGAAGGTTAAGTGCCAGGCTCAGACCGGCTGCGCCGCTGCCGATCACCAGGACATCATGTTGGAATTGTTGGCTCATGTCGGGACACTAGTAATCTTTGGAAAGGGCGCGGCACAATAGTCACGTGCAGATGGCAATGTGAAACTATCGTGAATGCTGGCCGGGTTGCCTTTATAGCAGCCTGCGGCAGCCAATTTCCATGCCAGTTGGGACGTTGCGTCAATCTTTGCGGGAACTTTCCGACACGGCCGGAAATCCTATGAAGGCTGTCCGCACGCCACAATTTGCCGCGGCGACGCGGGGCGGCAGCTCTATCCGGGCTGACACCTGCGTATTCGAAACCTGATTATCGACGTAGCGGGCCGTGACCGCGCCGCGTCTTCCGTGCGGGCCGACCAAGGGCCGCAGGAAACTTGCTTGGAGGGGAGAACTTTTGCGCAAAGCCCGAGTCTATGGTTGCAAGCCCGAACAAAGGCTGTTGCAACGCTCCTTCGAGTTCACTGAGGAGTGTTCATGCTAACCCAGGAAGAGGATCAGCAGCTTGTCGAGCGCGTGCAGCGCGGAGACAGGCGAGCGTTCGATCTGTTGGTGCTGAAGTATCAGCACAAGATTCTAGGGTTGATCGTGCGGTTCGTTCACGACACCCACGAGGCCCAGGATGTGGCGCAGGAAGCCTTTATCAAGGCCTACCGTGCGCTTGGCAATTTCCGCGGTGACAGTGCGTTTTATACCTGGCTGTACCGCATCGCCATCAACACGGCGAAGAACTACCTGGTGTCCCGTGGAAGACGGC
>Ga0207713_1000811_pt1 | contig 28885 bp, 19 predicted proteins | sample KBSS64metaG_FD_184404 | JGI IMG/M metagenome (GOLD analysis project Ga0207713, IMG submission 184404) | Switchgrass rhizosphere microbial communities from Kellogg Biological Station, Michigan, USA - KBS S6-4 metaG (SPAdes) (version 2) | ecosystem: Host-associated > Plants > Roots > Rhizosphere >... | reverse complement strand
TAGAAATATGTGAGAGGCGCAATATGAAAATCGAGGGTTTGGGAGCGGTTGTAACCGGTGGCGCGTCAGGGCTAGGGGCCGCAACCGCACGCCTGCTCGCCGATCGTGGCGCTAAAGTCACTCTGTTCGACCTCAATGCCGAGGCCGGCGAAGCGATGGCTGCAGAGATTGGCGGCTTGTTTTCCGCCGTCGATGTCACGAACGAGGATAGCGTTGCGGCAGGCCTCGATGCTGCGGAGCAGGCGCACGGGGTCGGAAGGATTCTGGTCAATTGTGCGGGTGTGGCTCCTGCGATCAAAGCCGTCGGCCGTGACTTCGTGCCACATCCGATCGACAGCTTCCGCCGGGCAGTCGAGATCAATCTCGTCGGCACCTTTCTCACCACCTCACGCTTCGCGGCACGACTGCAGCAGGTCGATACAATCGGAGAAGAGCGCGGCGCGATCATCAACACGGCTTCGGTTGCAGCGCTTGAGGGGCAGATTGGCCAACCTGCCTATGCTGCGTCCAAGGCGGGCGTTGCGGGGCTGACCCTCCCTCTGGCGCGCGAATTCGCTCAATGGCAAATTCGTGTCGTCACGATAGCGCCCGGCATTTTCTGGACGCCCATGCTGGCAGGTCTGCCCGAAGCAGCGCAGGACTCGCTTGGTCGGCAAGTGCCGCATCCAAGCCGTCTTGGTCGTCCCGAAGAATATGCTCACCTCGTCGAGAGCATCATCGCCAACCCGATGCTAAACGGTGAGACCATTCGTCTCGATGGCGCGATCCGGATGGCACCTAAGTGAAAGCGAGAACTCCATCGCCACGGCCAGGAATTGGCAGGCTACCCTTCATTTGACGCGCGCGACCGCTGAGCTGCTCAGACCAAAGCGAATTTCAGAACGAGAGGCATAACGTCGTTGCTCAAAAAGGCTTAGTCACCGCAAGAAGCGCGACGATGGCGAGGACGAACGCTATGGCTCCCGAGGCAGCGAAGGGGCCTCTAGCTAGCACGATCTGCTCCCCGGCGCGCAGCCGCCTCAGTCGGCCCGACTGGACGCCGTGCAAGCCGCTAAGCCCAAAGACGAATACAAGTTTCATCCAAAGCCAATGGTTCGAGAACAACCCCCCTACGGATGCTACCGTTGCACCTGTAAGCCACACGGCCAACATCGCCGGCAGGGTGACACGCTGATCCCACCGCGATACCAGGTCCACCGTCTCGGTTCCCCCGCGGGCACCGGCGGCGACGCCGATCGCCTGCGTGAAGAGCCCGCCCGTAAATATAAGGACGGCGACGACATGCGCTGCCTTGAGCCAAAGGTAATCCACTATCGTGCCCCGGCCGGGGCGGCGGCTGCGGCCTGTTTACGACGCAGCAGCCGAGCGTTGGCGAAGCCACCAAATGGGACGAACCCGGCCAGCACCAATCGCACGAGCTCCCGTCGCGTCCAATTGCCGCCACCGCTGACCGCTGCGGTGACGCACCAGGCATAAGCTATGAACGCTGCGCCATGCACGGGCCCCATTATTCTGGTTGCAATGGCATAGCCAAGGACATGCTTCAGGGGGGCCGCGATCATTAACAGGACCAAAAGCGTGCTTGCCTCAACAAACGAGGCAAGGCGCAACCTGCGGATCGCCATCAGATCTTCACTCGCAGTTATGGATGCCGCCATGCGTTCACTCCGATTCATGGGCTCGCCGAAGCGCGTTTCGAGATGCGGTTGGAGCCATGAATGAGCTAAGCTTCGGCCCGGATAGAGCCTTCAGACGGGTTATGCCGTTCAACCAAGGCATCGAAAGCGACGCCAGCCCGCATGTCGGCGTCATCGCTCTGAAGAAAACGGTTCGACAAATGATGTGCACCTCGTTGCGCCCAGCGCTGCATCACGGCCATGAGCGACTTCCATTCTTCGTGCTGACCATTGAGCATCGTGAACTTCACCCAATCGGTGTACGCGAGCGACTGGTCCAGGGTGAATTAACGTTCACGGACTAAAATAAATCAAGCGCCAAATTCCGATCACCGTCAAAATTTGAAACGAACACCGAGCGAGAACTGTCGACCGACCACATTGTAGAGTACCGGGTTGGTCGCTTGTGGCGCGAAGAAGCTATATGGGTTGGCCGGCGGATCTTTGTCGAGCAGATTGTTGATGTTGAAATACATCTCGACGTTCTGACGACCACTGTTGATGACCGTGTAGGCAATCGACGTGTCGAGGTAGAAACGGGCAGGTATATTGTTGTCGGCGATATCCAGCGGCCCATAGGTCACGTTATATTTGCCACTGCCGATGTAACGACCCTGGAGGAAGGCCGTGAAAGGACCATTCTCATAAGTTGTGCTAATGTTGAACGTCCAGTGCGGCACCCCACCGTTGTTCGTTCCAACATCGCCTGCCCGATCAACCGCCGTCCTGCCATCGTTGGTGATCAAATGCTGAACATAGGTGCCCAAGCCACGAAAGGTCAGCGCACCGCCGCTCTCGGCCCCTAACTGCGACAGCGGCAAACGATAGACAGCTTCAATGTCGAGGCCTCGTGTGGAGATTTTCGCGACGTTAATATACTGGGCGGTAACCGTGGTCAGTGTGCCGCTGGCGTTGCGGGTCAGCAGGTTGCAGAGCGCGGTATTGCCGGCGAAACAGCGGGTGACGATGTCCTGTGCGCCCAGCGTTGTGATCGCATCGCTGATTTCGATATTGTAGCCGTCGACCGACATACGAAAGCCAGGGATAAAGCGAGGAGTGAGCACGATGCCGCCAGTCAGCGTATTAGCAGTTTCGGGGGCAAGCGCACGATTGCCTTGGCTCAGATAAGAGACTGTCAACTGCTGATTATTATTGAAAGGATCGGTAACGGTAAAGAAGCGATATAGAGTATTTGTGAATAATTCATCGAAGTTTGGTGCACGAATATCACGTGACCGTGTAACTCTCAGGAGCACATCGTCGCTTATCTGCCAGACACTGCCAACCTTCCAAGTAAGAACTGTGCCGCTTGTGCTATAATCGGTAGCTCGAACTGCGCCGTTGATGCCCAACGCTTGGGCGAAAGGGCGATCATGGAACAACGGTATTTCGATTTCCCCAAATGCTTCCTTCACGTCATAGGAGCCTTTCATTGGCCTCGGATTACCGAGGAGCCAGCCGCCGGCCTGGCTGACGTCATCTGACGTGCCAACGATCGCGTCGCGGCGATATTCTACACCCGCAGCAACTGCGACCGGTTTGCCCCCGACGTCGAACAGTTCCCCCTGAAGACTGCCAGAGCCGACACGCTCGTCTATTTTTACGCGATAATCGGTAGTACCAGTGAAATAGGCGACCCCCGCCGGCGTGGTGAGTGGTGATCCGGTACCGAATATATTTGTAGGCGAACAATTCGGTGCTGTGGCCGTGACCTGGTTGACGCGGCAGACGATCTGGCCAGCGGCGTTGCGCACCGCGTCGATCGATTGGTTATACTTTGCAACGTTGATGTTGTTGGTCAGCAGCGAGTGGTAAAAAGTATGGCCATATTCACCATAAGCGCTCCATGTCCAGCTGCCGGCGATCGGGCCCTTGAAGCCACCGACGAGGCGCGTCGTGCGGTTGCTGTCGTCGGCACCGATCGGGGGAAGGTCGGTGTCCAGACGCCCCATTGTGAAGCTGCTGGTCGTCATCGCCGAGGCCACCGCCGCCGGCAGATAGGCGTTATCGTTCTGGATTATGATATTGCCAAGATGGAAGGCAGGGATCAAGCGATTGGTCTTGCCTTGGGAGTAGGAATAGGATGCTTCGTAATAAGCGGTCACTGGCCCGAGATCATAGTTGCCAACGCTGTACACAGTATAGCGGTTGAAGGGCACTGTAATTGAAAGCTGTCTGCCCGCGTTCACCCCGCCACCACCGATCTGGTACCCGGCGGCATATTGGCCGTAGGTGAAGGGGGCAGTGGCACCGCCCGGCAAGAATTGCGTACCCTTCAAATTGCCGCTATTGATCAAGCCACCGACGCTCGCATTGGCGAGCTGGAAATCGTCGAGGATAAACTGGCGATATTGGCCATTGGTCGCGGTATACGCGGGATTGGAAATCAGCCCCGGCGCGCGCGCGGACCAAGGGCGCTTATTGGCGCTGGTAACGCCCTTATTGTTCTGGCCTTCGATCGCGATACTGAAATGGCCGCGGCCGTCGGCGAACTCCTTGCCCCAGCCGATCGAGCCGAGCAAATCCCCATTGTCGCCATAGGTGCTGATGCCGCTTTGGAGGGTGCCAACGAGGCCGTCGAGATTCTTTCTGAGGACGATGTTGATCACGCCCGAGACGGCGTCCGAACCATACGCCGCAGAGGCGCCGCCTGTAACGACTTCAACACGGTCGATCAGTGTCACTGGAATGACATTGGTGTCGACAGTAGCTTGGGTTGTAGTCGGCACGAAGCGGCGACCGTTGACCAGCAAAAGATTGCGGCTCGCTCCCAGACCTCGCAAATTAAACACTGCGGCGCCGGCGTTTTGCGAGGACAGAGTGGTTGATGCCGGCGTAATTGACCCGAGCATGGAAGGTAGCTCTTTCATGATCTCGCCCACTGAAGTCACGCCTGTCTTGGCAAGATCATCGGCACCGAGCACGGTGACTGGTGTCGGCATCCGAAAACCGGTGCCGGTAATGCGCGAGCCGGTAACGACGATGTCCGATGCATCAGGTGATTCATTCTCTGCGGATTCCGGTGTCGCGGCTTGAGCGAAGACCGGGGTCGACAGAACAACAGCGGCGACGCTTGATAGATAGGCTAATCGTGCGGAACGCGAAATCATGGATGACGAGCGCTGAATAATCATATTTTCCCCGTTGCTCAAAAATTGAATACTCACAAGCTAGTTCATTCGCGGCCTGAAGAGGCTTGTTTAGTGACGTGCAACGAACCGACAGTCACGTTCTCGTGGCCGACCAACTTTTCACATGCGCGGCAATCTCTGCGTGGGTTGCAAACCATGCACCACCCATGGCCTTCGCGTGGCGAATGAGTTCGTCCAAAATCCAGATTCGAGATCTTGCAGCGATGATGTGCGGATGAAGCGTTAGCTGGAATAGACTGCCGGCCTGACGTGCTCCTTCCATTTCCCGCCGAAATATGTCGAACACATCATTCGGACCAATGTAGGGTCGTAGCGATTGGGAGCGATGCATGAGAAAGTAGGCCGCGTCGTCTCGTATCCATTCGACCGGCAATTCAATAACACCGCTCGGCTCACCATTGAGCAGCAGTTCATAGCATTCCTCGTCAGCCATCAGCGAAGAATCATAAAGAAGCTCCATCTCCGCAGCGATGCGCAACGTATTCGAACTGAAATCCCATGATGGCGTCCGCATTCCGATCGGGCGTACGCCTGTGATGCTCTCTATTGTGTCTGATGAGCGCATCAGCAGTTCCCGCTCGTCATGATAAGCAAGGGTTGAGTTCAGTTCGTGGATCCAACCGTGCAGCCCAATTTCGTGGCCCTCTCCAATCAGACGGCGTTGTTCATCTTTATGCAAAATGGCAGCTACGGCGGGGACATAAAAGCTTGCACGCACATCATGCTTGTTGAGCAGCGCCGTTAATCTTGGAACACCGACACGCGCGCCAAACTCACCCCACGCCAAGCGGCCAATGGATTGGCCTCCATCGCGCAACTCATTCGTCTCATGATCGCTATCGAAAGAGATCGCGACGGCCCAACTGCAATTTTCCGGCCAACTTTTCGGACGTAAGGATCGGCCGGCGCGGACCTGGTTGACGATCTGCTGCCAGTGATGTTCAGGCCACTCCCAACAGGCTCCGGGAGTAAACTGCGTATCTGACGCTGTGTTCATTTCATCTCCCGCCATTAACTTCAAGGATTTGGCCATTGATAAAACTTGCACGGTCTGACGCCATAAAGTGCACGGCATCGGCGATCTCGTCGACCGAACCCAACCGTTTCATCGCAACTGATCCGACCAGTTCGTCGCGCCTTTTGTCGTCGTAACTTGCCCATTGTCGGCTGGTCGCAGGATTAGTGACGACGAAACCTGGGGCGACACTATTCACACGTATCCCGAATGGGCCAAGTTCATGCGCGAGTTGCCGTGTCAGCCCCACGATCGCGTGCTTAGATGCACAATATGCCTGTACACCAGTCATTGAGGCTTGCAGCCCTGCACTGGACGAGATCGTAACAATAGCGCCGCTTCTGGCTCGCTTCATTCCCGAAACAGCCGCACGGCATAGAGACATGGTTGAACCAAGGTTGATGGCGATAACCTCATCCCAATCGGAGTCCTCCACATCTTCAAAAGGACAGTACCTCTGATTGGCCACACCTCCCGCGTTGCAGACCAATACGTCGATGTGGCGACCGACACTGTCCTCGATCGAGTGGATCCAACGAGCGGCGACGCCACGATCTCTGAGATCGATCCGCTCATACGTAATCGCAGAGTCTGTCTCTTGAGGAAGGATATCACACGCATAAACACGAGCTCCGCTTGCCGCGAAAAGCTGGCAAATCGCTTTGCCAAAACCAATGCCCCCTCCGCTTACGGCAACTGTCTTGTTGCGAAAGTCTACACCAGACATTTGGCCAGCTCGCTCAGGTTTTGGTCGTCGTTGGCGCGCCCGCCCCGCTCGATTTGATCGATCATAACGATCAGCCTATCAAGAATAGGACACGGAATATTGCGACGGCGACCCTCCTCTGCCGGACCTTTCAACATGTCCCTCTCGACTGGGCGCTTGCGAACGACGAGATCCCTCCAGACTCCCGAATGGGTTTTGGCATTCGGCCTATTAAATGCGACCATCGCTGCAATGCAGCGTTTAGCATCCTGTTCGCTTGCACCCGCAGCAAACGCGTTGGGGTCGAACCCGTCGAATCCCACAACCTCTACCCCGGCAGCGTGAGCGATCCTGACGATTTCGCCGATGAGCCGCCGCCAAAGCCCAAGTAAGTCAGGCCGCTCTAGGCATTCAGCAATTCCTTGTTGACCCACGGCTTGTGCAAATAGCATTGAACCATAGGCAAGTTTGCCCCAGAGAAAGCCGTCAATGTTGGTAGTCAGAACGGCCTCTGGTTCGAAAAGCTGAATGTCAGCATGAAGATCACGGACACGTTTCGTGATTTGGCCGTCAGTTTCCCCGATCGCGATCGCACCTCGGTTGCCGTATAAAATTTCGCCAGGCTGTACCCAGTCTGCACCAAAGTTTACAAAGGCGCCGATCACACGCTCTGGCCCTAATATACGCCCTACGATATCCTCGCAAAGACCGTTCTGGAATGATGCAACGAAGCCATCATCGCGCAGGTAGGGCATAATTTGGCGACATGCCTCTTCTGTATATTGAGCCTTTACGGCTAGGATGATGCGTTGCCATGAGCCGACAAGTTCTTCGGGGGTGAATGCCGACATCGATACCGTTATGGGACTGACTGGGCCGGTGATGCGAAGACCTTTCTCCGGATCACGAATGGCGGCAACATGGCCTGTATGGACATCGACGAGAGTAACATCCAAGCCGGATTGGGAAAGCTTTGCCCCTATAACGCCACCAATCGCTCCTGCGCCCCAGATCAAAATAGGACTGCTCATTTCAATTCCAGTTCACGTTACATATCCATTTCTATAATAAAAAGGGTGCTATTTGGTATGTGCCCCTAATGAGTCAGATATTCTTCGACAGGCGTGAAGAAGGCTTTCAAGGATTCTGTCTTTTTTATCCGTAAAGCGCGCTGATACGCAGGCGATATTGAGAACAGCGAGTGCGTCGCCATCACACCCTTGGATGGGAGCAGCTACACCTGTTCCGCCGATGACAAGTTCTTCCTCAATGGCGGCGAAGCCATCCTTTTGCGCCGTCGCAACTGCTGCCAGTATCGCTTCGGGATCTGTCAAGGTTTTAGGAGTTAATGCTTCGCGTCGTTCTTTACCTAGAATGGCAATCTGTTGAGAGATATCCATCTGGGCGAGAAGAATACGTCCGATTGCAGTGCAGTAAAGAGGCAGGAGTGAGGAAAGCTCGACATCATATCCTACGAGTTGCTTTGTGACTACTTTCTCAAGCAAGCGAACACGATTTTGTTCTGCACAACCCAAAAGGACAGTTTCGCCAACCTCGGCACACAATTGCTCCATAATGGGCCGCGCCACTGCGATCAGTCGCGCATGACGTTGAACGCCCCAGCCGAAACCGTGCGAACGAAACACTGGATCGAGATTGTAGCGGTCTGAAGCATCTCTCACGGCGTAGCCGCGGATCACCAGTGTTCGCAGCAGCATGAGCATGCTGCTCTTTGGATATCCGAGCGCCCCACATGCGTCCTTAAGAGACGCACCTTCGCCCTCTCGAGCCAAATACTCTAAAACATCCAACACCCTGGCGGCGGAGCGAACTACATCGTTCATATATATGAACTCCATTTCGAATGTTGACTCTATGGCTATTCGCCGTAATGTCAAGGTGGCGTCACAAGGCGAATTCTATCAGACCGGCATGAAAGGAATGATGGCTGCGATGACCTCGTCGATTGATGATCCCACATACTCAATTCAAAAGAGCACCCAGATGCTCGAGGAGTTGCGACGATGGGTAGAAGTCGAGTCGCCGAGTGAAGACCCTCGAGCGGTTGATCGATTAACCGACTACGTCGAAAGTCAGCTTCGTCCATTGAATGTTCAGATAGAACGTGTCCCCGGAATCGAGGGTGCTGGCGATTGCCTCATCGCTCGTACGGAAGGGCATGGCCAATCTGTGTTGGTCTGCGCGCATCTCGATACCGTATGGAAAAACGGAACACTGGCAACCGTTATGCCGTTTCGCGTCATCGGCGATCGCGCCTACGGACCCGGGATTCACGACATGAAGGCTGGTGCCGTCATGGCGGTCGATGCGTTCCGTAGGATTGCGATCGATGGCATTGTAACGAAGCGACCTATCACTCTGCTTTTTACGCCGGATGAAGAAACGGGATCAGTCTCCTCGCGTTGGTTGATCGAGCAAGAAGCCCTGAAGGCGGCCGTCGTTCTCATACCAGAGCCGGCCAATGGACAAGACGGTGCTTGTTGCACCGGCCGCAAGGGCATGGGCATCTTTCAAGTTCATATTAGAGGTGTTGCTGCCCACGCTGGTGTAGCTTGGGATCAGGGGCGAAGTGCTGTCTCGGCGTTGGCGGAGGTCATTCAAGCCATCGATGCACTTGTTGATAGCGGCTCTGGCATCACAACCAATATCGCGCCTATTTGGGGTGGATCTCAGCCAAATATCGTCGCGTGTGAGGCTGGCTGTAAAGTCGATGTTCGAGTTAAGACTGCCGTTGACGGGCGTCGGATGGAGCAAGCGATCCTGTCTATGGCTGGTCAACGGAGCGGCATTGAAGTTGAGATTTCCGGCGGAATGAACCGTCCGCCGATGGAAGAGACAGATAAAATCTTGGAATTGTATGAGGTCGCGCGTGAAGCGGCGACTAGAGCCGGTTTTGATCTACCGAAATGCTTACGCGGGGGTGTTTCAGACGGAAATTTCACTGCGGCTTTGGGAATACCAACGCTTGATGGGCTTGGGTGTACAGGAGGCGGTGCGCATACGCCTGACGAACATATCATTTGGGTCGATCTTGCTCCGCGGAGCGCCGTACTTTTCGATTTGATGTGCTCCCTGTGAATCGGAGCAAAATACTATCTTTGCAAACTTGACAGAGGGAGGCTCTATGCAGTCCGGCAAACTTGAGAAGATCAAGGCAGATTACCCATTTGGTCTGAGCGACGCCGAAGAGGAGCGTGCAAGAAATCTCCATAAATCCTCAGTTGTTTTCGACTGGCTGTCGCAAGACATTGGAGGCACCCGCATATTCGAAGAACTACCAAATGATCTTCGCCGGGAAGTTGACGGTCTCGTTACCAATGGTGGAATTGGCCCCGACATTTTCGCTAAAGTACGAGGCACACTTTATGAATTCGCGCTGCAGGGGCGCTCGAACCTAATTGAGCAATTCTATAAGGAATCAGGATTAACCTGCGGGACATATACGGTTCCTGTTTTAGACGGCAACGATACGTCCTGGACACGAGCCGAAGCGCAGTATCGTCGGTATGCCGAGCTCCCGTGGCTTAGACTTGTAACAAAAGCCTCTGAGATTCGCCAGGCCAAAGCGGATGGTGTTCACGCGCTCTACGGGCATTGGCAGCCAGCTTTTCCACTTCCGCGCCGCCTTGAGCCGATCGACGATGCCTACCGTCGCGGGCTCAGGTCGCTGATGATGACATACAACCGCATGGATCATGTCGGGGTGGGTTGCACGGAGCGGGTCGACGCTGGACTATCCATGTTTGGTGTCGATGTGGTCCGTCATTGTGAGAATCTTGGCATTATTGTTGATGTCAGTCATTGCGGTGAAGCGACAACGATCGATACATGTCGTGTTGCCAAAAGGCCTGTCAATGCAAACCACACGTGCGCGCGCGCGTTGTCGAATGTTGCGCGTGCGAAATCCGATGATGCTATCCGCGCAATCGCCGGCACAGGTGGAATCATCGGTATCGTTACGGTTCCATTCTTTTTATCGACGGAACGCACTCCAAGCATCGAAACCTTTTTCGAGCATATTGACCATATTGCGTCACTCGTCGGATGGCAGCATATTTCTATTGGTTCTGACTGGCCCTATCAACTGCCGGCTGGAGTAATGAGTAAGGTCTTCATGCCCACACTCGTTGAGATGGGTTTCCGGCCACAAGATAACGTGGATGTCGATGACAAGCTCGTTGGTTTCGAAGATTATCGCGAATTGCCAAACATCACTCGCGGAATGGTAAAGCGCGGATATTCCGATGAGCAGATCAAGGGAATACTTGGTGAAAATGCTTTGCGTATATTCGAGGAAATCTGCGGGTGACGGGTCGAGCGGGGCTAGAGTCGTCCGACTCTATGGCAGGCCAAGGGCGCTGGCTAGTGCTGCTCGTTCTCACATCTCTTATCATGCTTAATTATCTGGACCGTTTTGTAATCGCTATTCTACTGCAGCCGATCAAAGTAGAAATGGGGTTGAGCGACGGCCAGATCGGGCTTCTCACAGGAGCAGCGTTTGCTATTCTGTACGCGGGAATGGCGCTACCGATTGCTCGACTGGCAGAGCAAAAGAACCGAGCGATCATATTGGCGCTCTCGGTCGTAGTGTGGAGCGTAGGGGCTGCCGCGTGCGGTTTAGCTGGGAGTTTCTTGGCCTTGCTGTTGGCACGGGCGTTTGTCGGCGCGGGCGAGGCCGGCGCGATGGCGCCGTCTCACTCCATCATCGCAGACATTTTTCCTGTTAAGCAACGTGGAACCGCTATGGCGCTGCTTACAACGGGGGGCGCAATCGGAGCCGCATGTTCGCCCCTGCTCGGAGGGATGCTGCTTACGCTTTTTGATTGGCGCGGAGCTTTCTTCGTCCTTGGCCTGGCAGGCGCCCCCTTGGCGTTGGTTGTCGTGCTGATTGTTCGTGATCCGCCCCGGGGCTTCTCGGACGGATTGAGTCCAGAAATATCGTCGAGTGAGACGCAATCAATAGGGCCTTCGTTGCGCACCCTCTTCAGCAAAGCTTCGTTTGGTTGGATAACGGCGGGTTTGTCCATAATGGCACTCGGTCATTATGGCCTTCTGCTGTGGACCCCATCGCTCCTCATGCGATCCTTTGGCTGGACGGCGACAGCGACCGGATTTGCTATCACTTTGTATCAGGGTCTGCCTGCGCTTGCCGGCAGCCTCTTTGGAGGGCTGCTCGCAGACATGCTCTATCGACGCGATCGACGCTGGTTGACGCGTATCCCGATGCTTTCGGCCTTGATCGCTGGACCGTTTGTCGTGTTTTTCGCGACTGTCAAATCACCCGAAATGGCTTTGTTCGCTTTGATCATCCCGTCCCTCGCCACAGGCCTATACCTCGCTCCATGCTATGCTGCGTTTCAGAATCTAGCACCCGCGCATTTGCGGACAACTGCTGCGGCAATTGCTGTTGTATGTGTCACAATCGTCGGCGCCGGCCTTGGGCCGCTATTGATAGGAGGCATAAGTGATGTGTTGTCGACGCACTTTGGGGCTCAAGGACTTCGCTACTCTATGCTTTCTCTTGCTCCGGTCTTTCTTGGCGCGGCAGCGATGTTTACAAGAGCATCGAGGGATCTTGTCTTCGATCTAGACCGTGTTGTGTGAGGTCTCCGATTTAACGAGAGTTGGTTTGATTACCGTAGGCGTTCACATGCGTATTCCATGACGTGCTTCCCTGATTGTTGCCGGTCAGAGGTAGAGTCCGGCTCCTTCATGAGGGTCCCCCGGTTTCGTGTCCGGGCGTAATGTGAGCCTCCGGCCCTCCTCTGCCGGGGTTAACCCCGGCAGAGGAAGCAAATTCGGCTGGCGTGAGCCGGCCCAGGGAGGTGTGAGGACGGCACTCGTTATAGTCTCGTCGCCACGCATCGATCTTGCTCCTGGCGTCGGCCAGAGACAAGAACCAATGGGTGTTCAGGCATTCATCGCGCAACCGGCCATTGAATGATTCCACGAAGGCATTGTCCGTCGGCTTGCCGGGCCGTGAGAAGTCCAGCGTGACGCCGTTTTCATAGGCCCAACGATCCAGCGCCTTCGAGATGAACTCAGGACCATTATCGACCCGGATGGCGCGAGGGGCACCGCGGACCGATGCGATCCGATCCATGGTCTCGACCACCTGCTCGCCCCTAATGCCCTGATCGACGTCAATGGCCAGAGCTTCCCGAGTGTAGGCATCGACCACAGTCAGCGCACGCAGGCGTCGGCCGTCGAACAGGGCGTCCGAGACAAAGTCCATCGACCACATCTCATTGGGTGCGAGCGCCGCCGGCTGCCTCTCCCGCCGCGCAGCGCTGACGTGCCTGCGCGGCCGTTTGAGCCGCAAACTCAGGCCATCTTCCCGGTACAACCGGTAGACCCGCTTGTGGTTCACGACCCACCCTTCACGACGAAGCAGGATGTAGATCCTGAAATAGCCGTAGCGCATCCGGGTCTGCGCGATGTCCCCGGATGCGCATGATCAAAGGCGTCTGATCGGCTCGAGTGGACCGGTATCGTACGCTGCGCCGATCGAACGTCAGCACGGCGCAACTGCGCCGCTCGCTGACCGCATGGGCCGACTGCACGTACCGGGCAATCTCGCGCTGCCGAGCAGGCCTCAGACTTTTTTTGACAGCACATCCTACAGGATGTGCTTGTCCAGCCTCAGGTCCGCCACCAGCTGCTTGAGCTTCCGGTTCTCGTCCTCGAGTTGCGTCAGTCGGCGCAGCTCCCCCACGCCACGCCCGCCGTACAGCTCCTTCCAGCGGTAGAACGTCTGCTCCGAAATCCCCATCCGGCACAGCACCTCGGCAACCGGCGTTCCTGTATCCGCCTGCTTCAGCGCATAGGCGATCTGCTCTTCGGTATAGCGACTCTTCTTCACGGCATGCTCCTTCAGCACAAGGATCACATTACCGGAAAACTCTCATCCAAACCGGAGGAAGAAATCGGGGGGACGTCACTAAACCCGATAACCCCCGCTCGCTCCTAACTCTCGGCCGTCACCTGCTGATGCCCAACCACCGAGAAGTTCTGAGTGAGGGTTCGCCGCCCATCATTTAGATGCACATTTACAGCATCGTAGTTGTGCTCGACATCCGGATTCCAAAGCGCATCGTCAGCCATTTTGATACGCAAAGCGAGCGGGAAGGTAACACTCACTCCCGTCACCATCGCGTTATTGCCGGGACCATTTTGCGCCGCAGACGTTTCCAGTCTCGACGCTTCTTTGCAGGTGATGGACAGTAGCTGGGCACGTCACGATCAGGAAGACAGGGCTGGCCGGGGAGATTCCCGGCCATACGCAAAAACCACCCCCAACCAACCACATAGGCCGCCCTGGCTGGCCGCGCTTTTATCTCGCTCTGCGCCTCAACCACCATCCCAGCGACGATGGCACCGATATTCCACCCGCAAATTCAACGCCATCACACACCAACGGCACCACCTCGGTCGAGGCAGTGCCGTCCAATTCGCCACAATACGATGTGCAGGCAATCACTTACGGGACCAAAGGTGCCATGCCTTCTATCTTGCTATTCAATTAGCGGTCATTATCAGCCCACTTTGCGAGCCGATCCCTCACAGTGTCGGGCAGCATATCGGGACATTTCACGTCAAGCTGCCGGAGTAGTGGAGCCAGTTCCTTGTCACGCAGCGCCAGCGAGTAGAGCCAGATATGCCGCTCGTCATAGTCGTCGGTCGTCCCCTTCGCGGTCAGGCGAAGCAACTGGAACGGGAGCAGGAAGGATTTGGCTGCTGGGTCGTTGACCGTCAGCGCGTCCAAGCTGGCGATTTCCTCATAGGCCAAGCTGCGCCACGGCAAGCGCGCTAGCCACGGCTTGCGCCAACTCAGCGGCCTGAAGCTCTGCGGGCGCATGTACACCCGCTGCTCATCCCATGCCAGCTTCAGGCCCGTCCCATTGGTGTAAAGGAATAGCCAGGGGAGGAAGATTAGAGAGGTAACAAGAACTCCCCCTGCGTTTCTCGTGACAATAGCCCCATATAAGGCCATGGCTATTACCGGGAGCCCGATGATCGATATGATCAGCAGCGGCCCTGGTATCTTCTCATGCAGCCAGACAGCCTGTCGTGACGGGTAGTGCGGGTTGGATTGCCCCATCAGCGGCCCACTCTCTGTCTCGTGCCGTCAATAATCACCCCGACTGCCTGCTGGCCGACCCCCACCACGGCATTGCCTGCCCCGGCAGTCACTGGATAACGTAGCCGCATCTGGGAGATATTGCCATTATTTAGGCGGGTCTTCAGTCCCTGATAGATGCTGAGAGGGCTCCTGCCAGATGTGTATCCGTTAATGCGCACCTCCAGTGGTGTGATTGCACCAAGCCCACCCCCAAGTCCGGCTGCCAATAAAGATCGACTATAATCAATGTTGTAACAGCCGTGTCCACCGGGTGACATGGCACCCTGCGCAACATTGGAGAAGCACCGCTTTCCGGCGCAGCACCCGTGCGTACGGTGCATTACATCCCTCTACGCCAAAGGCGTGCGTCACCCCCCCCCGCATGAGCCAGCGAGTGCGCCCGTCAACAGCAGCGGAGGAGGCATTTTGAGAATACTATTCGTGGATCATATCCAAAAATGCTTCAAAGTCAGGTGCGACAAAAAGTGGCTCATAGGGATCATCCTGCCACGCGCCACTCCATTCAAAATAGACCACCGGTAAGCCTTTGCCTTCTTCGAGATCGATGCAAAATATGCTTCCCCCGGAGTCAGTTGCTATCGGAAGAACGTGTTTGTGGGGGTATCCTTCTCGAAGAATCTCCAGATTAGAAGAAATTGTATTACTCTCTTCTTCGTCACGTATCGCCGTAAACCACGCAATATCTGCCTCTTCTCCTGAAAATCCCATAATGTCTACGCCGCTAGGCTCAGGCCTTCCCCCGTTATTTTCCAGCAAAAATGACCGGTATGGCTCGGGAATGAAAATCTTCAGCCTTGCCTCAGCCCTTCCTAGATCGTCAGAGGTTATGGATTCGCCCTTTTCAAGTATTTTGATCATGGCTTATCCCTCAAGCCAACGCCGCCCGTATGCCCAGTCGCACGGTGGATGGCGCGAGGTATCAATTGCATTGTCGTACCATCCTGGTGATGATGCCAAGTATATCCCTTTGGCGTAGCCCTTAAGCCTGCGGCAGCGTTCGCCAGACGTTCGTCCACCCCTCGACGCCCGGTCTGATTGATTGTCACAGTATGCGTTGCGTGAGCCGAGAAGTCTGGGAAGCCGTCACTGTCGAAAGGCACATCAGTCTTATGATGGTTACCTCCAGCGAGATGGGCGTTTCTGATCGAGCCCATTCCTGAAAGCAGAATGCTACCTGCCAGCGTGATGCCGGAAGCACCGTCGCCGGACTGGACTCCAGTGTAATCAAGGCCCGCGAAGGCCCCCTCAAGGCGGGTCTGAATGCCGCCCTTGACGCGTTCATATACCCAACCACCGGCAGCACGGAGTGGTCCACCCCAGATCGTCATTGCGGTATCGGCGGCCTGGATCGCGAGACCAAGGCCAGGGCGCTTTGCTATCTCGTCCGCTAGTGCACCACCAACCCGACGCACTGTCGAACCCAATACGATGCTGCCGCCATCAAGCAGCTTCGACGTCAGGAAAACTTTCTGGTTCGGGTCGGCAACGACATCGATCACGGGCCCATCGGCAACGCCCGGATCACCCACGGCAAGCTGCGGAGACGAGAATTGCTCATCAACCAACGCGTAATAATCGTCCACCATGGCCCGGGCAGCGGGCGTCTTAGCCGAAGCCTCCAGCGCCGCCCTATATGACTGGTCGAGACGGCGGCTTGTTTCGGCCGAAAGACTGATCTCACCCAGCTCTGCGCGGCCTTCTGCTTCTCGACCTGCCGATCTGACCTCGCGGTCATATGCTTTCAGGGCTGCACGGTCCTCGGCGCTAAGATCACCTCTCGAAACACCGAGTTGATCAAGAATTTTGTCTGATGGTCTGCCCCGTCCTGCAATCCCATCAGCCACCAAATTGCCGATGGTATTGCCGATGATGCCGGGGAGGTTTGCCATGAGGGTGTCGCCGAAATCGCGTCCCAAGACCAGGCTTTCAGCCGCTGAAGACGCGATCCCGGCAGCAGCGCCAGGGACTGTTTTGCCAGCAAAACCGTCAAGGCCCCATTTGTTACTCGCCCAGCTGCCGAGGCCTGCCCCGACCCCCGCGGATGCGACCCCGGCCCAGTCAAACTTCTTCTGAAGCCCGGTTGCAACGCCCACTCCCTGGGTAAGGGCACTGGCAAGTATCCCCCGTCCGGCGGCCGCGAGCACACCCTTCCCGAATAACCCAGTTGCAGAGCGCGCACCGAGCATTTGCCCACTTGGTCCGATGCCTGCGGTTATGCCGCCTGCCAATGCAGATAATGCAAACCCTTTGAAGTCGAACCTGTCCTGAATACCTGTAGCTAGCCCCACCGCCTGGCTTGCGGCGCTTCCGGCCGCACCCGCTAGTAGCCCTTGGCCGAAAGTGACAGCTCCTCCGGGCAGAGCAATTACGGTCACGGCGATTGCGACTGCGACGAGGAGTATTTTTCCGAAGACGCCGCAGCCGCCGCCCTTCTTGTGTGCGGGTGGTGGGGCGGGTTCGTTGGGGAGGGTTGGGAGGGAATCGCCGATGGCCTCGCCCGGGTCGTAGACCCGGAAGGTGCCGGTGTTGTTGTGGAAGTTGGTGACCTTGTTGGGGATGGAGATCCGCTGGCCACCGATCAGGTTGCTCGAGGCGGTGAGGCCATTGGCCTCGGCGATGAGGTACCACATGTCCCCATCGCCCCACAGCGCCTGCGCGATCGAGCGCAGCGTGTCCCCGGTGCGGATCGTATAGGAGGATGCAGCGGAGGTGGGATAGACCGAGTTGATCGGCTGGTAGTTCTGGTCGAAGTCGGCGTAGGCGACCGGCTTGCCGTAGCGGTAAAGCCCGGTGTTGCGGGTCTGGCCCTTGGCGGCAAGCTGCTGCGCGTAGTCGACGAGGCTGCCGGGCGTGCCGTCGTTGCTGACATCGCCGATGCGGTTGCCGTCGAAGTAGTAGTGGAGCTGGCGCGGCCCGAGCGTATTGTTCTGCCAGGTCTCGCGGATCAGCACCTGCCCGTATGCATCATTGGTGAATTCCACCGTCTTGGGTCCGCCGGCGGCGCCCTGGTCGATCATCTTCACGACATGCCCGTTGGCGTCGTACTGGATATCCGATACGCCGGGCAGCCAGTTGACCGCGTTCGGGTTCGAAGGGTCGGACCCGGTCCGACGGACTGTGGACTGCTTGGCGTCCTCCCACCACTCATAGTTGTAGACCGTATCCACCACCTGGGGCTTGCCGGTCTCCTGCGACTTGGTGTGCATCAGGACGCCCTGGTCGGCACCGCTCCACGTCCCGTTACTCAATTCGCGGTAGTCGTAGGTCTGCGTCAGGGTGCTTTCCGGCGAGACTGTCGTATCCTTGGTAACCCGGTTGTCGTTGTCGTACTGCGATTCTCGGATGACCGTTCCGGTTGGCGTAAACTCCTCATGCTTGATCACACGCCCCATCTGGTCGCTGGTGCGTTTGCTGATCAGGTTGCCGTTGTTGTATGTATTCTCGAGATAGCCATCCGCGGTATAGGTGTAGCTCTCGGTGTGACCGTCATAGCCGTACTGCGCCGTCGCCCGGTTGCCGAGTTCATCGTATGTGATGGCGACGCCGCTGGTGCCGAGCTGGATGGTGTTGCCGACAAGCTTGCCCATCGTCGTGGTGAAGCGGTTCTGGCCATCGTACACATACCACAGGTCCTGTTCCTGGACGCTGCCGTCGACGCCATCATGATAGTGGCTGTTGACGTTCCGCCGATTGCCGACCGCATCGTACTTGTACGTGATCGTAGCCTTGGCGTCGAGGAACTTCGTCACCCGGTTCATGGCATCGTAGGTAATCGCGGCATTCTGGTAATAGATGGGGTTTGCGTCCGTGCTGCTGTATGTCTCGCGCGTACGGTTGCCGTCGTCGTCGTACTCGAATGTGGACTTCATCCCGTAGGACTCGTCGATTACGCTCCTGACATATCCGTTCTCGTAATAGGTGAACGATATGCGCTGGTTCTTGGTCTTGTCGTCCGTAGCGCTTCGGTCACCGACGTCGTTCGTCTGCAACACGATACGCCCGGCCTTGTCATACGTGAATATCGTCCGCTTCTTGTCCGGATCGTTGTCGGTTCTGCTCAGGCTATCCTTATAGCTCATGCGCCCGAAGATATCTGAAAACTCATACGACTGGCGCGTCGATGAATTCCAGGTATACTTCACCCAACCTCCGAAATCCCCCAAGCCCATCGTGGGAATTCCGTAGATCTGGTAGGTGTAGGAATATACGGCATACTGACCTCCCATCGTGACGTTACGGGTAACCCGGCCCATTACATCGTAGTCGGTGATCTCGGACGCGCTTGCTCCCAGCTGTGAGTTGTAGTGCTTGATACGCTGTCCGAGCGCATCGTACTCATAGTAATCGGTCAGGTATACATTGGGCGAATTGCTGGTGCTGCTGCGGGTGGGATGATCGACCTGGATCAGGTTGTGGCTGGCATCGTAGGTCTTGCTCGTTACGATGCCTGCGCCATCGGACCACTGGATCGTACGGCGTTCATCACCCCACACGTCATAGCCGTAAGTCGTGCGCGCTCCGGGTCGCCTCTCCTCCACCACCAGGGCATTGGAGCCATTGTAACCGGTCCCTGCCAGCAGCCTCTGCGTGACGACATAGCCGTTGGCATCCTTCTGCGCGACCTGCCGGCCGCTCTGGTCGTAGTAATAGTATTCTGTCGGCTTGATCTTCGTCGGGGTCCCCGCTTCGCTGGTGATCTCCACTTCGGGAGACACCTTCTTGATCAGCTTGCCCATCGTGTTGTAGTAGAGCGAGATCTTGTTCTTACGGCCGTCCGTTTCGCTCTCGATCTCGCCGAAGGCATTGTGCTGCTGGGTACGATCGATGAGGAACTGGGACGAGGCCGCAGCGTCGATCTGCCAGGTCACTTCATAACTGTTGTCCTTGTAATAGCGATCGTTCTCCAGGACGACCGTACCTTCGACGTGCTCGGAATACGTCAGGGTGGGAAGCAGGTTCCCGGCGCTGTCGTAGATGTCGTAGTAGTACTCGTACTCGACCCTGCCCATCGACGGACGGAAGCTGTCGACATTCCAGATGTAGGAATTGGTCCCTTGCTTCGAGATCGTCGCGGCCGTGAACAAGCCCGTCTGTCCACGAGGACGGTAGTACAGCTTCATGGTGCTGCCGCCGCTCTGCCTCGGCGTAAATGCGACTGTCGCGGGTATCCCGGTCGGACCGCTCCAGTTCGAGCTTCCGCGTGCGTTGTATCCAAGCGTGATGTCGCCCGCCGCATGAGCCTTGAGCGTGGTCTGGGCGTAAGTCTCGTACTCTACACGAAAATTATAGGTGCTGTAGAAATCGGGGGCTATACCGCTGGCATTGAATTCCCAGATCCCGCCGCCTTGAGGCACCTTGTCCTGCCAGTTGGACCAGTGGGCACCACCATCGGTGGAGTAGCGCATTCGCTGCCCAGTGACATCGGTTGCAGACGCCCCGGGCTGGAATCGGATGATGCGCGGCTCCTCCACGACCTTCGTGAGGTTCGTAGGCGGATTGCCGTTGCCGCCGATGAATGTCCCATAGGACCGCTGCCCTGCGGGAATGAGGTTGCCATCGCTGCCCCGCGCTTCGGCATAGAACTCGTACCGCTGCCCGTCCGCCGGTGGGCGCCCTGTCCACCAGCCTGGCTGGCCATAGGCCATGCCGCGGGCATCGGGATTGACCGGAAGCTGGGTGAAGCCGCCGTTGCTGCCCACGGGCCGGTAGAACACCTTCAGCGTCTGCGTCTGCGGTGGAAAGCCGCTGAACATCAGCGTATAGTAAGGCCCGTCGACCGTCGCCATCACCTGGCCCGAACCGTTCACCGCCAACGGAACCGCCGACACACTTGATTGGTCTTTATACGATCCGACAAGATTCTGGCTATAACTTTGATTTATGCTACCACTTGGATTTACCAACTCAACAATACATTTAAATGATGATGCCCCGTTCGTATTTCGGAAATATTCCACGTCCAGATCAAAAAAGGTTAAATAGCTGTACTTACTCCCATTCTGGGTGCCGTAAACCGGCCAAGACTTTTGATACAAAATTGCTGATCCATACACGTCCTTAATTGTAATTCTTGCAGTGAGAGAGCTATAGCTGGATGATGACCCCAAGCCAAATTGCGTGGCATCTGGAAAAAATATCCGAGAGGTTTTTGGAGTATAGACAGCACTTTTTGCATCAAGGAGCAGGCCCTCGCTACCAAATGCGTAGTATCTAATTTCCCAGACTTGGCTTTGTAAACCTGAGGCATTGTAGGTGAAACTTCCCACGCCCGTGCTGCTGGCCGTGCCGAGGGATGCGAACGCATCGTCACTGCCTTGCCTGCGGCCAAATACTCGCACGACCGTGGCATCCGCCGGAACGCCATCGAAGCGCAGATCGGGGTAGCTATCAAAACGCCCATTACTTGCCGTGACATTTGTGATGCTATCGATGGTGGCGGGTGGGGCTGAGACGTCTCTTTGGTTGGGTGTGGCGGGGACATCGGCGGTGGCGTAGTAGAACTGGGGATCGGTGCCCTCGGTGTTCACCTTGGTGGCCCTGATCGGCGAGAGGCCAGCGTTGTTGCTGGCCGATTGCCTCGTGCGGATCAGCTGGTTGCGTGCATCGTATTCGCTGAAGGTCTTGGAGACCGTGGCGTCGGCCAGCATCGATCCGACCGTCCGGTTGGCCCCCTTGAGGTCATCGGTGCCCATCGACATCATGAGGACGGTGGCATTGCCGTTGGCGTCGTAGCCGTAGACCTTGGTGACGCCATCGTTGAAGTTCGTGCGGAAGATGCGCCCGGCCTTGTCGAATTCCTGGAACTCGCGCGCCATGGTGATGTCGCCGTTGGAGTTGGTGCCGCGGGCCACCACTTCGCCGTACGCGTTGTAGAAGTAGTCGGTCATGTCGCCGGCGCGCGCCCAGTTGGACTCGGTGGCCGAGGAGAAGGTCTTCTGCGAGACCTGGTTGCCCGATGCATCGTACTTCAATGTCTGGGCGACGAATTGTGCGGCGCTGTCGCCGCGCACCAGCTTGTAGGTCGTCGCGGTCACCCGGCCCGCGGCATCGTAGAAATACTTCGTGGTATTGCCTGCAACGGTCATCGCGGACAGTCGCCCGGCCGTCCCGTAGGTGTAGGTCGTGGTCCGCGAGCCATTCTCGACGCTCGTGCGTACGTTGCTCAGCCCGTCATAGCTCAGGACCTGCTCGTTGCGGACATCGGCGTCGTTGAAGTCCTTGAATCTGACGCCGGTGATCTTGGTCTGGCGACCCAGCATGTCATATTCGTAGAGCGTCTTGCCGGCATCGCCCTCGCCCGTCTCGGCCGCTTCCTTCTTGGAAGTCACCAGTCCGAGCGCATTGTAGGTATAATCGATCACGGAGGCGTCGCTGGCGTTCTCGACAACGCCCGCCTTGATCCCTGCGTCCGTGAACGCGCGATGCACGTTGTACTCCGAGAAGAAGGCCAGAACCGATCCGCGCGTCTGGCCGTGCGCCAGTTTGTAGCTCCAGTCGTCGATCTCGGCCTGGCTTGGAGTTCGGTGAGACGAATACTGGTACATCTTGGTGACGAATTGCGCGTCGGTTCCTCCAAGCCGCGCCGCCACGTTCGGATCGCCCAGGATGCTGGTCGCCATCCACTCGACCGTGTGCATGTTCACGCCCGGTACCGAGACGCTCTCGTCCCAGTTCACGACACCGACAAAGTCGCGGTTCTGATCGAGAAAGTTCGACCATAGCCCCACCTCGTCCGCGTTCGGGGCGCGGCCGAGCGCCATGTCGTACATGCGGTAGATGACCGCCGCCTTGCTCGCCAGATCGGTATGCGTGACGGTAAGCGCGGGCGCGTAGACCGGAACCAGTCCCCCACCATCGTTGATGGTATGGGCAGCGACCGAGAGGCGCGCTTCCTGGGTCCGCCTGCCATTACGGTCGTACTTGAACACCGTCGTACGATCATCCCAGGTCGTCACCTGGGCCGCAGTGATCGCATCGAAACTGGCGGTACTCGCAGGATCGATGCCGAGCTTCCGGGCAAAGCGGGTCTCGGCCAGGACGTTGCCTTCGGCATCGAGCTTGTAGGTGGTGAGATAGCGCTCGGCGTCGACCTGGCCGATCTTGCGCCCGTTCTTGTCGTAGTAGCTGTAGACCTTGCCCTGGCGGCCATCGATCTGCACCGCGACGTTTCCGGCCGCGTCATACGTCACCAGTGTCACGACCGGACCCGTGTTCGCAGACTGGGAGGCCGCGTTGTAGACGAACGTCGTGATCTGCGGGACGGTGGTCTTTACAAGCCGGTTGTTGCGGTCGTAATCGTAGAATGTCTCACGATAGTCGCTTCCGGTGACCGTTGGTGCGGCACCGCCGGCTTGGCTGGGAAGAGCGACCAGGTTCGCGTAGATCCTGGTGGACTTGACATTTCCGTTCTGATCGAATGTCCAGGCCGTCACCACGCCGCGAGGATCGATCTGGGCGATCTTGCGATTGTTCTTGTCGTAGTAGGAGAACGTGCGATTGCCAACGGCGTCGACCGTCAGCGTGATGTTGCCGGCAGCATCGTAGGTATAGGTTTCCACCACACTTGCCATCGTGTCCGCCATCGTGTCCGCATTGCGGACCGACACGCTGTCACCCGTCTTCGATACCGGGCGATTGTTCTTGTCGTAGGCGTAGGTCGTGGTTCGCTGCTCGGGAAAGCCTGCAGCTTCGATCATCTTGGTGCGATTTCCGATCGCATCGTATTCAAACTTGTTGACGACCGCCGCGGTTGATCCATCGGCTTTGATCGAGGTGACCGGCAGCGTCTCCTCGATGAGAAGGCCACGCTTGTCGAACTTGTTGTTGGTGACGCCTCCAAGCTTGTTGGTCACCTGAGTACGATTGCCGAGGCCATCGAGGACATAGGTCTCGTAGTTGCCTTCGGCATCGGTCACGCGGGTGACGCGATCGAGCTTGTCCAGCGTGAAGCTCGTCACCGCATCGCGCGTGCCATCCATCACGAAAGTCGGCGGCGTCGTGGCGCTCGGCGTACCCGTGGTGCGGTTCGCCAACCGGCTGACAGAGGTCACTGTCCCACCGGCCGAGTAGGACGTCAGCGTGGCATAACCCTCTGCATCGACTTGCGATGTCTGGCGTCCCAACTTGTCGTAGTAGAAGTAGGTGTTGTTGCCGCGAGGATCGGTCTGGACCACGGTGGCGCCAAACGCGTTCAACGTGTACTTGGTGACTTTCCCTTCCGCATCCGTCACTTGCGTCACGCGGTCAAGCTTGTCGAGCGTGTACGTGACCACGCTGTCGAGGGTGTTGTCGGACGTAAAAGTCGGCCGCGTCGTTGGCGAGAGGGTCCCAGTCAGCTTTGTCGCCATGCGACGCACCGATGCGATCGCGCCGCCGATCGAATAGGCAGTCTGTGTCGCATAGCCTTCCGGATCGACCTGGTAGATGCGTCGGCCAAGGCCATCGTAGTAATAGTAGGTCTTGTTGAGGAGGGGGTCGGTCTGGACGACCACGTTGCCGAAGGCATCGTACTGGAAACTGGTCTTGGCCGCAGCCGTCGTCCCGTTTGCCGTCGTTTGCGTAAGGACGCGCCCCACCGCATCGTAGGTATAGGCAGTTGTCGTCGCCGCCGGCTTGGTGTCGGCGTTCGTCTTGGTCAAAACCCTGCCAAAGGCGTCATACGTATAGCGCGTCGTGCTGGCTTCGGGCTGCCCATAGGCAAGCGTCTCGCTCGCCACCCGCCCCGCCGCATCGTAGGCGTAGCGGGTCGTGACTTCGCCGCTCGTGCCAAACGCCCTGATGCGGTCGACCACCCGGTCCAGAGCATCATACGTCAGCTTGGTGACGTAGCCCATCGCGTCGGCGGTTGTCTGCAGGCGGCCCAGCGTGTCGTACGCGTAGTTCGTCTCGAATGACGTACCCTTGTTCGCAGTGTCGATGACGCTGAATGTCGTCGCATCGGTTGCCGCGTAGCGTGTATCCCACGTAACGGACCGGATCACTCTGCCGGTGAGATCGTAGTCGTTGCGGCTGACATAGCCCTCGGCGTTGACCACATAGCGCAGCTGTCGCGCGTCGTAGAAATTCCGCGTGACCCTGTCGCTGCCTGTCTGCCCGTTGGCCGTCGCCCACGTGCCCATAGCCGTGAGGCTCTGGTCGCCGCTTGCCGTCAGCTGGATCGTGAATTGCGTCGTCTTGGTAACTTGTCCAAGCTTGTCATAGTCGTACCGTGTCACCCCGCCTTCGGCATCGATCGCATAAGCCAGGCGGCCGGATGCATCGTAAGTCGCACGTGTGGTGCGTGTCGCGGCAAGAGCGCTTAGCCCCCCATCAACGATCTTTTGGGCGACGCTGTTGGCGTCGAAGGTGGCTGGCGCCGCGATGCTGGCGCCGTAGTCGACCGTGCGCACGAGATGGCCCGCGCTATCGTAGATGTATTCCGTCGGTCGCAAGTTTGCATCGAGAGTGAAGCGCAGTTTGCCATCGTTGTAGTAAAAACTACGCGCCACCATGTCGTTCGTCGTCGTCGCGGGGCGCAATTGCGCGAGAGTTCCGGAGGCGCGCTGGCTGCTGGTGGTCGCAGTGGCATAGGCGATAGTCTGGGTCGCCCGGCCGGCGGCATCGTAGACCGTCTCGGTCAAGTATCCCGCACCGTCGAGCTTGCCGAGCAGGCGCCCGTCCTTGTCATAGAAGGTACGGGTGATTGTGTCTGCCGATGCTGCCGCGGTGGTCGGGGCAAAGAAGGGGGTCTCTACCTGGTCGGCCGAAACGGCCGTAACCATCGGCTCGGTGATGAGAAAATAAGAGTCCGTGCTTGACCCGTAAGTGAGATTCTCGACCTTCATCGCCGCCTTCACCGCGCCGGGCGGCACGGTGACGAACCCGGAAAGAGAGCTGCCCCATGGGGCGATGGGGCCCGAGGTGGTGGCGACCTGGGTCGAGGACAACTCGGTGCCATCCGCCTTGTACCATCGCATCGTCAGCGCGACCGTGCTGGCGTTGTTCGCCTCGATGCCCACGCGCACAGCAAGCCGCTCGCCCGCCGCGACCGCCATTTGATCGGACGTGAAGAAGATCGACTGATTGGCGGCCGTGGCGGTAAAGCTCACCTTGTCGATGTTCTTGTCCCGCCAGGTGGACGTCGCTGCGGGCGTGGGGACGGTGATGCCGCTACCCGCAGTCGTCGTCCATCCCTGTGTGGACGCAAGGTCGCTGTTGACGATCCGGTTGAGATCGCCCGGCCATTCCTGCGCCCGGGCAAACAACGGTTCGGTGATGGCGAGCGAATTCGCGCCCGCTCCGGATGTTGTGGCCGTAACCTTGAAGCGCGCCTTCACCGCGCCGTACGGCGCAATCAGATAGCCCGATACCTTGCTGTCGAAGATCGGGTTGCTACCGACCGCATTGACTGTCGCAGGGCCGATCAACGCATCGTTAGCGCCGTACCACACGACCTCGAGCTTGACGCCTGCTATGCTGTCGCCGGCCTTGACGCCCACTTGCGCGGCATAGCGCGCAAAGGCGTCCACCGACATCGCATCCGACAAGAAGCTCACCGTCTGACCCGCCGCGGTGCCGGTGAAATCCACCTTGAGCAGGCTCGCCCCTTTCCAGTAGTCGGTAGAGGGTGCCGACACGGTCAGGTTGGAAGGGTTTTGCACCGACCACCCGCTCGTACTGGTCAGAGCGCCGTTCGCCAGGCGATTGGCCTCAGGCAAGCTCGTGCGCTTGAGATTGGCAAGCGCCGTGGCGGACAAAGCAGTGGCCGCCTCCACCGTCCGGATCAGCCGGGATGCGCCATCGTACTCGAAGCGGGCCGACTTGCCCAAGCCGTCGATCGTCTGCACCAGGCGACCGGCCTTGTCGTAGACCCGCCATTCCCATGCATCGCCCGGCGCTTGCCCAGGCCTGATAGAGGTGAGAGCGACATCGACGGGATTGCCATTCGCATCGACCAGCCCGTTCAGCGCCGTACTGGCCAGCTTGGTCGTATAGCGCACCATCGCGATCTGGCGATCGCTGGCATCGTAGGCATATTCCGTAACAGCCCCGTCGGCGGCGATGTCAGCGGCCTTGCGTCCGATGCTGTCGTAGAGCATGTAGCTGCGATTGCCATTGGCATCGGTCATGATGCGCGGACGGCCAAGATTGTCATACTTGTAGCTGATCGTCGCATCGCTCAGCCCGGTCCCGCCGGTCTTGTAGCTGGTCAACTGACCTGCAGCGTTGTAGATCGAGGTCTGGACCAGGCCATTTTCCAGCGTGACAGTTTGCTTGTTGTCGGCATCGGCGAAGGCGATCGTCGTCTTGCCGCCGTTCAGGTCTGTCGAACTCGTCAAGCGGCCCAGCCCGTCGTAGGCAAAGGCCTCCGTGTTCGTGATACCGCTGGTCTGGCGCGTCAGAAGATTGCCGTACTGATCGTAGGTGTAAGTCGTGGTGGTCGCCGTACCCGTCCCCGCACCGGCTGCATCAGCACCGGACCAGGACTTGACCGTCGCAAGGTTTCCCCGAAAATTATACGTGTAGTCCGTGCGGCTGCGCGTACCCTTGTCGGCAAGGCCGTTCACCCAGCCATTCACCGTGGCTTCGCTGGGCGAGGCGGTCACTGCCAGCGCGATCACATCGTAGACTTGTGAGGTGTAGGCAAAGCTGCTCGCCAGCGTACCATTGGCATTGTAATCGTTCTGGGATACCCGCCCCTCGGGACTGATCGTGTAGCGCAGGTGATACTCGCTATCGTAGACATAGCGGGTGGTCTGCGCTCCTGTCGGCAGCCCGCTGCCGGCCCCGTCGGGATCGGGCACCGTGTAGCGCGTCTCTGTCAAGAGCTCATCCGCCGAGCCGTAGGTATAGCTGGCGGTGTTGCCGATCGCGTCGCGGATCAGCGTCAGATTGCCATTGGCATCATAGGCATAGCTGGTCGTTGCCTTGGAGCCATCACTGGCCGTCAGCACATTTCCGGCACTGTCGTAGGTAAAGGTCGACGTAACCGGCAGGCTGCCGCCAAGACCCGGAAGCTCGATCATGACCAACCGGTCACTGGCGTCGTAGAACAGGCGCGTGCTCTGCCCCGCCTGGTCCGTGATCGTCGTCTGCCCCGCAGTCGTGTTGTACGCAAGATTGACCTGGCTGGTCTGGCCACTCGCCAATGTCTGCTTGTAGGATGCTACCCGGAAGTTGCCAGCGCCCACATCCACATACGTGAACTCGAGCTTGGCCCCGCCTGTCTGGCTGATCGAAGCAAGCCGCTTGCTCGTACCGTCATAGGCATAAGTCGTAACGACCGTACTGCCGTCCGTGATAGCGCTATCGTTCGGCGTGAGGTCGGTCGTGACGGTCGAGAGCCGGTTCGAGGCATCGTAGGTGTAGCGGGTGCGTGTCAGCGACGTCCCGTCCGAGCGCGTCGTCTTGACTTGGGTGAGGTTGCTTCCCGACCACGTCAGGTCGGTATATTCTCCACCCTGCGTCGTGATCCTGGTGAGCAGCGATCCTGTATAGGCATACGTGGTCGCATTGCCGTCGGCATCCTTCACACTCGTCAGGCGACCGCCGTTGAGATGATCGTACGTCTCGCTCGTACGGCTGTCGCTGTCCTTCCAGGTCCACACATTGGACGTGAACGTGAGCCGGTCGTCCTGATGCCCTGCCCGGCTGCTGACATAAGCGGACTTGCTCGCGTCGTAAGTGAACTCGACCGCAGAGCCGTCCCAATCGTAGCGGGTGATCTTGCTCCCCGCCGTGTTGACCGAACCCGTGAGCCCCGCCACCCGGCGCTGACCACCCAACTGCCAGTTGTCGCCATTGTCGTCCGTCGCAAGGCCAAGGCTGTTGTAGCTGCGCGACACCACCGCATCGCTGCCCAACCCCAACAGGATCTCATCGGTCCGGCTGACGAACAGGTTACCCGTCGCCGCATTGACCGTTACGCCCTCGCCGAACCGCCCGAACGCAGACGAGCCCAACTGACCACGCGAACCCAGCACCAGACCCGACGACTGATCGAGGCCAAAGCCCGAACCCGCAACAACCGAGACCATCTGCAAACTACCCCCGACAACGCCCCGGCACCGCATCCAGAACGCAGCACCCAATCAGCTAATCGGACGATCGCCAAAACAGTTTAGCCCTTTCTCCACAACCACACCCACTACACCCCAGAGGCCGCAACCGCACCAGCTGGACACATGCTCCGCC
>Ga0207713_1000809_pt1 | contig 29001 bp, 22 predicted proteins | sample KBSS64metaG_FD_184404 | JGI IMG/M metagenome (GOLD analysis project Ga0207713, IMG submission 184404) | Switchgrass rhizosphere microbial communities from Kellogg Biological Station, Michigan, USA - KBS S6-4 metaG (SPAdes) (version 2) | ecosystem: Host-associated > Plants > Roots > Rhizosphere >... | reverse complement strand
GGGGACATGGTTTACACATTTGAGCCCAGGACGCGCCCCCAAGCCAAGCGCCTCGCTCCCAATTTGGTTATCCTGCCCAACAGCCCAGCCCCAGCGGCCACCTATAACAATAAGTCATGCCTTGTCCCCAGGGAGTACAGCATGGAATTCTGGCCATTACGCCCCTCCACTACCGACTTCCGCCTCCCCATCGAGCAAACCGCCACCCTGCTCTCGCGCACAAGCGAACGCCACGGCAAGCTGCTGGCCGCCGACATGCTGAAACTGGTCAGCGCCCAAGTCCCGTTGGCCCAGTGCACCATCTTCGCCTACAGCCCCAACCGCAGCCCGCAAATCATCTCATTCGCCGACCGTGCGCGGATGATCGAGCTACCCAGAATTTCCAGCAACTACGCCGAACGCTTCTACAGCATGGATGGCAACCAACAGGCGATGACAGCGCGCCCTGCCCTGTCGACAGCCGACCGCATCATGGTGCAACGCCAGGGCATCGAAGACATCGCCCACCGCGACTACCGACGCATCTGCTACGAGCTGCCGCAGATTTCCGAACGCGTCGCCCTGCTGACCCATTGCGAGGGCAACCGCTGGCTGTCGGTAAACTTCTACCGAGGCCGCGAGCACGGCCGCTTCTCACCCAACGAGATCAACGTCATCGAAACAGCCGCCCCGCTGATCGTACAAATCTCGCGCCTGCATTACCGCGCCTATCTCGAAGCCAATGAGATGCCGGCACTGCTCAGTGAACGGGTTGTCAGCCTGTACCCGGAACTGACCCGGCGTGACCAGGAGCTGCTGCAGCTGATGCTGGCTGGGTGTGAGGTTGAGGGCATCAGTGTGAGCATGGGTATTCAGCTTTCGAGTGCGGCTACGTATATCAAGCGGCTGTATCGCAAGTTGGGGGTTTCTGGGCAGCGGGAGTTGTTGGCGCTGGCTACCCAGCGCAAGTGGCCTGGCCAGGTGCATTAACGCCAGCCAGCGACCTTGCAGGCACGCCGCGGAACACCTGATGAAGCTGGCAAGGCAGCCCCGCTTCGGCCACAATCGGTCGCTTGGTACACGCTGGAAAGCACTGCATGCTCACTACCCTCGCCATCGGCAACTACCGCTCGATCAACCACCTGGTACTGCCGCTGGGCCAACTCAACCTGGTGACCGGTGCCAACGGCAGCGGCAAATCCAACCTGTACAAGGCCCTGCGCCTGCTGGCCGAAACCGCCCAGGGCGGCGTGATCGAAGCCCTCGCCCGTGAAGGCGGGCTGGATTCGACCTGGTGGGCCGGCCCGGCAACCAGCGCACGGATGAAGCGCGGCGAAGTGCCCATCCAAGGCCAGCACCCGAGCGAAGCCAGGCGCCTGCGCCTGGGCTTTGCCACCCAGGACTTCGGTTTCGCCATCTCCCTCGGCCTGCCGATTCCCCTGCCATATCCGACCGCGTTCATGCTCGACCCTGAGATAAAGTGCGAGGCCATCTGGGGCGCTGGCGCCTATCGGCCCGCCTCCTTGTTGGTCGAGCGCAAGAACGCCATGGTGCGGGCCCGAGAGGGCAATGGCTGGGCAGTGCTGGATCAGCATGCTGACAGCGGCGAGAGCTTCTTCAACATCGTCGGCCGGCCCCGCCAGGCGCCGGAGATTGGTGAGCTGCGTGCGTTCATCAACAGCTGGCGGTTCTACGACCACTTTCGCATCGACCGCGACGCGCCTTGTCGACAGCCACAGCTGGGTACCCGGTCGCCAGTGTTGCATCACGACGGCCGCAACCTCGCTTCGGCGCTGCAGACCATTATCGAGATAGGTGATGTCGAGGACCTGGTAGCGGCGCTGGACGACGCGTTTCCAGGCAGCCGCCTGGCGATTGATGCCCCGCCGGGCGGGCTGTTCAGCGTGCGGCTACACCAACATGGGCTGCTGCGCCCGCTAGGGGGTGCTGAATTGTCGGATGGCACCTTGAGGTACCTGTTGCTGATGGCAGCGCTGCTGACACCCCGCCCGCCTTCACTGATGGTGCTGAACGAACCGGAAACTAGCCTGCATGCCGACCTGCTACCTGCGCTGGCCCGCCTGATCATCCGCGCCTCGCAACGTAGCCAGGTGTGGGTGGTGTCGCACAGCAAGCCGCTGATCGACGCATTGACCGCGTGCGACGGGTGCAATGTGCTGGAGCTTGAGAAGCATCACGGGCAAACGCAGTTACGAGGGGTAGGTTTGCTGGACGAGCCACTGTGGCGATGGGTTGACTGACCACGGCTAACCAAGCCTCAAGCCCCAAATACCAAGCCATGCACCGCACCTGTAGGAGCTGGCTTGCCTGCGATGGGCCGCACAGCGGCCCCATTGGCCATAACTGACCAACATCAAGCCCTGCCCAACCCCGCCACCTGTAGGAGCTGGCTTGCCTGCGATGGGCCGCAAAGCGGCCCCCTTGGCCATATCTGACCAACATCAAACCCTGACCCCACCCCGCCACCTGTAGGAGCTGGCTTGCCTGCGATGGGCCGCAAAGCGGCCCCATTGGCCATAGCTGTCCGACCTCAGGCTCGGCCCCACCCCGGCCCACTTCGGAGATACCCTTAAGGCCTCATCAGCGGCTCAATCCCAATCCATTTCTTCACCGGGTGATAGCAGAGCTTCAGCGGCGGAATCTGCACCTTGCGGCCCTGCACATCCAGTGCCCCCAGATGAATCGTCCATTTGGAGTCCGCATCAAACTTGTCGGTCTGGAAGATCACATACGCCGAGCCATAGCGCTTGTTGTTGGTCATCTTGGGAATCATCCGGTGCACTTCATCGCTGTTGATGTCGTACGGCGATGGCCGAGCGGTCTTCTCATTCACCAACGGAAAGTCGTACGTCTCGTTGACGCCCACGTACACCTCGGGTCGTGCACTCAGGCGCGAACCGTCTTCAAAAATGATGTAAGCCTGGCGGCTGTCGTACAGCACCGGTATCGGCGGCTCGCCACGCCTGGAATCAGTCGACGGGCGCTGGCGGTCTTCGTTGTAGGCGACCATTTGCACATAAAATTCCTGCCGCGAGTACTTCTCGCCCGGGTACTGGACGTACAGGGCTTGCTCGTAGGCCTTTTCGCCCCACAGAGCGGCGTGGTCGTAGAGGTAGGTTTCCAGGTAGAGCGTGGTCTCACCCTGCGGCCCTGGCACCTTGAACTGGAACTCGGACTCGCAAAGGTCCGCGTAGGCGGCGCGTTCGCGTTTCCAGGGGACGCAGGCGGTTAACGAGGCTACTGCCAGCAGTAGCATGAGAAAGGTGGTCCGTTTCAGGTTATTCATGACCTGCCCTGGTCGAGATGAGAGTGGATCAGTTTCGAGGGCCTACTGGCGGAAGTCCATGCTGCCCCTTTGCCATTATCGCGCTACAGACAGCAGACCGTGCAGCCGCTGTGGATGTGACCACAAAGCCGCAAACGGATTTGCTAAGATCGCGTCATTTCCGCTGGGTGAACTGCATCCTCACCCAAGCCATTTGTAGCCTGCTGGAAGACCCGATGAACAAATTGATCCTGCCTTTCGCCATCTTCGTTAGCGTCCTCCTCACTGGAAAAATCGCCGAGCATTACGGCCTGGAGGGCAGCTGGAAAATCGGCCTGCTGTGCCTCGTGGCAGCTGCCGTCCAAATCGCTGTTACCCGTTTTCAGCGCTACCAGCGGCAGAAAGCCCAGCTGTAAAGGGCGCGCGGCCCCGCTAACGTCGCTGGTTGATCACATTCTGGGGACTTTTCTTTCACCCAATTTTCACAGTGGCTTAGGCAGTATCAAGCTATCCCTACGTGATAGTACTTAGCCCGCCTCGGCGGGCTTTCTTTTGCCCGCATGTTTCCTATCGACGTCTTGAGGAACGGCGGCGGGTCGAAAATTCAGAAATAACCCCTTCCTTGTAGGCCATTTCCCAAAGATACTCCTCGCGCCTGTTTTTCGTTGCACATGGAAATAGTCAGCCCTAGTCTCGACCTGTCGCTGCCAATTCAGCGACCGGTTTTGACGGACCGATGACGCTGTCCTCATGTGCACACTTTTATGGTGGCTGTACGTGCGGGCACCCTGTGGTGCGCCGAGTGCCAACGTCTCGGTCCGTCAACCCGCGTACAGCTACCACCCATTGCTTGACGGCATGGCCGTGGTAGCTCCTCCCCATACGTTGGAGCTTCACCATGCTCAAGATCGTTCCAGATCCACCCCACAAGACTCTCTGCCTCGAAGACACCCTCATCGAAGCTTCGGATTACGCGCTTTGCGCTGCGACTGTCGTGCATCAGGCAATGCTGCTACAGCCCAAGTCGCCAGCATCGATTTTGATGATGACCTCGATGCATGAACTGGAGACGCTGCGGGCTTTACTGGAGTCCGCAATAGTCCAAGTGCAGATGCCCACTGAGCCTGGGACTTCGCACTGAAGCCTAATTGATGTGTCGCCCAGGCACCCAAACGCCTGCAAGCCGAGCCTCCACATGGATCTGAGCCATGTCGCAGATCGTGAAGCCTATGCAGCACTTGTAGGGGCTGGCTTGCCGGCGAGAGGCCAACCCAGGCACTAGAGATTTCGGGGAGATTGACCAATGTCCACAGATGAAACCAAATTCACCGTCGGCAAAACCACCTTCTATCAGGGTAAAAACCAGACCCATCCCCTCTTCCGCATCGAAGCCGGTATTCCTTGCCAGAGCGCGCGTGAACAGGCCTCGGAGCTGATGGGATATGCGCGGGATATGACCCTGGACGGACTGATGGAAGACAAACCCCAGTTGATCTGGGCTTCGCACTACCTTTGCGCATTAGCCAAGGCGCTGATGGATGATGCTGAGTTGGGAATGATGCACTGAATCCTTCCCCTTCCTCAATGGATGCCTTCAAAACCTAATTCGACGGCCGGGTTTGAAGGCGATCCAACCTACTCGTCTTTAGGCAGCCATGCTTTAAGCTCCCTACACCATAGGCGTTGAATCACAAAGCACTCAGTTCAGCGACTAATGTCTCGATCTAACAATAGGTTTGCGACATGGATTTTGTACGCTTCTTAAGGCTTACTAACAAAGGAGCACCCGGTAATAACTGGCAAAATTACGTGTCCTGCTGCTTTCCTATCAAGGCGATCTCGATATGTAAAATAACCCGGCAGCTTCGGCGCCCGCCCCGGTGCAAAGGGAATATCCGAATCACAAACCAAATTTCTTGGGGTGGTTGATCCGATCCAGCAAGCGGACCATCGTTTCCGCATCGCTGCACGCGCTTCCAGCTTGCGCCAAATCATTGATGCAAGTCTGAATGATTTGAGACCATCGCCCCTTCGCTTTATCGCTCAACAGTGATAGAAGCCCCTGATCGGCCTGATCAACATTCTTGAAGGCATTGACCTCCTCCCGAAGCACTGAGTCAGACTCTTCCTTTATCGGCATTTCGCCATTTTGGTGTGCATCGATAGCTATCACCGTTTCCAGTTCTTTTACCGGTCCGGGTTGAACAGATTTCAGAAGCTCGGTGACAGCTGTTCCAGCGCCTGCACACAGATAGCGCACGGTACCCAAGTGAGTATTGCGTCGTGGTGAGTGTGGCAGGTAGAAGTCTACTTGCTCACCCTCACCCAAGACCATATCACTCCACTCTCGCAACGTATAACCGCTGGTGACTTTGGGATAGTTCTTGCGAGCATGGAGTCTTGCAACTGCCATATCGCTTAATGAGTAGGGGTCTACCAGTACGCCGTATTTGCGCAGCAGGTCGTATGCCACCTTGATGCAAGGCTCCAGTAACTCTGGATTCACTTCAAGTCGGTCTGCGCCCTGGGCCGATGGGCTCGACTCCCTCAAATCGTCGAGAAGACGAGCCAAGGTGTTATGTTCGGACTGTGCGTCCGGGATGATCCACTCCTCAGCCAATAGCCGAGCATCGTTCAAGGCTGGCGCATCTGATTGGGAAAGGCGTGCCATTACCGGCTCCTTTAATCTGGATAGTCGAATTATTCATGCGAAAACTCGCCCTGACGCGGTCAGAACGAGATACCACAACCAATTGCCGGACGTTGAATTGAGCTCCGTACCGGTAGCATACGGCGAAAGCTGGTCTTGAGCGCTGCCGATGCAAACTGTAGACAGGGCGCTGAAACGACTGCCGAGGGGTTCGTAGCAAGCCTCTGATCGATCCCGGGCAACCGGCTCTGTACTCAGGCGATGTTCATAGGCATTATTGGCAAAACGCCAGCACCGTGCAAACTTAATGAATTCAGACATGAGAGTATGAAATTGACAGTGCGGGTCATGATCGCCGGCCGCGAAATTGATCAAATCGAGTGCCCACCGCAGGACTCATCCGATCCGCTTCTGATTCGGTACAGGAGGAGGAACTGGCGAGTGGAAGAAGGCTGCATCCATGTAGATGCGTTGCCAACCATACCAATGCTTCCAGATGCCGAAGCTGAAATTGACATTCTGGAGCGACTCAACCTGATCGCTAGTCCATTGCCAAACCGTCTCATCGATTGCACTGTATTGCTCAGATCGGAGTTTCCCTACCTAGGTGACGCCGCAATACTCGCTGTCGCGACTCTCGCTCAGCTTGGAATGGGCCTTCTCGCCGAAGAAACCCTGCTGGATTTCCTTGACATCCACAGTGCTGTCAGTCCATTGGGTAATGATCCGTTCGTTGACAGCAGGGTCGTCCCCTCGACGCAACTGGAAGTATCGGCCTCTGCAGACACCATGATCCCGACTTCTGATGCCGAAGAATCGGATGAGTGGACATTGGACTGGCTGCCGCAGCAGGGGTGGAAAGCACCCGAGCAGGACGATACCGACCTAAGAAGTCTCGCTGGCCAGACCCAGAGCCAGATCGGCGCTCATTCGGTAGAGGACTCTGGAGTCTATGTCATCGATTTTGGCGAACTGCAAGACAGTGACGCCTGGAAGGTCGTGATTCCAGAGACATCTCAGCCGGCGAGGACCCAAAGCTCAAGCGACTCACCCCTAGGGCTACTACGGGAAAGTGAGTCTTCCAGTTCCGCGCCGCGCGAGCAGGTTTCGCCGAGAACTTCATCACTACCAGCGCAACACCTCTCATTCATCGCAGAGAAGACAACCCTTCTCGGCGACACTGCACTGGAAGTGCTGAGATATTTCGCTGACAATCCCGAGGACAAGAGTTCCCACGCAGAATCAGTCACAGGATACTCCAGAGGCGTGATCAATGGGCTGCTCAATGGGTCGCTCAGTCGCTTTGTCCAGAAAACAAGCTCCGGAGGGTGGTCTTGCCATTCATGGGTGCCTGACGTGCTGGCCGTAATTGATGCCAACCGATGAATGATCACGACTTGCAGTTCAGCGCCTCACTGCTGGCCTTGAGATTGGCCAGAAGAGCTTCCAGTGCGGTTGCGGAGGGTTTGAGCTCGCACTCCCAAACCGTCAGCACCGTCCACCCGGATGCTGCGAGCGCAGTTGTGGCACGTTTGTCTCGTTCTACGTTTGACGCGAATTTCTTCAACCAGAAATCTGGTCGTGTTTTGGGTATGGTTGCATACCTGCAACCGGGGTGCCGATGCCAAAAGCACCCATGGATAAATATACAGGTGCGAAACCTGGGGAGTACAATGTCCGGGCTTCCCGGAAGATCCCGGCGATGAAGCCGAAACCGATAACCGTTGGCATGAAGAAACCTTCGAACAAGCATCTCGGGTTGTGTGTTCCGTCCTTTGATGCCCGCCATCAAACGAGAACGGGTTGCCGTGTCAACGATGTCCATTCTTCACCTTTTACAGCAGTGTGATTCTATGAGTCGTACCTATCCCATCCAGGTGGTTGATCTTTTTGCAGGACCTGGAGGCCTTGGAGAAGGTTTTTCCTCACATTGCAGTGATGGTACTCAATCCTTCGAAATCAAGGTCTCCGCCGAGATGGAGACATCTGCGCACTCGACGTTGCGCCTCAGAGCGTTCTATCGCTTGCTCAAACGCGAGCAGCCGGAGGCGCTGGATGACTATTATCATTTCTGTGAGACCGCGGATGTCGCCAAACCGTACACAGAAAAAAGCTACTCGGCCTGGCGACACGCCGACAATGAGGCCCAACAGATCGAGCTGGGCACGCCCGAAGGAAATGCCAAGCTGGACGGTCTTCTCGAACACCGATTGGACGAAACCAAGCCGTGGGTACTAATTGGCGGGCCACCTTGCCAGGCGTATTCAGTAGTGGGCAGAGCGAGAAACCAGGCAAAAACCGACTACAAGGCGGAAAATGATCACCGACATTTTCTGTATCGCGAGTATCTGAGAATCATCCAGCGCAAGCGACCCGCAATTTTCGTGATGGAGAATGTCAAAGGCATCCTGTCCTCTATGGTTGGTGGACAAGCGATGTTCCCTCAGATCCTTCGCGACCTTGCCGACCCGGATGCTGCATTCGGTGAAAACACTAACGGGCCCAAGTACCGCATCTGCTCGCTGGTAGCCGACGACATCTACGAAAGCGGGGCCTCTCCCGACAGCGTATCCCCTGCCAATTACATCATCCATGCCGAGAAATTTGGCATTCCCCAGGCCAGGCATCGGGTGATTCTTCTGGGCATTTCCGAGGAATATGCCGGCGCAGTAGCAGATCACAAGTTGTCGCCTGCTGCCCCCCCGACCATAGACCAGGTAATTGGTAACCTTCCGCCTTTGCGCAGCACGCTGACGCGCCAGAGTGATTCTCCGGATCTCTGGGCAGACGTTGTGCGACAGCATCTGGGTGAGCTGGCGGATGCCTGCAGAGATCAAGATGACCCCACTGCTAGCGGCCTTATGCTAGCCCGCCGTTTGGGGATCATGGCAGATTGCTTTAGCAGCAACGCTTGGGGCAACGGAGGTCTGCGAGTCATGAAGCGGCCGGAGTGGACTGGCAAGACCGAAACTCACTTGGACGACTGGCTGCCCGATGAAAGACTGCGTTTCTGGCTCAACCATGAAGCCAGAGGCCACATGAGTTCCGATCTTCGCCGGTACGTCTACGCAGCTGTGTTTGCAGATGTCAAAAAAGGCTCGCCCAAAGGTCATCAGGATTTCAATCTTCCGGGTCTAGAGCCTGATCACAAAAATTGGAAATCCGGCAAGTTCAGCGATCGCTTCAGGGTGCAGCGCGCGGGTATACCTGCGACGACTATCACTAGCCATATAGCTAAGGATGGACACTACTTCATCCACTATGACGCGAGGCAGTGTAGAAGTTTGACAGTTCGAGAAGCAGCTCGCCTGCAGACGTTCCCTGACAATTACTTTTTCCTAGGGAACAGAACCCAGCAGTTTCACCAGGTCGGCAATGCGGTACCACCCCTGTTGGCAGTCCAGATTGCAGACATCGTGGCCCGTATTCTCAAGAGCGGAAAGAGCGCTGGCAAAACACTGAAGCAGCCAATGAAGCAATACAGCATGTTCGAAACGGAGAGCTGACATGACGTCCCCCCACTTCAAAAGCCGCAGTGCCCCACCCAAGGCAAGTGCGATGGTCGAGGCATTGCGCGGCTTGGGGTACAACGTGCAGACCGCGCTGGCCGATATCATCGACAACAGTATTGCTGCGGGCGCCAGCGAGGTCCGCCTGCAGTTTCACTGGGATGAAGATAGAAGTCGTATTTCATGTCTTGATAACGGAAGAGGCATGAGTGCTGCAGAACTGGATCGAGCAATGAGGCTAGGGGAACGTAATCCGCTGGAGCAGCGCTCGTCGGCAGATCTTGGTCGCTTCGGCATGGGACTCAAGACAGCTTCATTTTCTCAATGTCGAAGGCTTACGGTAGCTACCGTGGGCAGTAATGGCTTGCAAACTTTGCGCTGGGATCTCGACTTCCTGGCCGCAAGTGCGGACGACGGATGGCACCTTCTGGAAGGATCTCATCCCGGCTCAGAGATCCATATCGAGACATTGTCAGACTGGGATCACGGCACGCTGGTACTTTGGGAGCTTCTGGACCGAGTGGTAACGAAAGGCAGTACCTCCAAAGACTTCCTCAATATAGCGGACAGCGTCGAGCAGCACCTCGGTATGGTCTTCCACCGCTATTTAGAGGGAAGCCGCCCTCGCCTTCGAATTTTTCTCAATGACCATCCCGTGAAACCATGGGATCCCTTCATGAGCGGTCATCCGGGCAAGCCCTTCAATCCGCCTGCTTTTAAACATCCGACAGCCTCTGGAGTGACAGCGGAATGCCACGTACTGCCGCACAAAGACAGACTCTCGGCGATGGAGTTCGATTCATTGGCAGGCCCGGAGGGATGGACCGCCCAGCAAGGATTCTACGTCTACAGAAATGAACGGCTCCTTGTTGCAGGGAGCTGGCTCGGACTTGGCTCAGGAAGATCCTGGACAAAGGATGAGGCGCACAGGCTCGCGCGGATTCGACTCGACATCCCCAATTCAGCGGACGCGGATTGGAAAATAGATATCCGAAAATCCACTGCCCGGCCTCCGGTGTACTTACGCACTTGGTTGACCACCTTGGCAGAGGAGACAAGAAGTCGAGCCAGAAGAGCATTCGCTCACCGTGGCAAGCCCACTCTTCTGGGAAAGACTCAGATTATCGAAGCTTGGAGGGCCGAGAAGCTTGCAAGTGGTATTCGGTACCGTATAGATCCGGAGCACCCTGCCGTAAGAGCCGTACTGGACGATGCAGGGGCAATGCTCCCTCAGATAAAAGCGATGCTGCGTGTCATCGAAGAGACCGTCCCGGTGCAGCGGATCTGGATCGATACAGCGGAAAACAAGGACACACCATCTACAGGCTTTGATCAAACGCCTTCCGACGAAATCCTTGGTTACCTGACCACCCTTTATCGAGTCTACGTTACTAAAAAAGGGTACTCTCCCGCTGCTGCCAGAGCCCATCTACGGGTAACCGAACCCTTCCATGCATTCCCTTCGCTAGTAGATTCACTTCCCGATATTATCTAATGGAGCTAGACCTCAAATGTCCGAGGAAAAAAAATGGACCGTTGTCAAATTTATTCAAGATCTGCTTGCGGATGTTGAAGATAAGACACTGATTACGCCTCAGTTGATCAAGCAGGAAATCGATGCGCTCTTAAATTATCGCCCATCATTGGGTGATGGCGTAGACCGGGCTGCAGTTGCGGAAGAACTGATACGTCGGAACAGCATCTGGATAGGCGACGATTCATCGCTGATCAACATGGAGGGGCATGTCCAATGGCTCACCAGCGAACGGAAACAAGAGTGGCGTTACTGGCGGCGCTACCGTGAGTGGCAAGAGCGCAAGCTCCCGTGGAAAGCGATCGAGGGCTTGGACAGGACAACTGATAACACGCTGGCCATGCTGGAAGACCCTGCCCGGGAAGGCAATTGGGACCGTCGCGGCATGGTAGTCGGACACGTCCAGTCAGGAAAGACTGCAAACTATACGGGCCTGATCTGTAAAGCTGCGGATGCAGGATACAAGATCATTATTGTTCTCGCCGGGCTGCATAATAATTTGCGTTCACAGACTCAAATGAGGCTGGATGAAGGTTTCCTCGGGTACGAAACCAATGCAGAGCGGAAAGTAGGAGGCAAGCGTCTCATAGGCGTAGGAACCATCGATAGTTCCCATGAGCTACGGCCGCAGTACGTTACTAACAGGTCGGAGACCGGGGATTTCAATCTTAATTTCGTTCGCAACCTAGGGGTAGCGCCAGAAAACAAACCATGGCTCTTTGTGGTTAAGAAGAACAAATCCATCCTGACCCGGCTTCGAAATTGGCTCCATAATCACGTTGCGCGATCTATTGATCCAGAAACCAAGCTGCCCTTGGTTACTCACCTCCCCCTTCTGATAATCGACGATGAGGCGGACCATGCGTCGGTAGATACCGGAGAGAAAGTGATAAGGGACGATGGCAAACCGGATCTGGAACACGAGCCCACTGCGATCAATCGTCTCATCAGGCAGATTTTGCACTCGTTCTCTCGTAAAGCATACGTCGGGTACACCGCAACGCCTTTTGCAAATATCTACATCCATGAGCATGGCGAGACAAAAAAAGAGGGACCGGATTTGTTCCCGGCTGCCTTCATCACGAACCTTGCAGCTCCATCAAACTATGTCGGTCCCTCCAGAGTATTCGGCCTCGCTAGTGAGAATGGTCGTGAGGGCGCCTTGGAGCTTGTCCGCGTAGTGTCAGACCAATGTTCCGAGGATGGGCGAAGCGGATGGATGCCAAATGGGCACAAAAGCGGGTACCAACCTGTTGATCCGATGCCAGCTTCCCTGGTTGAGGCCATACACTCTTACATCCTCGCTTGTGCGATCCGTCAGCTGAGAGGACAAGGAGGCGAGCATTGCTCCATGCTCGTCCACGTGACGCGGTTCAACACGGTTCAACGCTGTGTTCATGGACAAATCGACGAATATGTTTCCCATTTGAAACAACGTGTAAAACGCCAAATCGACCACACAGGGTTCATCGATGAACTTCGTCGCCTGTGGGACAGGGATTTTCTTTCTACCAGCCAGCGGACCGCCGACCAGACTTCAGAAGAAGTTTATCGTGTTGTGCATGAATGGGAGGCCATCGAGAGCCAGTTGACAGAGGTGCTCGAGCAGATCGATGTACGCATGATCAACGGAACGGCCAAGGATGCATTGGACTACGCAGAGAACTCAGCGGGCCTGAAAGTGATCGCGGTCGGAGGTGACAAGCTCGCCCGGGGCTTGACCCTCGAAGGGCTGTGTGTGAGCTATTTCCTGCGTGCCTCCAAAATGTATGACACCCTGATGCAGATGGGTCGCTGGTTCGGATACAGACCCGGGTATCTGGATCTCTGCAGGCTCTACACGACGGAAGACCTGGTGGAATGGTTCGAGCACATTGCCGACGCATCCGAGGAACTACGCGCTGAATTTGACTACATGACGGAAAGTGGACTCACACCGCGTGACTACGGGCTGAAGGTCAAATCTCATCCTGTGCTGATGGTGACCTCCCCACTCAAAATGAGAACGGGACGAACTCTATATCTTTCGTTCAGTGGCGAGCTCGTTGAGACTGTGAGCTTTTACAAAGCCAAAGAGAAACTCGTCTCAAACTTCGACGCTTTCCAGACACTACTCGACACAATGGGAGAGGCAAGGAAAATACCTGCTCAAAAACGCGCAGAGCGCTTTGACAAGTGGAATGGAGTCAGCTGGTGTGATGTACCGGCACAACCCATCATTGATTTCCTGAGGACCTATCAGACTCATCCCGACTCAAGGAAAGTGCGCAGCGATTTGCTTGCGGATTTCGTAGAAGAGATGAGCCTGTCAGGCGAACTTAACGCCTGGACGGTGGCTGTAATCGGGGGCGGTGACAAGAAAACCGAGCAGGTTTCGGGACATTCGATCAAGCGCATGATGCGCAAGAACAAAGCCACCGAGGGCGAGGATAAATACTCGATTGGCCGCTTGCTGTCCCCACCCGATGAAGCACTCGATCTGGACGAAGCAGCTTGGAGTGCCGCCCTGTTACAGACACAAAAAGCGTGGAAGCCGGACCCTGCCCGCAGGAACGGGCAAACTCCTCCAACGGTTCCAAGTGGACCTTATATCCGCCGAGTACGTGGTCGAGGCGATAACGGCGTAGCGGCTCATCCAGAAAAAGGTCTTCTGCTGTTGTACATGCTGGATTTAAAGTCTTCAGGGATCAGCGGTATCGATACCCCGGCCATCGGTTTCGGAATCAGCTTCCCGGCCAGCAACGCAGAGAAATCCGTGCCTTATGTCGTGACAAATCTTCTCTGGGAGCAGCAGTATGGCGGCAGTGACTAGCAGCGATATCCAAGGCATTTGGAGAGCGTTATCCGGCGCTCTGAAAACGCCTGGCTGGCAGACAATCGATTTGCTCAAAGCAGGCACCTGCCATATGAAACTTGCCCGGCAGTCGCCGGGCAATGAAGAAGCTGTCTTGATTGGTTTTGCCACCACGAGGGTAGCTAGCGCAACCCGGCTCCCCAAAGGACAAGGCTTCCGAATGGAGCGCGCCAACCTAGGGGAAGCGTTGGACTCTTACCAATGGCTGGCTATCGTGAGACAGCCCTCGGGTCCGCTGGATCTGTTTTCCTCGGTGGTCACCGACCTTGCGGGAGTGCTGGCTTGCGCGGACGACACCTCAGAAAGCCATCTCTACCAGAGTATTTTGGGTCGAGTCCGAGGCTGGCAGGAGTTCATGCGCAAGGGCCGAGACGGTCTCAGCAATGAGGCAGAGCAAGGACTGGTAGGTGAACTTTGCTTTCTCCAGAGCATGCTTGAGCTAGGTGTTGTTCCGTTTTCTGCGATTGATGCCTGGAAAGGTCCGCAAGACGGACTCCATGATTTCCTCTTCGGGGCCGGTTCGATTGAAGTGAAATCAACCATTGCGAGCGAGGGTTTTCCGGTAAGCATCACCTCACTGGATCAACTTGATGACTCGCAGAGCTCTCCTCTCTTCTTGGCCGGGGTCCGCTTAGAGGTCAACGAAACAGGCATGACTTTGCCCGAGTATGCAGACGGCGTACGCAAGATTTTGAAGTCCGACTCTGCAGCATTGCACAAGTTTGAGATTAGTCTCATTGACGCTGGTTATCTCGCGATGCATGAAGATCTGTATGTCCGGTGCTTCACTGCCAAAGAGCTGAAGGTGCTACTCGTAGACTCAGCCTTTCCAAGGCTTATTCCTGCTAATGTACCCGCTGCAATCAGTTGGGCGCAATATAAACTTGACATATCGACAGGCGCACTTGAAAGCTTGCAGCTGGTTAGCGCTCTGCAGAAAATTGGAGTCATCTGATGCAATTGGTAGATTTCTTGCAAGAAACGCAAACTACAATTCGTGATGAACTGAAGAAAGACCTCGTACCGGGGAAAATTCCAATTTCTGCGGAAGAACTATTCACCGAACAGGTAATGAACCACCTCGCCGACCAAGGCATTACATTCGACACGAATGTCTGCCATTACGATGCAAAAGTTGGCACCTACAAAATAAAAATCAGCGGATATTCCGTATCCGACACTACCGACGAAGATGGTAACCCCGACCGCCTCGATCTTTTTGTCAGCCTCTACAAAGGGCTTGACGAAATCGAGTCTCTAGGAGACTCAGAAGTGGCGCGCTCAGCAACTCAGGGATTGCACTTCCTAAGATTCTGTGCGAAGAATCAGTTATCCCGCAAGCTAGATGAAACCAACAACGTATACGCTCTCGTCACTGAGGTGGAAAGAATCTTTGGTAAGCTTGACAGCATCAGGATCTTCATAATTACAGATGCGATAGTAAAGACAAGAGAATATGCGCCACAAGAAGTTGAAGGCAAGCAAGTCCGCATAGAGCTCATGGATATTCAACGCTTGTTCAATCACTGGCAGCAAGGACGGCCGCGGGATGAGCTGGTTGTCAACTTCAACGAACTATGCGGCGATGCCCTGCCAAGCGTCTGGGTACCCGGATCCGCTGATGAAGAGTATGACTACGCCTTGACTGCAATACCAGGCAATGCGCTCCGTGCACTTTATGAAACATACGGACCGCGCATACTTGAAGCAAACGTACGCTCGTTTTTGGGTGTGGGCGCCAAAGGAGTAAACAAGGGAATCCGAGATACGCTACGAGAGACACCTGAGCGCTTCATGGCTTATAACAATGGAATTGTTATCGTGGCCGATGCCGGAAAGCTTGGTCGTGCAGCTGACGGTTCACTCGGCATTTCGTGGCTGCAAGGAATGCAGATCGTCAATGGAGGGCAGACTACAGCCTCTATCTACTTTGCCAAACGGAAGTTGCCGGATCTAGATCTGGACAGAGTCAGAGTTCCTGCCAAAATCATCATACTTAAATCTGATCAGAGCGACCCCGAAGAGCTGATCTCCAAGATTTCCCGCTATGCAAATAGTCAAAACGTCGTCAAGCAGTCTGACTTGTCTGCAAACAAACCATTCCACCGGGAGCTAGAAAAGCTGTCCATGCGAGTGTATTGCCCGGATGGCGTTGGCCGGTGGTTTTATGAGCGGTCCGCAGGTAGTTATAAAGTCATGCTGGAAAAAGATACAACTACAGTCGCTCAGAAGAAAAAGCTTCAGGCCGCTATACCACCCTCACGCAAACTCACAAAGCCAGACATCGCTAAATTCCTGTTCGCTTGGGACCAAAAACCACATATAGTGAGCTTGGGCGCACAAAAGAATTTCCAAGCCTTCATGGCTGAAATTTCAGAGATGGAAGATGCGGGAACTGATACTACCCCTACGCCCGAAGCCTACAAGCAGATAATCTCCAAAGCTATAATTTTCAAATCTGCTCACCGCATCATAAGGCCGTTATTCCCTGCATTCCAAGCAAACATTACCGCCTATACGGTTTCAATCTTGGCAGAAAAATTAGGTCAGGGTTTCAAGTTCGACCGCGTGTGGCAGGAACAACGCATTTCTCAACAACTTGAGCAGCAGATATCGATCTGGGCGCATGAAGTAAATGAGGCCTTGCACAGAGACTCTAATGGAAAGATGATCTCAGAGTGGGCAAAAAAACCGGAGTGCTGGAATGGCGTATCCAATGCGAGATACTCAAAACCACAAGCCGGCATACCCGAAGCAGCATAGATACTCAAATAAACTTCTAGCCTGAAATGCTATCAGGCTAGAAGCTACTTTTAGTGGCAGTGGTCCGTTTGAACACCAAACAGATGTAGAGACTCTAGAGAAGCACCGTAAGCGCTCCATGAACCCCACATTTGAAGCGCTTAGCTGATCCCTGATGCTGGGCTACCGATTTCTTTCTTGAGCCCGCCAACCGTGATGCGCCCTGACAGCAAAGCCGAAAAAGTCTATCTCTACCCTAAGCCTGTGGACTTTCGGAAGTCCACGCCTTGGTCAAGCTGGATATCAAAGTCGCCGTGTTCGACCCCGTACTTTTCGTCTTCATAAAGCCCGTAACCGCATCAAGGTATTGTACTGGGAGCGCAACGGCTTGTGCCTTTGGCTCAATCGCCTCGAAGCCGAACGTTTCAAAACCTCCCCGGACGCCACCGACGAAGCCATCGTCCTGACCGTCTAGGAACTGAACTGGTTACTCGACGCCTTCGACCTCTGGCGCAACCGTCCACATTAGATTCTGACACCCCGTTTCTTTGTCTGACCCGGATACAAAAAAAGACGAAACGGCACGGCTACAGGCCGTTTCGCTCATCTGTACTGTTCCTGGCCAACAATCCGGCTTGGTGCCGGGGCAGCTCTTGACCGCCAAGTGGATGGTTCTGCAATGATGCTGGAGGACTTCACCAACAGAGAGCTGGATGTTGTCGAGGGGCAAATACTGAAAGGCGAGCGTCAGTTGAACCGCTGGCTTTGGGCAGCAAGGACTTCAGACGGCGCAACTGGATGGGTGCCTTTAGCAAATATACAACCTCAAAATTAGATCGCCTGTCTAGGCAAGCGCTCGCCTTGGACCCAATCCCACACACCAGTGACCGGGTGCAGCGTGAGCCAGAGTGAATCGAGCAGGTCGTCCGGTGGCATTGGTCTGCTCATATTCACTCCCGCGCCACGAAACGGCGCACGTCTATTTTGTGGCGCGGATCAGCTGAAGGCGTGACCGCGACGGGCCCAGGCATATGCGACCAACCCATCGCGGAGCATCACGCCGAATGGGTTTACCCAATGGCCTTGCAGGGTGATGACGAACGCGCCGAACCCGCCGAACCCGCAGATGGCCACCAGGTAGAAGGCGACACTCAGGTGGTGCTGAACAACGTGGCCAAGTCGATCAATGAAAGGCAGCGCGGGATCAACAAGGAATGGGTGTTCCCATACAACGGCACCGCGATGCACCGGATGAACGACTCGGCGTGGAAGAAGGCACGGGTGAGAGCGTCGAAACTCTGGCAGGAGGAAAACCTTCGCCCCGCTCACCTTGGATATGCCTCGATCAGGATTCACGACTTAAAACACACCTTCGGTCCCCGACTGCGGGCCGCAGGCGTTACTGAAGAGGATCGGAAATAACTGCTCGGGCACAAGAACGGCAGCATCACCAGCCACTATTCCGGCGCTGAGCTGGGCAAGCTGATTCAGGCTGCGAACATGGTATCAACAACTGAATCTCGCGGGCCGGTGTTGACGATCTTGAAGAGGAAGATCGGATGAAGTCCCGAAAAAATCCCCACATGCAAAAACAACAAAGCCACCCGAAGGTGGGTAAGTCGTTGAAATATATGGTCGGGACGGAGTGATTCGAACACTCGACCCTTTGCACCCCATGCCGGAGGCCGACCCAATAAGCATTGATTTTATTATGGTTTTTTTGAGCGCTCGCTGCAGCCAATGCCCCACTCTACCCAACGGTTTCAACGATCCCCCGCAAAAGCCCCAGCCTATGCTCGGTGGTCGCCTCAGGGCTCCAGCTAAATGGAGCAGTCCCCGCCTAACTACAATCTCTGAACAGGAGATAGCATAACGCCATCCATTTGAGTAGCATTTACGTCAACACAACGCTAGCCCGCTGGCGATCAGTAGACAAGCTTCAGTGACTCCGCACCACTTGCGCGCTTGGCCTAGGTCTGGAGCCACGAAGTCAACTTATCATCCTGTCAGGGAACTGCATGTGCAGCTGGATAAAGAACAAAAAGAAGTCATTGAGGCACCCACTACTCAGTGGATGTTGGTTAACGCCGGGCCTGGGACGGGCAAGACCCAGGTTTCCGCCCTTCGGCTATTACACCTGTTGCGCCAAGGCTTGCATCCGGCGCAGATATTGGTTCTGAGTTTTTCTCGCAGCGCCGTCAGCACCCTGTCTCGTCGCCTCGACAGCATGGATGTGCTTGATGAGGGCATAGCTGAAGATCTTCGACATCTCGCCATTCGAACGTTTGATGCCTGGGCATTTCGTGTACTGCGACAGAGCGGTGCAGCACCCAAAAGCCTGCTGCAGAACACCTACGATGCAAACATCGCAGATGTGACAGGCCTGCTATGCGACGAAAATTTCATCCAGGTGCATGAACGACTTAGATCAATACGCCATGTCATCGTTGACGAGTTTCAGGACCTTCCAGGGGTCCGGTCTGAAATGGTCCTAGCTCTGTTGCGTCGCCTCAACGATGGCAACGGCGACCCGGTAGGATTCACAGTTCTGGGTGATCCGGCCCAGGCCATTTATCGTTTTGCGGCCAGGGCAGCCGGTAATCTGCCAGCAGAGGATCCATGGCTGGAGCTGAAGCATTTCTTCTCTGAAGGACTGAAGGAAGTCGAGTTGACGCGTAACCATCGCTCGGTCGCCCCCCTCGCAAAACAGGTAGAGGAACTGCGTGGACTGCTGCGAAGCAGCCAACTGGATGGCAATCAGAAGTTGGAGGCAGTCAGACACCACCTGGCGTCCCTGCCTGTGAGTGACTCAGGCGAAAAGATTGGGCCTGAATGGCTTGTGCAACAGTCTCCTGGCTCGGTCGCAGTACTGATGCGAACCAATGGAGAGGCGATCCGATTGGCGCAGATGTTGATCGGCAACAAGCAGAATACACCGCCGGTGCCCGTCAGACTGCAGCTGGCCGGGCAGCCCCATGCAGTACCGGCATGGGTGGGGGCCCTGCTGGGCCCCCTAAAAGTTCAAAAACTGACTGCCACAATATTCAATGCACTGTACTCCAGCTCGTCCAGCCGCCTAGGGCCGGACGGTGAAACGCAACTGCACCTGCCCTCCAAGGACACTGCATGGAAACTCCTACTAAGAGCCAGCGGCGCTGCTGACACGGATACTTCCATTGATATGGAAGCGCTGCGTGAAAGCCTTGTCTGGCCGGATGCCTTTCCAGAAGACCGTCAGAATGCCCAGGGAACCGCTGTGTACGTCACCACTATTCACCAGGCCAAGGGCATGGAGTTCAACCATGTGGCGCTGTTGGACACGCACCCTTCTGTTGAGAAAGAGGAAGTGGACGACCCTTTGGAGGAGGCCAATGTCGGCTTTGTCGGCATCACACGGGCCGGCCAAACCATAAGCCGATTGGAAGCAGACTGCATCTGGCGCCCACCCTATGAACGTGAGTTGCGAGATTACCGCAAGCGTCACATTTACTGGGGCGTGATGGTCAATATGCAGTCAGGGTTGCCGGGGGATATCGATTCCGCCTCTTTCGTCTCGGTGCATGTGCTTGGCAGTGAGGAGGCAGCGACTCGGGTCCAGTCAGAACTCCAACAGCGAGGAGATACACTGCGTGGCCGCAAGGTTGAGTTACGAAGGACCGAGGCCGAGAAGCTCATTGACGCTAGATATGACATCTTTCTACTGGAGGATGATGGAGCCCCCCTGCTGATCGGGCGTACGGCCATGCAGTTGACTGCAGACCTACTGAAGCTGCTCTGGGAGAAGAAGTACACCCTCCCGAACAGGCTCTTCAATCTGCGAATTTCTGACGTGGTCACGGTCACGGTGCCGCCACATGGCGAAGAGTCGATTGCTGAACCCTGGCGAAGCAGTCGCATCTGGCTGGGTGTGACTCTGGTAGGAACGGCTGATTTCAAACCCTATAAACGAAAAGGTGCCTGAAACGGATATGGGTAACAATAATAAGGAGATCGCTCGCGCAGCAGTGGTGGAGATGACAACAGCACTGCTTCAGGGCCCACTGCAAGCCGACGAGGTGCTGATGTCGGCACCGGTCGACACCTACCTTACTGGTATTCTCTGGCCACGCGGAACACCCATTGGAGCCGAGGCTGACAATGACGACGCGACCGGCGAAGTCAAGGGCGGTGATGGCAGTACTGCCTCCAATAACGAGCAGGGGATACCTGGGTATCGCGCCATTCGGCCCTGTTCGATCGGCATGACCCTATCCGTGAAACAGGGCGTGCCGGTAGAGATTTCGCTCGGTCAGACAGCCCGGTATGTGCCTGTCGAAATCAGTGCGGAACCTGAGCCGAATGATGGAGTGGAACGCTCATCAGCAACTGGCGGAGCCCGTCTTGGCTGGGCTCGCAAGGCTCTCGGCTATTCGGTGTTGATTCCGGCCGACCAAGCTCCGGGTGATCGTACTCTGAATGAGTTTCTCGATACCTCCGGCAATACGGTCAGGGATGTCCGCCTCTCATTGCGCATTCGTCTGCGACACGTGAATGGACAGTCAGTCTTTACATTTACCCTAGTCAATGAAGAGAAGGGAAATGATGATGCGCTGCGCGACGCCAGCTGCCTGTTCCAGGCTGGCTTGGTAGTGCGTGCCGTCGAAGGTGATCAGGGGAAAATCCAGCCGCGCAGGGCCGCCCCAGTCGAGGAGGGTGATGAAGACGCACTGTGTAATGCCCTGCTGTATCGCGATATCCATGAATATGCCGTAGGGCATGGCATAGCCGCTGCCTGGGATGAGCAACCTGGACAACTCGTCAAGGAGGTGCGTACCGCCTGGTTGCCTGCAGCTCGCGTCCGTGGAACTAGTCCCGATGGGCACGCGATTCTGAAGGATTTCGTTGCGAACCAGCCCGGTGGCTTAAGCGCGGCATTTCTGGGGCAGGAACACGAGCGCGCCGTAGTTACCCGTGCACTAACCTCGTTCGTAGGCAGCTACGAGCAATGGATCCACTCATTGCTGGTCCCCCGCCTCGCGAACTTTAAAGGTTCGTTAGCCAAGGCTGCCGCCTTCAACCTAGAACGCTGTCAGTCGGCTCACCGGCGCATGCTGGACGGGGTGACACTGCTGCAACAGGATGACTCTGCCTGGCTGGCCTTTGCTCTGGCAAACCAGGCAATGGACAAGCAATCGCGCTATGCATCCAAGGGTGACCAGGCACGACCTCTTGTGTGGCGTCCCTTCCAGCTGGCATTCATGCTACTGGTCCTGCCCAGTCTGGTGAACCCGGAACGTGAAGACCGCACTTGCATGGACCTGCTGTGGTTTCCGACGGGAGGAGGTAAAACCGAAGCCTATCTGGCTTTGACGGCCTTCCAGATCCTTCATCGCCGTCTCGTAAGCTCGGTGGCCGGGCGTCAGGGCGGCGTGGATGTTCTGATGCGATACACACTGCGTCTTCTGACAGTGCAACAGTTCCAGCGTGCGGCTGCACTGATCACTGCGTGCGAATTCATGCGCCACCATGACGGCCGCTTGGGTAATGCACGTATTAGCCTTGGGCTATATGTAGGCGACGACAGTACCCCAAACGGCATGGAAAAGGCCCGTGAGGCACTTGAGGAAGAGCGACTGGGCCGGCAACCGGTCTCAACCCCAAGACAATTGCTTCGTTGCCCGGTGTGTGGGGGTGACCTCCACGCAAGCGCGTACCGGCCCCATCCGTCCGAACCTCGAATAGATATCGTGTGCGGGACTGAGGGCTGTGAAACGCAAGGCAGCCCACTGCCGATTCTCACGGTAGACGACACCATTTTCGCATCGCCGCCGTCGCTGCTGATCGGCACCATCGACAAGTTCGCCCAGATTCCCCGTTCTGCAAGGATGCGCCCCCTGTTTGGCCTGGACGGCGGAGAACCGCCTGGCTTGATCATTCAGGACGAACTGCATTTGATATCCGGTCCCCTGGGTTCGATGGCAGGACTATACGAGACGGCCATAGACATGCTTTGCACTCGCAGAGATGTAAGGCCAAAGGTAATTGGTTCGACCGCCACCATCGGCCAGGCAGCTGCCCAGGTGCGCGCGCTATTTGACCGCGGTGTGCTTCAGTTCCCCCCGCCGGGCTTCGACGCGGATGACTCGTTCTTCGCAGTTCGCGACACAGTCGGCGCAGATCGTCTGTATCTCGGTCTACCTACCGCTGGGCGAAGCCCCAAGTTTGCCTTGCAGGCTCTGGTAGCCGCATTGCTGCAGTCGGCACACACGCTGGTGGAGCGGGGAAACGCAGACCATCAGACAATAGATGCTTACTGGACATGTGTCGCCTACTTCAACAGCCTTCGGGAACTGGGTGGTGCACATGTGCTGATGCAGGACGACGTGCCACGCCAGATGGCGTTCCTAGCCGCACGCCTTGGTGCGTCGATTCGATCGTTGGAGAGCCAGCCTGTCGAACTCAGCAGCCGCAAGTCTTCACGTGAACTGCCAGGTGTTTTGCAGGCCCTGTCAGCCACCCTTTACGACTTCCATGAAGCGTTGGCGCGAGGTGAGATCAAGGAGCAGCCTGAAGACACTGTACTTGCATCGAACATGATATCGGTAGGTGTCGATATATCCCGGCTGGGCCTAATGGTAGTCAATGGGCAACCTAAATCCACAGCAGAATACATACAAGCAAGCAGCCGTGTAGGACGAAATGGGCCTGGACTGGTCTTCACGCTCTACAACTTCAGCCGCCCCAGAGATCTGTCCCATTTCGAACACTTCCGCAGCTACCACAGCGCTCTCTATCGCAGCGTGGAAGCAACCAGTGTCACACCCTGGGCTCCCAGGGCTAGGGACAAGGCATTGCACGCGGTTGTCGCATCGGTTGTTCGGCATCTGGTGCCCGGCATGGAAAGCGACGAGGACGCCCTCCAGTTCGATGCTGATGCTCCTGAAGTGCAGGCCTTGCTGGATCACATTCTAACCAGAGCCTCGGATGCTACCGGTGGTATCGAAGAAGATGCGACCCTGGCCGGATTGCAGGCAATCATAGACCGCTGGGAATCGCAGGTGGAGAACGTAAAGGCCGCCGGAGGCCGGTTGCGGTACTGGAAAAAGGCAGCACCGTTTGGCCGAACATCACCCCACCTGATGTGTTCTGCCGAGGAAAGTACGGGCGGCGCAGGGCAAGCTTGGCCGACACCAGGATCGATGCGCGAAGTGGAGCCCTCCTCTGCCTTCGTGCTGACGACAATTCCTCGCAGAACAGGAGATCAATGATGGCAACCTTCAACCGAACCGCGAAGAAAGCGACTGGCGTGGCAATGGTCGCTCCAGGCAACGGGGGCGTGGAGCCTGTAGGGCGAGTCCGCCGTTCGCAGTTGATATCGACCTACGGAATTGGAGCCATTGTCGATCTTGAAAAGGGTTCGTACATGCCCATGGGCCTGGAGGATTGGGAGCGCGTAACCAGGCTGCCGTCTCTCTCGATTGGAGAAGATCGCCTGCAGGCATTGCTCGGCGTTGACCATTTCCGCCTTGCCCCCATTGCCGTAGAGCTCAAGCCAACGCGTCAGGTAGACCCTGGGCACGCCTTGCCGGTCGTACGCTTCCCCAGATCGCACCAATGTCCGAAGTGCCTGCGGATCGGCCAAGAAGGTACGCCATTCGAGCTGGCTGCCAATGGCAGTGAGCTGGAGTGCAGGGGGCACCCCAAGCCCGTTCTCACGACGCCTGTGCGTTTTGTGGTTGCGTGTACCAAGGGGCACATTGATGACTTTCCCTGGGAGTGGTGGGCACATCGTCACAAGGGTGCCTGCGATCGGCCTACGCTGGAACTGAAATCGGATGGAAAGTCCGCCGCTTTGGCTGATTTATATGTCAAATGCAAGAATTGTGGGGCCAAGGAATACCTCGGTGATGCTTTCCGTCCTGAAGCCATGAAGGGCCAAAGCTGCCGAGGCAGTCGTCCATGGCTGCATGACCGCCAGGACGGCTGCGATGCTACGCCACGAGTGATCCAGCGCGGTGCATCCAACGTGCACTTCCCGGTTGTTGCATCGGCATTGTCGATCCCGCCGGCATCCGAAGCTGCTTTTCAGATCATTGCTGATCAGTGGCTTTCTCTGGGCGCGCTGCCAGAGGAAGCAGTTATTCCGGCCCTTATCAGAATTGCCCAGTCGCTTGGCGTCGAGCATGAAGCATTGCTGATTGCATACAGGGAAAAGCAGAGGCTGCTTGAAGGCGCAACTGAGCGAACTGAGGTCAGCTCTCGGCGAGAGGAGTACGAAGCACTTTCCAGTAAGCGTGACGATGCTGCCTTTGCAGGCGTAATACCACAGTTCTGCAACAGCGTAGAGGCTGCGCCAGAGCCACTGTCAAAGTGGTTTGACATTATCGGCGCCGTATCTCGTCTGCGCGAAGTGCGTGCACTGGCGGGATTCACACGAATTGAACCCTACCCCGTCAGTCCGGAGAACATGCGGGATGCCCTGAACAGGGGCGCGATTTCACCGCTTTCAAAGACACCTCGCAATTGGTTGCCGGCCGCCGAGATACGGGGTGAAGGCATCTTTCTGAGATTCCGCACAGATGCGATCGATACTTGGATTAGCGCCAATCCCGGCCTGGTGGAGAGGGTTGCAGCACTGGAGCATCGCTCCGCTGCAATTGCATCCGAACGAGGCTATGAGCGTGAGCACGCGATAACAGCCCGACTGCTTTTGGTGCATTCCTTTGCCCACGCACTGATCCGCACCATCTCGGTGGATTGCGGCTACTCATCGTCCTCATTGCGTGAACGTCTCTACGTGAGCGAGGTAGATGGCCCACTCGGCCCCATGAACGGTGTCCTGATCTACACGGGATCTCCCGACTCCGAGGGTAGCCTCGGTGGACTTGTTCGCCTGGCGGACCCGACGCAGCTGACCAGGGTGGTCATGCGGACAATCCGATCCGCACAATGGTGTGGCAGCGACCCCGTGTGCCTGGAAACAGAACCGGAACAGTCGGGGGACAGGGTCAGCGGTGCAGCCTGCCACTGTTGTCTTCTGGTCCCCGAGACGGCTTGCGAGAAGTTTAATCGAGAACTGGATCGCACGATGCTGGTTGGTTCTGCACCTGCCGCAGGCAGTGGGGAGTGGTGCGGATTCTTTGCAGATGCCGACCTGGAGTAAGTGATGGCGATCCTGATTCCTGAACAACCCAAAGAGTGCCCCTATGGTGAGCGAATTGTTTACGAGCGACTCGGGCGCGACCTAGATAGCGCATGGGTGGTCATGCACTCGCTGGGACTGCATGGTCATGAGACGAAGATCTGGGGTGAAGCTGACATTGTTGTGCTCTCCACCAAGGGTTTCTTCGCGCTTGAAGTAAAGGGCGGCAAGGTGTCCTGCAAGGATGGTATCTGGCAGTTCGGAGACCCTACCGGAAAGTCCTATAGCAAGAAGGAGGACCCCTGGACGCAGGCGAAGGGAACGATGTTCGCAGTGCGTGATCGGCTGAACGAGGCAGACGCGAGATTCAACGGCCTGCTAATGGGCTTTGGTGTGGTTATGCCCAGTGAGCGCTTTACTTCAATTGGCGCAGAAATAGAGCCGGCAGTATTGCTCGATAAGCGTGATTTCAACAGAAACTTAGGCTTCTACATCGCACAGTTGGAACGACACTGGGCTCGTGTCTACGAGAGCAAACATGGCCGAAAGCCACGATCGCCTAGCAAGGAAGACATTCAGGCGGCGCGACGTATCTTGCGTCCGGACGTCGAGTCCACTTTCAGCTTGGGGAGCTATCTGACCGGTATCGATGCCACACTCGTGGGACTTACCAATGATCAGGTACGGGTGTCGCGCAGGATGGCAGCCAACCCAAGAACGGTTGTCCGTGGACAGGCAGGGACCGGCAAGACGGTGATCGCGATCGAAAGGGCGCGACAGCTGGCTGCTCAGGGGAAACGTGTGTTGTTTCTTTGCTTCAACCAATTACTGGCGAAGCATTTGCGCCTAACCCTTGAAGGAGACCCGCTCCGAGAGCAGATCGATATCAGGCATGTCCACGCACTGTATCGAGAGGTCATCAAGCGTGCCAGCCTTGACGAAAGACTTGCTGAAGCAGTAGATGAGCGCCATCTGTTCGCCGAGGTCTTCCCTCTTGTATTCCTCGAGGCTGCCATTGAGTGTGACCTTCCGACCTGGGACGTGCTGATAGTCGATGAAGCGCAGGACATCCTGACGCCAGAGAACCTTGACGCATTCGACTACATGCTGGGTGGACCAGGCCTGAACAGAGGCTGTTGGCACATTTTTTTTGATCGATTGCAGAATATCTATGGGAATGAGGTGCAAGAGATGGTTGAGCGTCGACTATCGGAAGCACTGCCCGCCTACGACGACCTGTTTGAAAACTGCAGGAACACAAGGCAAGTGGCGGTTCAGGGATCAATTGTCTCCGGCATCGACTTGGCGCTGATCGGCGCACCGGAAGGTCCGGAGTGTGCCAATGTTTACTACCGTGATCAAAAGGACTTTGTTTCACGTCTAAACAGTCTGGTCGCCCAGTTGATTGGTCAGGAGGTGCCTCCTGGGGACATTGCCATCCTATCGACCAGACGTAGAGATAACTCATCCATATCCGGCCTCACTGAAGTCGGTGGACTGCCTTTGCTTGATGCGGCGGAGTCTTCCTCTGGTGATATGGTGTTCTCAACCATGCATGCATTCAAGGGACTAGAGCGTCGTGTTGTGATCGCAATTGACATGACCGACATTGGACAGCCGTTTTCCTCGATGCTGCACTACGCTGGGCTCTCCCGCGCCAGGACTTTGCTTCACGTATTTCTCCCTGAGACTGCAAAAGCGATCTACTCGAAACAGGCTGGCAGGTATGCAGAGCGAGTAATTCAGAGCCAGTAGACCGGATGGTATGGAGCTTCGTCGCAGCAGCTCTCTGCGGCTTGGCACCATTCAACTTCAACGTCGTTCCTGGCGCCGGCACAGTCTGCGACTACATCTTCACATTCCCTCCCATCTAGGCAGGGAGACGTGCAAGTTGCAGATAGAAGCGCTGAATGAAGAGAGCAGGCAGAAGCATAGCCGCCTGCTGGGGCACAAGAACGGTAGCATCACCAGTCACTACTCAGCCGCCGAGTTCGGCAAACTGGTCGATGAAGCCAACAGGATTTCGGCCACCGACTCGCGCGGGCCGGCACTGACAATTTTGAGGAGAATGGCAGGATGAAAAAAATCCCGCAAAAGTCCCTACGCTTCTACGTGTGAAGCGCCCATAAAAAAATCCAGTCACCGCTAAGTGACTGGATTTTCTAGGGATTTTTTGGTCGGGACGGAGTGATTCGAACACTCGACCCCTTGCACCCCATGCAAGTGCGCTACCGGGCTGCGCTACGCCCCGACTACATTCTCATAACCTCTGAGAACGATGAAGAATCTACCCTAACCTTTTGATAAATGGAAGCTTTTTCTCAAAAAAATTTCCACCCATCATAAAAGCCCAGCTCACTTCTTCAAAACCACCAGCACATCCTCCAACTCAACAATCATCTGCCGAATCAGCTGCTTGTACTGGCTGGATTCATCCTTAGCCTCATCACTGGAGAGCCGTAACCGCGCCCCGCCAATGGTGAACCCCTGGTCATAAAGCAGCGCACGAATCTGGCGGATCATCAGCACATCCTGCCGCTGGTAATACCGCCGGTTCCCCCGCCGCTTCACAGGGTTAAGCTGGTCGAACTCCTGCTCCCAATACCGCAGTACGTGCGGTTTTACCGCACAAAGCTCACTCACTTCACCAATGGTGAAGTAGCGTTTGCCCGGTATGGGGGGCAGTTCGTCGTTATGGCTTGGTTCCAGCATAGGCCTCAACCCGGGCCTTCAACTTCTGCCCTGGACGAAAGGTGACGACGCGCCGTGCAGTGATCGGGATCTCTTCCCCTGTCTTGGGGTTGCGGCCCGGCCGCTGGCGTTTGTCGCGAAGGTCGAAGTTGCCGAAACCGGACAACTTGACCTGCTCGTTCTCTTCAAGTGCGTGCCGAATTTCTTCAAAAAACAGCTCGACCAACTCCTTGGCCTCACGCTTGTTAAGCCCCAGCTCCTCGTACAGCCTTTCGGCCATCTCAGCTTTCGTCAGAGCACCCATGCCGTTATTTCCTTAACGTGGTGTTCAACCTTTGTTCGAGCGAGGTGAGGATGTTTTGCAGGGTAGTGTTCACCTCATCGTCGTTAAGAGTGCGCGATGGATGCTGCCAGGTCAAGCCAACGGCAAGGCTTTTTCTATCAGGATCAATGCCTTTACCTTGGTAGACATCAAACAGCCTGAGGTCTGTGAGCCATTCGCCTGCATTGTCACGAATTAATTCAAGCACCGCGCTAGAAGCTACATCACGTCCTGCAATCAAAGCCAGGTCACGACGGGTTTCCGGGAACTTGGACAGCTCGCTGAATTTCGGCAGGCGGCCTTCGACCACGTC
>Ga0207713_1000808_pt1 | contig 29005 bp, 22 predicted proteins | sample KBSS64metaG_FD_184404 | JGI IMG/M metagenome (GOLD analysis project Ga0207713, IMG submission 184404) | Switchgrass rhizosphere microbial communities from Kellogg Biological Station, Michigan, USA - KBS S6-4 metaG (SPAdes) (version 2) | ecosystem: Host-associated > Plants > Roots > Rhizosphere >... | reverse complement strand
CGGCGACCGGCGAAGACTGGCTGATCAGTTGCAAGGGCCGGATGCTGCAGGACGCGCTCGCGCACAAGGTCCCGGGACGCAACCTGATTCTGGTGACCCACAGCGAATGCATGGCGCAGCTGGAAAAAGACCTCAAGGTGCCGGCCTCGACCCTCGGGTACGGCGCATCGCTGTTTGTTTCTGCCGCCAGCCCGGCGGCCCCACAAATGCTCGGCTTCATTGAAGCCTCCGACTGGCGCACGGTGACTACCCAATGAAATCACGCTTTTACGCTTACAACTTCGGCATCCCGCTGCTCTGCGCAGCCGTGGTTTTTCTGATGTTCGACATGACCAACATCGACATCGCGTTCAGCAATCTGCTGTTCGATCCACTGACCCACACCTTTCCGCTCGACAAGATTCACTTTTTTGAAAAACTGACCCACAAGTGGGCGCGGATCATTCCGAACTGGACGGCGGAAATTGCCTTGATCGGCGCCATGCTGTCGTTGGTCTGGCCGCTGGTGAAACCGCAAAAGCATCCGCGTCTGGGCGGGTTTATCGAGCGCTGCAAAGTCGCGCCGGTGCTGCGCTTTGCCGCCGAGCACCGTAGGGATTTTCTGTTCGTGGTGGTGGCTTTCGCGGTCTGCACCGGGGTGATCCATTTCCTCAAGGCGCACACCAGCGTCTACTGCCCGATCGAAACCACGCTGTACGGCGGGAAGATGCCGCACATCGAGTGGTACAACAATTTCCAGCTGTTCCACGAAGCGGGCGAAGGTCGTTGCTGGCCGGGCGGCCATGCCTCCGGTGGTTTCACCATGCTGGCGTTGTATTTCGTGGCGCGTCGTTACCAGTGGCGTTTCTCCAGCGCGTTGTTGTGGGGCTCGCTGCTGCTCGGTTTTGTCTACGGCACTACGCGAGTCCTACAGGGCTGGCACTACATGTCCCACACATTCTGGGCCGGGATCTTCGTGTGGCTGGCGTGTTTGCTGACGGCGCTGGCGTTTTACGGGCGGGCTCGTCTGGAATTGCCGATGTTGAGCAAGCGTGAGCGGAAGGTGTTCGGCGCACAGCCTGAGGTTTCTCTCTGAGGCCTCGCCGCTGAATGAAAAACCCGCCATCACCGGCGGGTTTTTCGTTTGTGCTGTTGTGGTTTCAATAGCCTACGAAGTAATACGCCTGGCGCCCGACCATCATGGTCTTGTGGACTTTCAGCGGGGCGGCGGGTTCGCTGTCTCCCGACATCACGGCGATGTGCGAGGGCGATGCGCTGAGAAATTCCCGTAGCTGCGCGTCGGTGTCCAGGCCCTTGAGGACGCTCCGGGTATAGAACACGCTGGCGCCGCCGACCCGTTCGTTGGCTTGAAACAGTGCGACCTGATTGCCGCTCGCCTGCAGGGCCTGAATGTGTTCGGTCAGCGGCAGGAACGACAGGTGTTTATCGGCGTTCGGCAGTGCCCATTGCGCGGCGCCAAGGTAGCTGGCGATGACCACCGCCAGTATCCCCGCCGCCACTGTCTGACGATGGCGGGCGATGCGTCCGACAAAACCATTCTTGTGATCCTTCAACCTGTCGAACAGCACGCCCGCATATTCCGCTGCGATCACTGCCGCTGCGGGTGTCATCGACATCAGGTACACCGTGCGTTTGCTCGAGGCCAGGGTCAGCAGGATGAACTGCGCGATGATCCACAGGCTGAAAAACAGCAGGTAACGGTTGGCCTTCAGCTCCTTGCGAAAATGCCAAAGGCCCAGATACACCAGAATGTTCCAGGGCAGGAACGCCTGCGGCAGCTTGGCGAGGTAGTAGTAAAACGGCTCGTAGTGCCCGGCTTCGACGAACGATCCGCTGAAACGTCCCACGCTGTTGGTCAGCAGCACTTCGCTGACCGCCTGGACGCCGCCGCGCTGATAGAGCACGGCAAGCCAGATCATCAGCGGGATCAGACCGACAAGGGTCAGCAAGCCCGGACGCAGCCAGTCCGTCAGCTTGAAGCGCTTGTCCATCAGATTGTCGGCCAGCAGAAAAGCGAAAATCACCACCCCCGGCATCGCCAGACCGAGCACGCCTTTGCTCAGCGTAGCGATGGCGATCCCGGCTACAAATAGCAACGAATTGCCTGGAGTCGATGCTCGCTGCGCCTGGAAGAACGCCAACAGTGCCATGGTCACGCCGAGGGCGAGCAACGCATCCTCGCCGACCCCGCGCACGTTGCTCCAGTAACTGGCCATGGTCGCCAGCAGAACCCCCGCCGTCCAGGCGATGGCCTTCGGGCGTTCGAAGCGCCGCAACATGGCGTACAGCAGCATCACGCTGAGCAACCCGGCCACCGCCGACGCCAGTCGCACCGCCCAGGGCGAGACACCGAAAACCCGCAGGGCGCCGGCATCCAGCCACAGACTCAGGGGCGGTTTTTCCAGAAAGGGCTCGCCGAACAGGCGCGGCGTCACCCAGTCGTTGTCCAGGTGCATCTCCATCGCAATGCCCGCCACCCGGGCCTCGGTGGAGCCTTGCAGTTGATGGCTGCCGAGGGCGAAAAAGAACAGCAGGGCTGCAAGCAGAAGCAGGGAAGAGGTGGCACGCGACATGGGTTCAGGCAACCGGAAGTGAGCGGAAACCCGAGCTTACGCGGCCATTCCTTAATAATTTGTGAACGTCAGGACAGCGGTCGTGACCAGCGCTGCTCCGGCGTTTCGAAACGCGGATTTACCCGCGCCGTCAGCACATGATCCTGCCAGCGCCCGGCAATGTTCAGGTACGCCTTGGCATAGCCTTCACGCTCGAACCCGAGGCGCTCCAGCAACCGGGCGCTGCGTTCATTGCCGGGAATGTAGTTGGCCATGATCCGGTGCAGGTTCTGGGTCTCGAACATATAGGCGATGGCCGCCTCCAGCGCTTCCTGCATCAACCCCTTGCCCTGATGCGCCTCGTCGATGTGATAACCCAGATAACACGCCTGAAACGCACCGCGAATGATCCCGCTGAAATTGCAGGCCCCGATCATCTGCTCGCCATCCGGGGTCAGCAACGCCATATGCACCGCCAGCCCGGCTTCGAAGGCGCTGGCCTGTATTTCAAGGCGTCGGCGGATCTGTTCCGTGGAGAAATAGTCGGTGGTGCGGATCGGTGACCACGGCGCGAGGTGACGTTGATTGCGCTGGTAGAACGCGCTTTCCAGAGACGCCTGATCCGGGTCGAGCACCGCGAGCTTCAGGCGTTGACAGGGCAGGGTCAGCAGCGGCATCGGGTGCTCCGGAAGCATGAAGTGATAGACAGAATTGTCCGGCCGGACGGAAAACACAACTGGATCGCCGAACGCGGAGCACTATAAATTTTCCTGATTCACTTCACATCCGGTTATGAGATGCGTCGTTCAAGGAGGACATGATGGAATGGGCATTCAAGGCGGGGGAGCAGTCGCTGCGACTGATACCGGCGGATCCGGCGTTTTATTCGTTGTTTCAGCAGGCGCTGAACGCCAGCTACCTCGATCATTCGGAATTTCTGCCCTGGCCGCGTGAGTACACCAACGCGGAGCAGGCGCTCGAGTTCCTGCTGAAGGCCCGAAAAGAGTTCAACAGTGAAACCGGCGAGCGACGATGGCTGATCGTGACCGAGGACGGGCAAGCGCTGATCGGTTGCATCGGGCTGAAACCCCGCTCGCGCAACCGCTACGTCGTGGGTTATTGGGCCAACACCGAGCAATCGGGCAAGGGCTACATGCGCGCCGCCCTCACGCACCTGCTCAACAACCTTCCTGAATTCACCTTTTACCTGACGGCGTCCTCTGCCAATGCGCGAAGCCGGCGTCTGGCCGAGGCTGTCGGGTTTGTGTTGATCAGGATCCACCCAGGGGCCCGACAATCGGAACGGCACGGTGAGCAAGACACCTGCGTCTATCGCCTGCCAGGCAAATCGCAGGCGAAAAAAAGCCCGCAGGAGCGCGGGCGAACCGTAGTTTCTTGAATGGGCGAGGCCAATGTACACGGCCATCACCGCCGCCGGGGTGAAGAAAAGTTCATGTCGATGAACGACTTGCGTCATCGACGAGCGTTCGTTTTTCAGTGCACGACAGGCGCCGTCGTACGAGGCACCAGATTCACCGGATCAAGGTTCTCCACGGCCCGATTGACCAGCATTTCAGTCATGATCGACAGCTGCCGGATCGCCAGCAACCGGCTGCGTTGAGAGCCCGTGAAATCATCGGTGATGTTCGCCGTCATCATGTTGAGCGCCGCCAGCGTTTCGCAGGCATGGGTCAACAGAGTGGCCGTGTCCACGTCGGTGCGCACGGAGAAAATCTCGTTAAACGGCAGGGTTCGACGCGGCTTTCTCACGTATTCCTGAGGCTGGGCAAGCACAGCCGGTTCTTTCGATTCAGACTCGTGAGACGGTGTTTGATCAGGCAGGCTTGGGGTGTCTTTTTTCATGACGAGGCTCCATGGTTTCAGGCTCCCGGCGAATCCCTTTGGTAAACCATCTGCCGGGTTGCAGCGGAGCGCGAAGACTAGCGTTTGGAAGCATCTTGAACCAGTTCATGAAAGTCGACGCGGGTTGCGGGAAATTTCCTAGGACGTTGGGTGGAGGTATTGTTCGGATGTAGAACTGCGGATGCGGCAAGGCCCTCACTGGGCGGGCCTTGTCGTTGGAAGTGCCGGGGTAATCTGAATTGAGTCTGTAACTAACTGATTTATAACGGTTTTTATGATTATATTTTTTTCTTGGAATACTTTTTGGAATACCGTGTCCCTTTGTGATGCTCTGAGGCGAGCTCGACCGAGCCGATGATGTTCACTCTGATCTGGAGGACTCGATCAAATACCTTTCTAACGTTGGGATCTGCCAATAACCCCTCCTGCTCTAGCTAATCGGTTTTAGGAGAGCTCGGCTTGTGGGCGGCGTTATTTTTGAGCTATAGCCATATTTTGTTGGGGATCGCGAAAATTGGCGTTTCTGTCCCCCCATTTGTCCCCCCACGCGGGCCTTGCGTAGAGCGCGATGCTCAGCACAACGGCTACTGCTGAATAGTTGTTCAAGGGTAAATCTGCTTTAGCCCTATGACTGACTTCGAGTTTATAGCTCTCCTGCAAAATGATAGCAAAGGATCAATTCCGCCGTTTTTCACCAGATTCTCTAACTTCCCGGTTGAGCGTGTTTTTTGCACGGAGCGCGCGTTATACGAAGCGGGGGCTTACCATCGTTACGCTACTAAAACGCATTATTCAGTTGAGTCACCCATGTATCATTCAGACCCATCTGCCCGGCAGGCTTTCGCATTGCCCGAAGGTTTTAGAGGTTTACGCAATCGTACGTTGTACGCATTGCGCTGAATAAGGAGTAGTGCATGACTGCAGCATTGGAAGAGGGTAGCTACCGAAGTATCCCAGAGGCTGGTCAGCTTGTTGAGGTGCGGCGCAGGCAATGGGTTGTCGCAGAGGTTAACTCATCAAAGCTGGGAAGCGTGCAGCAGCATGCCATCACACTAGCTTCGATCGATGACGATGCTTTAGGTGAAGAGCTACAAGTTATCTGGGAGATAGAGCCGGGGGCGCAAGTCATCGAGCGCGCAGGTCTTCCTGCTATCACGGGACAAGATGACTCGGACACGCTTGAGGCATTTCTTGATGCTGTGCGATGGGGCGCAGCCACTAATGCTGACCGTGGTTTTCTGCAGGCACCGTTCCGCAGTGGTGTGACGCTGGAAGACTTTCAGCTTGATCCACTCGTACGCGCTATCGATATGGCACGGGTGAATCTGCTGATCGCCGATGACGTGGGTCTAGGTAAGACTATTGAGGCCGGTTTGGTCATCCAGGAAATGTTGCTGCGCCATCGAGCTCGCACCGTGCTTATCGTCTGCCCTGCATCGCTACAAGAGAAGTGGCGACTTGAAATGGCAGAGAAGTTTGGGCTTGAGTTTAAGATCGTTGATAGTACCTACATCAAACAGATGCGTCGCGAACGTGGAATTCATGCCAATCCCTGGAACTCGTTCCCACGCCTGATCACCTCAATGGATTGGGCCAAAGCTGGCGAAGGGTTACGGGCATTTCGCGATATTTTGCCGGCACATGCTAATTATCCGCGTAAGTTCGACCTATTGGTTGTGGATGAGGCTCACAATGTGGCGCCGGCTGCCAGTGCCCAGTATGCGCTTGAGAGTCAGCGAACCCGCATGATTCGCACCATCGCGCCGCACTTTCAGCATCACCTTTTCCTGACTGCGACGCCACACAACGGCTACACCGAGTCTTTCACCTCGCTGCTTGAGCTGCTTGATGATCAGCGTTTCGCCCGCAACATCCTGCCGGATGAGAAACAGCTCGCTCAGGTGATGATTCGCCGACTAAAAAGTGAAATCACCGACAAGGATGGGCAACTGATCTACGCCCCTCGCAAGCTTGAGGCCTTGGGCGTCGACTACACCGCAAAAGAGCGTGAAATCCACCACAAGCTGCAAGCTTTCTGTGCTAGTCGAGAAGTTGCAGACGCTCAGTTAGGTGGTGTGACGGGCGTGTCCTTTATCAATCAGTTGTTGAAAAAGCGCCTGTTCTCGTCACCGGCCGCATTTGCTTCAACCTTGGCAAAACATATCGCCACATTAGAAAACGGCGCAGTTCGCAAGGATCGCGGCGGGTTGTCTGATCGCATCTTACTCAAGGCCATTCAGCGTGCTGAAGAGGATTACGCCAACGACGCTGATGTCGAGACGGCGCAGCAAGAGGCTGTCGAGGAAGCGACACGTCATTCTCGGCCTTTAAATGCTGTGGAGCATGCTTTGTTGGACGAGCTACGTCAGTGGTCGCAGCAAGCGATGCACCAGACCGATTCGAAGGCTAAAGCCATTCTCTCCTGGATCGACAGCTATCTAAAAATCAATGGTGACTGGAACGGTAAGCGCGTGATTCTCTTCACCGAGTACCGTACGACGCTAGATTGGTTGCAGCGAATTCTGGCAACCCATGATTTGGGTGGCGACCGCATAATGACTTTGCACGGTGGCATGGATCACGACGACCGAGAGATGGTCAAAGCAGCTTTCCAGGCAGCTCCGGATGTTTCGCCAGTGCGCATCTTGCTGGCGACCGATGCGGCTTCCGAAGGTATCGACCTGCAGAACTACTGTAACTATCTCATCCATTTAGAAATCCCCTACAACCCCAACGTCATGGAACAACGCAACGGTCGTATTGATCGCCACGGCCAGCGGGCAAAAGAGGTGCTTATCTGGCATCCAGTTGATGCCAAAGAAGATGGCGAGGCTGTCGGTGGGCATAAGGACGACATCTTGCGCGCACTGCGCAAGCTCGACTCAATGCGTGCAGATATGGGCAGTGTTAACCCGGTCATTGCCCCGCAAATGTCGGGGCTGATTGAAGGCTCTTTGCGTGACCTCGACACTCACATGGCGGAGGTAAAGATTGAGCGGGCCCGTCGCTTTGTTCGTACGGATAAAGAAATTAACTCTCGAGTGGTCAAGCTGCATGAGCGCCTAATTGAGACAAAAGAAGGCTTACACCTATCGCCAGAACACATCCTGATGGCGGTCAAGACTGCTTTGGCGTTGGCCGAAAAGCCCGCGCTGCAACCGTTGCAATTGGCCGGCTTTGAGTCAGGTGCCGTATTCGAGTTACCACCGCTGGGTGGCGCTTGGGAACGTTGCCGAGAGGGGCTAGAACACCCATTCACCGGGAAGATTCGGCCCGTGACCTTCGATCACGAAGTCGCGAAGGGCCGCGATGATCTGGTACTGGTTCACCTCAATCATCGCTTGGTGCAGATGTGTCTGCGTTTGTTACGTGCTGAGGTCTGGGCGCAGGAAGACAACAAAAAACTCAATCGAGTAACCGTTCGAGTGCTGCCTGACGATCGCCTTGATACGCCTGCCGTAGTGGTTGTGTCGCGATTGGTAATTACTGGTGGAAACCACCATCGCCTGCATGAAGAGCTAACGGTGGCTGGTGGCTACCTTCGTGAGCAAGGCTTCAAGCGCGAGGAGGGCGTTACCCGGGTGCAAGCTTTGCTAGATGAGGGACAACCGTCCCGGTTGGATACCGTTGCGTTCGACACCCTTCGGGCACGGTTTGACGCTGCCGAAGAGTCTATTCAACAAACTCTTAAGGCGCGCTCGCGCAACCGCCTTGAGTCTCTGGGCAGCACTCTAGAAGCCAGAAAGAACTCCGAGTTGAAAGATATTAGTGCCGTATTGAGTGAGTTAGAGCGAGCGATTGGTGCGGAGCTAGGCAAGGCAGAGGACCCAGAGCAATTGACTCTGTTCAGTGAGGATGAGCGCACCCAGCTGCGTCGTGACAACTCAGCGCTGGAGGCACGCCTAGCACGCATTCCCGTTGAGCGAGAGCAAGAAATCCGCGCAATTGAAGCGCGCTATGCTGCGCCGCAGGATCGCACCTTTCCCGTCGCTGTCATCTTTATCGTTCCCGCATCGTTCGCACAGGAAGGTCGTGTATGAGCCAGGACAACAACCACGACGAATGGCTGTCGCTTATCGAGATCTCAGGCCCGTTCCTCGCTGTACCTGTATTAAAACAAACTTTTCCACAAGGTCTAGAGACTGTCGATGGACGCGTACGCAAGTACTTGCGTCAGGCCTACGATGAGTGGTGTGAGGCGCGTGACAATGATGACCCCCAGCTCGAAGAGCTGCACCGCGCATGGATTCGCGAAGTGCTGGCACGCGGCCTTGAATACGATGAGAAAGATTCGGGCGAGTTGCTCAAGCGAGGCGAGGCTATACCGGCGACCTTGCGTATCGCACTACCAGAACATGGTGTCACGCTATGCCCGGATTACGCGCTGGTCAATGCTCAGGAAGCACTGCTGCTGGTCCAAACCTACCCTGCGGATACAGACTTGGATGCAGCCATCAGCCAGCAAGGTTGGGTGGCCGCGCCTACTGAACGGATGGTGCAACTCTGTCGTACTACGGGTTGTCGTTTGGGTTTGGTCACCAACGGTGAGCGTTGGTTGCTGATTGATGCGCCTGTCGGTTCGGTCGTGACCTACGCCAGTTGGTATGCACGTTTGTGGGGGCAAGAGCCATTAACCCTGCAGGCCTTCCTCACGCTGTTAGGTATTCGTCGTTTTTTCGTGGATACCAGTGAACAGCTGCCTGCACTCTTCGACGAATCTCTACAACACCAGGAAGAGGTCACCGATGCATTGGGTGAACAGGTACGTCGTGCTGTCGAAGTGCTTATTCAGTCGCTCGATAGAGAAGACCTGAATAGCGCCCGGACGTTGCTGCAGGATGTGGCGCCTACCCAGCTCTACGAAGCTGGCCTGACTATCATGATGCGGCTGGTCTTCTTGTTGTCGGCCGAAGAGCGCGGGCTGTTGTTGATGGGCGATGAAGCTTACGAGACTAACTACGCCATCTCCACCTTGCGCATGCAGCTACGCAAAGAGTCCGACGAGGTGCTGGAGCGTCGGCATGACGCTTGGGCGCGTTTGCTGGCGACCTTCCGCGCCGTGTATGGCGGCATTGAGCATGAGACTCTGCGTTTACCGGCGCTGGGCGGCTCGCTGTTCGATCCGGATCGCTTCCCCTTTCTCGAGGGCCGTCCAACGGGTTCAAGCTGGCGTACGGACGATGCTCGGCCCTTGCCGATCGACAACCGCACCGTGCTGCTATTGCTGGAGGCAATCCAGCAATACCAAGGACGTACCTTGTCTTACCGTGCGCTTGATGTAGAGCAGATCGGCTACGTCTATGAAGGCTTGCTTGAGCGTACGGTTAAACGCACAGATGCAGTGACGGTAGAACTTGTCGGCGGCAAGGGCGCAAAAAAAACTATTCATGTCTTTAGTGAACTGGAAGCTTTACGAGGGCGTGACGAGGATGAATTCACTCGCCAGCTGGCGAGTTCGGATGCGCTGAAGCGAAGTGAAAGTGCCATCCGCAAAGATTTGGTGCGTGTTGTGGATCCCGCTCTGACCAATCATCTGCTCACGGCATGTCATGGCGACGAGGCGTTGCGTGATCGTTTGTTGCCCATCGCTAATCTTCTGCGAACCGATCCATGGGGTTACCCATTGGTGTATGTAAAAGATGCCTTTATTGTCACCACAGGTTCTGACCGGCGCGAAACCGGTACCCACTACACGCCAAAGTCTCTTACTGAAACCGTCGTCGTAGAAACTTTGACGCCGGTGGCATACGTCGGACCAGCCGAAGGAATGCCACGCGAGCAATGGGTTCTCAAATCCCCTGCCGAACTACTAGACCTAAAGATTTGCGATCCGGCCATGGGTTCCGGAGCTTTCCTGGTGCAAGCCTGCCGCTGGCTGTCTGACCGCCTCGTTGAGGCGTGGGAACAGGTCGAGGCCACAGGTAAAACGGTGAGTGTGGATGGCAAAGTCCTGGATGCGCCAAGTACCAAGGAACATCTCCCCCGCGACAGCGAAGTCCGCACAGTCATCGCACGTCGCCTTATCTCCGAGCGCTGCCTTTATGGAGTCGATTTGAATCCTCTGGCAGTCGAACTCGCCAAGCTTTCAATCTGGTTGGTGACGCTGGCCAAGGGGCGCCCATTTGGTTTTCTCGACCACAACCTGCGCTGTGGTGACAGTTTGCTGGGTATCCATCGCCTTGACCAACTCACCGAATTGAGCATGACACGAGGTGGAAAAGGGCAGCAGCGGCTCTTTGGCAATGAGATCGAAAGTGCCGTTCAGGAAGTTATCAAGTTGCGCCAGTGTTTGAGGGAGATGCCGATACGCGATATTCGTGATGTTGATGCCATGGCGCGACTGGATACAGATGCCCGCTGCCGCCTTGATGTTCCTGAGAGGATTGCCGATGCACTGATTGGAGTGACACTTTCTTCAGGTGGAAATAAATCTGGCACCGAAAACACGCTAGGCGCTCTTGCCATTCAAGCCGGCCACGCCATTGAAGGAGATCAAGAGTCTATCAACGCAATAAGCAACCTTGCCACAAATGGTCTGTCGCATGATTTGCCTTCTGAAAAGACTTGCCGGAGACCATTCCACTGGCCCTTAGAGTTTCCAGAAGTGTTTCAAGGTGACTCCAAAGGTTTTAATGCATTGGTTGGAAATCCTCCATTTTTAGGGGGGCGGCGACAACGATCCGCACTAGGTGGGAGCTATCAAATATACCTCTCACAAATAATCGGTGGCGGAGGAAGTATTAACGCGGACTTGTGCGCTTTTTTCTTTAGGCGATCTGGGCAGCTGGTCGAACAGCGCGGGTCGATTGGCCTTATAGCCACAAATTCAATCGCTCAGGGTGCGACTCGAGAGATGGGACTTGGACCTATGTGCGATAGCGGGTTCACAATTTACCGAGCAATTTCTAGCTTTGAGTGGCCTGGTGATGCAGTAGTTAATGTTTCAGTTGTGTGGCTATATAACGGCCTATGGGCCTCTAAATCTAATCTTGACGGGCAGCAAATAGAAACGATTTCACCCTATCTTTCGTCTGCCGATACTGGAGGCTGGTCGCCACAAGAGCTTTCAGAAAACACTGATTTGGCTTTCCAGGGATCAAACGTCCTCGGTGCCGGTTTTGTTTTATCCAAGGAGCAGGCGGCCTCCCTTATTGAAATGGATGAAAAAAATGCAGCTGTGGTTTTGCCGTTTATTAGAGGTGAAGACTTCAATGCAGTGCCAGACCAGCAGGCACTGAAGTGGATTATTAATTTCTTCGATTGGCCGCTAGATAGAAGTGTTTCAACAGACACAAAAAAACCAGTAGCTTCCGATTTTCCAATGTGTCTGGAAATCGTAAAACAGCTGGTAAAGCCCAAAAGGGAAATGGCCAAGAGGAAGCCTTATCGTGAGCGCTGGTGGCAATACGCTGAGAGATGCGCAAGCCTTTACTCTCGTATAGCCAATCTGAACCGTGTGATATTTCAAGCGTCACCAAGCAAACATATTTGCTTTGGTTTTGCACCGTCGGGCGCAGTTTATTCCGGACCCCATACCGTCATCGCCAGTGCCGATGCTTTAGATCTTGCCCTTATGCAATCAACTATTCATACCGAATGGGCTTGGCAGTTTTGCTCCACAATGAGGAACTCCGCCATTCGCTACAATCCCTCCGATTTCAGAAAGTTTCCACGCCCCGTAAACTTGGATGGTATGTCCAATGTCGCCGAAGAATTTTCCTCATTAAGACAGTCGATCATGATAGATCGTAACTATGGACTGACTGATCTTTACAATGATTATCACTGCGAAGATTCACAGTTTTCTGGCATTAGATCTCTCAGAGAAAAGCAGCTTGAGCTTGATCAGAAAGTATTTCACGCATACGAATGGGCGGACCTCCTGCCTAGACTTGAATTCAGGGAAACCAAACAGGGCATTCGATATACCTTTCCTACGGAAGTTTCTGAAGAAATAACACGACGACTCGTCACTCTGAATAAGAATCGTCATGAAGCTGAACTTTTACATGAGCAGGCCGCAAGTAGCAAGACTGCAAAGCGGTCAAGCCGATTGAAACTGTCACCAGCAGAGCCTTTATTCAATGATTTATTCGGAGATAGCGAGGTATGACTTGCATTGAGACCACGCTCACATTGGAGAGGGTCATAGTTCGGACTGCACACGGAGAACCCGTTCGAGGTCTCCAGGAAGTTCTATCGCATCTGCCGAAATTTCTCGCATGTTGAGCTTTAGGAATATCAATGGCTACTAAATTGGTACCCCATAATCAGCTTTCAATAAGTGACTTGATTGTTGATGCGGTATATGAAAGTAGTGCAGATGGGCAGCTTTCAGGCGAGCCCATTTCAAAATTGCTTCCAGGCTCGGGCAATATGGGCGGTTTCCGTGTGTCTGGCAGAGGCGAACGAAAGAATTGGGTGGTTTTATTTACGACCGGGGAAGATCGAGACTGGCCTGACACGCTTGATCTGAGTACCGGTCAATTTGTTTATTACGGTGACAACAAAACACCAGGGCATGAACTGCATGACACTCGTTCGGGCGGAAATAAGGTGTTGCGACACGCGTTCTCACGGCTCCATGCCGATCACGGACCTCGGTGCGATATTGCACCTTTCTTAATTTTTAAAAAACTACCTACTGCTAGTGCGGCTCGATCTGTTCAGTTCAAGGGCCTTGCCGTCCCTGGATTTCAGGGGCTGTCGGCGACCGAAGATTTAGTCGCCGTTTGGAAGTCATCCAATGGGCAGCGATTTCAGAATTACCGTTCGATTTTTACGATTCTCGACGTTCCAGTAGTCAAGCGTGCATGGATCAATGATCTTGCTGCAGGTAGTTCTAGGACCGCGAATGCGCCAAAAGCCTGGATCGATTGGTTAGAGTCGGGAAGGTATTGCCCACTGGCGGCAGAGGCTACAACGATCATTCGCTCTGTCGAGCAGCAATCACCCGATACTGCCTTGAAACGCCGTATCTTGGCCTGTGTATGGCAGTACTTCAAAGATGTGCCTATCGCATTTGAGGCATTTGCTGCGCGCATTTACCAGATGACCGACTCGCGCGTCATCGTTGATGAAATCACCCGCGGCACTATTGATGGCGGACGTGATGCCGTAGGGCGTTATTTGCTTGGGCTTGGCGACGACCCTGTTTACGCTGAGTTCTCGCTTGAGGCCAAGTGCTACCGGCCAGCGCTTGAAGGAGATGCGCCGAATACGGTGGGCGTAAAAGACGTGTCTCGACTGATTTCTCGGATACGGCATAGACAATTTGGCGTGTTGGTTACGACCTCAATAGTTGCTCGTCAGGCCTATCAAGAAGTGCGAGAGGATCGTCACCCGATCATTTTTATATCGGGGCGAGACATTGCTGAAATTCTGATTAAGAACGGCTTCAACACGGAAGGCAGAGTCGAAGCCTTGCTAAAAAATGAATTCAAAATTTAGAGGTGCTCATGGAGCAAAGCGCTGTGAAACAAACTGCTAATGCATGGATCGCTATCGATCATGGCTTTGCCAATGATCCAGCGCTTGCACCTTACACGTTGGTCCTGGAGGGCGAGCGGGAGCTTTATCAAGCCATCGCGGCAGATGACTGGGTTCTGATCCTGAGCATCTCTGGCGACATCACGCGTGTGGGGCGTGTCATGCGCCTTCGCTCCAATAGCGAGACCACTTCGCTATTTTTCGACAAGCTGTTGGTTATCGAATCACCAGTACCGCTTGCTAAAACCGGGCTCGTTCCGCCGGCTGGTCGTATTTCTCGCGTGCAGTGGACCGAGTTTGCTGAATCGCTGCCCAAGGCACTTGATCTGACAGTTGCCGACGTTCCTTTGATCAAGAATGAGGCGTACGTACGCGAGTTGCTGCAGTTCGCCATCATGGATGATCTGTTAGGGCCTGCCGGTGGCCCCGAAGAATTCATCGTCGATATGAGCGTGCGAGATCGTTACCTGGTAGGCAAGCTGGCACCGATGGACAACGCTGATCGTGGCCAAGAATGGGTGCTTGTCGAAAAGGGCGATGAAGTTGAACCTCCCGACCTAGAGCCAAAAGCACAAGGTAAGAAAATTGATTCGCCGACGCTCTCGGGAAGCGGTGACTCCGACGCTGATGAAGAGGTTGATGCGGCCTCTAATCAATCGCTCGCCCCCTCTAGTTTGGGCTTCACCTTTTGTGTCGATGGCAATATAGAAAGTATTGAGGTGGTGGTGAGTTGGGGGCGGTATGAACGTGTAGCCAGCGATGAGCACAATCACACCAAGCTTATAAAGGACAATCTCGTTAAGGCCAAGGTTTGGAAGCGAGCGCCTTCAGGTGGGGTGTTTTCGCTTGCGATGATACCGGGGCTTGTTTCGCCTATCGCGCCAGATGCTAGTAGCCCTGAAGTGCGTATCCAGGGCACCGTCAGATCGCCAAACGACAAGGGTGATCGCTTGGTCACTCTGTTTCTGGTTAACGGGCAAGAAGAACCCGATGAAAATCGCGATACCGCATGGGTGTTTCAGCCTGAAATCATTGTGCGAGCGAAAACGGGCAGCGAAGTAACCGATATTTTCCGCCGCCGTCCGGCATTGGATGCCGATGCCGGCGCTGAAGATGATGAGGATCTGCGTGAGCGCTTGGCACTAGAGATGATCTACCGCGATCGCGTCGAGTTTGCGGTGGGCCATGGTGTCGCGGTTCATGCAAGTACCGGTAGCATGCCAATTAGGGCGCATGAGCTGCGTACGGTGGTCATGCCGCAATACGAAGTCGCTGTAACTGAAACGCCAGGTTCAGATCCGCAAGACCGCCCCGCGATGCGCAAAATGACCGCCGATGGCTTACTGGATATGCAAACGCTGGCAAACCTTGATAAGGATGCACTCATCGCCGCACTCGGTGTGTTGACCCAGGACTATGCCGCGTGGATTGAGGATCAAAGTCGTCGGATCGGTAGCGATGTGATTGGCTACGAGCAGCAGGCCAAAGAAGCGCTGGAACGCTGCGAATTGATACAAGCTAGGCTGCTTGCCGGTGTTGAAGTGTTGGCTGCCGATGAGAAAGCGCTGGCTGCGTTTCGCTTCGCTAACCGTGCGATGGCTATTCAGCGTGTGCGTAGCGCCTATGCTCTCGCGCGGCGTCGTAAACAAGAAGTGGATGTGGCGGTCTTCGATGTGCCGAGGAACCGTACGTGGCGGCCCTTTCAGTTGGCCTTCTTGTTGTTGTCCGTTCCGGCACTGGCCAATCCTACCCATACGGACCGTACCCAGCCATTGCAGGCTTATGCCGATCTGATTTGGTTTCCCACGGGCGGTGGCAAGACTGAGGCGTACTTAGGTGTTGCAGCTTTCACCATGGCGATTCGTCGCTCACAAGGAAATTTGGGTGACTACGACTCATCACGAGGTCTGGCCGTCATCATGCGCTACACCTTGCGTCTGCTGACATTGCAACAGTTTCAGCGGGCCACGGCATTGATCTGCGCAATGGAGCATATACGGCGCGAGACACTGGCTGCGGGGGACAAGTCCCTTGGTGAGAATGCCTTCACCATTGGTCTGTGGGTCGGTAACACCGTGACGCCGGGTAAAACCGAGGATAGTCATAGGTTTATCGAGGCTGTTCGTACCCCAGGAAAGAACACTGCAGGTCTTGCTTCACCGGCGCAGCTGACGGGCTGTCCATGGTGTGGCTCAGAAATTCTTCCTGGCCAAGATATTGTCGTCGACAAAGTTGCAGGACGTACGTCGATCTACTGTGGCGACAAGTTGAGTAAGTGTGATTTTTCACGTGGCCGTTCAAGTAATCAGGACCATCCTGGTTTACCAGTGATGGTGGTAGATGAGGAGATGTATCACCGGCCACCAACGATGATGATCGCCACCGTCGACAAATTCGCGATGATGGCCTGGCGAGGACAAGTACGAAATTTGTTCGGTAACGTTTCGCAGGAATGCACCCGTCATGGTCTGCTTTGGCCTGGCTCTGAATGTAATGCCGGGCATAGGGCAACTGCTGGCAAGCCTGCCGCAAACGTCAAAGCAATTCGTCCAATTCGACCGCCAGACTTGATCATTCAGGACGAGTTTCACCTGATCAGTGGTCCACTGGGAACCATGGTGGGTCTCTATGAAAGCGCCGTTGATGAGCTGTGTAGTTGGCGTTTGGGTGATCACTCAATTCGCCCAAAAGTAATTGCATCCACGGCTACCGTGCGCAAGGCGCAGCAGCAGGTCAACAACGTTTTTATGCGTCAGGTAGCCGTTTTTCCACCGCATGGTTTGGATGTTGAGGATAACTTCTTCTCGGTACAACGACCGATTGAGCAAAAGCCAGGGAGACGTTATTTGGGCATTTGCTCGCCTGGTAGTTCGCGGCCAGCGATGTTGATTCGGGTCTACACCGCTGCGTTGACGGGCGCGCAGGCGCTGTTCGATCGTTTCGGTAAGGTCGCTGATCCGTACATGACCATGGTGGGCTACTTCAACTCGTTGCGTGAGTTGGGGGGTATGAAGCGTTTGGCTGAGGACGATGTGCAAACTCGTGCTTACCGCGTGCAAATGAGCATGGTCCAGCGCCCTGGATTGGCCCAGCGCAGTGTAATGAATATTCGAGAGTTGACGTCGCGAGTGTCTAATCAAGACATCCCTAAGTACTTAGATCAGCTTGAGGTGATGTTCAAGTCCGAATGGGACCCTGAAAAGCTCAAGTACGTGACTCGTTGGGTTGATGGGGACGCTAGGGCTATCGATGTTGTGTTGGCGACCAATATGTTGTCGGTTGGGGTCGATGTAAGTCGTCTGGGCATCATGGCTGTCAATGGTCAGCCTAAAGGGACTGCGGAATACATTCAGGCGACTAGCCGAGTAGGGCGCCAGTCGCCAGGTCTGGTCTGTACTGTTCTGACTTGGGCTAGGCCACGTGATCTCTCGCATTACGAAACCTTTGAGCATTATCACGCCACCTTTTATAAACATGTCGAAGCCCAGTCGGTCACGCCATTTTCGCCGCGGGCGATGGATCGAGGGCTGACTGGCGCGATGTTGTCGTTACTGCGGGCAAAACATGCGGACTTTGCACCGAACACTGGGGCGGAGAGTCTCAAGCAGCCGAACCAGCCTGAAATGTTGGATGCCATGAAGGTGCTCGAAACTCGAGCCGATAACGTTGCGGAAGAGCCGGCGCAGAAGCTCGCTGGAAGCATGCTCAAGCAACGTGCGGATGAGTGGGTGAAGGAAGTGTTTCAGGGTAACCGTCTTTTGGCTTACGAGAAGCGAGGGCCGGATAAAGATAGAACCGCTGCATTGATTAATGCGCCTGGTCCGCAAACTTGGAATAACTGGACAGTGCCAATGTCGATGCGAGAGGTCGAGCCGGGCGTGCGTTTAGTGATGAACTCAGCGCGTATAAATGACGATATTCAATGGAAGCCTCGCCCTGCAGCGGCTGATAAGGACGAATGAAAATGGCTAACGAAAAAACTCCCGTTGGTTCAGTTCGGCCGAGCCAACTGCTCTGGACTTATGGCCCCGGTGCGCTGATCGATCTGCCGAACCTGTCAGTCGTGACGCTAGGGATAAATTTTTGGGAGAAGGATCGTTGTCGGCCAGTGGTAGAAAGTCGCCTGCTAGCTGCGGTACAAAAAGTACTCGGCCCGCAGGTTGAATCGCTGCGTATGCCTCCGTTCACCGCTAGCGACACCGTTGATCCGTTCTCGGCTGAAGCCAATGTGGGGGTTCCGGTACGCCCCTTTCCTCGCTGGTTGCGATGTGTGAAATGCGGAATGCTTTCGCCATATGACAGTGGGCTGTTCGATCTAAAAGAAAATCGTTATCGACCGGAGGCGACTTGCTTCGTTCATACGGGTTGTACAGGGAATCCAGATAAACCCTTGCCTGCGAAGGATGCCGATGCTGTGCCCGCGCGTTTCCTGCTGGCTTGCAAGAGCGGGCATCTGGATGACTTTCCGTGGAATTGGTACGTCCACAGTGGCCTTAGCGGTTGCAAGGGCACGCTGCGATTCTTTGAAAGTGGCGCGTCTCTGCAAACCGAGAATCTTTGGGTGAGGTGTGACACCTGTCATGTGGCCCGGAATATGGCCCATGCTTTCGGGCAGCTAGGCAAAGAAAACCTTCCGGGTTGCCGAGGTCGGCACCCGCATCTGGATCACTTCGAACCTGATTGTGATGCGGAGCCGCGCGTAGTTCTGCTAGGTGCGACCAATAGTTGGTTTCCAATCTCTATTTCTGCGTTGGCCATTCCACAGGCTAAAGATTCGCTGGGTCAACTTATCGACGATGGTTGGGAGTTCTTCCACGATCTTGAAGGTGTAGAAGAGGTGCCGTTGACGGTAAAAATGTTGAAAAGAACCGGTGCGTTACCCGGGATTGATCAATATTCCGCCGAGCTGATCTGGGCTGCGGTCGAAGAGCATCGTAGTCGTGGTGATACGAATGTCACTGAGTCTGACATCAAGGGGCCTGAGTGGCGCGTGCTGATTGATCCGTCGCCAGTGAATGACTATCCACATTTCACCTCTGAAATAGTCAATGTTCCTGCTCGTTTCAAGAGCAAGATCTCGAGGGTGCTGTTATTGAAGCGCTTGCGTGAGGTTAATGCGCTGCTCGGCTTTACACGAGTAGAAGCTCCTGACGATTCAGCTGACCTGACAACCGGTCCTACTAAGGCTCCACTGTCACGGGGTAAGCCCGATTGGGTTCCTGCGAATCAGGTCCATGGCGAAGGCATTTTCATCCAATTCGATGAACAGGCTATCTCTGAGTGGGAGCAGCTTGAAGACGTCCAAAGCGTTGATGAGCGGTTACGTGGCGGTCATAAAGGCTGGCGAAACTCTCGGCACCTAAGCCCTCCGGAAGAAGGCTACCCAGGCGCTCGCTATGTACTGCTTCATACCTTGGCGCATATGTTAATTCGTGAGCTGGCATTGGAGTGTGGGTACAACGCGGCCAGCATCCGCGAGCGTATCTACGCGGACGTGAATGCAGAGGGGGGGCAGGCGGGCTTTATTATTTACACGGCGGCTGCCGACTCCGATGGGACCCTGGGTGGTTTGGTCGAGCTGGGTAAGCCAGAGAACCTTGAGCGGTTGCTTGTCCAGGCGTTGCGGCGCTCTCGCATATGCTCGTCTGATCCGCTCTGCGCTGAGCATGACCCGCAAAAGGATCGAAGTCTGCATGCGGCCGCTTGTCATGCATGTTCATTTGTCGCTGAGACCTCTTGCGAGCGCGGTAATCGCTATCTCGACCGTGCGATGGTCGTTCCCACGTTTGAGAACGACAAGGCCGCATTCTTCAAGGACGTTTGAGATGAAAGCTTTGCTGGAGGCAGTGTCGGCGTTGGTGGCTTTAGTTTCTCCTGACCGTACCGCGGCTTTGGCGGCAGCGGTCAGGCTCATCGGTGCTGAGAGTGCGGGGAAATTGAATAATGCTTCTGTGTTGTCTGCCAGCGCGGGTAACTCATTTAAAGCTATGGTCGCGGCATGGAAGTCTAACCCTGTCGCCGGTGAAACCTTAGCAGCAATGCTACTGGCAGCTGACCATGCTTATCGTCAGGCAGAGGCAATGCAGGTAGTCGATTTGGTGTGGACCGGGCCGACTACTGACATTGTTCCGGCTCGTCGAACCGAGCAGGCTCTGATCCAGGTAATCAATACTGCAAAGAAGCGGTTGTTCATAACGAGTTATGTTGTTTACAACATCGAGTCGATCACCAAGGCTCTGAGGTCGGCGGCGGAGCGCGGTGTGGCGATCAACTTCCTGATGGAGCTTTCGACAGCCACCGGTGGCAAGGTCAGCATCGATCCTATCGATAACCTGCGCAAAGTCGTTCCTAATGCGCGGTTTTACATCTGGAAAGACAAGGGTGCAGCCTTCTCGAATGGCAGCGTGCATGCGAAGGTCGCGGTGGCCGATGGCAGGCACTGTTTCATAACTAGTGCCAACCTCACTGGGTACGCAATGGATCAGAACATGGAGGCTGGAGTCTTGATCTCGGGAGCTCCATTGCCCGATCAGCTTCATCGACACCTAGAGGCGTTGGCGGTAACTGGGGTGATCGTGTCTGTCGCGTGATGTTCTTCTGGGAGGAGGAGGTGAATGTCTCGAAGTGACATCATGCGAGCGGTGAAGCGCGCTCATACAGCGCCAGAAATTGTCGTTCGCCAAGCACTGCATGCTTTAGGGCTCAGGTTTCGTCTGCATCGCCGAGATCTCCCTGGTTCACCGGACATAGTACTGCCGAAATTCCGAACTGTGGTTTTCGTGCATGGGTGTTTCTGGCATCGACATCCTAACTGCCGCTACGCGACTACTCCTAAGAGTAGACAGGAGTATTGGCTACCAAAGTTTGAAGCGAATTTAGAGCGTGATGCGCGGAAGGAAGCTCAATTGCGAGAACTGGGCTGGCGTGTACTGGTGGTGTGGGAGTGTGAAACGAAGAGTCTTGAGGCGCTGGTAGCTCGCCTCAGGCTTGAATTCGATCTTCCTCTCGGCGAATCGCTTCATAGGCCCTGATGTGTTGCATCAGGCTTTCTCCGATCACTTCTCCTAATCGCACCGGAACTGCGTTGCCGATCATGCGGCCAACGGCTTTGAAGGTGATCCGCTCTGGCTCCATGAACACGTAGTTTCTAGGAAAGGACTGCAGGATCGCTGCTTCACGCAGTGATAGGGCGCGAGCCTGATCAGGATGGCCGAAACGGCCGTTCCCGAAGCCGTAGCAGAGCGTGGTCATTGTCGGGCTTGGGCGATCTGCGCGCATACGCCCGTATACGCTCGGATAGGTTTTCCCGCTCGCCTTGCGATGGCATTCAGCGACTAGCTCTGGCGGCCAATCCTTCCAGGTTCCGCCCGGCCTGGAGTGAATGATGCGTCGCATGTTGATCGGGGTGAGTGTTGCTGCCCGGTGAAGTGGGTCGTTCGGGTCACATTCTCCGGCCGCTAGGCGAGGCAGTGCGCCGATTACGTCCTCGACATTGACCGGGGTGTTCAGATGCGTGGGAGGGATGATGCTTATGGGCATTCCCAGTTTAGAAGCGAGCAGAACATGGCGGCGTCGCTGCTGTGGCAAACCGTATTCGACGCAAGCCACTCGTCCGTCCCAGATCTCGTAACCCTGGTCCCTGAGGCTTTGGACGAAGTCGTGGTAGACCTCGTGCTTGGTGACGTCAGGAACGTTTTCCATGGTTACCAAGTGAGGCTCAGTTTCCTTGATGAGGCGGCTGAAGTGATAGAGCAGCGGCCACTTGCGATCGTTGCGGGTGTCTTTGCCTTGATTGTAGGTTGAGAACGGCTGGCAAGGGGCGCAACCGGCCAGCAGCCTGTATTGACCAGGGCGATACCAGGCCAGCAACTCTTCGGCTGTCACTTCCGTCACGTCTTTTTTGACGAAGGCGGCCTGGTTGTTCTCCTGGTAGGCGTAAGCACATTGGCCTTCGATGTCGTATCCAGCATGCACTGTAATGCCGGTATTGCGCATGCCAGCGGTGAGGCCACCAGCACCACAGAAAAGGTCAACTGCATCAATCATTGGGGGTAGGTCCTCTTAGCAGGAGGTATTCTAGCTGGAACATTTGTAAAGATCGAGCACGATATGTCACATCCATATTTCTTTATCTCCCGCCGAAAGTAAGTACAACGGTTGGATCGCGAAAAAAATAAGTGATTGCGTACTGTGCCAATGACCGCCCTGGTATCAGCCAGGGCAGTCTATCGGGCGGAGTAAACTTCGGAGCTACAGGCAGCCTCGTTCCGCCAGCGACACGCAGCCTTCATGGTCCACCACTACATGATCCAATGTCTGGGTGCCAATCTTGTTGAGTGCATTCTTGAGGACTTTGGCCAGCGCACAATCTGCTTGGCTTGAGTCGGAATCGCTGGAAGGATGTTTGTGCACTAGGATCACGGCTGCTGCGTTATGTTCCAGGGCGATTTTGACCACCTCCCGAGGGGACACGCAGGTAACTTCCAAAGGCCCCCTGAATATTTCCCTAAAGCCAATCACCCGGTGCTCGATATCGAGCAGTAACAAAGCAAAGACTTCGTATTCATGGAACTGCAGAAGCGTTTGTAGGTGGCTGAAAACGAGTCTGCGCTCAGTCAACGCGCGTCCTTTAGACAGACGATACATCGCGAGTTGTTGAGCCATCTGCAGGATGTCGGCCTCGCTGACCGGTGATTCCATGGCATAGGTGTCGGGAGTTTTGCCGGCTTTGAGCTTGGGATATTTCATGCTGGTATTCCTATCACGAACGCGTGAAAGCCCTGAAGGGGGCGTGGCGCAGTCACTGCGAGGTGGGTGTCGAGATTGAATAATTCCGAGCGCCCATTAGGCGAGAATGCTCGGCGCTGCTGTGGCTCGATGGTTCACGCAACGAGTTGTAACGCTGCATCGAGTGCCTTTTGTTTAATTGCTGCGCCTTGCCCAAACCACGCCGAATCCATTCGATACTCAGAGCTCCTTGCGCGCCGTTCATGATCCACATATTCAGTCACGGCGTTCAGCAAGCCCCATGCTGTTCCGCGAGCAGACTCCAAATCAGCTCCTCGGCCTTTACCTTCGTAGAGGTTTTGCACCTTCTCCATAGCTCGCTTGTTGGGCAGTACATTGGGAATGGGGTCATGGGCTCCGGTGTCGCACAGCACGTCCATAAAGAAGCCGATGACCTCTTTCGTCTGAACTTTGCGTTCGGCGAGGGCGCGCATCCGGTACATGAATTCGTCCCATCGCGAGACGGCAATGCCCAATTGTTTTTTGATGGTTTGCGGATCAAAACGCGTGCTGTGCGGCACTTTGATGGCGTGGTTGGCGCCGTTCAGGGAGATGCTCAGGGTGTTGCTGCAGACCACGCGAACGGTGGTGGGGGTCGCAATGGTAGCCAATGTGCCGTCGCACGAAGTCGCCAGCAGCAGATAGCCGTTGACCTGATCATTGCCCCTCAGGGTTGTCGCCTGGCCCGTTCTGGCAAGTGCCCAGAACTTGCGTCCACCTTTCAACACGCCAGCAGTTTCCAGCTCATAGCCCGAGAACTCGGTAAGGTCTCGGTAAAACTCCAGAACTTCACGTGGCTGTACCACTTGGTAGCGATTGGATACCACCGATAACGGCGCTTTGGTGTCAGAGCGATACAACACCTTTTGTTCAGGGAACGAGTGGATGGTGCCGAGGTGGCCAGATGCATCTGCTTTAAAATGAACCGGGCTTTCCTGGATCTGCCAATTCATACCAGCTTCACGCTGCCAGATTTCTAGAGGCTGTTTCGGCGACAGCGCAGAGCCAAGGCCGTGCCAGGGTGCATCACTAGCGTATGCCATTTGTTCAACGAGATGTGCCATGAGAATGGTTCCTTTGGGTATAGAGCGGCATAAGCGCTGCGCAGAACGCGGCACTAGACGGGGTAATTTGAGAGATTGATTAAGTAGGGAGGTTGAAACGATGCCCACAGGTCAGGCAGAAGTTATTGGCCAGAATATGACGATCCAGCTTTTCACCAAGTTGAGCACCAACAATACAGCCGCTCACGCCTCCGGCCAGTCCGCCGAGGATGGCGTTAGAGACTGTACTGAGCGAGATGGCAAATGGATCGGGAATGCCACCGACAGAAGGGGCTGTGCGGGTTGCAGCGAGCGCGGCGCTGACGCCTTGTGCTGCGCCTCCGACGGCGCCGACAACGGCACCGAGTCTCATGGCTGTTTTATGGAAAGCGATTTTTTGCGAGTTACAGGAAGGGCACCGAAATGACATGGTTGAAGCATCCATGATGATTGTTCAGTACCGTGATATAGGTGTGTAATGATTTTTAAAATCGTTTGGGGTGGAAGCAGTTGGTCGTCCCGCCCCCTACGGTCAGCGCTTGTCAGTCAAAACCCATGCAGAGTTAGTTCTTCGTATACGCACTTGGTTCCTATTGAGGGCAGTACTGCCTCTGACCCAGTCAAAGCAGTTGCTCGACTCGCAGAAAAAAAATACTGGTCGCTGGAGCCTTAAGTCCAGGGCGAGGGTGGCCTAAAGTCGCGTCATTCCCAACACATGACGAGAAGGCAAGTGACAAATACAGAAGCCGTTTTCTACCCAAGGATTTTGCGCCTGAAGCAGCTGACCGAACGTATCGGCCTTGGACGGTCAACGATCTACGACCGCATGGACACCCAGTCGCCGAGGTACGACGCTACGTTCCCCAAACCAATCAAATTAGGGGCAGCGGCCATCGGCTGGATTGACTCCGAAATCACTACCTGGATTGAGCAGCGCATGTCTGCCAAGGAGGTGCGCTAATCTTCAAAGACCTGTTCGCTGATGAATGGAGCTGAAATTACCTTTACTATTTTTTACCTGAATTCGAACACTAACTCCGTATACATTTTTAACTAATTTTTTTATTGCGAGGTGCGCTACTGGCAGTGCTTTGATCGGGATCGGTTTGCCTTAATATTTTTGGTTTATATGTTATTAGTATTGCTATTAGTAATGCTCTAGAGATTGATAAGTTAGTACCGTTACTCTAAGTGTGAGTAATCAATCAGCAAGCATCACCTATGCTTGCGTGTAAGTAGAGAGTGAGGTGTTTCTACAGATATCAGGATGTAATGGAGTGACTTGATCAACAGTCAAGTCAATCAGTAATGTGATCGAAAGTTAAATTTAATAGGGAAAAGAGGTGTTTGTGAAAGGTGATGAAGAGCGTCTTGCAGCGCTTCAGAGTAAAATTGGGTTAACTGTAGAAGGCATAGAAGTAGGTGCTCTGGATAACGGTCTGATTGCGACTCTGAAGAGCGCATCGTGGTTGGTCAGAAAGCTTATAAAAACAGAAGGAGATGCGTTTAAGATCCGTGTTGTGGATGACCTTGGCAATGCACGCCTGGAGAGCAATGCTCCAGGCAATATTCTGCGCAAGCTTCTAAGCGAGCATATTCCTAGCGGCAGTCGGTTTAATTCGCTTTACAAGTTTGAACCGTATCTAGATATGGCGATAAGCCACCTTGTAAAGTTCGATTTGTATCCAGTGCTTTTGTCTTGGTACATGGAAAGGCCTGCTAGTGAGGCACATAAGCTCATGGCGCACCTGAACGAGTGTGTGGATCAGATTCGTCAAGAGGTCAAATCTAAGAGATTTCTAGCGAAGCTCAACAGCTACCAGCGGTCGAGTAATAAAAACTACAAGGAACTCACAGGATATGTAGATGCGTTGTTTGAGCGCCATGCCAGGCTGCTGGTGTTGAGGGTTGATCTTTCCTATTCGAAAGAAAACTCCAAGACGACGCAGGCTCAAGCTAAGCGAGATCGAGAGCGCCTGCTCGAAAACGCCAGGTCGAACAAGCTGTTTGATGACATGGTGGGCTACATCTGGAAACTGGAGCACGGGCCGGAAAAAGGCTTTCATTATCACATGATGTTTTTCTTTGATGGCTCCAAGGTTCGAGAAGACATAACTCTGGCCAAGCGAATTGGCGAATATTGGAAGGAGGTGATTACGAAAGGTCGAGGTCTGTATTACAACTGCAATGCGGTCAAGCTTGCCTATGCGAGCTGTGGGATTGGGATGATTGAACATGCGGACGCCGAGTTGCGCAGCGGTTTGTGCAATGCTGTGTTTTATCTCACCAAGACGGATCTGTACATGAAACTTCAAACTGAAGGGCGTGGCATGGGAAAAGGGTTATACCCTAGCCCTAAAGGCGCCCGTGGTAGACCAAGAGCGTTAATGGCTGCTTAGGGGTGCATTGCCTATGGATCAGCACTGTCGAGCGGCCTGCGTAGTGCTGAGAGCTCTGTGGTGACTAATGCGTATGTTTTATTTATTGTCTACTTGTGGACGTTTGGTTTTCTCCCAAGCAGGATTGACGAGTTCATCTTCACTCAACCATCTGGGCAACCACGTTTCAATGTTTGAGGGTTGTACATCAAGGATGTTGTTGTTGACGATAAAATCACTCAGAGGACGCTCTAACGTAGCAACGGCTGTTGTTTTATATGGCCAGCCTGCTTCAGGTCGCAAGTCCTCCAGCAATCTTGCGATCTCTTCTTTTAATGGTAAGGTAGATTTATTCCGGCCTTGCGCGTTTTTACTGTTTCGTATAGAGCGTTTATCAGCTTCGTTAAGGTTTTGGATCGCGGCGGAGCGCTCTATGATTTCGCCAATCATTAAGCTTGCGTGGCTATTAAAGGCCCAAGCTTTGTTGCGAGCTTTATTTTGCTCGGCAGCGCTGGCTAATTCCAAATATAAGCAAGCGTACCTCACGTATTGAAGCAATTTAGTGGCGTCGTTGTCGTGCTTACTGGATTCGTTGTCCCAATCCTCCTCTAGCTGCCCCTGAAGTTCAGGGGTGCTGATGCTGGAACGGATGCTTTCTAACAGTTCTAGATGTGTGTCAGGCTCTGTAAGTGGTGAGAAAAAATGGAGATGCAGTATTCCGCGATTCCTAGCGATGGCTGCATCGATTGTGATGTTGCCGATGCGTTCATTCTCTTGTATTGCGAGTTGCGTTCTCGTAAATAACGCGGGCTTTTTTTCTTTCATTTTTTTCTGCTGATCTTTGATGAAGTTGGTTTATTCGTATGTTGTCGAGGTTACATTGTCGAACTGGTGGAGGTGTGTTCGTCGGGAGGGCGTGTTTAACCCACGTGGCTATTGAGGGGACGTAATGAATTCACTCCAGTCGTTCATTAGGTCGCGTCGTTTATCTAGAAAATCAGTACGTGAGTATGCCCCTTCAGTCTGATCTCGCTCATCAAGCGCTAGCGCTATTTCGCATACTTCACGTGGGTAGTTAGTGCATTCCCCAGCCCAGTCTCGGAATGAAGAACGAAAACCGTGTCGAGTGATTTGTTTGTATCCCATGTCATGTAGGAGCGTCCGTATGGCGTTTGCATGCATAACCCCTGAGCCGCGCGCTCTATGTCTCATCATGGTCAGATTTTTAACAAACAGTTCGGCAGCGAAAAAACGCTGCCTTTACTTAGCTCTGTCGATTGCAAGCGAACGCCTGCTCACACGCCTCCCGAAGATAAGACGTTGATCTTCAAGCTCATCGAAGAGTAGCTTCAGTCTAGGCTATCGATGATTGCGGATATTGAAAGGTTTCCGGTAGCCGCTTCCTTGATATGTTCGCTCCACCACTTCATCATTGGGCGTCGACGCTCAATGTAATCGGCCCGATTGTACGCGCTACGTACCTCATCCTTGTCAACGTGAGCAAGCGCAACCTCGATCAGCTCAGGATCCCAGCCGTGCTCGTTGAGGATGGTACTGGCCATTGAGCGCATTCCATGGCTCACCAGGCGACCTTCAAAACCCATGCGCTTCAGAGCCATATTGGCCGTTTGGCTGTTGCAATGGGTCCGGGGATTCCGGTCTGCTGGAAAAATATGCTCTCGGTGGCCGCTAAGCGGTTTTATAGCCTCTAGAAGCCCCAAAGCCTGTTCCGTAAGTGGGATGATGTGAGTCCGACGCTTTTTCATCCGCTCCGCAGGTATTGTCCAGATCCTCTTGTCGATGTCGATGTCTGCCCATCGTGCGGTAGCTGCTTCTGCGGGACGAGTCATGGTGTGGAGCTGCCACTCAATCAAGCAGCGTGTAGTCCGTTTTATACTGGCATTGGCCACCGTCACCATTAGCTCTTTCAGTTCGTCTGGTGCGAGCGCTGCCATGTTTTTCTTTTTTGGTTTCTTGAAAACCGAACGAATCCCGCTGAGTGGATTAGAGTGAATCAAGCCGGAATTCACGCCGTAAGTCATGATTTCGTTAAGACGCTGGCTTAGCCGCTTTACGGTCTCAAGGCTGCCTTTGGTCTCAAGCGGTCTAAGTAACTTTATGACCGCCGGTGCGGTGATCGCTGAGATCGGGGTAGTACCCAGGTCGGGGAAAACATGCAGCGTCAGCGAACGCCAGATGTCTTCAGCATAGGCAGTGGTAACAGCGTCTTTCTTGAGTTCGAACCACGCGGTGGCGACGTTTTTAAAGGTATGTTCCGTAGTCGCTCTTAATATTTGCCGATCCGCGTCACGCTTCTCCTTCGGATCTAACCCTTGCGCCACCAACTCTCTGGCTTCTACGGTCCGTTTCCGGGCTTGAGCCAAGCTCACCTCGGGAAAGGTACCAAGGCCCATGTTGATCCGTTTTTTGGTTACTGGGTGAATGTAGTTAAAATTCCATAGTTTTGAGCCATTGGCTCTCACCCTCATCTGAAGGCCGTCGCCATCAGTGAGGATGTAGTCTTTTTCCTTTGGTTTCGCTGCTTTGACTTTGACGTCTGAAAGCCGCGTTGTTTGAGCACCCATGGTGATCTCCGGTACTGCGTGTATTCCAAAAAATACCAGTCGTGGGTTTGGAATACCACGTGGAATACACGAATTGTAGGATGAGTTCAGATACCATCGGACCCAGTTGGACCTGAAAGCCCCGTATTTACTGGATTTCAGGCACAAAAAAAGACGCCCTTGGACGTCTTTAGATGTTTATTTGGTGGAGCCGGGGGGATTTGAACCCCCGTCCGCCAGTACTCCGCTGTCGGTACTACATGCGTAGCCGTGTCTATTAAGTTAACCCTCAGCGACCCGACGGGCAGGGTGCTTTGGGCGAGTTGTGT
>Ga0207713_1000807_pt1 | contig 29029 bp, 24 predicted proteins | sample KBSS64metaG_FD_184404 | JGI IMG/M metagenome (GOLD analysis project Ga0207713, IMG submission 184404) | Switchgrass rhizosphere microbial communities from Kellogg Biological Station, Michigan, USA - KBS S6-4 metaG (SPAdes) (version 2) | ecosystem: Host-associated > Plants > Roots > Rhizosphere >... | reverse complement strand
TAGCCTCAGGATCCAACCATCAAGTGAATCAAATTCAAGAAAGCTCCACCATTATTCACCGCATTACGAACCAAACATCAGAAGTTGTTGAAAACGTCGAGCAAATCACTAAGCGAGCACTCGACACAGCTGCGATTTCAAATAGCGGAACAGCGACCGTTGAAACAGCAGCCAAACAAATGAAATCAATCAACGAAAATGTCACCGAACTCTCATCTGTTTTTCAAGGTCTTAGCGAACACTCAGCGAAAATTAGTCAAATTAACGATGTCATTACAGCCATTGCTGATCAAACGAATCTGCTTGCACTTAACGCTGCCATTGAAGCAGCAAGAGCAGGAGATCACGGAAAAGGCTTTGCCGTTGTGGCAAGTGAAGTACGTAAACTAGCAGAAGGCTCATCCAACTCAGCTAGTCAAATCAAAGATCTAGTTAGCTTAATTCAAAGCGAAACAGCGCGAACGCTTCAATCGATGACGGTCACCACTAAAGAAGTAAAAGAAGGCCTAGCAGTAATGGAACAAGCAGGTACATCGTTTATGCAAATTAACGAAGCGGTACAGCACGTAGTGGATCAAATTCAGCAAATCGGAAGCGCTATTCATAATCTAGCCAAAGATACTCTCGAAGTCCAGCAGGCGATTCACGAAGTCAACGGTATTGCTGAAGAAGCGGCAGCCGGTGCGCAAAATGTATCAGCTACAACGGAAGAACAGCTTGCTTCGATGGAGGAAATTGCTTCATCAGCAATGGATTTAGCGAATATGTCGGAGGAGCTGCAAGAGTTGATTGCGAGGTTTAAAATGTAAGAAAAAGCATGGAGCCAGCGCTCCATGCTTTTTCAAATTAGTGAGCAATATAAGAAACTACTACCCTGTTTTTGAAAAAAAACGCTCTATCAACATCTTTATCTAGCAGAAAGTATCGAAAAAGTTGGAAAATGTTGAGATTCTGCCGATAAGACGTAAGAACAGAATATATAGGTGAGGAGAATTGTTGGAAGAATGAACAAATTTTTAAAAACGTTTGTGTTATGCAGTGTACTAATCATGATAGTCTTTCCATGTTTACTAGGAGACAAATCGCAAGCAGCTACGATTGAACCGACTGTAACTGTAAAGTTAAAGTGGTTTTTAGGAAATCAATCTAGTATTACAATCAAACCATCTCAATTGTATGAGATAACAGGCAGCGATGTAACCCTTCAAGCTAACACGGAATACCAAGTAAAAATTGAAGGAAGCAATGTAGTTCTGTTAAAAGACGGTAAAAAGCTTGAGGAAGCTTCTCAGTTTATGGTGAAGCCCTCTACATACAGCGGTACACTGTCTGTAAATGGCCATCTTTATTTAGGAACGATGATGTTTACAAATGAAGGCGAAAAGTATGTGCGACCCGTTAATACGATTCCTATGGAAGACTATTTAAAAGGTGTTGTACCTAAAGAAGTATATACATCTTGGCACGCGGATGCCCTAAAATCACAGGCGGTTGCTGCTAGAACATATGCTTTAAGCTATGCAAATAAAGTCATTGATGATTCAACATCTTACCAAGTCTATGGAGGCTATGAATGGTACAACAGTACAACAAGTGCTGTGGATCAAACGTTCGGACAAGTGGTGACGTACAATGGCTCTCTAATTAATTCAGTATTTTCTTCAAGTAACGGAGGAATCATTGAATCAGACTTTAATGCATGGGGGAAATCTTCACAGCCCTATTTCAAAGTTAAAAACGACCCGTATGACCCGCAAACCAAATGGTCTCTTACTCTTCAAAAGCAGCAAATTGATTTGTCCAATAAAGATTTAAAAAATCCAAACGCATGGTGGAATCAAACAAAAGAAGCTGACGAAAAGATTGCAGGTAAAATCAAAGCACAGATGTTAACAAACGCTTCTTTTAAAGGAAAAGATATTAAAATCACAAGCATCAAAAAAGTGAGCTTGTATCAACCAACTTCTGGACAGCGTATGAGCAAAGGAGACCTTAGCGTATCGTACATCACGAAAGGTGATTTTGATCAGTCTGGGAAGTTAGCCGTTCGTTCATGGGACGTAGTGGGGACAAAAGCTGATACGATTCGTATGATGCTAGACGGAACAAGATTTAAAAGTCTTATAATTACAAATCAAAAAGCAGACGACACAACGATTACCATTGAAGGAAAAGGAAATGGTCACGGCGTAGGGCTCAGTCAATTTGGTGCCAACTCTATGGCGTCCAAAGGAAAAGCCTACAGCGATATTTTAGCCTTCTATTATCCGGGTACGGCTCTAACAACGCAGTATACAGATAAATTTCAGCGAGTTACGACTCCTGAAGCAGCTAAAGTAGATCCGATGACGGATGAAGATACAAAAATCACAGGAACGGCAGAGCCAAATTCGACGATTATAGTCAAAGACTGGCCAACGGTTATTGCCACAGGTCAAACAGATGCAAACGGTCACTTTTCTATCGATGTACCAAAGCAAAAAGCAGATACGCAAATTCACGTGTTAGTAAAATGTGAAGGCGGATATAGCAAATATACGTGGTTTCTTGTCAAAGGCACTAAACCAGCGGTTCCCGACGCAGCTAAAGTGGATCCAATGAGCGATGAAGATACGGCGATTACGGGCACAGCAGAGCCGAATTCGACAATTATGATTAACGTATGGCCAACGGTTATTGCAACAGGAAAAGCTGATAACACTGGTCATTTCTCTGTACCCGTACCAAAGCAAGAAGCAGGAAAACAAATTCACGTGCTCGTAAAAGGTGAAGGTGGATACAGCAAGTATACGTGGTTCCTAGTGCAGTCTCAGAAAGTACCAGACGCAGCTAAAGTGAATCCAATGAGCGATGAAGATACGGCGATTACGGGCACGGCAGAGCCGAATTCGACAATTATGATTAACGTATGGCCAACGGTTATTGCAACAGGAAAAGCTGATAACGCCGGTCGTTTCTCTGTACCTGTACCAAAGCAAGAAGCAGGAAAACAAATTCACGTGCTCGTCAAAGGACAAGGTGGATACAGCAAGTATACGTGGTTCTTGGTGCAGTCTCAGAAAGTGCCAGATGCAGCCCAAGTGAATCCGATGACATCAACAGATACAAAAATCACGGGAAGCGCAGAGCCAAACTCGACAATTATGGTCAAAGACTGGCCAACGGTTATTGCCACAGGTCAAACAAATAATGACGGTCATTTTTCCATAAATGTTCCAAAGCAAAAGAAAGACACGCAAATTCACGTCCTCGTCAAAGGTCAAGCAGGATACAGCAAGTATACGTGGTTTCTTGTTAAGTAATATAGTGGAAAGAAAGGTGCTGTTTTACTGTTTTATAACAGTGAACAGCATTTTTTTTGCAGAAATTAACCTATATGTTAAGAAAACAAGTCTTTTTTATTAATTTTTTGATAAAATTTGCAGGTTTTTATGCAATTTATGTATAATCATGTAGAGGAATCGGGATTAAAAGAGAAGTATTATTTCGGAGATAAATACAGCGAAAGCGCTGTTTAAAAAATGTACAGCTTTAGGAATCGCTGTGCAGAAATCTTTTGAAGTAGAGTATTCCCTATTTTTACCAACTGTCATAGGAAAAATAAGTAACCGCATACAAATTCTTTTTAAAAAGGTAAGGAAAAGAACGTATAGCAGAAACTCTTTTTACACATAGTTTGAAAGTAAGGATAAATAACTAACATCAGGATTTATATAATTTGTTCCTTGCCACCTTTATTAATGACCAATATAAGGCGATGTTATGCATGATGAAGCGTAAAGAAAGATGAGCGTCATAAGCAATTATACGCGCATGAAAAAGATATTGCGTAATTAATCAGATGTGGTACGATAGGAAAAGGATATAGGGAACAAAAATAAACCTTTTGGATAAAAGGTGATGATGAATGTATACACAAGTAATTTGGGCATTTATAGCCTCACTCGTAACCGTGTTAGTTTGTACACCGCTTGTTATTAAGCTGGCGGTTAAAATCGGCGCGGTTGATAAACCGAATGAACGAAAAGTTCATCGTCAGCTTATGCCAAGGCTCGGCGGCTTAGCGATTTTTTTAGGTGTCATCGCAGGTTATTTTGCCGGCGGCTTATACGATGAAAAAATTACGTCCATCACCATCGGAGCAATTTTAATTGTAATGCTGGGCGTGCTGGATGACAAATACGGGCTTTCAGCTAAAACGAAGCTGATTGGTCAAATTATTGTTGCTGTCATCATTGTGACAAGCGGTCTTAAAATTGAATTCACAAATCTTCCGTTTATTGGAAGAGTTCATTTTGGCATTTGGGCGTATCCAATCACGATTTTTTGGATTGTGGCCATTACCAATGCAATGAACTTAATTGATGGTCTTGACGGTCTTTCAGCAGGCATCTCAGGAATTGGTATTGCAACGATTGCCGTAATGGCAGGAGTGAACGATAAAGCGCTCATTCTTTTAATGTCTGTGATTTTACTCGGAAGTATTATCGGCTTTTTATTTTATAACTTCTATCCGGCTAAAATCTTTATGGGAGATACCGGATCGCTGTTTCTCGGATACGCAATATCCATTTTATCCCTGCTGGGTCTGTATAAGAGCGTGACGCTTTTTAGTTTTATTATTCCAATGATCATTTTAGGAGTGCCGGTTTTTGATACGACGTTTGCCGTCATTCGAAGGCTCGTGAACCGGACACCGATTTCAGCACCGGACAAGTTTCACTTGCATCACAGGCTGCTCGCTTTGGGCATTTCACATCGAAATACGGTTCTCTTGATTTATACGTTTGGCATTTTATTTAGCCTCATTGCCCTGCTTCTTTCCAAATCAACGCTGTGGGGATCGATTTTTATTGTGATTACACTGCTGATTGTCATTGAACTAATTGCTGAACTGATTGGAATTGTAAATGTAAAGTACAAACCGATTATGAGACTGTATAAAAAGTTAACGGAAATACGGCTAGATGACAAATAATAGATTCATAGAAAGTAAAAAAACGCCCTGTTTTATAACAGGGCGTTTTTTTGTGTTTTCCTTTGTACATTCTTTTGCTTGTTCATTCTCCAAAAAATGAATAAAAACAGCGTGCCACCTAGCGCGTCAATTAACACGTCAATCAGTCTGCCATCTCGCATCCATACGAAAGACTGATGAAGTTCATCTAAAAAAGCAAAGGCAACTAACAGCAGCCACGCGTACTTGTAGCGATGACGAGAAGGTCGCAAGTTCCAGTAAAACAAAAGAGCAAGCGCTCCAAAAAAAGATAAATGTGCACCTTTGCGTAAGAAAAATTCCAATTCCCATCCATATTTATACGCCCTGTAAAAAGATCCGTGAGGTCCTAAAATAGACCAAAGCGTCACGTCTGGCTTCCAAGCGGCTGAATGAAGCCAAGAAGCAGGGGAGCTGACCGTAAGACCAGGAGTATGCGAAAACTTTGTAATGGCTAAAACCAGTGCTAATAAAAGCAGTCGTTTAAACATGTATCAAACTTCTTTCTTTGTCATTATTTCTCTAATCATAGAGAAATAAAAGGGAATTTGCAAGGATGATTCGCTTTTAAAAAAGAAAGGAGCTACAAAAGGAATAGGTCTTTTTATTTATTTAAAGAAGTTTCTGTAAAAGAAAAACCCCGTAACAGCAATTGTGGTTGCGCTTTCTAAATTATAGTAGAAAGTTGTTTTTATTACATGAATTTTATAAATAATTGGATCGATAGACTCAAGTAATATAGTAGGGGTCTTGCTATCATTTGTTTTAGGAATATACTAGAAATAAGTGATAATTTTCTCAAAATCTATCTTTTTATACTAATTTTATCCTAATAGATAATCTTGAAAATGAACGTCAAGGACTATTTAACATACAAATAGCGACATAATAAGGATAGATTTTGCGCTTTTGGAACCTTTCGACAAAATAAGACATTGAACCTACAACAATAACTATGCTAATATTCTTTAAGTAGAAAAATGGAAAAATAGGTCTTAAGAATTATGAGGAGGATAAAAGTTGATTGATTTGCATTGTCATATACTTCCGGGCATCGACGATGGTGCTCCAACCGTTGAAGTGAGTTTAAAAATGGCTCAAAAAGCTTTATCAGAAGGCATACATACGATTGTAGCTACTCCTCATCATCAGAACGGAACATACATAAATGAAAAAAGTGATATCTTACAGCGAGTAGAAGAGTTAAATGAACGCTTGATCCAAGAACGTATTCCTCTTACGATATTACCAGGACAAGAGACTCGTATATATGGAGAAATGGTGCAAGACTATCAAAACGGAAAGATCCTCACTTTAAATGCTACCAACAAATACGTGTTTGTAGAATTTCCATCTAGCCAAGTACCTCGGTTCACAGAGCGCTTGCTGTACGACATCCAAGCAGAAGGCTTAACGCCAATTATCGTTCATCCAGAGCGAAACAGTCGCTTAATTGAAGACCCAGATATTTTATACAGCCTCGTTAACAAAGGGGCTATGACACAAGTTACGGCGTCGAGTTTGACCGGGAGATTCGGTAAAAAAATCAGAAAGTTCTCCATGGATTTAATTCACGCCAATTTAACACACGTTATTGCTTCAGATGCTCATAATGTTTCAGGACGAAGCTTTCATATGCAAGAAGCAAATGATTTAATTTCTACTGAGTATGGAATAGATATGCTCTATTTATTTCAAGAAAACGCAGCGGCCATTGTAAATGGACATGCTTGTTTGAAAGATTCACCTGAAAAGGTACAGAAGAAAAAGTTTTTAGGGATTTTTTAATAATAGAGGGGCATATCAATGAAAAAATTTAATGAATTGCCAAAAAGCATAAAAAAAACAATTCGCTATATTAATCAAGATGCTTCAATAGATGACTTAAGGAAAATTGAACAGTTGCTTAGTCTAGCAATTGAGAAGCGCAAAAAGAAATTTTTGAATAGGTAAATTAACGTTCGGTAATATCTCCAGAACCGATATCAACGGAGATACTCGGCTATGCTGTGGGTGGTAACACGCCTTAGACACAACTGTTGTCAAGAGTATGGCGTGAGGGTGGGTTGGATGCCCGACATTTAATAGTGTAAATATTTATGAAAGTTTTGTATATGTACAGCGTTTCCATAAGTATTTACATCTTGTACATACCCAAGGAACTAGATATAAAGAGAGAATGAGGGATGATGAGTGATGAAAAAAGTAAGAAAAGCAATTATTCCAGCAGCAGGGCTAGGAACGCGCTTTCTGCCGGCAACAAAAGCAATGCCAAAAGAAATGCTTCCGATTGTCGACAAGCCTACGATTCAATATATTGTTGAAGAAGCCATTGCTTCAGGAATTGAAGACATTATTATCGTAACGGGAAAAGGCAAGCGAGCAATTGAAGATCATTTCGACTTTGCACCTGAGCTGGAAAACAACTTAGTTTCCAAAGAAAAATTTGATATTTTAGAAAAAGTGCGTCAATCATCAAATGTAGAAATCCATTACATTCGTCAAAAAGAACCAAAAGGATTAGGTCACGCGGTATGGTGTGCACGTAAATTTATTGGTGATGAGCCATTTGCGGTGCTACTTGGTGATGATATTGTTCAAGCCGAAACACCGTGTCTTCGTCAGTTAATGGATGAATACGAACAAACGCTATCTTCTGTGATCGGTGTGCAAACGGTACCTGATAATCAAACACATCGCTACGGAATTGTCGATCCCATTTCAAACGACGGTCGTCGTCATCAAGTCAATACATTTGTTGAAAAACCAGCAGCAGGTACAGCACCTTCAAATCTAGCTATTATGGGACGTTATGTATTCACTCCTGAAATTTTTAAATTTTTAGAAGAGCAAGAGATTGGTGCAGGGGGAGAAATTCAATTAACGGATGCGATTCAGAAGTTAAATGAGATTCAACGTGTATTTGCGTATGATTTTGAAGGTAAACGTTATGATGTTGGGGAGAAATTAGGATTTATCGAAACCACGATTGAAGTTGCATTACAACACTCGGATTTAAAAGAAGATTTGCTAAGAATTATGAATAATTTAGTAGCCCAAGAATCGAAACATCCAGCCACTATTAAATAAAAAAGAAGTTTTAAACTTAAACATCAATATTTCAATAAAAGTCTAACTGTAAATATCTAATTCAAGGACGTAACGGCTATGCTCCTTTTTTTAGGTATTTTTCACGATAAAATTTTACATGAGGAAGGTGTCAAATTGAGCTACTCAAAACGAGTGTCGTTGCTAATAGGAATGGATTCATTCATCGTCCTATTTTCAATATTTATTGGATATTATATTTTAAACCCTTACTTTAACATTTACACACTTCAAATGTTGACAATCAGTTCTTTAACTTTACTAGTAAGCCATCATGTATTTGCATTTATTTATCACTTATACCATAAGGCTTGGGAATATGCTAGTGTGGGAGAACTTGTAGCCATTGTAAAAGCTGTAACATTCTCGATAGGAACAGCTGCTATTGTTCAGTTGTTAGTAAACAGTGATATATACATCCGTGTGTTGTTTATCACATGGCTTCTACATATGTGCCTTATTGGCGGTTCTCGATTTTCCTGGAGAATGGTGAGAGGACGTCTTATTAAGTCGGTTATAGAAAAAGAGAGTGCGCTCATTGTTGGAGCAGGATCTGCTGGAACTATGCTTGTTCGTCAATTACTAAAGCATAATGAAAGTGAATTAAAGCCAATGGCTTTTGTAGATGATGATGTTACAAAACAAAAGCTTGAGATTTATGGAGTTACAGTGCTTGGTAAAACAGAAAATATCCCTGAGATTGTAGAGAAAAAGGGGATTGGCCATATTATTATTGCAATACCATCACTTAACAAACTTGAAATTCAAAAAATTTATCAAGAATGTAGTAAAACAAAAGCTCAAGTAAAGATCATGCCTATGATCGAAGATATTATTACTGGAAAAGTATCTGTGAATCAATTCCGGGATGTACAGGTTGAAGACTTATTAGGGAGGGATCCAGTAGAGCTTGATATTCAACGTATATCTGAGAAATTAACTGGAAAAACAGTTCTTGTGACTGGAGCAGGAGGATCCATAGGCTCAGAAATTTGCCGACAAGTCAGTAAATTTAAGCCGAAAAAAATAATACTTCTTGGTCATGGGGAAAATTCAATTTATTCAATTGATATGGAGTTGAAAGTTAAATATAAGGATGAATTCGAAATTATTCCTATTATTGCAGATATACAAGATCGTCACCGGGTTTTTGACGTGATGGGTAAGTATAAACCAGATGTTGTTTATCATGCTGCTGCGCATAAGCATGTTCCCTTGATGGAATATAACCCTAAGGAAGCTGTAAAAAATAATGTAATTGGTACAAAGAATGTAGCAGAGGCTGCTGATACGTTTTCAGTTAGCACTTTTGTGCTGATTTCATCGGATAAAGCTGTTAATCCAACAAATGTTATGGGTTCTACTAAGCGGATTGCAGAGATGGTAATTCAAGAATTGGATAAGCATAGTCAGACAAGGTTTGTAGCTGTTCGTTTTGGAAATGTTCTTGGTAGTCGTGGTAGTGTAATTCCGTTATTTAAGAAACAGATTCAGACTGGCGGTCCTGTTACGGTTACTCATCCTGATATGACAAGGTATTTTATGACTATTCCAGAGGCTTCTAGACTCGTCATGCAAGCTGGGGCACTTGCTAGCGGGGGAGAGATTTTTGTCCTTGATATGGGTGAACCTGTAAAAATAGTTGATTTAGCAAAGAACTTAATTAGATTGTCAGGGTATACGGAGGAGGAAATTGGAATTAAGTATTCTGGAATTCGTCCCGGTGAGAAGATGTATGAGGAACTTTTAGGAAAGAATGAAGTTGACAGTGAGGCTGTGTTTCCTAAGATATTTGTTGGGAAGTCAGTTGAAGTGGATTATTCTCTAGTTATTATTTTGATTGAGAATTATAATGATTATGATTCAGAATATATTAGGAAATATGTTTTAGAGTTAGCTAATAAGAAACAAGAACTATTAATAACAAATATTAATTAAATTAATATAATTTATTAGGTTATATATAATTTCATTATTGTGAGGAGCAGCTTTTATGGAAGATAGAATTTTTCTTGCTTCACCGCATATGTCTGGATTGGAAATGCCATATGTTCAAGAAGCATTCGATACAAATTGGATTGCACCACTTGGAGCAAACGTAGATGGATTTGAAAGAGAGTTAGCAGAAATTGCAGGAATTTCACACGCTGCTGCTCTTTCATCTGGTACATCTGCTATTCACTTGGCACTTAAAGCGTTAGGAGTAGAAAAAGAGGATGTTGTTTTTTGTTCATCACTCACCTTTTCAGCAAGCGCAAACCCTATCATATATCAAAATGCTACTCCGGTATTTATTGATAGTGAGCCGAATAGTTGGAACATGAGTCCAAAATCCTTAGAGAAAGCCTTTGAGCATTACAAGCCAAAAGCTGTTATTGTCGTCCATTTATATGGGCAATCTGCTCAAATGGATGAAATAATGGAGATTTGCGAAAAAAATAATGTTCCAATTATTGAGGATGCAGCTGAAAGCCTAGGTTCAACTTATAAAGGAAAAATGACTGGGTCAATGGGAAATTTCGGTGTATTTTCTTTTAATGGTAATAAAATTATTACTACTAGTGGCGGGGGCATGCTTGTTTCAAATGATGAAGAGGCAATAAAAAAGGTTCGTTTCTGGGCTACCCAGTCAAGAGATTCAGCACGACACTATCAACATAGCGAGCTAGGCTATAATTATAGAATGAGTAACGTTGTAGCAGGCATAGGCCGGGGCCAACTGAGAGTATTAATGGACAGAGTTGAGAAAAAAAGGAAGATATACCGATTGTATAAAGAGGCTTTCGAAGAGATTGAAGAGATTGAAATGATGCCAAATTGCAATTATGGAGAATCAAATAATTGGTTATCTTGTATTACATTGAAAGAAAATAGCACAATAAAACCTTTAGATATAATACTAGCACTAGAAAATGAAAATATTGAGAGTAGACCCGTATGGAAACCAATGCATCTTCAACCTTTCTTTAAAGAATATGATTTCTTTAATCATAATGATAGTGGAATTAGTATATCAGAGGATATATTTAATAGGGGGTTATGTCTTCCAAGTGATACAAAAATGACAGATAGTCAAATTTTAAGGGTTATTAATACAATTATTACTTTATTTAGATAATATTTATTAGGGGTGTCGGCTTTTGTATGCAAAATATTTTAAGAGAATAATAGACTTTTTATTACCTTTAATAGCTTTAATTTTATTATCTCCAATTATTGCATTAACAGCAATTTTAGTTAGGTGTAAATTAGGCAGCCCTATCATCTTTAAACAAAAAAGGCCCGGAAAAGATGAACAAATTTTCACTATGTATAAATTTAGGTCTATGACAGATCAAAGAGATGAAAATGGGGAATTATTGCCTGACGAGGTTAGATTGACAAGGTTTGGTAAGCTCTTAAGAGCTACAAGCCTTGATGAATTACCTGGACTTTTTAACATATTAAAAGGCGACATGAGTTTGGTAGGACCAAGACCTTTAGCTACTATTTATCTTCCATATTATAATGACAGGGAGCGATTACGACACACAGTTCGTCCTGGATTAACAGGATTAGCGCAAATTAATGGTCGGAATACCGCAGGGTGGGAAGATAGATTTAATTTTGATATTGAATATGTAGAGAATATCACATTCAGAAGAGATATTAAAATAATATTTCAAACGTTTATAAAAGTTATAAAAAGGGACGGTATAACTGTAAGAGGGACTACAAAGGTAATTGATTTTCATATTCATAGACAAGCTCAAAACGAACAAAACAAACACATCAAGGAGCCTATAAGCTAATGAATATATATAATGAAGATTTAATTTTAAGAGCAATTGAATTAGAAGATATGGAATTATTAAAGAGTATGATAAATAATCCTAACATTGAAAATATGGTTTTAGGTTGGTCGTTCCCGGTTTCAAGTAATCAACAGATTAACTGGATAAATAATCTAAAAGGTGAAAAAAATAATGTTAGATTTATTGTTGATATAGAGGGTATAGGCGCTGTTGGATTAGCCTCATTGACTAACATAGATTATAAAAATGGAACAGCTACAATTAATATTAAACTTGATTCTGATGAAATCAAACAAAAAGGAATAGGATATAAAGCAATAATATTATTATCAGATTATGCATTTAACCAACTAAATTTAAATTGTCTAATAGCAAATATCTTGAATTACAACATTGCTTCACAAAAATTATTTGAAAAATGTAGATTTACGCTAGAAGGTAAATTGCAAGGCCGTATTTATAAAAATGGTGCGTATCAGGATGTATATTCTTATTCCTTATTGAAAAGAGATTTTATAAATGAAAGAAATAGGTAGTGAATATTGGATAGAAGAAATTGAAGGCAAGGAATTTGAAGGATCTCATTTCCCATCTTGGTTAAATATTGGTAATTCAAATGAATATTTACTCTCTGGACGGACAGCTATTGATCTCGTTTTAAAAGATATTTTATATGATAAAAAGGTTTCCACCGTTTATTTTCCATCGTATTGCTGTCAGTCTATGTTACAACCTTTTATTGACAATGACATTCATATTGAAATTTATAATGTATATAACACAAATAGTGGATTGAAATTTGACATAGATATTGATCAAAAATGTGATATTTTTTTTGCTATGAATTACTTTGGTTACTCTGATGGAAGAATGGATTATTATATAGAAATGTTTAAAAGAAGAGGAGTTATTATTATAGAAGATATAACTCATTCTCTGCTTTCGTCAAATTCATACAATAACTATTCTGACTATCGAATTGCAAGCTTAAGAAAATGGTTTCCTATTATGAGCGGGGGGTTAGCAGCTAAAGCTGATGGTAGTTTTAACATTAAAGTAAGCAACAATACATTTGACGAGATGATAATAGCAAGAAAAAATGCAATGCTTGATAAGGCTCGATATATAAATGGAGATATGACAGTAAAAAAGGAGAATTTCCTCCAAAAATACAGCGCTGCAAATAAAATGCTTAATGAAAGTTATTCTCTTTATAAAATCGATGATTATTCACTTCGAATCTTAAACGGAATTAATCTTCAAAAAATAATTAAAGTGCGGAAAAAAAACGCACAAATTATTCATGATTTTATTAATGAAACAAATGAGGTCACACCACTGTTTCCGATTTTAAAAGAAGATGATTGTCCAATTTTTATACCAGTTTTATTAGATAAAAATATAAGAAATCACCTAAGAGAATATCTTATTAAACAGAAAATTTATTATCCAATTCATTGGCCAAAGCCAGCAATAGTTAAATATCACCCAACGTATATATCCATTTACGATTTAGAACTTTCATTAATTTGTGATCAAAGGTACGATGTTTATAACATTAAAGACAGCATTAATGAAATTAAACGGTTTTTTAAGGAGTTTAGTTATGGGAAATGATTTAGATGTGTATTTTGACGATAACTATGGAAAATTATATGAAAAAGTTGAAAATGGCAAGGCGGAAATTTTTAACTTTAATTGTAAGTTTGGAATTATAAAAAATCAATTTATAAAAAGAGAAATACCAATAAAAATTAATAATGAAATATATTATGATATTGTTACACCGTATGGTTATGGTGGACCTGTAATTATTAAATGTGATGAAAATAAAAAAAATGAACTATTAATAGAATATACAAAAGCTTTTTCACATTATTGCGAAGAGAATAATATAGTTAGTGAATTCATCAGGTTTCATCCAATAATAAAAAATGCCGAAGACTTCACTTCGGTATATGATGTTAATTGTATTAGAAAAACACTTGGGACAAACCTTAAGGATTTTGAAGATCCATTTCAAATAGAATTTTCTAAAAGCTGTCGTAAAAACATACGTAAGGCTTTGGATAAAGGTGTTTCTTTTAAAATCATTGAAAAACCTTCTAACATTAAAGAATTTAAAGAGATTTACTATTCTACTATGGATAGAAACAACGCAACTGATTACTATTATTTCGACGATGAATATTTTGATAAGGCATTATCATTATTTAAAGATAATATTATTGTTGTATCAGCTATTTATGAGGATAAAACAATTGCCCAGGGTTTTTATTTTGTTTTTGATAAAACGATTCATATACATCTATCGGGGACTCTTTCAGAATACCTTTATTTATCACCTGCTTATATTCTAAGGTATGCAGTTACATTATGGGGGAAAGAAAAGGGTTATGAGTTAATACATCATGGGGGCGGTAGAACAAATTCTGAAGAAGACTCTCTTTTAAAATTTAAAAAAGGGTTCTCAAAGAATACTCATTTTAACTTCTCCGTTGGTAAAAGAGTGTGGAATAAAGAAGTATATAGTTTAATGTGTGATCACGTCGATGTTGACGAATCTGTTGATTTTTTTCCAGCTTATAGATATAAAAAGGATGAATAAAATGAAAGATATTTTAATTGTAGCACACTTTACCCAGGTTCCTGGAGAAAAAGGTAATGGCCGCTTTTGGTATCTTGCCGACATGTTAGCAAATAGTGACCAGAACGTTGAGATAGTAACAACACAATTTTCTCATAGGACAAAGCAACAAAGAAATGTTCAAGAATCACAATTAAAACATATAAAATACAAATTGACAATGTTGCAGGAAAAAGGATATAGAAAAAATGTATCTTTAAAACGCTTTTATAGTCACTATACATTTGGTAAAAATCTTAGAAACTATCTTAAAAACAGAAAAAAGCCGGATGTAATTTACTGTGCTGTTCCCTCGTTGGATGCAGCAGTTGTTGCAGCGAAATTTGCTAAGCATAATAATATAAAGTTTATAATTGACGTTCAAGATCTATGGCCTGAAGCATTTAAAATGGTGTTTCATCTTCCTATTATTAGTGATCTTATTTTTTACCCTATGAATAAAAAAGCAAATTTCATTTATAATGCAGCAGATGAGATAGTTGCAGTATCAGAGACATATGTAAATAGAGCTTTACTTGCTAACAGGCAGCTTAAAGAGGGGTTAAGTATATTTCTTGGTACTGAACTTGCACACTTTGATAATTTAGTGATAAAGAACAAAGTCGATAAGCCGAAAGATGAAATACAAATTGCTTACATAGGAACTTTAGGAAATAGTTATGATCTTATATATATTATAGATGCTCTGGCTCTAATTAAAAATAAAGGTATAAATAACATTAAATTTGTTGTGATGGGAGATGGACCTTTACATTCAAAATTTAGAGACTATGCTGAACAAAAACAAATAAATGTGGAATTTATGGGTAGACTCGACTATGAAAAGATGGTTGGAGTTTTAGTCTCATGCGATATTGCTGTAAATCCTATTAAATCAAATTCTGCTGGCAGTATTATAAATAAAGTTGGTGATTATGCTGCAGCAGGTTTACCTGTATTAAATACACAAGAATCTGAGGAATACAGGCGATTAATTGTTGATTATAATGCAGGATTAAACTGTAAAAATAGCGATCCTCATGACTTAGCTGAAAAAATTTTAATCCTATACAATGACCCGATATTGAGACAGAAAATGGGTATGAACAATAGGAAACTCGCAGAGGATAAGTTTGATAGAAAAACTAATTATAAATTAATTGAGTCGTTAATTAGCAGTATATTGTAATATCGTAAACAGAAAAGGAGCCATAAATGGTAATATTACATATTTCAAGTATAACAAATAACCAAGCTAGTGGGATGAGTGTTGTAGTTCCTCTTCATGTACAATATCAGAATTTGCATGCAGATGTTGCTTTATTGAACTGTTCTAATATTGTACCTAATATTGGGGACGGAAACTTCCCAATGTTTACAACAGTTGATTGTGAAGACGGGGATATAACTAAGCTACCATCACCTTACAACAAGCCTGATTTAGTAATAATTCACGGATTATATATCCCTTTTTATTCAAAGATTGTAAAGGTACTTTTAAGAAATAAACTACCATATATTTTAGTTCCGCATGGTAGCTTATCTAAAGCTGCTCAAGATAAAAAGCGTCTAAAAAAACTACTGGCAAATTTATTAATTTTTGATCGTATAGTAAAAAAAGCAAAAGCAATTCAGTACTTATCAAAAGAGGAACAAAAAACTACCATTGCTAAAAATAATAACTCTTTTATTGGTTGTAATGGTATGAATATAGGTTCAACTCTCAAAGATTCTTTTATGAACGAGGACAGTTTTAAAATGATTTTTATAGGTAGACTAGATCCTTTTCATAAAGGAATTGATTTACTTTTACAAGCCTGTAATGGAATAAAAAGTGAAATGCGCCAAAAGAAGATTATATTATCAATCTATGGCCCTGACCATGAGGGAGGAAAAGATCATTTAACAACAATGATAAACGATTTTGATATTGGAGATATTGTTAGTATAAATGATGGGTTATTTGGCAAAGAAAAAATAGCTCAACTTTTGAATAGTGATATTTTCATCCAGACTTCAAGGTTTGAAGGGCAGCCTTTAGGAGTAATGGAAGCTTTGGCTAATGGCGTACCTGTAATTGTTACCCCTGGCACTAATATGGCCGATGACGTTAAAAATAATAATTGTGGATGGAAAGCAGATTCCGAGGCGGAGGATATAGGACGTACAATTATTGAAGCATATAATAACAAAGATAAGTTAAATATTTTTTCACACAATGCAGTTAAATTTATTAAAGATAACTTTGAATGGACACAAGTAACACATGAGACAGTGGAAAAATACAAGGAAATTTTAAGGTGATAAATAATGATTAGAGTATTACATGTTGTCGGCAGTATGAACAGAGGTGGAATTGAAACCTTTATAATGAATATTTATAGAAATATTGACAGAGAAAAAGTACAATTTGACTTTGCAGTCCACACAAAAAATAAATGTGCCTATGATGATGAAATTAAAGAGCTGGGAGGCAGAATATTTTATATTACGCCGAGGGGGAAAAATATTATTCAACACTATAGAGATTGGAATAATTTATTTAGAAATCATCCTGAATTACAAATTATTCACCAACATGTATCATCTCTTACCTATATTAACCCACTTAAAATCGCGTTTCGTAATAATGTAAAAGTTCGTATAGTACATTCACATAGTATCAAAGCAGAGGGAAAATTACATCATCTTTTTCATATTTTACATAGTAGAATCATCGATAAATATGCAAATATATATTTTACCTGTTCAGAATTAGCAGCAGATTGGTTGTTTGACAAATCCAAAGTAAAACGTAAAGATGTACACACTATTAAAAACGCAATTGATGTTAAAAAATTTATTTATGATCTCGAAAAACGCACAAAGTTAAGAAAAAAACTCTCTATAAAAGAGGATTTTGTTATTGGTCATGTTGGAAGGTTTACCGAGGCCAAAAATCATAAATTTTTAATTGACATTTTTGATGAGATTACAAATAAGTTAGAAAAATCCAAGCTATTATTGGTAGGGCACGGAGCATTGGAACAAGAAATAAGAGATTATGTTAAGGAGAAAAACCTCAACAATAAAATAATATTCCTAGGTAGTAGTTCTAATGTAGAGGATATTATGCAAGCAATGGATGCATTTGTATTTCCCTCCTTATATGAGGGCCTAGGCATAGTGCTGGTAGAAGCTCAGGCTTCAGGTTTAAAGTGTTTCACCTCAGAGGATGTTGTTCCAACGGAGGTAAAGTTATCAAATTTAGTAGAATATATATCCTTAAAAGAAGACAAAGAATTTTGGGCTCAAAAAATAATTGAGGAATCCGGTAAAAATGAGAGAATAAATACAAACAATATAATTGAAGATGCTGGGTTTGAAATAAAAAATGTTGCAACAGATTTGCAAAAACGGTATTTATCTTGTGTTGAGAACATGAGTTAAAGGAAACTCGTTATATTTATGACAAAAAGGATCACATATAAAAGCTGATTTCCCTTTCTTATTGCATACTATTACATTATTAGAAGGATAGATATATGCGTACACAAAGTTCAATTAAAAACTTGATATTTGCTATGGCTGGCCAAAGTATAGGTCTGTTAGTAAGTTTTGTAGCAAGAATAGCTTTTGTCCGTGTGCTTAGTACTGAGTATTTAGGTCTTAATGGACTATTCACAACTATATTAAGCTTACTCTCTCTAGTAGAGCTTGGCGTTGGTCCAGCAATGACCTTTAGCTTGTATAAACCACTTGCGGAGAAAGATACAGAAAAAGTTAAATCTTTAATGCAGCTATATAAAAAAGCCTATACCGTTATAGGTATTGTGGTAGCTATTTTAGGTGCCAGCTTAGCGCCATTTTTACATTTTTTCATAAAAGATATTCCAGATATCCCTAATATTTATTTAATTTATCTATTGTTTGTTGCGAATTCCGCAATTTCTTATTTCTTTTCCTATAAACGTTCATTGATTATTACTGATCAAAAACGTTACATTGCAACTTATTATAGATATACCTTTTTTACTGTTCTAAATATTGTACAGATTATAGTACTTTTTTCCACCAAAAGTTTTATTTTATTTCTATCTTGCCAAGTTATTGCAACAGTGGCTGAGAATATTTTCATTTCTAAAAAAGCTGATAAGCTTTATCCATTTTTAAAAGAAAAAACTATTCAGAAACTGGATAAAGAGACAACGGGTTCCATTTTTAAGAACATTCGAGCGCTAGTCGTGCATAAATTAGGAGGAGTAGTAGTAAATTCGACAGATAATCTCATTATTTCAAGGTTCGTCGGTTTAACCTGGGTTGGCCTATATTCAAATTATTTCCTTGTTATTAATGCCTTAAACTTAGTTATCGCTCAAATATTTTCTTCGATTACCGCAAGTGTTGGCAATTTAGGAGTTACAGAAACTAAAGAGAAAACGAAATCAATTTTCGATGTAGTTTTCTTTTTGAATTTTTGGATCTATGGTTTTTGTTCGATAGCATTTATCGCAATTCTAAACCCGTTCATACAATTATGGCTTGGGGAAAAGTATTTATTAAGTGATAGCATTGTAATAATGATAGTTTTAAACTTTTATTTAACAGGCATGAGGCAAGCAGTTCTTACTTTTAAAGAAGCAATGGGTCTATTTTGGTATGATAGACATAAGCCAATATTCGAATCTATAATTAATCTTTGTGTTTCACTTATACTTGTAAAATATTTAGGAATGGTAGGTGTCTTTATTGGGACAACTATCAGTACATTGACAACATGTTTTTGGATCGAGCCGTATGTTCTTTATAAGCACGGTTTGAAATTTCCTTTATTACCATTTTTTTTAAGATATATCTTTTATATGTTAATTACTATCATTACTAGTATACTTACACTAAAGGTAAGCGAATTATTTTATGAAGTTAACTTTATAAATTTTATTTTTAAAGTGATAATTTGTATTGTTATTCCCAACATCATATTTTTGATAATATTTCATAAAACTACTGAATTTAAATTTCTCTATAAATTATTAAATAATTTTGTATTTAAAAAAATTAGAAATTTATCTACCCTAAGTAAATAATTCATATAAACAATTAAGTTAATGCAGGGAATATTGTTAGGTTTTAACAGGAGGAGTAATTTTGAAGAAGGTAATATGTTTTATATTTTCCTTAATGTTTCTATGTAGTTCATTGAATTTAACTACTACTTGGCATGTTATTGGCATTTATGCAGTTTATGCTTTACTAGCTTTATTAATAACGATTCCAATAACAGTTAAGAAAAGGGAAATAAGGGTAAGTCCGAATAATTTAGTGATAATATATTTATTTTTAATTTTCTGCGGGATATCCGCATTAGTAAATAATGATTTTGGTACAATTTTCGATACAATGATGTTTGCCGTTTTGTATATAGTTAGTTTTATTGTTGTACCAATATTAAATATTAACATTAATAAAACTATATTTTTCGCAGCGTTGATCAGTAATTTGCCAATTTTGTTGGTCCCATTAATTGTAAGTGGTTTTGATACAACACCATATAGTGGGATATTTTATAATCCTAATTCCCTTGGTACGGTCTCTGCCACTATCTTTGCAGCATTATTATCCTTTGTAATTGGAAAATTAGAAAGCTTTATAAAGAACGCCAGAGAAGAACATTATAAAGTAAAATTTTTTATGTGGGGATCTATAATGTTGTTTATATTTTATTTAGTTATTCTTTCAGCAAGTCGTACAAGTTTTATATCGTCTATTATGTGTACTATTGTAGGTATCGCTTTTTTAACGTTTTATTCTATTAAAAATAGAAAACTCCCGACATTGTTCATTAAAGGAAGTTTCTTTTCTATCATTTTAGCATTTTTTATAATGTTACTTTTTAAATTTACAACTTTATACGACTCACTCTATAATAGTATTTTTGAAAAATTCGAAACAAGAGCTACTGATGGTGATATGTTATCTAACCGTGATCAAATATGGAAACAAACTATATCTGACGCGGGATTTTTCGGAAAAGGAAACCATTATTTTGATAACAATATTCAAATAGGAGCTCATAATACATTTATCAGTATGTTGGGTCAGTATGGGTGGATTCCGGTAATTATTTTTTTATTCTTTCTAATTATTGGTTTTAGTTATACTGTGAAATATTCTCTAAAAAAAGTCGATGACAAGTATAAGTATTTACCCTTAATGATGGTTATAAATTTCTTTATGTTATCTGTGGCTGAAGTTATGACTTTCACATTAAGTATGTTATTACTATTCTTTAGTTTAGGTTCAACCTTAACAAAAAAAGAGCTTTTAGAGGAAAAAACAACTGAAGTAATTCCACAAACTAAGAAGAGAAGGAAATTAGTTTGGTGATATAAAACTTAGATATTTTAAGTATTAGAGAAATGCTCTTATAAAAAAAAGTAAATAGAATATATCTTTTGTAGATTGTGCAAAGAGGAAATATAACGTTCTTCTGTAGTATACTATGTGAAAAAAGGCAGATGATTTATTTGGTTAAGGATTTCTTACGAAATATTATTTTCAGAATAAGAGGAGAAGTAGATACTAAATCTTTAATAAGAAGTGGTTTAACCGTAGGTAAAAATTTTAGCAGGCAGGGGGGAGTTATAATTGACCCACCTCATTGTTGTTAATATCAATTGGAGATAATGTCACGTTAGCATCTAGAGTTTATATCTTAGCACATGATGCTAGCACAAAAATGCACACAGGGTACACTAGAGTGGGCAATGTGAGTATAGGGAATAATGTTTTTATAGGAGCAAATAGTACCATACTTCCGAACGTAAAAATTGGAAACAATGTAATAATTGGTGCTGGTAGTGTTGTTTCAAGAGATGTACCTAATAACAGTGTTGCGGTTGGCAATCCAGCTAAAGTAGTAGCTAAAACACAAGACTTTATTAATAAAAATGAAAACTTAATGAAAAACAGACCTGTCTGGGATTACAACTGGACAATCCATCGGGGAATCTCAAATGAAAAAAGAAAGATCATGAGAGAAAATTTAAAGGATGGAATTGGTTTTGTTGAATGACATTTTGTTCTCTAATCCACTAGAGAATTGGAAAACATGTTTTGATAAATTAATTTATACAAAATATATTTTTGATAGAAAAACAAGCACGCTTTTAACGGGGTGTGCATTTATTTTGAGAGGGAACCAATATGAAAATCAAGCTACAATTCCCAAATAAGTGAGTTTATCTCTAAAACCTTTTGGATAAAATTTAGTGCTTTAAATATTGTCTAAACCACTATCTATAGTCCACTTACGCTTTATAAGTTTAGATCTATTAATACTTCTGCATCTTCAGGTGAAACATTCTCAATTAGCGATAAGGTAGCTTTCGGTACTAAAAAATAATTCTCGGGTTCCCTTCTCGGTAGTACAAAAATTTTTCCTTAGTATGGCTAACAAATTATATTTAGTATGTCTTGGTTCTTGCATCTCACCCAAATCATAAAGGAAGTAAACGTCTGGGTATGGTAGAAACAACGAGACAAATGGCTAATAGTTAATAGTTTTAATCTAGATTTAAAAGAAAATAAATGTTTAAAACTTGTAAAAGTTTAATAATATTACCAAAACTTATATAGATAAAAATATCTACGTCTATTATAATAGAAGCTATATTGCTTTTTTATACTAGAGATAGTTGGAGGTCATCATGGAAGAAACGATTAGTTTGAAAGGGTTATTTCAGACGCTGAAAAAGCGCCTGTGGCTTATTGTGCTTATTACAATTATTGCCGCTATTATTAGTGCCGTCATTAGCTTTTTTGTGATTACGCCTACTTATGAGGCAAAGACTCAAATTCTCGTAAATAAAACTAAATCTGATGAGCAGCTGTATACGGGGAACGAAGTTCAAACGAATATTCAGTTAATTAATACGTATAATGTGATTATTACAAGTCCGGCCATCTTAGATACAGTGAAGGACGAGCTGAATTTAGACCGCAGTGTAGGTACTCTTACCAGTCAAATTGCGGTTAGCAGCGCAACGGATTCTCAAGTAGTTGAAATTTCTGTTCAAGATCCGTCTCCTTATGTAGCTGCTCAAATTGCGAATAAGACAGCGGAAGTGTTCAAAAATAAAATTTCGAACATTATGAAAGTAGATAATGTCAGTGTTCTTTCAAAAGCCGAAGTAAAAGGTGCCGTTGCGCCGGTCAAACCGCAGCCGCTTCTTAATATTGCGATTGCGATTGTTGTTGGTTTAATGGTCGGAGTAGGTCTTGCATTTTTACTCGAGTATTTAGACAACACAATTAAAACGGAGCAGGATATTGAAAGTATTTTAGAGCTTCCGATCATGGGTGTAATTGCAAACATCAAAGAAGTACCGCAAGCAACAAATGTAGCAGCACGAGCACCGTTTAATCATCGTGCTCCGCAGCGAGGTGAAACGTATGGGTCGTAAACAAAAAAAAGCCAACAATGATAAATTTTTAACGTTAAAGCGCCGTTTGCTAGCGCACAACAGTCCAAAAGCTCCGGTAGCAGAACAGTACCGCACAATTCGTACAAACATTCAATTTTCAAATACCGATGACGCTATTACATCGATTTTATTAACGTCATCAGGGCCAGGAGAAGGGAAGTCAACAACTGCTTCTAACTTGGCAACCGTGTACGCACAGCAAGGACTTCGCGTTTTGCTGATTGATGCGGATTTACGTAAGCCGACGGCTCACTATACGTTCCGTGTCGAAAATCATATTGGTCTGACAAATGTATTAACGAATCAGTCAACGCTCGGAAAAGTGGTACAGGCAACGGAAGTGCCTGAGTTGTTTTTACTAACAAGCGGACCGATTCCGCCGAACCCGGCAGAACTGCTGGCGTCAAACAGAATGACGGAGCTTTTAAAAGAAATGAAAGCAGAATTTGATATGGTGATTTTTGATACACCGCCTGTTTTGGCCGTAGCAGATGCACAGATTTTAGCGAATCAAGTAGACGGCACGATTCTTGTGGTAAGCAGTGGAAAAACGGATAAAGAAGCGGCTGTAAAAGCAAAAGAGCTGTTACATAAAGCAAATGCAAAAGTACTAGGTGCCGTTTTAAACAATCGTAAGCTAGACGAAGGAAGCGACTATTACTATTACTACGGTGCAAACTAGTTTCTTCTATATTAATAGCCCCCCGGTTTATACTGGAGGGGCTATTTTTATTTAAGATTTAAGTTTTCTTTTAATACAGTCGAAATGTGAGAGCGCTCTGCTTCTGGCACTTCATAATAGTAGATGCCGTCAATTTTTTCGCCTTTTCCATCAATTTGAATATGTTCGAGGTTGCTGCTTGCTTCTTTGTAGTTAGCTTGAATTTCTTTCATATCATCAAATGTTAGATTGGTTTTTACATTATTTCCAATCGCGTCTAAAATGGTGCCGTAGTTTGTAAGAGATTTTAAGCTGGCTCCTTCATTAATAACGGCTTGAATGATTTGCTGCTGCCGTAATTGACGTCCAAAGTCGCCCCGCGGATCTTCATAGCGCATGCGGGCATACTTTAAGGCATTTTCACCGTTAAGCTCTAACGTTCCTTTTTCAAAGTGGTGGCCTGCAGAAGTAAAATCTAGCGTATTGTCGACCGTTACGCCGCCTACAGCATCTACGATATCTTTAAAGCTTTCCATATTTACTTGTATGTAGTAATCAATCGGTATATTCAAAAAGCTTTCTACGGTTTCAATCGACATATCAACGCCGCCAAATGCATAGGCGTGGTTGATTTTATCAACTTTTCCTTTACCGATAATTTCGGTGCGCGTATCACGAGGGATGCTGACCATTTTGACTGCTTTTTTGTCTGGATTCACGGTTAAGAGCATAAGCGAATCTGAACGTCCGCGATCCGCGCCGCGCTGGTCTACTCCAAGCAGCAGAATGGAGATGGGGTCATGACTTTCTAAGCTGACTTGCGTAGAGCGCTTGTCTGATTTTTCCCGACTTAGAGGTTCGTGCGTTCGGTTAAACGTATTTGCCACCGAGCTGTAAATAGACGCAGCGTATACGCCTACGCCAATAATAAGAACTAAAATAATAGCCAATGCAATTTTGAAGCCTTTTTTCTTTTTGGATTTGCGCTTGCGTCGCTTGTGCTGGGGTTCTTTTTCTGTTTCCATTTGCAGATCTTCCTTTTCTGTAATTTTATGCATCTTTTGTCATGCGACAAAATACGCGATTATTCTTTCTATTCTACCAAATAAATTAACAATTTTAATCATTTTTTATAAAAAATAAAAAAAATATATTATAATGGAAAAATCGTATGTAAAGGGGTATTTATAATGAAAGCATTCATTACTATATTTGCTGCGCTTGTTCTGGTTGGTACAGTTGTAGCAGGAAAAATTCATTGGAATCGTGAAGCGGTCAATCAATCGAGCCATTCAGCGGTTGCCGCGACAGAAACAAGCGGTACGGAAGAAGAGAGCTGGAAACAGCATACGGAGAATCTGCCAAAAGCGGTGGTACAAAAGCTTGAACAAGCTAAAACATCAGGAAAACCGATGAAGCTTGTCATTGTAGGTTCACAGGCTACATCAGAATATGATAGTGCATGGCCTGCTAAACTTGAAAAAGCGCTGCATAAAGCGTATGGACAGGACGCTGTCGATGTAAAAGTATTATCTTATCCTGATTACACGACGCTTTCATTTGTTGAACAAGATGCGTATAAAGATGTTGTTCGTGAAAAGCCGGACGTGCTGCTGTTTGAGCCGTTTTTATTTAATGATAACGGAGTAGTGGGCATTACGCATACGCTGGAAAATCTAGATGTAATCATGGCGGATATAAATAAAGAAGTGAAGGGGATTGTAACAATTTTACAGCCTTCACAGCCGATTTATCATGCGGTTAATTATCCAAAAGAAGAAAAAGAATTACAGGCTTTTGCCAAAGAGAAAGGCTTCGAATATGCGAATCATTGGAAAGCATGGCCTGATGCACAATCTGATAAGCTGCTAGACTATTTATCTAATGAAAAGCGCAAGCCGACGCAAAAAGGAAACGATGTGTGGGCACAGTATTTACAAACTTATTTTACAGGCTCTAAATAAAGGCAGGAATCCAAACAGGCTGGGAGAAGCGTATTTCAGTTAAAGGAAGATTTGAACGAATTTGATTCTTTATAAAGAATCAAATTCGTTCGATTTTTGTATTTTGATGGTGAAAGTATATGTAGCTGGTTCTAGCTGCTGATGGGAGTACAAGGCGAAGACTCTTGGGGGAAATGCAGAATAGGTGAGACATACTTGCTTATGTATCCTATTTGTACATCTTTAGATAGGAGTGATTTCTTTATTTCTCAACTTGTTCTTATGTGGGAAAAGAGTGCTTCTTTTCTTCTGTATTGTAAGGGTTTACATATTGTGTAAGCAACGCGCAAAGAAATTGCTTTATCTTTTGAGAGTCAACGCAGTATAATGAGGGAGGAACTGCAGCCGATTGTCGATAAAAGGCGTTTTTAACAGCTTTTTGTCAAAAAAACACATAGAAATAGCTGTCAGAATGTGCTAACATAAATATTGTTTTCTTATGAAGCAAGGACTTATGTATCAGGATGTCGTTTTGATTTGATAGATATGCTTTAAAATTTATTTGAACGCATGTCTCACATGTTTTTGGTGAAATTGGAAGATACTAAAATACCTGTATATATTCTTTCATTTCACTCGATCGGTTTATTCATTTGCTTTATGATAAATGCATGAACGATTTAAGTAGTTAAAGGGGATATGAATATGCAAAAAGTAAGAAAGGCTATTATTCCAGCTGCTGGATTAGGCACACGTTTCTTGCCAGCAACAAAAGCAATGCCTAAAGAAATGCTGCCGATTGTCGATAAACCTACTATTCAATATATTATTGAAGAAGCGATTGCTTCTGGTATTGAAGATATTATTATTGTCACAGGAAAAGGAAAGCGTGCAATCGAAGATCATTTTGACAATGCGCCGGAGCTTGAGCAAAATTTAGCTGAAAAAGAAAAGTATGATTTGCTTGAGAAAGTACGTCAGTCGGCTAATGTAGAAATTCATTACATTCGTCAAAAAGAACCAAAAGGATTAGGACATGCGGTATGGTGTGCACGGAAGTTCATTGGAGACGAGCCGTTTGCCGTATTGTTAGGTGACGATATCGTACAAGCTGAAACACCTTGTCTTCGTCAGTTAATCATTGAACATGAGCAAACGTTATCATCTGTAATTGGGGTACAAACAGTACCTGAAGATGAAACACACCGCTACGGCATTGTGGATCCTGTTTCGAGCAATGGGCGCCGCTACCAGGTGAAGTCATTTGTGGAAAAACCAGGAGCAGGCACAGCTCCTTCTAATTTAGCGATTATGGGCCGTTACGTCTTTACACCGGAGATTTTTAAGTTCTTAGAAGAACAGGAAATTGGAGCAGGCGGTGAGATTCAGCTAACGGACGCCATTCAAAAGTTAAATGAAATTCAGCGTGTATTCGCGTATGATTTTGAAGGCAAGCGTTATGATGTAGGAGAAAAACTAGGCTTCATCCAAACGACGCTAGAATTTGCCCTGCAGCATGAAGATCTACGTGAAGATTTGCTTGTGTTTATGGAAAACTTAGTAAGAGACAAGCAGTTTAACACGTAAGAGGTATCTCTAAGCCAGTTGTTTCGTTAAGCGAAACAACTGGTTGCGTAGTATTGGAGTGAATAAGAGTGTCGAAGAAAGTACTGGTAATGTCACAGCATTTTTACCCAGAAATCGGCAGTGTAGGAAATCGTATGAAAAATATCTATAAGCTGCTGAAGCAACGCGGATATGATGTGACGATGCTTACTACAGAGCCAACATACCCTACGAGAAGTTTGTACGATGATCCAAAGTTTTGGGATGATTCCTTTATTAATGAAGCGGATGATGTGGTACGCGTGCACGTCAAAAACCGAAAATACTCGCGCAGTATTTTTAATCGATTGATGTACTATTTAGAAATTGCGTATCGCATGATTTTGTTCATTTTGAAAGATCGCCAAAAATACGATGTGATTGTCGTAACGTCTCCTCCTATTTTCACGGCGATCGTTGCGCTATTTGCCAAAGCACGCTACCGCACGCGCATGATTTTAGATATTCGGGATTTGTGGCCGGAATCGTTAAAAGGAGTAGGCGTGTTCAACTACCGGCTGATTTTATGGTTGTTTACAAAAGTGGAAAAGCTTCTCTATACAAAAGCTGACAGTATCATTGTAAATAGCCAGGGGTTTATTAAATTTATCACCGAACAGCATGGTATTCCGCGCAGAAAAATTTCGTTTATGCCTAACGCTGCGTGCAGCGATGAAATTGCCTTAAAAGCTTCTGGACAAGGAGAGTTTAAAGTAATTTATGCTGGAAACATCGGGTTAGCTCAAGACGTTACGATTTTAATGGAATTAGCGAAACAGTTGAAAAAACACGATATCCAGCTCACGATTATGGGGTATGGATTCAAAAAGCAAGAATTTATGGCGTATAAAGAAGAACATAAATTGACGAATGTGAATTTTATGAAGCCTTCGACGCGCCGTGAATGCTTGGAACTGATTTCAACACATCACATTGGGATCGTGACACTAAATGGCCAAGAAGTGTTTGAAACCGTTTTGCCAGGTAAAGTAGTGGATTATATGACGTGCAGCATTCCGATTGTCGGTGTCGTATCAGGGTATGCAAAACAAATTATTGAAACAACCCAGTCGGGAGTTGTGATTCAGTCACATGATGCAAAAGAGCTTCTGGCTCAAATCCTGTACTTGCAGGAAAATCCTGTTCTTCGAGCCCAAATGGCCAAGAATAGTCGCGAGTATGTAAAAGAGCATTTTTTCTGGGAAAAAAATATTTCTGTTTTAACGGATTTAATTGAAGAAAAGATGCCTTCAGATTCAGTTCAATCTTCAAAAGCACAAAACAAAGCTGGAACTTTATAGAAATAGTTCAGGTAGTAATTGACGGAGGATAAACATGTCTAAGAAAGTATGTATGTTCGTGTGGAATCATTTCACGAATGATGCTCGTGTGTTACGAGAGTGCTCATCTTTAGCAGAAGCTGGGTTTGAAGTCGATTTAATTGCTATTCATGACCGCAAAAATCCAGATCTTAAAAGAAATGAGCGCCGTAAAGAAGGATTTAATGTAATTCGAGTGAACAATCAATTTCCGCTGCTTATGATGTTACTTGGAGCCGCAAGACGAATCAAATCAAGTATTTTATTGCAGCTTCTTGTGCTTGTGATTTTAGGCTTAGGAATTTGGAAATTGCCGATTGTAACTATTGCCTTAGTGATACTAGCGGGACTTTTCCTAACGCGTCCAGTACGCACATTTATGGTGCGCGGCTATATTGCTAGTCAGATGGTGAAATACGGTCTGAAGAAAAAGTATGATTATTATCATTCAAATGATTTAAATACGCTGCCGCAAGGGATTACGTGTGCTAAAATACTGCGCCGTAAAAAGC
>Ga0207713_1000801_pt1 | contig 29121 bp, 46 predicted proteins | sample KBSS64metaG_FD_184404 | JGI IMG/M metagenome (GOLD analysis project Ga0207713, IMG submission 184404) | Switchgrass rhizosphere microbial communities from Kellogg Biological Station, Michigan, USA - KBS S6-4 metaG (SPAdes) (version 2) | ecosystem: Host-associated > Plants > Roots > Rhizosphere >... | reverse complement strand
GAGCACGAGGCCTGCGGCCTCGCGTTTGAATTCAGCGGAAAAGAAACGACGTTGTTTGGTCATCAGACACCTCTATCTGGCGAGCATTCTCGCCTAAATGGGTGTCCGGTTTCATTAGACCACTACACGGTGAACCCGCCGCAAAGAGTTCACGCGCAACGCGCAACTCAGGTTCATTGCGTTTATCAATGAGGTTCGCCGCCTGAATCCATGCCTCGCGTTCATTGCAGGACCGGCAATTAACTCCGTCTACGCCCTGCAGTTCAAAGCGACCGGGCGAAACTTGGACAACATTAGCGCCGGGACGTCGGTACTTGACGATCTGCTCCGCCCGTTCGCTGACAAACTGCTCTGCCTTTCGTTTGAGTTCGTCCAACAGGCGATTCAGCTTTCGCTCAGAATCCCGCATGACTTTCTTGCCGTGCTTCTGCAACAGTTGGACTTGGACTGCATAAACTCAGAGGATTGGAAAATCGGGTCCGTCCAAAGCGCAGCCATCTCGCCCGTCGAAGAGTCTGTGCGATTGTTCAAGACGATCTGGGTATCTCGGTAGCCGATCACATGGAATCCCAAGCTTTCATAGACAGGTACCTTGTTAATGAAACAGGTCAGCGCAATGTGGGGGCAATCTTCCGCCACTGCAGCCATCATGTCTCTTGCGATGCCTTTCCGGCGATGTCCGCTGTCCACGGCCATATAGGTCAGGCCGCAAGCCTTACGGTCTTTGATCACCGGCAAGTACAGAACGAAGCCGATAACGGTTTTTTGGGCGTCGTCAGTAAAAGCTACCACCAGGCGCACAGGTGCTTCTTGTTCGAACTTACCTATACGGCTGATGTACATGAGGATCTCGGTAGAGAGCGCGTACTGGTATAGCGGATAGGACGCATTGCTTGGCGGTACACCGAGCATCGATAGATCAGAGACGTTTTGCTTCGTTAGTTGCCCGATTTGTACTGAGACCGTGTCCGGTACGCTATCGGTGTAAGTGACGATATCGTGCATATGCGAGCGGTTCCTTCGTTCGTGTAATGTTCAATTTTCGGCGCTCATAGGCCGCTTGTGGGTTACGCACCACCAGCTCGGCGAACCGGGCAGGGTGGTAGGGGGCAGGTGTCAGGTCTCGGACACAAAAATGGGCGTCCATCTGCTTCCTCGGTCAGGCGTCAGGCTGGGGTTGAGGTGTAGCTGGGCGTTCGCCATGGTCATTCGCTTAGCCACTGCTGAGCATTACCGTCCGCATCTATCAATAGTTGGCGAATCTGTGCTGGAGTCGCTGGTTCGTCAGCGCCAATCGTGAACTCACTATTTTCGCATCGCACCCATGTGTCACCAACAATCCACACAACAGCAGGTTCGTCTGATATCAACTGCCTCATGGCAGCAAGCAAAAGAGGGTGGTGATCTGGTCCACCACTGCCGGTCAACCCTGATCCCCTACGCCCAGATCAGTCAGCGGCCGAGCACGGCGCATCTGTGCGTCATCCCGATAACACTGCACTGCCGGAGCCGCGACCAGCTTTGCGTCGTACAACGCATCGATATAACCAGTCGCATATGCAGTGGCAAAGCGCACTTCCATCGGGTGTTCGGCAGTGTCAATTAAGCCCAGCGCGTGGGCAATTTTACTGTCCGGTGTGGTGGTGGCCATGTAATCAGTCCTTCGATGTGGTGGACGCCAGAGCGGCGTTTCTCTACGTCCTCGGCCCCGGTTTTTAGGCCGGGGCTTGTGTGTACCTGGTGCGATTTCCTACTTCAATGTAAATGCTTGGGAATGCGTCTCTGAGTTCATGGGCGATTTCCTAGATCAGCATTCAATAAGTCGTGTGTATTGGAGTATCGGCACCCCCGACTCGGAGTCGATGCCTGCAACAGGTGCATCCGAAATGATCTTGGATGCAACCCGCTGAGATGCGAGGTTGTCCGTGCCTACCACTGCCTCGACATAGAAAGACTTCGCACCGTGTCGGCCAAGTCCGCGACGCAACTCCTGAATGCCCTGCTCAATGATCAGACCTGCCCAACCACGATTGCGGTACGCCTCCGGCACGGCATACCCTAGGTTGAAGCAGGGCACCCCATTGATTGGCTCATGGTGGACAAAAATCGCTATAGACTTCACACGCCCATGCTCGATCCGGGCGTATGAGTAGCGGATTACGCCATTTGGTTGGTCAAGTACGACTCGGACACCTGGGCTCAATTCAGTGGGGTTGGTCGGCATACCTCGGCGCACTTCTCGTTGAAGGCTGACCAACGCATCCATTGGATCTGCAATTCTCATGATGTCCTTTTCCCGTTTATTTCAGAACTTCGCCGGTCAGGTCGAAGTACTGACTCGACAATATCGACATTTCGGTTCGCAACTCAGCAACTTCGTCGTCGCTGAGTTTGTTGCCGTAGCCCGCCGCAGTAGCCCGGTCACACAACGTCGCATGCTCGCCGGCAATTCGGTCTGCTTCGGCTTCCTGCTCCTGGGTCAATACGCGGGTCATGGGCGTTTTCCTACCTTTTTTGGGGAGAGCAGGTTGCATAGCGCGTGATCACCAAGAGAACATCGGTTTGAACTTGGCAAGTAAGAACGGTGGAAATCCCAGATCTCCGTCGTAAAAATGATCGAAGAAAAAATACGCCAGAGCCTGAGCAGTTGTTGTCCACTGAGCAGTTTGCTGTCTCATAGAGGGGTGGAAAGGTTGGTGGGCTGAATAAATAGCCATGAAGGCTCCCTCCTCTGTTTCTATCCACGAGGTTCTCGATTGAATACTTTCGTAAAACTGTTGCAGGTACGGCAACAGAGGCGCAAGCCATTCCCAAGCTTCTCACCATGCCCACTCTCTAGATCGGAACTCCTGGACTGCTTGATCATTAGGGAATTTGCTCTCCAAGTTTTTATACAACTGAACATCCTGAAGCTTTTGAGTGACGTGCTGCACCGCCTCGAGTGCGCCGGATGGCACCCGTGCCGAAGAAAAGTCGTAGTAAAGAAGGAAATTGAGAAATTGTTCCGCTGGCAGACACTGGGTTATGAGCGCCTTGGCCTCGCTTGCTGAGCCGAGTGGCCTGCTTTGGAGCGTCTGCCCAAAAGAAGCCACCTGAGCGCTAATTCCCGGGATTCCAGTGTAATCCTCCCTTAGTCCGGGATTAGCATTCATGATGTCGGTCAATTGGTCCCAGAACACCAGCTCGACAGGGAACAAACCTGTAGCGCGCCGCTCATTGTTGAGCTCGATCACCTTGTCCTGTAGTGCTCGATCCGTAGGGGTAGAACAGATGATGTAATACTGGGTTATGACATGGGCAAATTTCTGGGTCTTAGCCAGTTCCTCCAGTACAACAGCATATGTCATCGATTGAAGATTCTTCGACTGAACTGCTTTCTTGCTCTCCTGATGGTAATGATCAACCCCAAATTGCGCCTGACCGCTTCGACCATAAGTCCAAGGACGATCAGTGACGCGGAGAAAGTAGGGGGAAAGCTTGTTGACCAGCTTGTCGAACGCTTCACCCGACTCCGGCGGTTGCAGCCTTAGATTGAACATTTTCGTTTTCCTTGATCGGGCGACCTACGCCGCCACCTCGGATTTCTGGTAGAGCGCCTCGGCGCGCTTTCGGATCGATTGCGGCCATGGTCGTGGATTCCTTGGTGTTAGCCAAGTCGGAATTTCTGAGCAGCTTCCCAACCTTGCTGCCAATGCTTTGTTGCCCCCGGAAGAAATTCTTGTCCGGCTTCGTAGGCTTTCCAGCCTTTGTCGTACTCAGTCTGAGCGAACACTGTTCTCATGGATATCCTACTTAGGTACGCGTGGTTAAGAGCACAGATACTCGAGACCCAAAGTTGGATGCAGGCCTCGGGTAAAGCCGTCACCATCGAGCTGGACATAAAGCGTGCCGCCATCAGCACTGCGAATTGTTCCAAGTCGGGGAGCGCTACCCTCAAGTGTGAAGCGCACGCGCTGTCCGCGCTTTGCGGGTACACCGTGGGTCTGTCGAATCATCTTCATGCTCATTTGATGTTTTCCTTAAAGCCCCGGCGAACCGGGGCAGTCTGTTTAGTCGGAGACTACTTGTTGCCATTCCATCGCGGTGATACACGCAATTTCTTCATCATCAGAGTCGCGGTAAACACCGATCAGACTGCTGTTCCAATCCTGCATATCGGGCACATCGCTCCCATCATCCGAGGTGATGAGGATGTAAAAATCACCGCTGTCATGGCGCAGAGCCATACATCCGCCACCAGTATGCACAGCGACGAATCCGGAACTGCGCGGGTCAAACTGTCCGCTATCGTCGGTGAACAGCGCGTGGCCGAGAGAAAGAGTGAAGCCAGCGGCATTTAGGGCGTTTCGAGTTTGGATAGCAGTTTGCATTGGCCGTTTTCCTCGGTTACTCGCCTTGGGCGGCTGAAAGGATCTTGGCAGCGGTCTGCTGTGCATCCATGCCCTTGCCCCACGATTGCTGCATGTAAAACGGCTGCGCCTCGACAATCCCGGAAGCGTCTGAGCGACTGACTTTTAGGGCATCAGCGACCGCCTGGGTCACTGCACCTTCCCACTCGAAATATTTCATCGCGGATTTCCTTGAACGTGGAGTGGCCCGGATAACCGGGCCTGCGCATTTCAGGTTGCTGCGACGTATTCGCGAGATGCTTCGTCATACTTCGTGCAGCGCCCTTGTGGGCAGTTCCAGCATGGCGCGTTCGCCCATTCCCCTGCACGGTTGCGCACAGCTGCGCGGAACAGCCCCGTACCGGCGCATAGGGAGCATGATGGCTTTAACTTACTTTCCGGCATTTTAGGCCCCTCAGTGAATCGCTTCGATAGGGTGACTTTTCACTACTTCACACCATTCCTACGGCCTTATTCAGGGCGGTATTAAATAGCTCGGTAACATCCGTCCCGTCTTTGAGTGTCACAACAAAATGACCATTTCCGGATTTCAACAAAACCTGAATGCCGGTGACCTCGCAGGTAACGGACTCGGGCAATGGCTCATCATCATCAAGAACCCCACAATGGGCGGCGCAGATGAGGTTCACCAACTGACCACGATACAAACCATCCATAATGGTAAAGCCGCCTACAGGAGCAACGGGGGCCACCTTGTTTGTAGTCAGGTCATAAAGCTCACCGTCGCTGGTGAACCAAACCCGGTACACGACGCCTTTGTCGATTAGAGATTGAAGGCAATTGCGAACCTTCAGCCCGTCATTTGCCTTGGTGACGTTCAGGGCGCGCACTGCCGGGACGATTCCTGTTCTCCACTCCCCTTTGCCAGTTGAGATAGCTTCAAGGATTGCTCGAGTGATCATCTGGTTGCGCTGTGCGGTGTTCATCCGGGCAGCTGGCTGTACAAGCTGATTGTCTGCCGAGGTCTTAGGTAATCGGGTGGTCATTGCTCATTCCTTCTTGTTTGGCTGCTTTGGCCTGAGCTGCTGTAGCAGGCCACGAACATCGCAATCCTCCCACGACAAGAAATAATGCAAGACAGGAGATTCTTCCTAGGGCGAAGTGCTGTGCGGCCCCCGATGTCTGGATCGGACAGTGAGGCTTCTTCCGCGCGCCAAAAGGTCACCGAAATTTGATTGACTCGCTCCCTATTTCCCGGTTGAATTCACACCGGTTCCGTAATGTCACCACCCCGTGCAATGGGAAAGGCGGAAGGCTACTCGTAGTCACGGATGCACGCCGACAAGGCCCGCCTAGCGCGGGCCTTTCTGTTTCTACGGAAAGTTAAATTCACCTGGTCGGGAATAAAAAACTCTCAATCCTCTAGACGACACAGCACTTTCGTATGCGGAAAGTCGTGGCGTTTACTCGTCATCGTCGAAGTTGTAGCTGCCTGGGGCGAGGTTTTCGAAGCGGGTGTATTTACCGATAAAGGCCAGACGGATAAAGCCGATCGGGCCGTTCCGCTGCTTGCCGATGATGATTTCGGCGATGCCCTTGTGCTCGGTTTCCGGGTGATAGACCTCATCTCGATACACGAACATGATGACGTCGGCGTCCTGCTCGATCGCTCCGGATTCCCGCAAGTCGGAGTTCACCGGGCGCTTGTTGGGACGTTGTTCCAGGGAACGGTTGAGTTGCGACAGAGCCACCACCGGGCAGTTGAATTCCTTGGCGAGCGCCTTCAGAGATCTGGAAATCTCGGAAATTTCGTTGGTTCGGCTGTCGCCACTCGAGCCGGGGATCTGCATCAGCTGCAGGTAGTCGATCATGATCAGACCGATCTCACCGTGTTCGCGCACTAGACGCCGAGTCCGCGCACGCATTTCCGATGGACTGATGCCGGCGGTATCGTCGATGAACAGTTTGCGATCATTGAGCAGGTTGACCGCCGAGGTCAGGCGCGGCCAGTCGTCGTCTTCCAGCTGACCGGAACGCACCTTAGTCTGGTCGATACGCCCCAGGGACGAAAGCATACGCATGATCAGCGATTCGCCTGGCATCTCGAGGGAGTACACCAGCACTGCCTTGTCGCTGCGCAGTACGGCGTTTTCCACCAGGTTCATGGCGAAGGTGGTTTTACCCATCGATGGACGGCCAGCGACGATGATCAGATCGGCCGGTTGCAGGCCGCTGGTTTTTTCGTCGAGGTCGGTATAACCCGTGGACAGGCCGGTAATCGAGTCGGCGGTGTTGAACAGGGTGTCGATGCGATCGATGGCCTTGGTCAGCAGATCGTTGACGCTAACCGGGCCACCAGTCTTGGGGCGCGCCTCGGCGATCTGGAAGATCTGCCGTTCGGCCTCGTCGAGGATTTCCTCGGCGGTGCGACCTTCGGGGTTGAAGGCGCTGTCGGCGATTTCGGTGCTGATGCCGATCAGCTGTCGCAGCGTCGCACGCTGGCGAACGATCTGCGCATAGGCCTTGATGTTCGCAACGGACGGCGTATTTTTCGCCAGTTCACCTAGGTAACCGAGTCCACCGACTTGAGAGGTTTGGCCTTCCTTGTCCAATTGCTCGGCAAGGGTCACGACGTCAATCGGTGAGTTTTGATCGGCCAACTTGGCAATCGCACGGAAAATCAAACGATGGTCATGCCGGTAAAAATCGCCGTCGGAGACTTGATCGAGCACGCGTTCCCAGGCGTTGTTGTCCAACATCAGACCACCGAGTACGGCCTGTTCGGCTTCAATGGAATGCGGCGGGACTTTTAGCGCGGCGGTTTGTAGATCGTATTGCTCGGGAGCGGTGATTTCGTTCATAGACTCGGGCTCAATGGGTTGGAAACAGACCTTGGGCAAGCGACCTTAGAAAGGGCGCGGCAGGAACTACTGGCTTCGGTAACGCTAGCTTTTAGGGCGCCGGGCTCCTGTTCGGATTCCGGAGACAGGTGTCATGACCCTGACCAACTTGTTCTGAGTGGCCAGTTGTGAAGCTACCATTCGGCCTTGGCGCGGATGTTCATCTATGACTTCCACCATGCCGAGTTCAAGGTCGGAAAAGTCATGAGTGCCTGGGAGCAGAGTCTCAAAACGGGTAAACCTGTCGATAAATTTCAACCTGCAGAATCCGGTTGGTCCATCTCGGTTTTTGCCAATGATGATTTCCGCGGTGCCTTTGAACTTGGTCTCTGGGTGGTAAACCTCATCCCGGTACACAAACATGATGACATCGGCGTCTTGTTCAATCGCGCCTGACTCACGAAGGTCGGAGGCCATGGGGCGTTTATCAGGACGCTGTTCTAGCGAGCGATTCAGTTGGGAGAGTGCTACCACCGGACAGTTGAACTCTTTGGCCAGTGCTTTCAATGATCGGGAAATCTCGGAAATTTCATTCGTGCGATTTTTTCCGCTGGCGCCGGGGATCTGCATCAGTTGCAGATAATCGACCATGATCAAACCGAGCTCACCATGCTCGCGCGCAACGCGTCGTGTGCGGGAGCGCATATCGGATGGACTGATACCGGAAGTATCGTCGACGAATAGCTTTCTATCGTTGAGTAGATCAACCGCAGAAGACAGGCGAGGCCAATCATTGTCCTTCAAGCGTCCAGAGCGAATCTTGGTCAAGTCGATACGGCCAATGGACGCAAGCATGCGAAATATCAACGCTTCGCCTGGCATCTCCAGGGAGTAAACCAATACCGGTTTTTCCCCGTGAAGCACCGCATTCTCAACGAGGTTCATGGCGAATGTCGTCTTGCCCATTGATGGTCGACCGGCAACGATGATCAGATCAGCGGGCTGTAGACCATTAGTCTTCTTATCCAGGTCCGAGAAGCCGCTGGAGAGACCCGTAATGGTCGATGCTGATTTTGATCGCGCATCGATTTTCTTTTTAGCCCTGGTCAGGAGTTGAGAAACACCTGTAGGGCCACCACGTTTGCGACTTGTAGTGACGAGCGTCAGCACTCTGCGTTCTGCGTCTTCAATCAATTCGGCGGCGGACTTGCCTTCAGGGCTCTGCGCGCTCTGGGAAATGTCCTCGAACGTGCCAATGATCCTTCTAAGCTTGGCACGCTCCCTGATAAGGCTCGCGTAAGACTCGATGTTTGCGATTGAGGGAGTGTTGGCCAAAAGCTCCTTCAAATATTCGATATACCCAGACTGATCAGCTTCAGGCTCGTTTTGAAGATAGTCGTGGAGGGTGACGACGTCGAAAGCGACACCACGATCAGCAAGGGTGCTGATAGCGCGAAAAATCGCCCGATGGTCCGACATATAGAAATCGTCGACTGCAACCAGATCCGCCATCGACTCAAACGTAGAGTTGTCCAGCAGCAAACCACCAAGCACAGCTTGCTCTGCCTCGATTGAGTGAGGCGCAATTCGCAGCGATCCATTGGTCGCATCGGTGGTGAGTCGGGTCATCAGTATTTCTGCTAGTTGTCGCCGTCAGAGGCCGGAAAATTAAATTCACGATTTTAGATTAATGCGTACTCAGATATTGCAAGTTGCAACCAGCCGTCAGTGATGCGTTACGAGGATTTCCCTTAATTCAGAGTGGTTTTGTTGAGCACCCCAACCAACCCGCAACAGAGACAGCCTGACAGGCCTTGCTATCAATGGCACGTAGCTCTGCAGAAGCATCCTCGCTCATGCCGCTATCTTTGAGGCAGGCCAGCATCGTGAACCCATTGAGCATCCAAAAAGAAGACGACAGTGCAGATGTGCGATCGTCGCCCTCGGCCATCAACAAAGCATGACGCAAGTTTTCGAGCTCATGCTGTGCCTGCTCGATGATGGTGTTCTCCAAACGAGTCATGTCTGAGTGTCCTTAATCTGGGGAGCGGTGAAGTCGTGCCCCGGTGCTGTAAATGCCCGCGTCATGGCGGGCTTTAGCAGTACGGAGGAGGGGAAGGCAGCTTGTCTGTCGAAGCAAGCTGCGAGCGTCGATTGTAGCGCTTGCCTCATGTGTGCGCTGTAGGATGGTTCCGAAACTACTGTTTTTAGCTGTAGCGACACTGAGCCACTACAGCAGTCTCATTTTGCGGTCTCAGAGGTATTCGTTAGAACAACAGGAAGGCTTGCTGGCAAGGTTTCGTACTCGCCAAGCTGCGACAGTTTCCGCTTGGCAATTTCGGCCCCGCGCTTTCTCAACGGTTGCTCGACATACCGATAATTAAGCTCACTCATCACCAGCATGATTGAAACGGAAGTCAGTAGCAGCTCTATTGTGTAGCTGCTTGAGAGGTGAGAATCGTTACCAGCCGCTACGCGGCTCCAGATCTCAGTGCTCAAGTGATAAGCGAACATATGGATGACATAAAGCGCGTAGGATCTTGAGCCTAACCATTTTAACGGTCCAGTCAGAAAGGACGGGCAGAAAATGTAACCTTGTTGATAGCTCGCGAGCCAGACGATGAGAGCCGATACGATAGCGATTAATCCCACGGCTATTGGGATCATGATCAGTTGTCCAGCTATGGCACCGAGCATGTAAAGCAAGAACAGCGTGACGAGAGCCCGCGGGAGAAGGCTATTTTTCAGCGCCGTTGGCTCAACCTGCTTGTAGAGGTCCGATCGAGTAAAAATGCACAGCAGAACACCCCACATCATCGCATCCAGTCGGAAGGAAAAAAGTAGGCCTGCGGGGGGAGGGGCGAAGGCGTTACGATCGAACCCGAATTGTGCTGCGATCAGCAGCAGAAGAGTGATGACTCTCCACTTCGGCGAAGTCACCAAGAGCAGGAAAAGGGGGAATATGAAGTAAAACTGCTCCTCCAAGGCCAAGCTCCAATACACAGAGTTGGGTCCCAGAATCACACCATACATATTCGCAAGGTTGCCACTGAAGGTCGCTACAGCCGTAAAGCTGCGAAGGTTGTTGTACCAGGAGTCAAACGCATTCGACTGGTTGAAGACAATCGAGAACACCAGTGGTATTAGAACCCAAAGCCAAGCAGTCGGCAAAAGACGATAAGCACGGCGGATCCAGAACGAAACCGCAGCGATGCCGAAATTGCCTTGTGTACGATGTTTATCGAAATAGTCCAAATAGCTTTTGCTGACGACAAAGCCGGATATGCAAAAGAACAGATCTACCCCGGACCAAGGCGAGAAGACGTTAAAAACCTTGGCCAAAAACTCTGCGTGGAAAGGCAGCATCTGATTTACGTGGGTTACCAACGTCATCAGAATGGCGACGCCGCGCAAGAACTCAATTTCCCAATTTTTGCTGCTGCTCATCGTTTGTTCTCTAATTATTCTAGTGATGGCCGATAGGCGCCGGGGCTTTGGCTGACGTGCTTATGGACCGATACCGTCTTGACTAATCGGGCGACTAATAGGGCCAATCTGGAGGTGGGGGCGCGGTGAACCCTGTTACTGACTTCAAGACCAAGTGCCATTCTTGATCAGCAACCTGTGATTGCAGACCACACTCTGCAGTGTTACTGCTTAGCGCCCGACCGTTCTCATATCGGAGGACGTTTGGACTTGGATAAGAAAAGCTGAGCCTTCCGCACGGGGCATCAACCAGTAAATAATGGCCCTTTGGATTCGCTGTTTGAACTGTGTAGGTGCCTGAAACAGTAGCGGTTTTATAGCCGTCGTTCGAAATCACGGTCGCCTGTTTGTTCTCATTGAGTACAAGCATGGATTTTTGCGTTTCTTCACACCCGGACAAAACAATGGGCACCGTCAAAATTGATATGGTTTTGATTAATTTCATTTGATTCAGTCCTTGTGACAAACCGCAGCTGGCCGAGTCAAGCCCAGGTATAAGAGTGTCATCCGTTCCATTTTCAGATCAGTTAGTGCTAGATGCGTTGCCGCTGAAATAGGCCGCCGCAAGCGATGATTCACCGGATTTGTAAAATGGCCATAACAGCGTGCCGCAGCGGTACCTCATGACGTGCACATTGCCTTTTACTCGAGCCACTTCCATCCAGTCGTTCGGACTGCAGTTGGCATCGTTGATCGGCACGTTGGTCAGATTTATGCTCCCCACAGTCTGTCCAGCCCAACGAATTCGGTCAGCTACCGATACAACCGCAGTGGTGACGAGTAGCACGCAGATCAACGCGATAGGTTTTACATTCATAACAATCTCTGAATTTGAATTGGTTTCGCCATGGTGAAATTTACGTGATTCTACTGAGTTGGCCTTGGCGATCGACGTTTTTAAGCTGACATCTGGTCGGTGATCGATAGTGCTTCACTGAACCCAGTCTTCCGCGCGTTGGGAAAACACAAGCTTTGCGTCTAGCTCAGGAAGATTGTTCCGAGCTCAGACATGATTTGGAAGAATCTTCAGTGTCGAGTACTGACGAGAAATCACCCCAGCTGAGCGGAATCTTCCTTGATTAGGTAATGATCCGCCTTAACGATGTGTGCATATCCACCCTCTACAGAGTCGGCTTCGGTGTCGACTGCAAGCATTTCTATCAGCGGATACTTGAACCGTGTTTGGGCCAGCAGTGCTCTCGCCACGGATGAGGCCTCTGCACTATCAAATGGCAACTGGGATTCCAACCAGACCCAACCTGTTTCACAATGAGATGTAATAGGCCATCCCGAGCTATCGAAATTAGGAAAAACGATACGGTCTTCACCCGGCGTGACCACGATCTCCAGTGGACGCAAGTACCCTTCACCATAGGTCTCTAGCCAAGCATCACCACCCAGCGTCTCGATTATCAGTTGCTCTACTCGACGAGGTGAACAAGTCTTGATGTAAAACCTGTAATAGTTGGACATGGTGGTTTCGTTTCCATTTTTGGTGGAACTGGTGCTGGACGGGATGGCTTGTCGCCCCGGATGGCATAAGTCACCAAGCCCATAGGTGCGATAGCCGCATTCCCAGGTGTTTATCGGCTCAGTCAGCAGCGCGGGTACGCAACTGCTCCTCAGCCTGCTCATAGAGGGCGCGGGCCAAGGCCTCACCCGCCGTCGCCTTGCGGGGGTTGTAGTGCTTCAGTTGGTCGCGCACGCCTGTGTAGGCCTCCTTTAAAGCTTTCGACCAGTTATCAGGGTTGAGCTCATGCACCGCCTCGCGGTAAGCATTGAAATGCTCCAAATCTCGACCACTTAGGGTCAGTTGAATCGTCAGCGACTCGGTCAGCGGTGTCGGAGTGGGCAGCGGGGTCTCTTTGCCAGGTCTGTGCATGGGATGGGGTCCTTTTCCTAAATTGTTGTTGGGTTGCTGAACAAGAACGTCAATACACACATGAAAACCCAAACAAACGCTGCTGAACCCACCAGTACATATTGTTTCGTGAAGTACATGAGAGCATGGATGAGGCCAAAACCAAGGCAAGCGAAAAGGATTTGACTAATACTAATATTTTCCATCTGATCATTACTCCTGATTTCAGAACCAAGAGCGTAACCTTGTGCTGCGTCGGCCAAGTATGGCCGGGCTTGGGCTTCGCTCGATCTTTCCTACTTTTCTACGGTGTCATCTAGCCCGTGAAGGCGTCGAAGCCTTTGGTCTGCGAGAACATCATCGTGTGAAGGTCGTTTAGGTCTTAATGCCAGGAGGGTAGGAGCTGAAACGCACACTACGAGAATGACCGATACCCACTCCCAGTTGTAAAAACCGTTTGGTGAGTAGCGATTAAGCAAGTAAAGCAGTCCGCTGATAACGACTGCCGCGACGACAATGATCAAAGGTGCTTCTTCTGCGAGAAACTTGATCCGTTCTTGTCTGTAGCTGGCCAATCGACTTTCAAGGCTCTCAATTTTTTTTCTCGCATGAGATTTTCCCTAAAGCTTTGGCTTAGGCTCGCGTACCCAGTACGCAACCCCGGCCATAACAATTTGAAAGACGGTCGCGAGAATCACGATGATTTTGATCGCGCCGGGAAAATGTTCGGCCCACGGATCATTCCCGAGCCAAAGCACTACACCGACAATCAGGAAAAAGGTCAATGTGACTTTCTGATGGTCACCGCTGAGGTGGTGGACAACGGCAGCAACTGCAGACACGGCAACAAAAATCCCAACCAACAGAGGTGCAACAAGTTCGAATATCAGCATTCTTTCTTCCCCGACTGCCGCGATGTCATATGTGTCTCCCTTCCCATTCCGGGATGCGATCAACGTACCCTCTCTACTGCCTTAGCTCCACAGGTGCGAGGCTTGAGTACTGCCGGGATTTTTCCCACTTACACAGCTGCTTTGCCTTGATTTGCTCGAAGTAGCCATGTCGTCATTCCTTCGATGGGGTGGACGCCGGTGCGGTGTCCTCTACGGACTCGGCACGCACGGGGCGGGCTTGAGGGTGTAGCGAATTTTTCCTAGTCTTCCAGGCCGGTGACGCCATCACCCTTCCAGAGGCGATTAGCGACGCGGCGAATCAGATCGAGGTCAGCTTGTTTGGTAGACGGGCTGAACAGGTTGTCGATGAATTCATCTTGAGCAATCTCCTGCCAGAAGTCTGGGCGGGAGAAGCCAGACCCGAGCAGGTTGGAGAACTTCTCTTCACCCAGCAGGCGCTGGGCTGCTTCATCGAACTGCGCTTTCGTTGTCATGATCGGACGCCTTTCATTTCGACTTGTAGAAGTGCACCGGGGCCAAGGCCGCAATCAGCGCGCCCAGCTCAATGGCGGCATGCTCGCTGGCCTGGTACAGCTTGGCCTTCTCGGTTTCCGAGACTGTCTTATCGTCCATCAACGGGCAGGCATCCAGCGCTTTCCAATAATGCGCCAGTGCGGCAACCGCCTCGGCATTAAGAGACAGCGTCAGCGGTACTGACGGGCCAGTGGGTATACTGGCCTGCCGCTCGGGGTCGTCTTGCTCGATCTGGACCAGCGCACCGGTCGCGGCCAGCTTGCGCACTTGACGAACCTGGTCGATCAAGGCGAACACCTCGGCGTCCGGATCGGCCTCACTGGTCGACACGGTGTCCAGATAGCTCGTCAGTGCTTGCAGCTGACGTTGGGTCAGGGGCAAGGGAAAACGCGGTTCGGGGGTTGGTGCGGTCATAGAAAGTTTTCCTCAGTGAACCCAGTCTTCGTAAGGCAGCCCCGAAACGCGGCTGAATTCACGCACATTGTTCGTGACCAACACGCAACCCGAAGCAATCGCGTGACCGGCGATTGCGGTGTCGTTCTCGCCAATGACCAAGCCAGCCTTGGTAAGCTCGAGCTTCACCTCGACCGTCGAGTCAACCGCGCGTTGATCCCACGGTAAGACCTCATCCAGGCGTTTCACAAATTCATCAACCAGCGTTTTATGCTTGGGCGATGCTTTCTTACCGATCTGCCCGTAACGCATTTCGGCGTAGGTAATCGCAGAAATTACGATCCGGTTATTCCGGGCAACCTCTGCGGCCAGGCGCTGCAAAACAGACTCTGGACGCTCGCGCATGATGAAAGAGCAAATGCAGGTATCCAGCATGTATGTAGTCACAGATTGAACCTGCCTTCATCGCTGATAACGCTCGGACGCTCTTGTAGAAAGTCCGCATCAGCCTTTGGCAATTCAGCCAGCGACAGCCAGCTCGGGCGCACGGGGCGCAGGGTGATCGTATCGCCGCTGCGCGTAATCTCCAGTTCGCCTACACCCTCATATGCCATGTCAGTGGGAAAGCGAATTGCTTGATTCTTGCCGTTCTTGAAAATTGAGACAGTGCGCATAACATCACTCCTACATATGTCGGACATATGCAATATAGCGACGCAGGCATACATATGCAAGACATATGGCTCATTAAGGAGTGGTCTCAAATGCTCGCCGGATCGTTGCACTGTCTCTCTGTTGCATAGGATCACATGCCCGCTATACCTCTGGCCCGTTGTTTAACTGATGGTGTTTTAACGCAAGTTCGAAGGCTTGCTTCTTGAGCGTCATGACCAGCTTTGAATCTGAGCGCATTGTTCGGTATTCATCCTCGCCGGAAACGGCCCAGCAGCGTTCATAACGCACCGCAAGCCACGCAGTGCGGATGCAGGTTCGGGAAACCCCCGGGCCTATTGCTTCCGGGCCACCAAAATGACCACCGACACGGTAGTACCGGCAAAAGCGTTCTCGATTACGCGCGACCACTCCAAATCGAACCCTGGGAGCACTTCTTTGTTTTTGGCACTGGCGGGCAGCACCGCAGCTACCAGTCCACCAGCCGCTAGCAGATTTGCAGCCGCGTTTAGGTGCGAAAGCCAACGCCCTTCGCTAAATGGTGGGTTCATTACAACACGGTCGAACCGGCCAGCCGTTGAACCTGCCCAATTCAGAAAATCAGCTTGGGTAACGTCGAAGCCCTTTGCTTCTAGCACCTTGCAATGCAGGTCGCTGATCTCAACGCACCGCGTTCGATCCTTGGGCATGTGATCGGCGATGCCACCGATACCTGCAGAAGGCTCCAGGCAAGTATGCTCTTCGCCGATGTTGGCCAACTCGGTGACTTGGATTGCTAGCTCATCAGGTGTCGGATAGAACTGATGAGCCCGCTGGTCTGGCACACAGCCAGAGACGATAATCTCATCAAGCGCCTCACGTGGGCTGAACTCGAATTCAAACCAGACGTGTGCATTCTTGTTGTGGCGCACGCCTCCGATCATTGCAAGAACCTTTTCGGCTTCGGCTTGGACTGCCTCACTGCGATCGCCGTAGTCGAACTGAAGGGCATGAGGGTTGGCCGTCAGCGGAGGCCGCGGCTCCTCCCAGCGGTCGTATCGAACCGGCCTGTTTGGCTCTGACCGCAACTTGGACAGCATGGTAATTACCGCAAACGGTAGGGGGCGACCGAAAACTTTATGCCGCTTGCCCTTGGCGGTGGGTTTAGTTCGGAAGCTGGCGGGAATTGCCGCGGGGTATAAGCTGGCCAGCACCGCATTTAAGCGCCATGCCATGTCTGGATGCACCTCAATATGGCAGGTACCCTTCTTGTACATTTTCATGCGTAGGGTACCGCCGTCTACCTCGTACCACCCACCAGTGCGGCGCCGGAACACTTCCAAAAGTGGCCCCGTGTCGCCGTGCCGAGGCTCCTCGCGCCCCATGAATTTTGCGATGACGCAGCGCAGATCATTTAGATAGCCTGCACGCTCGTAATCAATGGTGTCGTAGCTGGTGATCATATTCGCAACGATCATTCGCTTGCCGAAGGCAGCTGGGCTGTTGGTGACGTGCTCACCTGAAAGCGCCCGGAAAATTCCGTCTACACGCTCGGCGAAAAACTTGGAGCGGGCCAGCAGTAAGTCGTTCAGGGTGGAACGAACCGTCGTCTCTTCGAATTCCGGGAGCGGGTGCACCTCCCATTCGTCTTGTGACTCATTGTTATGTCGACGAGACGACGCCATTTTGCCCATCGGATTGCGGATTTGTTCTTGCCACTCTGTACGGCGTTTTTGAGGCATGCACTCATAAACGTCTGTGAGCGATAAGGCTTTGCCCCAGTAAGATGCATTGAGCGTGGCAATCGCGGGTTCAAGTTGCATCAAGCGCGCGACGTCGGTTGTGTAGTAGCGGCCTCGATCGCTTGTATTCCCTTCCATGAAGTACCAGAGGGCGCTGCTAAATCCTTCGCCGGTCATCATTTCATGCAATTGCTCAATACGCCCTCGTTCAGAGAGATAGCCGCCAATCAGACCATCTACCAGGTCAGCGGATACGGGCGCGAAGAATTCCGAGGCGTCCTCAACGATATCGCCGATTTTGGCGTGGCATAGGTCTGTCATGCTGGTGATCTCATACAGTTTTCGATACTGCCGAAACCCCCAATTAAGGAGGTGCGTTTACTCGGTGCGGGAACCGTGGTTGTAAGGATCTCGATGTGTGTTGCATGTGGATTGGCAGGGCGCCGGGAGGCTCATTGCAATCGTTCCTAGTGTCTCACCAGTTTTAAAAATGCAAGGGGGCTTCAAAGGGGCGAATTCCGTGTAAGGCAAGCCTTCAACGATGAGGTAAACGTAGGCGCAACGTAAATTCGCTCACTGTTCAAAATGGACAATGAAAGCGTCCGATGCCACTCAAATACCGATCGCAGGAGGGAATGGCTACAAGTTGGAGAACCTTGGCTTTGCGCGGAGAAACGGGACCCTTCGACTACAAATTCCGGGTTTCACGATTAGGGCGCTGCGTTTAATACTTGGTTGTGATGTCCTGGTGCTCAAGCCCGACAGAGCTGCACCTCAAGCCTGGTCAGGGAATTAGTGAAACGGAGATTTGGCACACTCATTTCTATCTGGAAAAATCGCCTAGCTCTCGGAATTGGACGCTGCGGCCTCGCCCCGTAAGCTGTTCTATCCCTTGGACCTCCATGTGGGGGGACGATCCGATCCGTTTTCGAGCTGACAGGTGCGAAAGTCTGATGACGACCCCTGGCCAGAGAGAAAATGAGATGGCTTCCTTCCCGCAACGAGTTCAAGACAACATTCTGCCGTTGTCCGTCGGCGACACGCTCCCTGAGGTTTTTACTGAGTGGCTGTTTACGGAGCGGGCTTACGACTACGGTAAACCTACAAAGACCTGTGAGCTTTGCGAGCAGGAGTCGTTGCGGTACCACTTTGAAATTCGTAATCGGTTTACTCAGAAAACGCTCTGGGTGGGCTCGCATTGCATTCTCAAATACCAAGTCCCAGTCTTTGAGCAAGGAAATGAAGTCTCGGATGTCGACGCCAAAAAACACCTGAATGAACTGATGAAAAAAATGCAGATGGACTCGTGCCTGGCGGCGCTGCAGAGATTGGCAGGGTCTGAAGGAAGTTCCATTCTGCAGTTAGCGCTGGACTACTACAGGCAGCACGCCATGCTTTCACCCAAGCATGCTTACAGTATTTTTTGGCGCCTTCGCAGTCATCGAATCGACCACAACCCCTCTGCGTTCAAAGTGAACCTCAAGCCCGCGGAGCTTCAGGAAGAGTTGAGGGGAATGGTTTCAGGCCACGTCCATACGTTTTAGCCTGCATTGACCTCAAAGCAGAAAGAGTTGGCCTCATCATTGGGCCATACCCCGCCAGCAACCTGACTGCGCGCGAGCGGTTGCATTTTCTGAGGGCGTAGGAGACTGGATCTAAATATCCGGTGCCTGCGAAATGAAGAACCCTCAAAACCTTGACCTGTTCCACCCCGAAGAGTCCCGTCTGACAGTACTTAGCTTCGGAGTTGGTCAGGATTCGACCGCGCTCCTTGAGCTGTACATTCAGGATCCGGCGTTTCGTAAAAAGTATGCGCCGCGCGACTTCATGGTGGTCATGAGTGACACGGGTGATGAGTACCCCGAGACCTATGTGCATGTCGATAATGTTCGGCGTCGGTGCCAGAGCGAGGGTATCGAGTTTCACTTCCTCACAGCTGATTTGGGATTTCATTCCGAGAGCTGGCGATCACTCACGCACTTTTACCGTACGAAAGGGACGATCGGCAGCAAGGCCTATCCGAAGACCTGCACTGACCGGTTGAAGATTCAACCCATCTACAGGTTTCTCGAGGAGTGGCTGAGTAAAAGGTACGGGGTTGTCTGCAACAGGAAGCAGGGAATACGCGAGTTCGCCGCGTGTTACGGAAAAATTCAGGTGATGCTTGGCATTGCCAAAGGCGAAGAGCGCCGCGTCGCATCGCCTGATAAAAACCCTAATCGCTGGTACCGAGAAAGCATTTCAAATCTGTATCCCTTGATTGATCTCGGTATGGACCGTGCTGCGTGTCAGCATTACATCGCCAATTCAGGCCAGGTGGTTCCCCCTCCATCTAACTGCCGCAGCTGTCCGTGGCTAAGCCTGCAGGAGCTTGAGTATTTGAGGCGTTTTGAACCAACACACCTCGAAATGTGGGTTGAACTTGAAGCTGCGAAAATCGAGAAACACCGAAGCCAAGAGAGCGTCATCGTTTACACGAAAAGTGGCCCAAAAGTGGTGAATCGGAACTATGGCGTGTTCGGACTCGACTTGCTGCCCAAGAAGATTCAGGAGGCCGGAAGAATGTTCGGAGACTGGTCGGATGAGCGAGTCAGAGAGTGCCGCATGAGCCACGGCCATTGCGTGGCTACGGCTTACTGAGCATTACGATTTTAAAAACTACCCCCTGAACGGGGTTGAACCCCGTGCAACGACTCAGGCTTCGCATGAAACCATGAGTCAGGCACTGCTATTGACATGCATCGACTAAGGATTCCGGCAATGAGTACCAAGATCTACAACGGGTTGATTCTCCGAGACAGCTCAGTTGAGCAAGCGCTCAAGCATCTCGTATCCATCAAGTCACAGTGTGTCGATGCTGCCGAAAAAGCAGCTGCAATGGTGTGTGCCCGTGAGATGGCTTACTCAGTCGATTTAGCTGCAAACTTCTGCGTACTTGGCGAACAGACCCAGCCGTTTAGAACCTGGAAACTCATGGAAAAATTCGACTTGGCCAAGGTCTCTGTGCTCGGGAAAGGCGTTCGTAATACCGAGTGGGATTTCACGTTCAATGTTTGCTTGATCCCTGCGAACGGTAACGTACTGGCGATTTATTCCGTTGAATCGGATCTTGGCTACCGCGATGCATTGCTTGGCGTCGGCTTCAAGGACTACCACTTCCAGACCTCCACTGATCGACCAGAAGATATTTCCGAGGATGAATGGAATTCACGTCGAGAGGCGTGGAATTCTGCGCTGCCAGGGCGCAGTACGCCTAGTGCGGTTGGAGTGACCTACAGCGTGGTCTCATGGGATGACTACAGCTTGGTTTTCTACAACCCGAACTTGATCCATGCCCAGATTCCTACACCGGAGGTGAGGAAAAAGAGGGTAGCTCGCCGACTATCTGAGCTCGAGATTTGTTCCAGCCAACCAAAGGTACCGCTTTCTGAAATCATCGATCGGATTATGGAACGGGTACCTGTGCGCCTGCCAGATGTGCTCTTGGGCGAAATCCAGATTGAATATTGAAGAGGGCGCTGATCGCGAGCCAGCTGCAGATGGTGATCAACCGTCTGCAGTGAGTCGCTGGTTTTTCATGCATCTTCCGCGCGTCTGGTCTCGGTATTGGTCTGCCCGATTGATGGCGTCCGGGGCGTATGCGGTGATGGTTGAAGGCAATCATCCGAGGAGAGATTGGGTAAGGAGGGCACTTCGGCGGGTAATTGCCTGGGGCCTGTTTTGCGTCCCTGTTGAACTGCCTGTGAAAGTAGCCGTAAATCACAAACAAACTGCTAAAGAGCATCCTAACGATGGGGCGATATAGTGCTGTTTTATTGATCCTTTTTTCCCTGGCAGGAATCATTGATAACAATTTCACTCATGTGATTTTTCCCATGCAGTTCATGGGGCAGGCTGTTTTGCAAAGTTTTAGTAATCAGTTGTTCGCCATGCTCATTGTTTTATCGCTGGGCATAGGTTTTGTCTGCCCATTGATTTTGCGCAGGCAAGGGAATGACCCCATAAAAATTGAAATCGAGGCGAACAAGATCACGGCTAATGCCGAGATCATTGACACGTCTACGCTGCCGACTTTCTCTCGTGGCAAGGATCTCATTGCTGACGCTGATGCGTTAAGTGCCCAGCTAAATCTTGTACTCAATCACCTACAGTGCGGTAGATATTTCACCCTTCGCCCTGCGATTGAAATTATTGCTCGGCGACCTGACGGACGCGGTCTGACTCGTTTAGAAACCTTAACTATTGAGCAGGCTGCATTTGATGCGGGTGCGATGTCAGTGAAAGTCATATCGAAAATCTGCGAGCCATTGCGTGATCGTGAGGTGCAAGAGCGCAGATTTATGGAGCTTGGCATTTGGTTTGAAGATTTGACGGGTGATCCTAGACGCCTCGCCTGTTCGGCAGAGTTTCAAGCCGCGGGTATGCCCGAAGCATGGTTTGATGAGCTCTTAGGTAGAGCTGAGGCTTCACAGCGCCGGTATGTCTCTCCAGGAGTTTTGTCCGCTGTGAAGGTCAAGATCTACTCTGAAAATTATGAGCAGTTCGAGACGACTTTAAGAAAAATCAGTCAGCGTCTTGGAACCAATCCCTGGGTCCGAGATTTAGCAGAGCCAAACTACGCCCATTTCTGGGAAAGTCGGCGCCCAATATTCGAGTCAGCGTCACGCTAGAACGCTCAACCAGCACAACCAATCTCAAGGCTTTTATCGTGACCCTAAAGCGTTCTCTCACAATCTTGTTGCTATGTACCTCTTTCGGCGGTCCTTTGATTGCTTGGTCCGCTGACAATTTCCGCGGCGTGACTGTAGCAGTTCTCGATGGAGACACCGTCGAAGTGCTTACCGATCAGCATGAGCAAAGACGTATTCGGTTGGCGGGCATCGATGCGCCCGAAAAAAGCCAAGCCTATGGCCAAAGATCGAAGCAAAACCTGGCCTCTATGGTGGCCGGGAAATTGGTCGATGTTGTTGACCATGGCCGTGATCAGTATGGTCGAACGGTTGGCTCGCTTTCTGTTGGCGGGTTGGACGTGAACGCTGAGCAGATTAAGGCGGGGTACGCTTGGGCGTATACGCGTTACAACCGTGACAGCAAGCTTGCAGCACTAGAAGAAAATGCTCGGCGGAGACATGTAGGGTTGTGGAGAGATTCTAAACCAATCGCACCTTGGGAATACCGCCACTCAAAATGACGTCTCGCGCAGCAGTAAGGCCTAGGAAACTATTCGCTAGCGTCGATTTGGTCAGGTTGTGTAGAAAAATCTAGGCGCTATGATGAGTTTCGAGCGGGCACGCCCTTTAGTCTTTCATTGAGGTTTCCACATAATGTCTAGAAAAGTAGGCGCAGAGCTCAATATCAACGGATTGCGTCTAGAAAAATAGGCGTTACTGGCGTAGATTGTCGATTCTGTGGCGTATAAAGCCAACGCCTAAAATCCTAGACGAAAAGTACTGTTAAGGCGGTTTGCGCCAAGGAATGTAGACATTATGCGGCTTCAAGCAATGACTGACGACGCAGTGGCAGCTGCAATTGGCGGGCGCATTCAAGCGCTACGACTTAAGAAGAATATCAGCCAGGAAGAGGTGGCAAAGGAAGCTGGTATCAGTCGCCAGACGCTCCTCAATCTCCTGCATGGAAAATGCACATTAGTGAACCTGATTGCGGTGCTACGCGTTCTCAGTGAGTTGGAGCGAGTCAGCTCATTGGTTGAGGACGTACGACCAAGCCCGTTACAGGTCATGAAATTGGCAGGGAACAAGCGTGTACGTGCGACGGGTACTCGCGCCGCACGAACAACTACCGGGAAGATTGCGAGTGCAAAAGCCACCTCAGCACCGGGCAAAGCTAAGAAGGATACCGCGTGGTGATTACTGCTCGAATTTATTTGTGGGAGGCCTTTGTCGGGGCGTTGATCTGGGATGAACAGGCTCAGCTAGGGCTGTTCGAGTATGACCCTGACTTCGTGAAAACCGGTCTTGAGATCGCGCCAATCACAATGCCCCTGCAGGCAGAACATACGTACGCATTCCCCAGCCTGAATCGAGATACTTACAAAGGCCTCCCCGCAGTTCTTGCTGACTCGCTACCGGATGATTTCGGTAATGCTTTGATTGACGCCTGGTTAGCGAAAGAGGGGCGCGACAAAGCATCATTCACTGCTGTTGAACGCTTGCTCTATCAGGGTTCGAGAGGGATGGGAGCTCTTGAATATCGACCTGCTATAGATGGCGAAGCTGCAGGTGGAGAAAGCATCCAGATCGAAGCTCTGGTGCAATTAGCGAGCGAGGTTCTATCCAATCGAGAGGGTCTTGCTGAGCGACTGTCAGCGGGTGATCCAAGCATTGATGATGATGCTCTTCAACGATTGATTCATGTGGGGACCAGCGCTGGTGGAGCGCGGGCGAAAGCGTTGATCGCATTAAATGATAAAGGCGAGATCAGGAGCGGGCAGGTAAAGGCGCCCAAGGGTTACAGCTACTGGCTTTTGAAGTTCGACGTAGCAAAAAACTCAGACGTTTTGGCTGATTCGCAAGGGTATGGGCGTATCGAGTATTCATACCACCTCATGGCGCAAGAATGCGGCATCGAAATGAGTGAGTGTAGGTTGATGGAGGAGGGGGGGCGTGCCCATTTTCTTACGAAGCGCTTCGACCGAGGCGATGACGGTGAGAAGGTACATATGTCTACCTTGTGTGCCATGGCGCATGCCGACTTCAAGCAACCCGGTGGCTACTCATATGAAGAGGCTTTCGGGGTTTTCCGTCTGCTAGGCCTTTCGCGCGATGAAGCAACGCAGTTTTACAGGCGCATGGTCTTCAATGTCATCGCTCGAAATCAGGACGATCATACGAAGAACATCAGCTTCCTTTTGGATCGAGACGGGACCTGGAATCTGTCTCCCGCCTACGACGTGTCATGGTCATATCTTCCAGGCAATTTCTGGGTGGATAGTCATCAAATGACAATAAACGGCAAGAGAGACAAGTTTGACGTTGCAGATTTGGAAGCGGTGGCGAATCAGGTTCGTGGCCTTGACGCGAAGAAGATCATTTCTGAGGTTTACGGGGCTGTGAAGCGCTGGCCGGTAATAGCTGAGTCAGTGGGCGTAAATCCAAAGATGATTTCAGAAATCTCGAAATCTCATCGCCTGTACCTCGGCGAGACAGACGCTGGTGGCTCGTAAGACAAAGACGATCCTATTGATCGGCCAGTCTTGTACGTTGAAAAATCTCGAGCTCGTTATCCTGGTTGGGAAAGGAACCTGCGCAGGGTATGGCCCTATAAAAGCTGTAAGTCGCAAACCGGTGCCTAAAGCACCGGTTTTTATCTGTCGTTTATGCTTCTTCCGACCGGTGACTGTATGCCGCATCGGCAAGTTCGCGCAGATCATGGGCCTGCAGCGCATCTATTGAACCACTCGCTTTCAGATCATCGATAGTTCGTCGCAATGCAGCGTGCCAGCCGTCGAGCTCATTCACGCCCACAATTTCGTTCAACTGCTCGTGCCAGTCGGCTAACAAAATAGCCAATTGTTCGTCAATCATTGACATTCTCCTGTGCGACAGCGAGTCGATCAGCCGGATATTGGCGCATAAACTCCGCGCTATCGTGGGCCGGAGCATCAAGCCAGTCGTTGTAGAGGCCTTGTGGCAGAATGACGACCATGCGTTTCTCATCGCCCGGCTTGTGGTAGTTGCGCATAAAGGCGTGGTCATCGGCGTTGACGGTCAGCATCGTATAGCTGTGCAGGACCTGGCCTGTGGCCGGGTCGTGCCAGCGCTCCCACAAACCGGCGATGCCCATGGGTATCCCGTCCGCCCGAATGATTCGGGCTGGAAACGGTTTGCACTTGCGGTAATCGGGCTCGTAGATAGCAGCTGCAGGAATGATGCAATGCTGGGCCTTGCGCCAGGCGTTACGGAAAGACGGTTTTGCGGCAACCGTCTCCGACCTAGCGTTATAGATTCTTCGAACGATTTTTTTGGCTCCTTACTCCAATCGGGGATCAGGCCGAATGCACCGGTTTGCACTTCTAAGGCTGGGCTTGCATCGTCCTCGGCATTGGTTGTGGCCCGTCGGCGGACAAAAGGCCCTACATAGCCTGGCCACAGGTCCAAGTGGCCCTGTTGATAGGGCTCGACGCCGAAGGAATGGGCGAGTTGGCTCGGCGTTGGCGGTTCGTAATGGCTGCACATAGCGTGGTGCTCCTGTCACAGACCGGTTTGGGTCGGCGATCCGTTGGTCTGGTGGTTCGTATATTAAAATTGACCACACGCTCCGGCCAAAGTTAACTGTATGTTCGTACAGTAATCGGAAGTCGTGCGTTATGAATATCTCCATACATGGCCAGCTGATGGAAGGCGGTGTTCGTCTGCCCTTTTGCTTGTTCAAGATCCCTGCCGGGTTCCCGTCGCCGGCGGCGGACCATATCGAACAGCAAATCTCGTTGGACGAAGTTTTGAATGTCCGAGCGCCGCATGTGTATCTAGCCTCAATAAGCGGGGACAGCATGCAAGGCGCGGGAATCTTCGATGGCGACTTGGCCGTGATCGATCGATCCATCGAGCCCGCACATGGGCATATTGTGGTAGCCCTGCTCAACAACGAGCCGGTATGCAAGCGCCTGTGCAAGCGCGATGGCCAAGTGATTTTGATCTCAGAGAACCCAAAATATCCGCCGCGGTACGTCCTAGAGGGTGATGAGCTGGCGATTTGGGGTGTGTTGACCAACAGCGTGCGTAGCCATGTCTGAATCGCCGCTGTTTGCACTGATCGACTGCAACAGCTTATATGCGAGCTGTGAGCGGGTCTTCCGTCCTGACTTGGCCAAGGTGCCAGTAGTGGTCTTGTCCAATAACGATGGCTGCGTGGTAGCTCGAAGTTATGACGCCAAACCCCACGTCAAGATGGGCGAGCCGTACTTTCAGATCAAACACAAGTTGCGGCGCTTGGGCATAGTGGCCTTTTCGTCGAATTACGCATTGTATGGCGACATGAGCCAACGCGTCATGAGCGTGATTGAGTCTCTGGTCCCGGCCGTGGAGGTGTATTCGATCGACGAAGCCTTTGCGGATATGCGCGGAATCCGCAATCCCGAGGAAATGGGCCGACAGATCCGCCACCAAGTGCTGCGTAGCACCGGCATACCGGTTGGGGTGGGTATTGCCCCGACCAAAACCCTGGCCAAACTGGCCAACCATACGGCTAAGCGCTTGCAGGCGCAGACGGGTGGGGTCGTCGACATCTGCGATCCGTTCAAGCGCGATTGGGTGCTTCGCAACACGGACGTGGCTGAGGTGTGGGGGGGGTGGTAGGAGGATGAAAGGGCACCTGGAGGAAATGGGCATCAAGACGGCCATGGACTTGGCACGAGCCGATCCGTGGACGCTGCGCAAAAAATTCAGCGTGGTCATTGAGAAAACAGCGCGGGAACTAGCCGGAACATCATGTTTAGCGCTCGATGATCCCGATCCGCCCAAGCAGGAAATTTGCTGCAGTCGGATGTTCGGTAAACGCTTGGAGGCTCTGCCCGCAATCAAGGAGGCAGTAGCTACCTACATGATGCGTGCCTCGGAAAAGCTACGTTCCCAGCAATCACTGTGCAAAAAGGTTCGGATCGGCATCCGCACGGGCATGTTCAACTCCAATGAAGCACAGTACGCAAACGGCATCGTGGTGGATCTGCCTTACCCAACTGACGACGTGCGCGTTCTTACCCGCGCAGCCACCGACGCAGTGGAGCGGATCTTTAGGCCAGGTTACCAGTACAGCAAGGCGGAGGTCATGCTGCTGAGCCTGTGCCAGCCAAGTGAATTCAACGAGGATTTGTTTGCCCACTCGCAAGCCGAGGATGCCAGCAAAGTCATGTCGGTGCTCGATGCAGTAAATGGCCGTTGGGGTCGAGGCACCTTACGCCTTGCCAGCGTGCCCGCGTCGCCCGAATGGGCTATGCGCCGTGACTTGATGAGCCGGAGCTACACCACCCGGCTTGATCAGCTCTGGCAGATCCATTGCCGATAGCTGCTCCGCGTCCCAGGTTCCCCTCTGATCTCAACGGCGATATAAAGCTGCACCACTGCCCCGCCAGTCGGGGCTATTTCACTTCTGGTGGGCACTGCGGAGTATCGCAGCCTCGCGGAGGATGCCCTTCGGACCAGTCTTCAGAATCAACGAGCTGCCTCACTTCCTTCAGAATTAAAGATTGTTCCATTTTGGGGAGCAGACGACTCGCTTGCATTTTTTTGCGTCGTGGGAGGATTTCATGGGACGACATTTCGCGTCCGAGAAAACGAGGTATTAACGATGCGCGAACAGCAGCACCAGTTTGATTTACCTGAAGGGTTTACAGCCGTTACAGCACACACAGCTCCTCTTCAAACCGACGAGGCATACGTCGCTGTCGAAGCCGATGGCATTGTTGTCGGTGGGTGTTTCACCGAATCGGAGATCACTGAGCACTGGTTCAAAGACGCGGTTGATCATGGGGCCCTGATCCTACGCGGACCACGACTGGTGGCCAATAGGTTGTTTGGTGAGCGACTCGCAGAGGCGGGTGTTGTTGATGTTCTAGAGGGGTACAAAGGCGAGAGGACCTAATCAGCTCCACGCTCCGGCGATCTTGGGGCGTGCTCCGCGGCAAGGATGCCTCGCGATCAGTCTTGCCGGTGAAGAAAATACGTACCGCCGAGAAGATTCTTCTTTGGAAGGAAGCCTATTGCGAAGCTTTGAACTTCAGGACACCGCCTCGCCATTTCGCAACACTACTTATTGCACTTTTCAATACGCTAGTCAGGCCAGACTCGATAGGCGTTTCAGCGCCGAAAATCAGCACGACTTTGACACCTTCTTTAAACACTATCCCTTTGCCATGCTCAGAGCTCACCTGGGCGTGGTCACCACTTCCATACACGTCAAGCTCTACTGCGCGAAAGCGTAGTTCCATGCGTCCGCCATCCCGTGACGGTTTAACCTTTACGGTCAGATCTCCAAGTGATACGGCTAGCCCCTGCTTATCGTCGATAACAAGGTGCTTGGACTTGTCCAATTGGACAACATATACCCCTTCAGGGCTTTGTTCGCAGACGTAGATGACAGGAGACGACTGTAAAAGCTTTGCGATGTCCGCTTTGAAGTCACCAAGCGTAAATAATGCTGAGGCGTCGAGGTGGGGCATGAGGCTTCCGGATCTTGGCAAAGCCTGATTGTAGAATGACGCCGGTGATCAAGCTACGTCAGAGATTGACGCGCTCATCTTTGCAAGGACAGAAATCGCGAAGTTGGAGGCAGCCAACTGTGCCTGAATGAGTGATTTATACCCGGTAGAAGTTTGCCCCAGGTAGATAAGAGCGTATTCAGATCCATCCTCTGACCATTGCATCGCCGTCATTTGCTGACCGCCAAAATTTGCGGTTTTGATCACGTCGGTCTCACCTTCCCAGGTGTGCAATGGACGACCTATCGATCGCTGTTCGTGAATCTGCGATGAGCTATGCATGAGGCTCAGTTCCTTGATGTTGAGTTGCTCGAGCTTTGCATCTGCCGAGGGGTGGAATGGTCTGGCAGGCATCGCGATTGTCCCATGATGTACGACAAGAAGGATCCGCAATGGGCCCCTATAGGGGGGCTGATCGTTGTCTTAGAAACAGCGTATTTGTTGCGTTGCCGTGTTAGGGAGGGGCTAAGAGGTTTACAGCCTTCCCTTGGCCAGGGGTTAATCGTGACGCGTCTTCCAGACACGCAGCGGATAATGGGGTCACGCGCTACAACTGATGGTGAGGTCTGAGATGCCTGTCGAACAAAATGGTTTGGCCAAACTGAATGAAGAAATCCGCGCTCTGGTTTCGTCCCCGTCAACCAGCCGTTGGCTTAAAACTGCCTTGGAGACAGCTCTGGTTCGTGACCCTGTTGACGTAGCGCAGGACGCTGAGTTTTTAAGCGACCTTTTGGGGCGTCGTTGCGATGCCCTAATGAAACTTACATAGTGCTTGGCTTGCTGCGCGCTACGGACAAGATAAAATCCGGCAACTTTCTGGACAATGGGATCAACATGTTTGTATTGGCTTGCACAGCGCTCCTTCTTTTGGCAATGACGAATCACGTTAAAGCGCTTTGTTTTAGCGATTTTCAGTCGAGCATCCGAACGTTCTTTTGGCTTGCGGCTCCGCTGCTGATGGCTGCACCGGTTATCACCACCATCTACGACGCTGCTAGATTTAGCTCCGGCGCTGAGGTGAGTCCTTCCCAGGTGTAGTGGTCAACTAATCCCGGACACGACGTTAAGTTTTTTCTCGGCCTGAGCTGGGGCCAGTCCGTTGTTGAATTGGTGCGGTCTAATCCAGTTGTACCGATGCATCAGGTAATGACTGATGTCGC
>Ga0207713_1000800_pt1 | contig 29129 bp, 23 predicted proteins | sample KBSS64metaG_FD_184404 | JGI IMG/M metagenome (GOLD analysis project Ga0207713, IMG submission 184404) | Switchgrass rhizosphere microbial communities from Kellogg Biological Station, Michigan, USA - KBS S6-4 metaG (SPAdes) (version 2) | ecosystem: Host-associated > Plants > Roots > Rhizosphere >... | reverse complement strand
ATCCATCGCGGTACGGCCGAGGGCTTGCGCAAGCACACGAGCCTGTCCACTTTGCAGAGCACTGCCCTCTCCGCGCTCACGCCGGCAACGATGCTGTTCAAGAGCTGGGATGCACTAGAACAACGCTGGGAAGACTTCGGCAAGACCGGCTCCACCAAACTGCGCGACAGGGTACTGCACCTCACGGGCGCCAGGACATTGGATGAGGCGCGGCAGACATTCATGAGCAATGCTGACCTTCGGATGGACATCATCCTGGCCAATGCCGACTCGGTGACCTTTCTGATTACACATCTGGGAAGGCGCTTGGAGCCAGGGGCCTGAACAGGCCCCTGGAGGATGTATCAGTCTTTCTGGTCACGCAGAACGTTGCCTGATGCGCCGTCGATACGGGCTTCATACACGGTGCCATCGGACTTGCGGCCTTTGACTTCCCAATAGCCGTCGTTGTCGGCTTCTGCCGAATAGACCTCGATGTAGCCGGCCTTGGTCTTGGCTACTTCGATGGCTTTTTCAATGGTAATCCAGCCTGCGCCCGGCTTGTCCGCCAAGGCAGCGCCTGCACTGAGCAAGGCGGTGGTTGCACACAGGGCGACTAAGGTTTTCTTCAGCATCTTCGTACTCCATTGTGGGAATGTCCTGAATATTTTTAGGTAGCGCCAAACGAGAATAAGTTCCAATTGATGTGCAATCGCCATGACGGCTGTTCTCGCCGTCCACCTTGGGAGGTTAGAATGTTGGAAATCAGGATGAGTTAATGAGCGAAAAGTCCCTTTCAGAAGCCGAATATGACGCCATCACCGACGCCGCCGCGCATTGGTGCATGCGCCTGCATGCAAGCGATTGCACGCCCGGCGAACGTCAGGCCTTTGCCCAATGGCATGATTCGCACCCCCTGCACGCCTTTGAATACGCCGCGATGTTGGAGATCTGGGACGTCGCCGACCACCTGCCGCGCAGCGACATCCCGCCGGTAACAGTGCCCTCCAAACCCCGCAGCCGGGTGCGCACCTATGCCGTGGCAGCGGCCATCTGCCTGGCCGCCCTGCCCCTCGCCGCCTTCACTGGCTGGGAAGCGGGCTGGCTGCCGAGTTCCTATGAACGCTTCGATGCTGCCAATGGCTTGCGCCAGGTCACCCTGGGCGACGGCAGCCAGGTGGAACTCAACCTGGGCACCGAACTGGTCTACAGCAACTACAAAGACCAGCGCCGCGTCACGCTGAACAAGGGCGAAGCGTTTTTCAAGGTCAGCCATGACAGTACCCATCCTTTCATCGTGCACGCCGGCACAGGCCAGGTGCGCGTCACGGGCACTCAGTTCAACGTCTGGAAATATGAAGACCAGGTGCGGGTGATGCTGCTGGAAGGCTCGGTGCAGGTCAGCAGCGACCAGGTGCACGGCAGCGTCCCCCTCACCCCCGGTATGCAGGCCAGCTATCAACACGGCGATGCCACACCGAGCGTGCGTGCAATCAGCCCCAATGACTCGGCCCTGGCGTGGCGCCAGGGCAAGCTGATCCTCGACAACCTGGCCCTGGCCGATGCATTGCCGCTGATCAACCGTTATCTCAGCAAACCGGTGATGCTGGCCGACGCCAACACTGGCACGATTCGCATCGGCGGTATCTACAACATCAACGAGGTCAACAACCTCGTGCCCTCCCTGCCCAAGGTTCTGCCGGTCTACCTGACCCAGAACCAGGACGGCAATCCCGTCCTCAATTCCATTCCGCGTAAAGCCCCCAAAGGCTGAGTCTGTTGCGTCGTGCTTTAGGCATCCTTGCGCCCGCACTGTCCATTTTTTTTACACACACCGTCCCTGGATCGCCCGTGCAAAGCGGATTCATCGTTTCGTCATGCACGGTGTTACGGCGCTGATACAACGGAGTGAAGCGGTTGTGCACTGGCTGGATAGCCGGGCCTTCGAGGGCGGTTGTCTCATGGCTGATACAGCACGGCCATCATTTAGCCTTGCAGTTATCGCAAGTCTTTGAAAAACAGTAATAAATCAAAAGCGGCACGGCTTCTGCTCTTTCCCTGACAACGTTGTTTAGGGTCAGCGTTGAGAATAAGGAATGCCGCCGTGATCACATTCACTCAAGGTTCGATGAACGTACTGCTGGCCAGCTGTGTACTCAGCGCCAGTATCAGTCTTCCAGCCCTGGCAGGTGACGGCGTGATCGTGACGGGCCGCAACGTACAGGGCCACATGTATGGCCGTTCCTCCTTTGGTCCTGACCCTTATCCCCAGACCGCCAACGCCAATCCCAGCCGAGAAATCAACAGCGCCCTGTCGGGCGAGCTGAGCGACCGTGACTTCGGTAGCGTCAGCAGCGGCCTGGGCATTACCCGCGCCCTCCAGCCCAACAGCAACCTCACCGGCTTGAGCGCCACGCAAAACGGTATGTCCACGTTGGGTGCCGGCGCAGCAGCCAGCCGCTCGGGCGGCAGCGGCAGCATGGGCGGGCAGATCAGCGATTCGATTCAGCGCGGCATGGCGCCCTTGAGCAACCTGGGCGGCATGCTGGGTGGCAAACCATGAAACGCGCCCTGTTCATTCTGGCCCTGCTGGGCAGCGCCGTGGCCATGGCCGACAACACCGCCGTCATCAACAACAGCGGCAAGGACTACACCGGCAACCTGATGATCAACCAGGCGGCGGGCAACCAGCAGCAAACGGCAAACAACCGCGCTGTCACGCTGGGCGGCCAGGCCACCACCGGCAATACCCAGAGGATGGATGGCAAGGTCGACCCTTCCCTGAACGCCAAGGCGGCGATCGAGGGCACTTCTTTTACCAATGGCAACGGCATGTTGGGCGTCAACCAGTCCGCCGGGGCCAATAACCAATCAGTCAATGCCGTGCGGATCAGCGTCAATTCTGGCCCGCAAGCCATCGACGACAGCGTCCTGTTGCAACAGAACACGACGACGCTGGCAACCGACTCAGGGCTCACCCCCACCACTGGCAGCCGCCAGGTCGTGACAAGCGACCAGGCCTTCACCGGCAGCCGAGGAGTGATACAGGTGAACCAGAGTGCCGGGGTGGGGAACCGAGTGGCTAACACCCTGGGCATCACTATCAAGTAACCGCTTGGTAGCACACGTTAGACCGTACCAACACTTAACCAACTAATTAGAAGCAAGGAGAAACACCATGAAACCTCAAATGGCTCTGAAACCAATGGTTTTCGCGCTCGCTGCACTCATGGCTGCTGCTGCTCAAGCAGGGGGTGGCTGGCATCCTGCGCCTCAACCTACCGGTGTGGTTGCCTCGGTGGTTACGGACGTACAAAACAGTATCGGCAACAAGTTCGATGACACCAAGACCGAAAATAACGCGTCCAACGATAATTCGGTGAACAGCAACAGCGGTAACGTCGGCGTTAACGTTCAATCCGGCAGCGGCAACCTGGCTGACAACTCTGGCGCGATCTCCAGCGCCAAGGGCGACTTTGCTACTGTTTTCGCGGTAGTCGATGTCAACCAAAACAGCGCGCTGAACAACTTCATCAACAAAGGCACTCAAAACAACGCCTCCGTGGATAACGGCATCAACGGTAACTCCGGCAACGTGGGTTACAACGGCCAAGCCGGTCAAGGCAACCAGGCTAAAAACAACCTGGTAATCACCACTGCTGATGGCAAAAACATCGCAGCGGCCGCCAACACCGAGCAAAACTCGCTCGCCAACAACTACCTCAACACGGCGGCTACCAGCCACGGCTATGGCTATGGCGGCAAACCTCAGTATGTCTCCAACAACTCGAGCCTCGACAACTCGGTTAACCGCAACTCCGGCAACGTAGGTGTGAACCTGCAATCCGGTGCCGGCAACCAAGGCAGCAACAGCCTCGCTGTAGGCCAAGGCTGCAGCGTTTGCGGCAGCGGCGTGCGCTTCTGATCCAACGGGGCCTTGGCAACAAGGCCCCTTTCTTTTTCCGGTGTCTACTAGGTCATACGATCATGCGCCTCGCGACCCTTTCCCTGCTGATGCTGCTCACCGGCCCGACCTGGGCAGGCACCATGGCGATCTCCGCCATGCCTGGCGGTGCAGTCATCTACAAGAAGGTCGAGAGCATCCGTGAACGCAAATTCGCCAACCTGGTGGAACAGAAAACCGATTTCAGCTGCGGTGCCGCGGCACTCGCCACCATCCTGCGCCAGGGCTATTGGCTCGACGTCGACGAAGACCACGTGATCAAAGGCATGCTGGTCAATGCCGACCAGGACCTGGTTCGCACCCAGGGTTTTTCCATGCTGGACATGAAGCGCTACCTCGAAAGCATCGGCATGCGTGCCCGGGGCTACAAGATTTCGCCGGACACCCTGGTGACCGTGAAAATCCCCGTGGTAGTGCTGCTGGAGATTCGTGGCTACAAGCACTTCGTGGTGTTGCAGCGGGCCGACAAGGACTGGGTCTATATCGGCGACCCGGTGCTGGGCCACAAGCGCTATTCGCGCGACGACTTCGTCAAGGGTTGGAACGGCATCGTGTTCGCCGTGCTGGGTGAAGGCTACGACAAGGCCAATGCCTTGCTCGACCCGCCCACACCGCTGACCGCCAAGAACCAACTGAATGAGTTCAGGCCCGTAGGCGATGCCGAACTGATGGACTTCGGTTTCATCCAGAGCGACTTCTTTTAAGAAGCACAATAAGGGGCAGGACGCTCCAGGAGCAGCAGATGAACACTTCCCGTTGGCTGACGGTCTTGTGTCTGGCAGCCTCAATGCCCGCTTATGCTTCATCGGCGTTCAAGCCGATCGAACTCAAGGATTCGGAAATGGCCGAATTGCGCGGTCGTTATGTAATGCCGGGGCGGATCATCAGCTTCGGTATTGTCATGAGCAGTACCTGGACCAATGCCGTGGGCGACACCCTCACCGGCAAGGCCAGCATGCAAGTCGATTCATCGACCATTACACCGCAGTTCTACGTGCAGACCACCGGCTCGACCGGGAATGGCACCAACCCGAACACCGGCACCGGTAACGTCACTGGAGGTGCCGGCCTGGGCACCGGCACAGGCGTGACCCAGAGCGTGCGTGCTGCCGGCGACAAAAACACCGCCTACAACAATGTCGGGATCAACGTCACTGAAAACGGCTTTGCACCTTCCAATGCCGCGCAATCGGGACAGGTACTGGTGGCCGGCGGTACCGTGACCGGCGACAGCGCGGCAGGCCGCGTGAGCGTATCGGCCAACAATGGCGGTTTGCAAATGGCGATCCAGGCCAATCATAACCAAGGCAACAGCCTCCAGCAGATTGGCGGCGGCCAGCTGCTGCAAGGCACGGTATTAACTGGAAACAGTAACTTCGTCAACAACATGACCCAACTCAACGTGGTCATGAATAACGCATTGAACAACCCGGCGTTGAACTGCAATCTGGATCAACTCAAAGGCCTACGCACTCTCGGTTATTGAACTACGCTGACCCTCGACACTTTCGCATTACAAAAGGACGGCTTATTTCATGCATCGATCGTTATCGCTACGTGCGGTGGTCTGTTTAAGTACGCTCTTGCCCGCATCCGTGTTGTATGCCGCGCCAGACGCCGATATCGAAGCCCTCAAGCAGGAACTTCTGGAGCTCAAGCAGCGGTACGAAGTGCAACAGAAAGCCCTGGCGGTGTTGGAGCAACGGGTGCGCCAGGTCGAGGACACGCCGGCGACACCCGCGCCCAAGCGCCTGGCCAAATCCCCGGCGGACTTTCAAAAGGCCAGCGGTGCCACTGTGGCAGGCACGGGAGCGGCGGCGGCCTCAGGCGGTGCAGGCGGCGGCAGCTCCTATGGGCAGTCGCTCAAGGACGATTCGGCGCCTGCGCAAAGCGTGAGCAACCTCTATAACGAGGCCAGCGGCTTCTTCGGCAATGGCAAATTCAGCTTTGAAACCGGCATCACCTATGCGCGCTACGATGCACGCCAACTGACGCTAAACGGCTTCCTGGCGCTGGACTCGATCTTCCTGGGCAATATCAACCTGGACCGGATCAAGTCGGATAACTGGACCCTGGACCTGACGGGGCGCTACAACGTCGACAACCGCTGGCAGTTCGATGTGAACGTACCGGTGGTGTACCGCGAGTCGACCTACCAGTCGGGCGGCGCCGGCAACAATGCCAACGCCACCTCGGAAGAATCGGTGAGCCGTGACCCGACCATTGGCGACGTCAACTTCGGTGTGGCCTACAAGTTCCTCGACGAAACCCCCACCCTGCCGGATGCGGTGGTGTCGCTGCGCGTCAAGGCGCCAACGGGCAAAGAACCGTTTGGCATCAAGCTGGTCAGGTCAACTGCCAACGACAACCTGTATGTACCGGAAAACCTGCCCACGGGTAATGGTGTCTGGTCGATTACCCCGGGTATCTCGCTGGTCAAGACCTTCGACCCTGCGGTGCTGTTTGGCTCGTTCTCCTATACCCATAACTTCAAGGAGTCGTTTGACGACATCAGCAGCGACGTCAACCAGAAAGTCGGCGGCAAGGTCAGCCTGGGTGACAGTTTCCAACTCGGTGTGGGCGTCGCGTTCGCCCTGAACGAGAAGATGAGTATGTCGTTCTCGGTCTCCGATCTGGTGCAGCGCAAGAGCAAGCTCAAGCCTAACGGAGGGGACTGGCAGTCGGTGGTGTCCAGCGATGCCAACGCCGGTTACTTCAACGTGGGCATGACCATTGCCGCGTCGGATAACCTGACGATCGTGCCGAACCTGGCGATCGGGATGACGGATGATGCGCCGGACTTTACGTTCAGCTTGAAGTTTCCGTACTACTTTTAGGGAGAGCCGGGGGGCTGCTTCGCAGCCCGACGCGGGGCAAGCCCGCTCGCCACAACGAGCACGTTCGCCACAGCAGCACAATGAAAAGCCCCGCAACGATAAGGGTCGTTGCGGGGCTTTTCGGTTTACCCGCCCTAGCGGATCTGGTGTTTGTGCAGCAACCGGTAGAACGTCGGCCGGGAAACCCCCAGCACACGGGCGGCGACACTCAGGTTGTCGCTGTGCCGGTCGAGCACATCGCACAGCGCCTGGCGTTCGGCGCGGTGCTTGTAGTCTTCCAGTGTAGCCATCGGCGGTGAAATTGCCTGTTCACTCTGCAATCCCAGATCAACGGCTTCGATCTGGCGCCCTTCAGCCAGCACCAGGCCACGGCGCACGCGGTTGGCCAGCTCGCGCACATTGCCCGGCCAGGCGTGCTTGGCCATGGCCACCAGAGCACTCTCGCTGAAACTGCGCGGGCGTCGGCCCGTCTCCTGGCTGTAAAAGCGCGAAAAATGGTTGGCCAGCATCGCTACGTCGCCATGGCGTTCGCGCAACGGCGCCGTCACCACTTGCAGAACGTTGAGCCGGTAATACAAGTCTTCGCGAAAAGCGCCCCTTTCAACTGCGGCCTCCAGGTCGACGTGGGTCGCGGCCAACACCCGTACATCCACGGGAATGGGCTGGCTGCCACCGACGCGCTCGATCTGTTTTTCCTGCAGAAAGCGCAGCAGGTTGGCTTGCAGCTCCATCGGCAAATCACCGATCTCATCCAGGAACAGCGTGCCGCCGTGGGCCGCTTCAATACGCCCGACCTTGCGCTGATGGGCGCCGGTAAACGCGCCCTTTTCATGGCCGAACAATTCGGACTGGATCAAGTGTTCCGGGATTGCCCCGCAGTTGATCGCGACAAAGGGCTTGGCATGGCGCTGGGACTGGCGGTGCAACGTCCTGGCCACCAGTTCTTTACCCGTGCCGCTGTCGCCGCGGATCAACACCGGCGATTCGGTGGGCGCCAGCTTGGACAGTAATTTACGCAGTTCACGGATCGCCCGGCTGTCGCCCAGCAGCTCATGCTCAGGCTCATCCACCAGGGTGTGGCCCTTGCCGCGCAAGCGCGCCATGCCAAAGGCACGGCCCAGGGTGACCTGCACCCGGGCGACGTCGAAGGGCAAGGTATGGAAGTCGAAAAACCACTCGCAGACAAAATCACCGACGTTCTGCAGTCGCAGTACGTCCGGGCTGAGCACGGCAATCCACTCGGTGCCGCTGCGGCCAATCAACTCCTTGACCGCTTCGGGGCGTTCCAGGTGAGAGGGTTGCAGGCGCAGCAGGCCGACATCACAGGACCGCTCGCCGACCCCTTCCAGCGGGCAACTGTCGACCGCCCAGCCGGCCGCGCGCAAACCGGGCAGCAGGTCATGGCAATCGTCACAGGGATCAACCACTAGCAACCGACGTTGAACGGGAGGCATACCCATGACTGTTCCTTGGCGTCAAAATCGTTAAAGTTATTTAGAAACAACAGTTTGTGACGTCTGCTCGTAACCCTAGCAAGATCTTGACGCGACGCTTGTACGATTTCGCTATAAGTGTGGGCAAAAAGCCACTGGTCGGTGTTTTCAACGAAGAAAGTTGCGAACCTGGGAAAATTTCATTCAGCTTTCAAAACAGCCGCTTACATGACGTCAATCACTAAAATCCGAAAATAGTTGTTCTAACATGTGACCCGTACCCCGCCATCGTGCATCAGTACAAGTAACCCGCCGCACGGTCAGCCCAACCGCCGGCAGTCACTTGAATGGGCATTTAGAGAGACGACCCACATGAACGCCCCGCTCCGCATCAACGAAGCTCTTTTGATCGCAGACCGTGCTTTCCAACCCTTTCAGTGCGTGGCCTGGCATGACGGCAATGGCGCCCTCAGCCTGAGCGTCATCGACCGCACCAATACCCGCATCGGCAGCCAGCAACTGGATGCCGGCGTCTATTCCGATCCAACTCAGTTGGAAAACTTGCTGTTGCAGGCTCGTGCCGAGCTGGACAAGAGCGGCTATCAATTGCAAACCTGGGCCATGCCGAAGTAATTCAACGCACCGTTGAGCTGACGTCTTCGGTGAAGAACACGGTTTCGGCAACTTCGTGATCAATGTTCGAGCGCAGGGCATTGATCAGAAGTTCCCGGTTAGACGCGTGGTCTTTCATTTTTTGGTAACCGATGTTCCGTTGGGCATAACGTTTAAGATGGCCACGGATAAAGTGGTAACCAATATTGCGCGCATCTTGCGTCCTATAGTGGAAGCGGGCCAGCCATAAGGGCCGACCGGTGGAGGTTTCGTTCACCACAAACTCCCGAACCAATGGACGCACAGATGGCAACTCCAGCACATCCACCTTCTTCGACTTATGAGAAATCTGCAGCAATCCTTCCGACGTGGGCGAATACCTTAGAATCATCCGGTCACGCACCGCCGAGGCCTGCTCCATAAACTGCAGAATCTCGTCATAGAGCTCGCCGGGGGTGTGCTTGAAGAATGCCAGCAGGTCCTGATGCTTGGGTGAAGCCACTGGTACTTTGAGCGCGTCGATAAGCAGGTCCCGTTGCTGGCTCATACGTTTGATCGCGTTAATCCATTCGCTGCGTGCCCGACGAGCCGATATCCTGGGCATGGATTCCAACTCGGAAATCAACCCGTACTGGCGCCTGGCATCTCGCCATAGGCGTTGCGCCTCACCGCCGATCACCGCCAACGACTCAGCGACATCGACCGACTCGGCCTGCGGCTGGACATTTGGCTGCATCGTCCATACCGGCGCCTCTTTGGTCCCCAGGCGCTTGAAGGTAAAGGCACGTCGATCATCGAACGGTTCCAGCAGATCAAGATATTCCTGTTTTGCATCAGGTAAGGCAGGGCTGCGTCGATTGCCGATCACCGCCCCTTCAGCAACCTCATCAATCAACATCTTGGCGCTGTTGCGGACTGTACCGGAAATCGCCTCCAGGCTGGCCTCCTCATACTGCCGATACAGGTCGATCAGTTCCTCCTCCACCGATAGCTGTAATTCTTTGACATAGGCGCGAAATCTCCCTAACGCCCGGGGGACGACGTACATTGGGAAGGGACTCAACTGGTAAGCCAGGCGGTGATAGGCCAGCACCAACGCGTCCAGCACGTCATTGGCGACCCGCAGTTTCTGGTCCAGATTGAAACCGCCCGTGGTATACAACTCCCGATAGGACAGCAGCTTCATGCTGCATAGCGTGCTGACCTCCTGAATCAGGTTCAGCGTCGCGTCCCTGGCGACAGTGACCCGCCCATCAAAACATTGCAAGGCCAGGGTACGCAGGTGCAGTTCCCGCCACATCATGGACATGCGCCGACCCGCCCAGTCCGCAGTGTCCAGCGCGGTCACTGCGGTATCAACGACCTTACCGGTGCGCTTCATTTCTTCAAACTGAAGCTCGGCGTCCCGGCACGCTTCAATCGCATTCAACTGCAACGTCGCGTAATCAGGTAATTTGGCTGCAAAACCACGCCAGGTCTTGGCGTCCAGAACCACGACACTCAAGCTCTGTGCGTCGAACGCCTCGGCGTTGAGTTGATCCTCATGGAGCAGTAACGCGCGTTTACTGGCGAGCAACAATGCCCTGTTACGCCGGGCCTTGACCGCACCTGCGCTGAACCGGTTGTACAACGCACTGTACTCTCTGACCAGCTTGAGCTGCCGCCGTCGGGTGAGTGCCTCCATCAAGGCCGTAGAACACCAAAGCGTCGCATCCGCCCTGGCCAACTCATCCTCGATCAACTCCCGAATACCGGGCTCGGCAGTTCGCACTTTCAGCGCCTGCAACGTAGCGCTGTCGGGGAAGCTCAGGTCTGCAAACTGCAGCACCAGTTTGTCGTACTCCTCATCGAGCGTCTTGCGTCGTTGCTCATCACTCTTAAGCTGCGCCAGCCGTTGTTTTTCCAGGTCGAGGGCTTCCTGAAAGTCGTGGGGTACTGCCGTCTCCGGTGAAAATGACCAATCTCCCTCGGCGTCGGACACCACTTGCGGTCCCAGGCGGTTTGCCAAGTCATCGTTCACCACGCGCGTGATGCCATCGTGCTCTTCAACCTTGAACATGTCTCCATCGATGCTTACGTACAGGCTTCCACCCGCACGGAACAGGCCCCGTTGCTTACCCGTGCTGATGCGTTCGGCAAACGGCGGCACCCTGACCTTGTACAACGCCAACTCCGCCAAACGAATAACCGACAGCCGTCGGTACAAACCACTCCACAACTGCTCCAGGCCAGGGTCCCCCCGCACCAACTCCTGGGCACTGCGTACCGTCGGCAACTGAACCGTTGGCGTCTGCATACGGCTGGTCTGGCCACCTTCGGACAGATACTCCGGCGGCTCACTCCAGCTCATTTCAATGCTTTGCTCCAGATCGGCGCCCTGGGCCAGGTCGAGCAAATCATCCGCCTTTGATCGCCCTGCAACTTTGGTGGAAAGGCGGCCGCGACTGAGCAGCAGCAAACCGATATTCAGCAGCAGGTCCGCCACGCTGGAGACCTTGTCTTCGGAGTCCTTGTCACCGATGCTACTCAGGTCCTGCACCACCGACCACACCAGAAACAGCCAGCCCAACGCCCTTCCCGCCGGGCCGCCATAAAACGTCAGCAGCAGAAGCAGGCCCACCCCTAACAGCCATTTGATCCAGCCCCAGAAGGCATCCAGTTCGGACGACGTCGACAGCTCCGTTACACTCAAGACGGTCTCAACGCTGCTCTCGAACAGCGCCGTCAGATAGTCCCCTTTGACGTCCATATCGGCCAACGTGACGCCCTCAACAGACCACAACGACCGGTTGAAGTCGACCCGCTGGAACGCCGCAAGACTCGGCGCAGTCAGGTCCGGCACCAGGTAGCGCGACCGCGCCGATTCCGGCAACCAGGCCAACACCTGAAACTGCAACTGACCCGGGCTGGCAATAGCAGCCAGCAGCGCATCCCCCGTGGCGAACTCGATGAATTTTACGGCACACATCGGCCGATAGAGGATCTGCGGGCCTTCGCCAAGGCTGCGCGGCCCGATGATGAACATGTTGCGCACTTCATCAGGCGCTTCACTCACTGCCGGCTTGAAGGCTAAAGGGCGCAGCACTACCGACTCGGTGAAAGCAGTGCGCGGTTGAAAAATGGCCGCCACGCTCACATAGGCTTTGCGGGAAAACGCCTGTGGGTACTTGAGGTGGTATTCGAGCGCCAGCATGGGCACCTGCAGGCGTAATTGCTCAGTAAAACGCGCCTTCCGCCAGAGTACCTCGCTCGGGTTGTCCTTGAATTTCTCTGTGATCAACCGACCGTACCCACCCCGAATGTCCGCACGCCCAACCAGGCTTATAGCGTCACTGGGCGTGAGCCACACCGCCGGGTGGCCGGGGGCTGTGGTGAGTGTGACCCGGCTCGGATCAAGCTCCGTCAACGCCAACCATGAAAACTCACTGAGGGTCCAGGTGCCATGGGTGTAAAGCGGCGGCAGTTGCCACAACAACCCGGGCTGCGCGTGCAAGTCACGCTCATCGAGTTCGATCATCACCTTGATGCGATCAGGATCGATCACCGGTCGGTCCGGATAGTCCTCGGCCAATTGTGCCGACAGCGCCTGACGGGCGTAATCCAGCAACGAGGGAACGCCTTCGTCAAATGGCCGCCAGTCAGGTTGCCGGATTCGCTTGGCCAGGTCGATGGCATAGCGGCTCATCTGCCATTGCAGGTCGACGGGGGCCTGCAGCAGCCAGCCGGGCAGCGCGTCATACAGGCGTTGCATGAGCCTTGAGCCGATGGGCGCGCTGTCAAAGTCATGGGTGATCACCTCGACTGCACGCGCCAATACGTTCTGCGGCTTGGGTATCTTGGGTATGGACCGGACCAGCGGCAATACCGCCTTGATATCGACTAACTGCTTGGCCAGGAAGGTCAGGCTGAAACTTTGAAAGATGTTCCCGGCTGGTTGGTACAAGCGCCATTGCATCGAATGGCCTGGGTTGATTTTACTCATCAGGTTGACCAGCCAATCGCCCAGTTGCGCCAGGGAGTCGAAGCGCTGGATGCCCCTGGACAGGGTGAACAGCAACACGCTGGTGCGCTCGCCGTACTGCTTGACCAACACAAGCCCGCGCAGCATCTCCAGGTTCGTCGCCCCCCGCTCGCCCCATTGATCGATGATATAGGCGTGCCCATCGACCGGCTGGAAGCGCGAGGTCGGCAACGAACGGCTGACCAGGTTGATCACCGTGTCAAACTGGTGCCCGGTCAGCGAACTGTGGATCGCCACATCCAGCAGTGCATTCCTGAGGGTATCGGCCAGCCACAGGTAGCGAATGGTCTGATCGTCGCCTGGGCTCAGCCAGTAATCCACCAGCGCCTCCTGATAGCGCTCGAGCAACACCGGGCCTTGCTGATTGAGCATTCGCTCGACATGACGGATATCGACGCTCAAAGGCAGCGGCAAACCGGCGGCGTCGCGCGCGATGGAGTGGTCTTGGGCAAAATCGACGAACCGCCCCGTCGCGCACCACTCGATCAGCGCATCCGGCAGGTTTTGTGCGTCATGGCGTTCAATGGTGTAACTGCCGTTGTCATAGCGATACACCGGTCGCAGCAATATCGGCTCGGTGTGATTGATGGGCAGCCAGGGATACTGCACGCCCAAGCTGTGTTGCACCACGCGCAACGCAACCTCCCGCAACGACGGGGGGTCGGCAAAATGTTGGAGGATGTTCTGAGCAAGCTCCGCGCAACGCTCGCGACAGGGAGGAGTAGACAGGGCGACCATGGGACATTCCTTGCTGATGAAGCGCCCCGCCATAGCGGGCGCATTAAGTCAGCTTCCATTGTCGGCGCGGTGCCCCGCCTCATTGCTGTATCTGTCTATCGCACGACGTCGGTGCCTTTGCAGCCCGCCAGGATAAACCGCTCGATCGCCTCGGCAGCCCCCTCCTCGACGTTACTGCCGGTGACCACACTGGCCTGGCGCTTGACGCTTTCTTCCGCCTGCCCCATGGCAATCGACAACCCGGCCACCTGGAACATCGCCGGGTCGTTACCGCCATCGCCGATCGCCGCAGTCTGCTCCAGCGATATACCCAGGTGTGCGGCCAGGGCCTTCAAGGCTTCGCCCTTGTTGGCCAGCATCGCCGTCACATCCAGGTAAACCGGTTGCGAACGCGACACCTGGGCCAGCCCCTGTACCTTGGGCTGCAACTGTGCTTCCAGCTCGACCAACCGCTGGGTGTTGTTGCTCGCGGCGACGATCTTGTCGATGCGATCGAGGTAGGGCTCGAAACTCTCCACCACCACCGGCCCGTAGCCCAGGCCATCGGCTTCGCGCTGCACCATCGGCCCGGGCGGGTCGCGGCGCAGCCAGTCACCATCGGCAAACACCCACACTTCCACGTCCGGCTCGCCGGAAAACAGCGCCAGGGTGACCAGCGCCGCTTCCGCCGGCAAATGGTGGGCAACCAGAATGCTGCCATCGGGGTTGATCAGCGTGCCACCGTTGAAGCCTGCCACTGGCACATCGATACCGAACGTTTCGATCAGATGCAGCATGGCCTTGGGCGGACGCCCGCTGGCCAGGCTGAAAAACACCCCGGCGTCACGCAGCGCGTGCACCGTGTCGACGGTGCGCTGGCTGAGGCTGTGATCGGGGTGGAGCAAGGTGCCGTCCACGTCACTGAGGATAAAACGGATGGGATGAATCGCTGCATCACTCATCCGAGGCGGTGCCAGGTGCGGCCATCGCGGGCCAGGAGCGCGTCGGCGGCGGCCGGGCCGTCTTCACCGGCCTTGTAGGCCTGGATGCCGTCGTCTTCCTTCCAGGCATCAAGAAACGGCTGCACGGCGCGCCAGCCATTTTCGATGTTATCGGCACGCTGGAACAAAGTCTGGTCGCCGGTCATGCAGTCATAGATCAGGGTTTCGTACCCAGTCGACGGTTGCATTTCGAAGAAGTCCTTGTAGGCGAAACCCAACTGGATATTGGCCATGTCCAGGGTTGGCCCGGGCTTCTTCGCCAACAGGTCGAACCACATGCCTTCGTTCGGCTGGATCTGGATTTTCAGGTAGGTGGGCTTGAGTTCGTCGACTTCGGTGTCACGGAACTGCGCATACGGGGCCGGCTTGAAGCAGATCACGATTTCAGTGTCGCGCACGCTCATGCGCTTGCCGGTGCGCAGGTAGAACGGCACGCCGACCCAGCGCCAGTTGTCGATCATCACTTTGAGGGCGACGAAGGTCTCGGTGCTGCTGTCAGGCGCAACGTTGGCTTCTTCACGGTAGCCCGGCAGTGGCTTGCCGCCGATTTCGCCGGCGGTGTACTGCCCGCGTACCGAGTTGGCCCGCGCATCCTCCAGGGACCAGGGGCGCACAGCACCGATCACCTTGGCCTTTTCACCGCGTACCGCATCGGCACCAAAGGCTGCGGGCGGCTCCATGGCCACCATCGCCAGCAACTGGAACAGGTGGTTGGGCACCATGTCGCGCAGGGTACCGGTCTTTTCGAAGAAGTTGCCCCGGGTTTCAACGCCGACGGTTTCGGCGGCGGTGATTTGCACGTGGTCGATGTAATGGTTGTTCCAGAACGCTTCGAACAGCACGTTGGAGAAACGGCTGATCAGGATGTTCTGCACCGTTTCCTTGCCCAGGTAATGGTCGATGCGATAGATCTGCTTCTCGCTCATCACCTTGAGCAGGCTGGCGTTCAGCGCCTCGGCGGTGGCCAGGTCGGAGCCGAAGGGCTTTTCGATGACCACGCGACGGAAGCTGTCGTCGGTTTCCGTCAACAGGCCTGCACTGCCCAGGCGTTGCACCACTTCACTGAAGAAGCGCGGCGCGGTGGCCAGGTAGAACACCGCGTTGCCGGTACCGCTGTCGGCAATCTTGCGGCCGATGTCGGCGTAGGTGCTGTCGTCGAGGAAGTCGCCCTCGACGTAGCTGATGCCCTTGGCCAACTGCGCCCACAAGGCGGGGTCCAATGCGTTGTCGGCATTGCCCTTGACCTTGCTCGCCGCTTCGGTGCGGATGAAGTCTTCGAGTTTCTTGGCGAAGTCGGCATCGCTGATGGCGTTGTGGTCCACGCCGACAATGCGCAAGCCATCGCCCAGCAGGCCGTCACGGCTGAGGTTGTACAGCGCCGGCATCAGCAGGCGCTTTACCAGGTCACCATGGGCACCAAACAGAAACAGGGTGGTGGGCGGAGCGGGTTCGGCCTTGGGTTTCTTGCCGTTGGCGGTCATTTTTTGGAAGTCTCCACGTGACCACCAAAGCCGAAGCGCATGGCAGAGAGCATTTTGTCACCGTAAGTGCTCTGCTGGCGCGAACGGAAGCGGGCGAACAGCGAAGTGGACAACACTGGCACCGGCACAGCTTGTTCCATGGCGGCTTCGATGGTCCAGCGGCCTTCGCCACTGTCGGCCACGGAGCCCGAGTAACCGTCGAGTTTCGGGTCGGTGGCCAGGGCATCGGCGGTCAGGTCCAGCAGCCAGGACGAGACCACACTGCCACGGCGCCAGACTTCGGCGATGTCGGCGACGTTCAGGTCGAAACGCTGGTCTTCGGGCAGGTTTTCCGAGTTCTTGGTCTTGAGAATGTCAAAGCCTTCGGCAAACGCCTGCATCATCCCGTACTCGATGCCGTTATGGATCATCTTGACGAAGTGCCCGGAACCGGCGGGGCCTGCATGAATGTAACCCTGCTCGGCACGCGGGTCGGCGCTGGAGGAACGGTCCTTGGTACGCGGGATATTGCCCAGGCCCGGGGCCAGGCTCTTGAAGATAGGATCAAGACGCTGCACGGTCTCGGCGTCGCCACCGATCATCATGCAATAGCCACGCTCCAGACCCCACACGCCGCCGGAGGTGCCGACGTCGACATAGTGCAGGCCCTTTTCCGCCAGGGCCTTAGCCCGGCGCACGTCGTCCTTGTAGTTGGTGTTGCCGCCGTCGATGATTGCATCACCGTCTTCGAGCAGCGTGCTCAATGCGTTGATGGTGTCTTCGGTGGGCGCGCCCGCCGGCAACATGACCCACACGGTGCGCGGCTTTTGCAGCCCATCAACCAGCGCCTTGAGGTCGGAAACGCCAGTGGCGCCCTCTTCGCTCAGGCCTTTTACAAATGTTTCGTTACGGTCGTAAACAACGGTGGTATGCCCATTGAGCATCAGGCGCCGTGCAATATTCCCGCCCATGCGGCCTAGTCCGATAATCCCCAGTTGCATGTGCTGATGCTCCTAACTACTAAAAAATGTGTGACATAGTTTATAGCGCAATGCGGCTAATGAGGGTTAGTCCAGCGCGGATACCGCTAGTTTCATGGAAAAAAGTTGCCATCGTTTCAGCATCACGGCACAAAAAGTCACACGACCATCAAAAATAAAAAAGTTCCATTGCCCGCAAAAAGAATTCAGAATTGTCTCCGACTGCTGCCGAGAACCTCGACTCAAGCGTTCTGGCACACCGCGACACACCGGCTATTTGCGAGGTAAGCAATGAGCACTGCACAGATGACACGTCCGCCACAGACCCTCTACGTCACTATCCGTCGCGACGAGTTGCGCCAGTTGAAAGACGAGCGCGAACAGCTGCAGCAGGAAGTCCTGCGCCTGCGTGCCCATATCATCCAGGCCCAATTGGACCAGCCCGCCGGTGCGCAACCCGCGCTCTGCTGAGCCCCGTCATCGCTTTGTAAGATAACCGCTACAAAAATCTCACAAAGTTTTCACATGCCTCTCCCGATACTCCAGCCCCCAAGGGCCACCCCATGCAAGGGTGGCCTCCGTTGCGTGCAGCCCTGCGCGTCAACTGGAAAATCATCGGGTTGGAGCGCTGGATGGCGATGTTCAAACGCAGCACCACGTCTGCGAAAGGCTTTGATTGGGCTGGCCTTGGCTGGCTGTTCTTGTTTTTCTGGTACTTCTCGGGCATTACCCAACTGCTGATCCAGCTGACCGGAACTTCCGGTTTCAGTGGTTTTCGCCAAGCGTTTTTCATGAGTGCGCTGTGGCTTGCGCCCATGCTGTTGTTCCCCAGCCGTACACGACTGCTCGCCGCCTTGATCGGCGCAGTACTGTGGGCGTGCTCCATGGCCAGCCTGGGTTATTTCTTCATCTACCAGCAGGAATTCTCCCAAAGCGTCATCTTCATCATGTTCGAGTCGAACATCTCGGAAGCCGGCGAATACGCCACCCAGTATTTTGCCTGGTGGATCGTGCTGGCGTTCATCGCCCATACCGCCTTCGCGGTATTCCTGTGGACGCGGCTGCGCCCGGTCTACCTGCCTCGCGGCCAGTCGATACTGGCGGCGGCAGCGATTGTGCTGGCGGTGGTGGGTTATCCGCTGGTCAAGCAGATCGCCACCAGCGACAACATGGAACAAGCCATCGATCGTTTTGAAACCCGTATTGAACCAGCGGTGCCGTGGCAGATGATCGTCGCCTACCGCCGCTACACCGAGCAGTTGGACAACATGCAAGGCATGCTCGACAGCGCCAGCCAGATCCCGCCCCTGACCAACCTCAAGGACACCATGGCCGGCCAACCGTCGACCCTGGTGCTGGTGATCGGCGAGTCCACCAACCGCCAGCGCATGAGCCTCTACGGCTACCCGCGCAACACCACGCCGGAGCTGGACAAACTGCGCGACCAACTGGCGGTGTTCGACAACGTCATTACCCCGCGGCCCTACACCATCGAGGCGCTGCAACAGGTGCTGACCTTCGCCGACGAAGAAAACCCGGACCTTTACCTCAAGACGCCGTCCATCGTCAGCGTGATGAAACAGGCCGGCTACAAGACGTACTGGATCACCAACCAGCAGACCATGACCAAGCGCAACACCATGCTCACGACCTTTTCCGAACAGGCCGACGAACAGGTGTACCTGAACAACAACCGCAACCAGAACGCCCGCCAATACGACGGCGACGTGCTGGCGCCGTTTTCCAAGGCCCTGGCCGATCCGGCCGAGCGCAAGTTCATTGTGGTGCACTTGCTGGGCACCCACATGAGCTACCAGTATCGCTACCCGCCGACCTTCGACAAATTCACCGACCGCCAGGGCGTGCCGGCGGGCATCAGCGACGACCAGTTGCCGACCTACAACAGCTATGACAATGCGGTGCTGTACAACGACTTCGTGGTGTCGAGCCTGATCAAGGACTACGCCAAGACCGATCCCAACGGCTTCCTGCTGTACCTGTCGGACCATGGCGAGGATGTCTTCGACTCGATTGGCCACACCACCCTGGGACGTAACGAAGGCAAGCCGACAGCGCCGATGTACACCATTCCGTTCATGGCCTATGCCTCACCGAAATGGCGCGAAACCCACGACTGGAGCTTCGCCGGTGACTTGCAACGGCCCTACTCCAGCTCGCAGTTGATTCACACCTGGGCTGATATGGCCGGTCTTAGCTTCAATGAACTCGACCGTACAAAAAGCCTGGTGAGTGACAGCTTCACGCCGCGCCCACGGATGATTGGCAACCCTTACGAGCGCCAACAGAAGCCCCTGATCGACTTCAGTCTGATCAAGCCGAAAAAGGCCAGCCCGACCGACGTGGTGCTCCAGGAAAAACCGGCCTTGTAACAGAAAGATAACAATCATTCTCGTTTAAGCCTAAAGATCCCCCTCTCCTTTCGTCTTTGAACCAAGGCCATTCCGACCGGAAAGGCCGCAAAGACGACAAGGAGTCTTCCGCGATGTTCGCGCCTTTCACCCGTTCCATGACGCTTACCATCGGCCTCTTCAGCGTGGTGGCAAGCCCCGATCTACTGGCTGAAACCGACCCCGAAAACAAAGCCCTCGAGCTGCGGGCCACCAGCATCACCGCCGAAGGCCTGGGTGCCACCACCGAACACACCGGGGCCTACACCACCGGCTCGATGAGCACCGCCACGCGGCTGAACCTGTCGGTCAAGGAAACCCCGCAATCGATCTCGGTGATCACTCGCCAGCAGATGGATGATTTCAATCTCAATACCTTGACCGAAGTGCTGCGCCAGACCACCGGGGTCAACGTCCAGCACAACGACTCCGACCGCGTGTCCTATTCCTCTCGTGGCTACGGCATCAACAACTTCCAGATCGATGGGATGCTCAACACGTTCGGCTACATGAAGTCCGATTCCGACACCATCATCTACGACCGCATCGAGGTGGTTCGCGGTGCTACCGGCTTGACCACCGGCGCCGGTGACCCCTCGGCCACGGTCAATATGGTGCGCAAGCGCCCCACCGCCCAGTGGCAGGCGAAAACCGGGGTGAGCGGTGGCAGCCATGACAACTACTACAGTTTCGTGGATGTCGGCGGCCCGTTGGCGTACGACGGCAAGCTGCGCGGGCGTACAGTGCTGGCCTATCGCGACAGCCAATCCTTCCGTGACAACTACGCGCTGCAGCGGGCAGTCGGCTACGGCATCCTTGAAGGCGACCTGTCGGACGACACCGTGCTGGCGGTCGGTTTTGATTACCAGGACAAACAGGTCCAGGGCACTTCCTGGGGCACCGTGCCCTACTGGAACAGTCAGGGTGGCAAGGCCGGACTGTCACGTTCCACCAATATGGCAGCGCACTGGAGTTCCTGGCCGCTGACCGACAAGACCACCTTTGCCAGCCTCGACCACCACCTGGGCGGCGACTGGCACTTGAAGGCGGCCTACACCCATCGCCAGAGCGACACGGATGGCAAGGTGTACTACGGCGGCGCAGGTTTCCCCAACGACGACCGCAGCGGCATGACGGCCTGGGCCAGCCATATGCGCGGCACCTCGAGAATGGAGGCGATTGACCTGAACCTGGCTGGCAGCTATGCGCTGCTGGGCCGTGAACATGAACTGATGATGGGTTATGGCGAAGCCACACAGCGGGACGTCTCGCCAGTGATGCGCGACAACATCCCGGACGGCTACTACAGCATCGAAGACTGGAAATACATGGGCGGGATCGGCAAGTTTCCCGACACCGTGACCGGCCTCAAGGGTGAGCACAGCAGCAAGCAACAGAAAGCCGGCTACCTGGCCACGCGCCTGAGCCTGACCGAGCGCCTGCATGCGGTACTCGGCAGCCGTTATGGCAGCTGGGAGCTGGAAAGCGCGGCGCCTGAATACACGGCCAATGACCAATTGCTCAGGGCCAACAAGACCCGCCAGACCCACAATGATATGTGGACGCCCTACGCCGGGCTGCTCTACGACATCACCCCGGAGTACACCGTCTACGCCAGCTACACCGACATCTTCAAGCCGCAGAGCCTCAAGGACGTCAGCAACAAATACCTGGAGCCCGTGGTGGGCAGCAACTATGAAGTGGGGCTCAAGGGGAGCTTGTTGCAGGAGCGCTTGAACGTAGCGGCCGCCTATTTCTGGAGCAAGCAGGACAACGTCGCGGAACGGGATGACTCCGTACCGCCGAACCCGATCACGGGCGAGGAGTACTACAAGTCAGGCGGCAAGGGTAACAAAGTGAGCGGCTTCGAGCTCGAGGTGGCCGGCGAGGTGATGCCGGACTGGAACCTCACGGCCGGCTACACCTATACCCACTCGGTGAATGGCACGGACAAACGCAACAACACCGGCCAACCGCTAAACCTGCTGAAGGTTTCCAGTGCCTACCGCTTACCCGGTGCATGGCGCAACCTGACGGTAGGCGGTGCCGTGAACTGGCAGAGCGATATCCATGAATTCGGCAACCGGCCAACGGGGGCCCGTGACAGCGAGGGAAATCGAATCACCACACGGGCAAAGATCACTCAGCAGGCCTACAGCGTGGTCAACCTGATGTCCCGCTACCAGTTCGACGAACATGTTACGGCATCGCTTAACGTCAACAATCTATTTGATAAAAAGTATTACGAGCGCGTTGGTTTTTATAACGGCGTGTATTGGGGTGACCCACGCTCGATCACCTTGGCATTGGACTGGAAGCTGTAGGTTTTTTTAACCAAAAAAGTTAACGAAATTGTTAGCTTTTGGTTTTTCTGGCGTTAATTCCTACTTAATAAACTCCCTCCACACTCGCCCCATGAATCTGATCAAGGACAGAGCGGATACCGATCACACTTACCGGAAACACTGCCATGAAACTCTCTACCCTGATACTTGCCAGCCTGATGACCCTGACCTCCGCCGCCGCCTTTGCCGAAGGTGGCTCGGAGCGTTCCAAGGCGTTCTACAAGGACTTTACCTTCGTGCAGCAACAAACCCACGGCACCGCTGAACAAACCGCGCTGGCCGATGGAAAGAGCGTGAAGAAAGAAACCGCTGACAAGTCCGCTGCCGAGCAACAACCAAACACTTGATGTAACCGTAATACCCTTTGCCATCCCGCTCCTTTGGCCAAGGTCAACTTTGGCGCCATTCAATGGCGCCTTTTTTTGCCTGTTATTTATTAAAGCGGTTTTTTCCAGAACAACATGCGCCCGTGGGCCGGGTCAAACTTCGAGTCATCAAAACCAAACTTGCGATACGCCGCTTGAGCCACCGCATTACCCTCCAGTACCTCCAGGGTGATCTTGCAGCAGCCACGCTGACGGGCGATTTCCTCGACCTTTTGCAGCATTTTCTGGCTCAGCCCCAAACCACGGAATGCATCCATCACCACCACGTCGTGGACATTGACCAAAGGACGGCAGGCAAACGTGGAAAACCCTTCAAAACAATTGACCAGACCCGCCGGTTCTCCCCCCACAAACGCCAGCACGCTGAACGCATGGGGCCGTTTGGCCAGCTCGCCCGGCAGTTGCTCCAGGAGGTCGGCGGGCAGGCTGTGACCACCGCCCATCGGGTCCTCGGCGTAATGGTTGAGCACGCGGCCGATGGCGTCGGCATGCACGGGGTTGGTGTAGCTGGCTTGCAGCACCAGGATGTCTGGGGTGTCCATGTCCTTCCTCGATCACGATTACAAGGGATTCGGCTCCCTGTGAGGGGCACGATTGTAAGCGTGGAGCGAGCGCCAGATGAAGGAGATTAACTACAAATATGCGCATGAATACGCGAACGTTGCGTGGTTGAAAAAGCGCAATCAGACGATTCCTGGATTTTTTCGTACGGGCGTCAGCCGAAACGCTGCAACTGCATTTCTTGCAGGCGGCTGAGTGTCCTGCGAAAGGGAAACGCCAGGTAGCCCTCGGTATAAAGTCGCTCCAGCGGCACCTGGGCCTCGATGAACAGCGGTACTTTACGGTCGTAGCACTCATCCACCAGGGCGATAAACCGACGCACGCTGTCATCGTGCACCGACAGCGCCGGCAACTCACGGTCGCCGGCCACTACACGCTGAACGCCATCCTCGGTGCCACGGGCAATCCGGCCAGGACGCTGTTGCGCGCTGAGGTTGGGGACTTCGCCAATCAGGATGGCCTTGAAGCGATCGCACAGCAGCATGAAATCCATGGCCGCCAGCGGTTGTTCGCACAGGTCGGCGTAACGGCACCAGAGCACGGTGTCGCTGGACTGCACGGCGACGATGGCGCGATGCCCCACGACAATCGGCCCGCTGCGGGTTGGCTCGCCCTGGGCCAAGCGCTGGAACACGCACGCCAGCGCCTCGGGTTGATTGACCCAGTAGCGCTGGAGTCCTACACCCGGATGCAACCGGTGATCCTCTCCCCCATCCACCGCAACCACATGCATGTGCTGCTTGATCGCTGCAATGCCCGGCAAAAAGCGCTCGCGGTTGAAGCCATCGGCATACAGCTGGTCAGGTGGTTGGTTGGAGGTGCAGACCATCACGACGCCTTCTTCGAACATCACCTGGAACAGCCGCCCGAGGATAATCGCGTCACCGATGTCATTGACGAACAATTCGTCGAAGCACAGCACACGCACTGCCTGGCTCAGTTCCCGGGCCAGGGCCTGCAAGGGGTCGTGGGTGCCGGTCAGTTGGAACAGACGCTGATGCACCCACTGCATGAAGTGATGGAAATGCTGGCGCCGCGCGGGCACTCGCAGGCTTTGATAGAACTGGTCCATCAGCCAGGTCTTGCCCCGCCCCACCGGGCCCCACAGGTACACGCCAGTGATCGGCGCATGGCCGTGGTGCAGGGCTTGGTGGCAGGCTTGCAGAGCGTCCACCGCGCGGCGCTGGGCAGCGTCGGCGACGAAACCCTGTTGGGCAACGGCGTGTTGGTAGGCAGCGAGGGGCGTGTCGAAAGTCATGCCCGCCAGTATGAACTACAGCGAAATATCCAGCCGCGAAATCTTGCCCTGCTCGTTCAAGCGAAAGGTGTAGCGCAGCTCCAATGGGCTGCCCGGAAAATTGCCGGACACGATATTGCTGACCAACACCTTGCCGGTACGGTGTTGCACCTTGAGCACTTCGACCCGCGGCTGATAACGACGCCCGGTGTCTTCCATCCAGCGTGCAATGGCGGCGGCGCCCACCTGGTGCTGGCCTTCATCGAACACATTGGCATCCTCGGCAAAACACTGGGCGATAGCCGAGGTGTCACGGGTATTGGCCGCTGCGATATAGGCCACGATGGCCGGCGCCAACTCAGGGATAGACATGGCACAGCTCCTTTCTTGGTGATTTGTAGTGCCATGCTAAGCCAGGGTCGTGTCAGTTTTTGTCAGGAGTGAAGGGACCGGATTCATTCTGTTCCATCAGCTTGCGCCAGGCCCGCAGCCAATCGCTGCGCCGGCCCGGGTAACGTTCACCAGGCACCTCGGCACTCGCCACGCGGTCGGTGCGAAAGGTGCGATAGGCACCGCGCAACTCACACCAGGCCACGATCACCCGTACTTCATTCAGAAAGCCCAGGGCCAGGGGCCAGATCAGCCGTTGGCTCTGGGTCTGGCTGGCGTCGGCGTAATCGATCTGCAGCTTGGCCTGGTTGCGAATGGCCTCGCGAAACACATCGAGCGACACGCGGTTTTCCGGGTAACCAAACCCCGGCGGGCCAGGCAGCAGTGTCGGGTTGCGCAAGGCTTCCTGGGCGGCGGGATCGAGTACATCGGCGATCTTCGCCAGGGCATTGGCCGCGGCGCGACTGAGCACCTCGTCGCCACGCTGGTCGACATAACGCAGGCCGAGCACGATGGCTTCGGTTTCCTCGGCGTTCAACATCAAGGGTGGCAGAAACAAGCCACTGCGCAACACATACCCTACCCCCGCCTCACCAAAAATCGGCGCGCCCAAGGCAGTCAATTCGGCGATATCGCGATACAGCGTGCGCTCGGACACCTCCAACTGCGCCGCCAACACGGCAGCGGTCACGGGACGTTTCTTGCCCCGCAGGGCCTGGAGCAAAGTCAGTAGACGAGTGGTTCGCGACACAGGAACGCCTGCCGAGAATAGAAAAGTGACGCAGCTTAACAGAGCCCCCTGTCAGAAAACGTCAGCAGTAAAAAAGCCCCCCCTTGACCGAATACATTACCAATATCATATTAAATACATGTTACTAAACATGTAAGAAAATCACTGCCTCAGGAGTCCTTGTATGCGCAATAAAGTCTTTGGCCGCCGCAGCGGCCTGCAGGTATCCGAACTGGCCTTGGGTACCGGTAATTTCGGTACGGGCTGGGGCCATGGCGCCGAACGCGACGAAGCCAAGGCGATTTTTGACGGGTACCTCGAAGCCGGGGGCAATTTCCTCGATACCGCCAATGGCTACCAGTTCGGTCAGGCCGAAAAGCTACTGGGGGAATTTATCGCCTCGGAACGCGACAACCTGGTGGTGGCCACCAAGTACACCCTGCGCACCGAACCGTCCGATGAAGGTACGATCCGGCTCGGTAACAACCGCAAGAACCTGGTGCGCTCGGTGGAAGAAAGCCTCAAGCGCCTGAACACCGAACGCATCGACCTGCTCTGGGCACACATGAGCGACAACGTCACGCCCATGGAAGAGATCCTGCGCGGTCTCGATGATCTGGTGCGCGCCGGCAAGATCCACTACGCCGGCCTGTCCAACTTCCCCGCCTGGCGCATTGCCCGCGCCGACCTGTTGGCCGAGATACGCAGTTTCGCGCCGATCATCGGCATCCAGGTGGAATACAGCCTGGTCGAGCGCAGCGCCGACCGCGAGCTGCTGCCAATGGCCGAAGCATTGGGGCTGGCCGCCACGCTATGGTCGCCCCTGGGCGGTGGCTTCCTGACCGGCAAGTACCGCAACACCCAGGACGACAACCGCGCCAACAAACTCGGGATCCTGGTGCACGCCGAACACACTGCACGTGAAACCGCAGTGCTCGATACGCTGCTGGCGGTTGCCGGTGAAATCGACGCCACACCGACCCACGTCGCCATCGCCTGGCTGCGGGACAAGGCCCGGCGCTCGACCACCGCGCTGGTCCCGATCCTGGGTTCGCGCACCCGCGCCCAGCTGGACAGCACCCTTGGCGCGTTGAATGTGCATCTGTCGGCCGAGCAAATCACCCGTCTTGACACCGCCAGTGCCATCCCGCTGGGCGTGCCGCACGGGATCATCGCAGAGCGCTTCCCCGTCGATAACGGGCTGGACACCCCGCGACCACCGGTTATCTGAGGCGAAAAAAAAACGGCCTGTCGAACAGGCCGTTTTTTATTCAATGATGCAACTCAGGCAAGGCTCTTACTGACCACCTCGAACACATCACTCGACAACTCACCGGACGCCAGAATGCGCTCCAACTCGGCTTTCATCAGCGCCTGGCGCGCGCTGTCGTATTTGCGCCAGCGGGTCAGCGGCGCCAACTGCCGCGAAGCGATCTGCGGGTTCAAGCCATTCAACTGGATCACCAGGTCCGCCAGGAAGCGATAGCCCGAACCGTCCGCCGCGTGGAAGTTGATCAGGTTCTGCCCGGCAAAGGCACCGATCAAGGCGCGTACCTTGTTCGGGTTCTTGAGCGTGAACGCCGGGTGCTCCATCAACGCCTTGACCCGCGCCAGCCCGCCCGGCAACGTGCTGCCAGCCTGCACGCTGAACCACTGGTCCATGACCAGCGGGTTGTCCTTGAAGTTCTCGGCAAACACCGCCAACGCCTGTGCTTTCTCCGCCTCGAACGGCGAATTCACCAGCACCGCCAGCGCGGTCAGGCGCTCGGTCATGTTGTCGGCAGTGTCGAATTGCTCGATGGTCGCCGCCAACACTTCTGGCTTACCGCTGAGCATCAGGTACGACAGCGCGATGTTCTGCAACGCGCGACGGGCAAAGTGCTCGGCGGCCGCCACGTACGGCGTTTGTCTGGACAGCTCGCGATTGGCCTGGTAACGCAACCACAGCGCCTCGTGCAGGTTGTCCGCCAGTTGCTTGCGCGCAAACTCACGGGCGGCATGGATGGCATCCACATCCGCCACGTCGCTGATTTCAGTCAGGTAGGCTTCACCCGGCAACGACAGCATTTCCGCGACCATCGCCTGATCCAGGCTTTCATCACTCAGCACGCTGCGCAGCGCAGTGATCAAGCGCTGATCCATCTTCAAGGCCTGGCCCTGTTGATGCTGCTCAATCAACTCCTGCAGCACCTGCACCGACAACTGCTGGCCGGCGTCCCAACGGTTGAAACCGTCACTGTCATGCTGCATCAGGAACATCAGTTGGTCGCGGCTGTACGGGAAGCTCAGCTTCACCGGCGCCGAGAACCCGCGCAGCAGCGAAGGCAACGGCTGTTCGGCGATATCAACGAAGGTAAACGTCTGCTCGGCCTCGGTCACCGAAATCACCCGCGACGTGCCTCCCGCAGCCGTCTCACCGGCCAGGCGCAAGGCAATGCCAGCGCCCTTCCCGTCCAGCAAGCCCAGCTCCACCGGAATTACGAACGGCAGTTTTTCCACCTTGTCCGGGGTTTGCGGGCAGCTCTGGCGGAAGGTCAGGCTGTAGGTTTTCGCCGCCGCATCGTAGGACTCGCTCACCGCCAGGCGCGGCGTACCGGCCTGGCTGTACCAGCGCTTGAACTGGGTCAGGTCGGCGCTGTTGGCGTCCTCCATGGCCTTGATGAAGTCGTCGCAGGTCACGGCCTGGCCGTCATGGCGTTCAAAGTACAGATCGCTGCCCTTGCGGAAGCCTTCGGCGCCGAGCAAGGTGTGGATCATGCCGACCACTTCCGAGCCCTTTTCGTACACGGTCAGGGTGTAGAAGTTGGAGATCTCGATGAAGCTGTCCGGGCGCACCGCGTGGGCCATCGGACCGGCGTCTTCGGCGAACTGATGGGTACGCAGGTACGCCACGTCCTGGATGCGCTTGACCGTGGCCGAGTTCATGTCGGCGGAGAATTGCGAGTCACGGTAAACGGTGAAGCCTTCCTTGAGCGACAGCTGGAACCAGTCGCGGCAGGTCACGCGGTTGCCCGACCAGTTATGGAAGTATTCATGGGCAACGATCGCCTCGACCCGCTGGTGCGCGGCGTCGGTGGCAGTTTCGGCACGGGCCAGCACGGCGCTGGAGTTGAAGATGTTGAGGCCCTTGTTTTCCATGGCGCCCATGTTGAAATCGTTCACCGCGACGATCATGAAGATGTCGAGGTCGTACTCACGGCCATAGGTTTCTTCGTCCCAGCGCATGGACTTTTTCAGGCTGGTCATGGCGTGCTGGCACTTGTCGATGTTTTCCGGCTCGACGTAGATGCGCAGCGCCACGGTGCGGTCGGTCATGGTGGTGAAGGTATCTTCGACACACCACAGGTCGCCGGCCACCAGGGCGAACAGGTAAGCCGGTTTCTTGAACGGATCTTCCCAGGTTGCCCAATGGCGGCCGTCCTCACCCGGACCGCTGGCGATCGGGTTGCCGTTGGACAGCAGAATCGGGTAGCGGTGATGCTCGGCGATCACCGTGGTGGTGAAGGTGCTCATCACATCCGGGCGATCGAGGTAATAGGTGATCTTGCGAAAGCCCTCGGCCTCGCACTGGGTGCAGAACATGCTGCCGGACTTGTACAGGCCTTCCAGGGCAGTGTTGGTTTCCGGATGGATTTTTACCGTGGTATCCAGGGTAAACGTCGCGCTTTGCGGATGCACCGTCAGGTGGCTGTCGGTCAGCTCGTAGTCACCAGCGCTCAGTGCCTGATCGGCCAGGTTCACGCTCAACAGCTCCAGCTGCTGGCCGTCCAGCACCAACGGCGGCAAACCGGCGCCGCGCTCGGGATTGCGGCGCATCACCAGTTGCGCGTGGACCAGGCTGTGGTCCTCGAACAACTCGAAGGTCAGGTGGGTCTCGTCGATCAGGTAGTCCGGCGCCTGATAGTCCTTGAGGTAAATCATCTTCGGTTGTTCGGTGCGCATGGGTGGCATCCTTCTACTGATGCACGGCGAGCTGGTAGGCCGTGTACTTACGAATATTGATCACGCCGGTATCGAAGATCAGGTACTGGCCCTTGATCCCCAGCAGCGTGCCTTCGGCAATCGGGT